>Ga0123338_10003062_pt1 | contig 15288 bp, 18 predicted proteins | sample grotaG_FD_89793 | JGI IMG/M metagenome (GOLD analysis project Ga0123338, IMG submission 89793) | Glacier valley bacterial and archeal communities from Borup Fiord, Nunavut, Canada, to study Microbial Dark Matter (Phase II) -... | ecosystem: Environmental > Aquatic > Freshwater > Ice > Glacier ...
CAGGCTGGCCATCAGCTGCAGATCAACCATCGATGCTTCGTCGACAACAAGTATATCGCAGGGCAGGCGATTGTCACGGTTATGCCGGAATCCCCCCCTGCGGAGCTGTACACCCAGCAGCCGGTGGATCGTGCAGACGCTGGCCGGCAGGCGGTTTCTGATTTCTTCCGGGAAGGCAAGGCGATCTGCAGCATGCAGGATCGACTGATGGAGGCGCATTGCGGCTTTTCCGGTCGGGGCGGCCAACGCGATCTCCGGAGTGGAATCCCCCGCCATGTCGAGCAGCAGCGCCAGGATGCGGGCCACGGTGGCGGTTTTACCGGTGCCGGGCCCGCCGGAAATAACAGAAAAATTGTGGGTCAGAGCCATCCGGGCGGCCGAGCGTTGCAGATCAACAGCGCAGTTTTGCAGAGGAAAATAACGGTCGAGAGCGGCGTCAAGCCGGCTTTCGCACATCTCCGACGGCCTGATGCGCGACAGAATGCCGGCTGCTACCTGCTGCTCATACCACCAGCAGCGGTGCAGGTACAGCCGCCCGGCCGGATCCAGCACCAGCGGGGTGTATGCCCCCGGTGCGCCGACTGTTTCGCATGATCTCAGAGAGTCCAGCCAGTGGTTCATGTCGGATGGGGGCGGTTTTCGGGGGGTGTGCAGCAGCGGAAGCGCAGCCGCATCCAACATATCGAGAAGATTGAAGCAGGTATGGCCTCGCCCTGCGGAATGGCTGGCCAGGGCCGCCCCCCACCAGAGGCCGTCAGAGGGGTGCCGGTCGATGCGGACGATGAAATCGGCAAAGTGGGTGTCAAGAGTCGAAAGTCTGATTGTTTCAGCCATAGGGGTTTGTCCAGTTTATCCGGTCGCAGCCAGGGTTATCCAGGCCGTGACGGCATATCGTACCAGCTTGCCGGATGCGACCAGCAGCGTAAACAGAGCAAAGTTAATCCGCAACATTCCGCCCACCAGACAGAGTGGATCACCTACAATCGGCAGCCAGGAAAAGAACAGCGAGAAGGCACCGAAGCGGCGATAATACTGCCTGGCCCGCTCCTGCTGCTCAGGCGAGACCCTCATGACCTTTTCAATCAGCCAGCTGCCGCCACCAATTCCGATCAGGTAGGTCACAACGCCCCCCAGATAATTGCCGACGGTAGCGGTGGCAACGGACGACAACGGATCGTAGCCGCCCACCAGCATGGTCACCAGCAGCCACTCCGACCCGAGCGGCAGCAGCGTCGAGGCGAGAAAGCTCATGAAGAACAGCGACAGATAACCGGGCTGGTTGAGCCAGTCATGCAACATGACAGTATATGTCAGAAATTGGTTGTCAAAATGGTTCAAATCGCTACAATGCCCCCGGTGCCGGTGTTCTTTAGCCCATACATTGTAGCGATAAATTCAGATTCGGCAAGGGGGAACCATGCTGAAAGGAAAACCGGCAAAAAAATATTCCCAGGCGGGGCGGCTGCATTCGATTATCCGGCTGCTGGAAACCAGGCGCGGCCTGACACTGGATGAACTGGCGGAAGAGTGCGATGTCGACCGGCGCACCATTCACCGTGATCTTAACGCAGTAGAGCAGGCCGGTTACGCATTGACGGCCGAGTGGAGTGACGGAAAAAAGGTCTACAGTTTTCTGACCAGGTCACGCAACCTCCCCCCGATCACCTTTACCCTCCCGCAGCTGATGTCCCTCTACCTGTTGCGCTCGCTCGGGGCCCATCTGGCCGGCACGCCGTTTCAGGGGGAGATCGATGAACTGTTCAAAAGCATTCATGCAGTGCTTCCCGATCGCCATGCCGCGCATCTGGAACGGATCGCACGGGTATCCTTGCCGCTGCTCCACGGGGCGCGTGATTACTCTCCGTCGGCCCCCTTCATTGGCGACCTGCAGAAAGCGCTGTTGCAGCAGTACCGCATCCGCCTGCACTATGCCAAGAAGGGGAGAGACGAGGCCGAGGAGTATGAAGTCGATCCCTATACGCTGGTCTTCCACAAAGGGGGGATCTATCTGCTCGGGAATGCTCATAACCGTTCCGGCATGCGCCTTTTTGCCCTGGAGCGGATCCGGGGGGTAGAGGTCACCCGCCAGCGCTTTGAGATACCGGACAGTTATCAACCGGAAGCCCATTTCAGCAGCGCATTCGGCCTGGTGAGCGACACCCCGATGAAGGTGCGGGTCCGTTTCTCGCCCGAGATCGCGCACGCGGTCAAGGACCGGGTCTGGATGCCGGGGCAGAAGATCAGCAGCGACCCCGAAGGACGGACCGTCGTCGAATTCGAGGCGGCTGGCCGAATGGAGCTGGTCTCGTGGGTTCTTTCCTACGGCATACATGCCGAGGTACTGGAGCCCAAGGAGCTGCGCACGGAGGTCAAGCGCCAGGTCAAGGGAATGCGGGAGCTGTACCGGGGCAAGGAGAAGGAAAGCGAGAAAGCCGAGAAGAAGGGTAAGCGGATCTGAGGGACCATATATTTGTGATAATCAACATATTCACAACTATTGATATTCATGTTCACAGGCTAAATGTTCCGTTTGGGTAGATCACCAGTTTCACGCTCGCATGAACCGGTCAATAACGAGTTGGTCACGAGAGAAAGTAACTAGTCTATCCAATCAATAACATTGAGGGATGTGATACGTACAAATTCGCGGGTGTTATTAGTAACCAGTGGGATTCCTAGCGAAACGGCATGAGCTGCAATCAGCATATCCATAGCGCCAATTGGTGTGCCTGCCTTTTCAAGAGTTGCTCGAATTTCACCGTAAACATAAGCTGCATCTTCATCGAAAGAAACAACTTCTAAAGGAATAACAAACTCATCAAGTGCTTTGGCATTTTTCTCTTGGTGGGTACTCTTAGCAACTCCATAGCGTAATTCAGAAAGAGTAATGGAAGAAATGCCTATATCGCCAATCTGATATTCAAGAAAATGCTTTAGCGCGGCAGCAGGTTGTTGTTTGATAATGTAAATGCAGATATTGGTGTCGAGCATCAGCTTCATCAGAAAGTTTCCCGCTTGTCCAGCTCTGGCTGTATGCGCTCAACCATGAAATCCCGGGAGAACTTTTTAAGGCTTCCAAACAGAGAATTCCACGAGTCGCTGCGAGGAATAAGCTGAACAACATTGCCAGTTTTTTTAATGAATACTTCGCTGTCGTCAAAACGAAACTCTTTGGGCAGCCTGACAGCTTGGCTCTGCCCATTTTGAAATAATTTTGCAGTTTTCATGACCACCTCCACTGAGTATATATTAATAGTATATACTTATTTTTGAATTTGCAAGTGATATTTCAGTGGAATATTTTGGGAAGCTAGCCATGTGTCTAAAAATTTCGATATGACAAAAAAGAGCTGGTCCCAACTTGCGGCTGGACCGACCACTAAAGACTAGCCGGTCAGCCTAATAACCGTTGATGCTTGAATAAATAACAAATGATTCGAAACTTCTTGCAATATCTGCCATGCAGATATATTTTATACGCATACCATATGCGCATAAGGGGCAAACTATGCAATTACAGTTTTTTGATGCGAGTGCGCCAAAAAAACCTACCAATCTGAGCATTAACAGCGACCTTCTTCAGCAAGCAAAAAAGCACCGTATTAACCTCTCACAGGCATTAGAATTGCGGCTAATAGAAATGTTACGGGACGAGAAGCGCCAAAATTGGATGGAGGAGAATCGGGAGGCAATGGAAGAATACAATCGGCGCATTGAAACTCATGGAGTTTTTAGCGACGGCCTGAGGCAATTCTGATGGCTCAGTTTGATGTCTATGCCAACCCAAACCCTGAAACAAAACGAACTATTCCATATCTTCTTGACGTACAGACTGACCTCTTGGGCAACCTGACCACTCGTGTAGTTATGCCTCTCTATTCTGTGTCTGCCATGGGAAAAGCGGCAAAGCATCTGAACCCGCAATTTTCCATAAAACGAACCATCGTCATAATGTCTACGGCTGAGCTGGCTGGCGTCACACTAAACAGACTTGGTGATAAAGTATGTTCTCTCAAGGAACATCGAAACGAAATCATAGCTGCTCTTTATTTCCTAATCACTGGCTTTTGATGATTGTCGTCGTGCAAACCAAGGAGGAAGATGTACCTGATTAAGAGCCCATCAGGTGATCTCCCACACCGTTGCCACGACAAGATGCTAAAAACTATTTCTGAGTGCACGCGTAATAGGGGTAGGTGATGGAGAATAGCCGCATCGAATACAAACGTGAACTTACCGACGGACTTGAAAAGGAAGTGGTGGCTTTTCTGAACGCCCGGGAAGGCGGCAGCCTGCATATCGGCATCGACAGCGATGGTACCGTCTTCGGGGTCAAGGATTGCGATAAACTCCAGTTGGCTATCAAGGATCGCCTGCGCAACAACATTCAACCCTCCATCATGGGTCTGTTCGAAATTCTGCACGAAAGAGTTGATGGCAAGGACATCCTCCGCATTATCGTGGCTGGCGGTCTGGAAAAGCCCTATTACCTCAAAAAATACGGCATGACCGAAAGAGGCTGTTTTCTGCGCGTCGGTAGCGCCTCCGAACCCATGCCCAAGGAAATGATTGAATCGCTGTACGGACGACGTATCCGCAACACGATTGGCCGCATGGAATCCCCGCGAAGGGATCTCACCTTTGAACAACTCAAAATTTACTATGAAACCCGCGGACTGCAACTCAACAACGCCTTCACCAGAAATCTGGAGTTGCTGACGCCGGAAGATAAACTCAACTATGCCGCCTATCTGCTGGCTGATGAAAACGGTTCTTCGTTGCAGGTGGCTAAATATGCCGGTGTTGATCGGGTGGATCTGATCGAAAATCGCGATTATGGCCGTTGTTCTCTTGTCAAAGCCTTGAAAACGGTGCTGGATCGGGTCAGTGTAGAAAATACCATCTTCACCAAAATTGGTTATCCACTGCGGCAAGAACGGGAGATGATCAACTCTATCGCCATACGTGAGGCCATTATCAATGCCGTGGTTCATAATGATTACTCGTATGGCGCAACCCCGAAGCTGGAGTTTTTCTCCGATCGCGCTGAAGTCACCTCCATGGGTGGCCTGCCCTATGGCGTCACCGAAAAGAATTTCTTCGGCGGCTGCTCTGTCCCCCGTAACAAGGAGATCATGCGAGTTTTCCGCGATCTGGAAATTGTCGAACATCTCGGCTCCGGTGTCCCGCGCATTCTCAAAGCCTACGGGAAAGAAGCCTTTGAAATTCGTGACAGCTATATACGCATCGTTTTCCGCTACGCAAAACCCATTTTGCAAGTCACCGGGCAAGTCACCGGGCAAGTCACCGGGCAAGTAGTGAGGCTGCTGACCATCATGGAGGGCGCAATGAGCCGGTCGGCATTGCAGCAGACTCTGGGGCTCAGGCATCGTGACAATTTTGTTGAGACGTATGTGCAGCCGGCACTGGAAGCGGAGCTGATTGAAATGACCCAGCCCGACAAACCCAACAGCCGCCTGCAGAAATACCGCCTTACCGATAAAGGGAAGGCTCTTCTTGCCGCCGGAGATGGTGGCAATGAATAAATATGGCCGTATCTGGGGGCTATCATATTTTTTATACATAAGGAGCACTGAATCACATGACAACTGAAACCATACCGCTCAACGACATCATCACCGCCCGTATCGCCCAGCAGGGGCGCATCACCTTTGCCGACTTCATGGCGGCCTGCCTCTACGAACCGGGGCTCGGATACTATACCTCTCCGGGGCGCAAAGTCGGCGCCGAGGGCGATTTTTACACCAGCATCACCGTGCATGCCTCCTTCGGACGGGTGGTCGCCCGCGAGATCGCCCAGATGTGGCGCAGCATGGGGAGTCCCGCCGGCTTGACGCTGGTCGAGTGCGGCGCCGGTAATGGTCGTCTGGCGTGCGACATCATGGATTTCCTGGCCGAGCGCGAGCCGGAGATGTACCGTACTCTGCGCCTGGTGCTGGTGGAGCAGGAGCCGACCCTTGCGTCGGCGCAGCGCGAGATGCTTGCCGCTCATATCGACCGCCTCGCCTGGGTTTCCCCAGAGGAATTTGCTTCCGGCAGTTTCACCTTCAGCGGCTGCCTCTACTCCAATGAACTGATCGACGCACTGCCAACCCATCGGGTAGTAATGACATCCGATGGACTGAAGGAAATCTATGTGACCTGCACGAATGGCGAGTTTGCCGAAGAGGCCGGGGAACCATCAACATCGGAGCTTGAAGCCTATTTGAAACGGATTGCTATTGAGCTGCATCCAGGCCAGCAGGCCGAAGTCAACCTGAACGCTCCGGCGTGGCTGGCATCCGCCGCCAAGGCGTTACAGCGCGGCTTTATCCTGACGATCGATTACGGCTATCCTGCACAGGAACTGTACACGCCGCTCCGCAAACTGGGGACGCTGCTCTGTTATTACCGCCACCAGACCGAGGAGAATCCCTACCTCCGCCTCGGGTTGCAGGACATCACCTCTCACGTTGACTTCACGACGCTGATGAAATGCGGAGAAGAGCTGGGACTGCAGAACGTCTGGTTTGGGGAGCAGTATCGTTTCCTGATGTCGGCAGGCATTATTGAAGAGCTTGAAGAGCTGGAGCGTTCCGACGTTTCCGATGGGGAAAAGCTGCGTCTGCGGCTGACCCTCAAGAAATTGATCGTGCCCCAGGGGGGGATGGGTGACACCTTCCGGGTGCTGCTGCAATCAAAGGGTGTTGCCAATCCCGAGCTGCTCTGTCAGCGCCGGATCGGAGGGTGAATGTCATCCTTGCCGACTGCTGAAATCCGCGGCATAGTTTTCGATCTGGATGGCACCCTTTATGTGTGCGACCGCTTTGCCGCGGAGATCCAGGATGCCGCCGCCGCATACATCGCCGGAGTCAAGGGGATCAGTCACGCGGAAGCGGGGAGGTTGATGGCCGGCAACCGGCTGAGGCTTGCGGAGGAGAGCGGAACCGTCCAGACCCTCTCTGCGGTCTGCAAAGAGTTGGGGGGAGGCGTACGGGAGCTGCATCGCTATTTTGAGCAGAACTTGCGACCGGAAGCATTCCTTGTGCGGGACGAGCGGGTAATCCTTCTGCTGGAGCGCCTTGCGGAACAGTTTTCACTCTACATTTATACGAACAACAATCGTGTCCTGACGACCCGTATCACCAATTATCTCGGGTTGGATGGTTTGGTATGCGGCATCTTTACAATTGATGACACCTGGCGGGGTAAACCTGATGAGGAGATGGTGCACAGAGTCTTGGAGGAGATCGGGCTTTCTCCGGACGAGACCCTGTTTGTCGGCGACCGCTATGACGTCGATCTGCGCGTGCCGGAGCAGCTCGGCTGCCCCGTGTATCTGAGCCAGAATCTGGAGCAGCTGTTGCGGCTGGAAAAGCTACTTATTCCACCTTCCCCCGTAGATAAGTCAGCAGCTCCTGCAGATCCTCCGGCGGTTCGGTCGTAAACTCCACATACTCACCAGTCGAAGGGTGGATGAAACCGAGGCAGCGCGCGTGCAGGGCCTGACGCCCAAGGCGGTTGATCATGCCGCGCAGCTTGGTGTCGGGGAGGTTGTTACAGCGCCCCCCGTCCGGATAGAGCGGATCTCCCAACAGCGGAAAACCGGCTTCGGTCATGTGAACCCGGATCTGGTGGGTACGCCCGGTCTCCAGCCGCAACTCCACCAGTGAAACCCTGCCGTAGCGCTCCTTCACCTTCCAGCGGGTAACCGCGTGCTTCCCGTTTCTGGCCAGGCCGGACAAGCGCAGCCGCTCGGTCGGATGGCGTCCGATGATCCCCTCGATCTTGCCGGTGTCCTCCGGCGGAGAGCCGTAGATCAGCGCCTGATAGATGCGTTTGACGGTATGGGCACTGAACTGTTCTGAAAGGGCCTGATGGGCCCGGTCATGCTTGGCTGCCACCAGCACACCGGAGGTCCCCTTATCGAGGCGGTGGACGATGCCGGGGCGGAGCTCTCCTCCAATGCCGGCCAGATCACTGCAGTGCGCCAGCAGGGCGTTGACCAGGGTACCGCTCGTGTTTCCGGCTCCTGGATGCACCACCATTCCGGCCTCCTTGTTGATAACGATCAGATCGCTGTCCTCATACAGCACCTCCAGCGGGATCGCCTCGGCCTGCGGTTGGGCCGGCAGCGGCGGCGGAATATCGACCTCAATCTGCTCCCCCCCCTTAAGCTTCAGCGAAGTGCGCACCTGTTTGCCATCTACCAGTACGAAACCGGTCTCTACCAGCCTCTGGACCGTAGCCCGGGATTCGCCCCCCATCTCACGGCTTAGAAACAGATCAAGCCTGGTCGGTTCATTTTCGGGGGAGAATGTGAATGAAAAATGATTCATAGTGTTCCTCAATGTATAGTTTGCGTCCGAAATACGGAAGTGCACTTGTTGGTTTCCTATTCGGGGAAAAAACAGCAAAGGCGCGCCGGAAAAGGCACGCCTTGCATAAATAACCGGTATGACTGTTCGTTACCAGATGGAAGATTCGATCTTGCCGGCGCGTTTGATCAGCACGTCGACAACGGCGGTTCCGTAGATCAGCTCCGGCTTGACATCGGTGGATACCCTGGAGAGAAAATGCTGGCGCCCCTCTTCAAGCTCATCTTTGAGAACGTCAAAAACATTGTCGTTTTTGATGCCGCTTTCGACCTTTTCCTTGTTGTACATGGCCACATCGGAGAGAATGGCTCTGGCCAGCCGCTTTGCCTGATCCGGATTATCAATCAAGTTCATGGATGATCTTCCTCATGTAGTAAAGTGTAGTGAGTGGCTAACGAACTATCATGTTTATACGGGTCGTCACCATAGCACTATTTTAGGCGTAATGCAAAGTAGATGCTCGCATCACCGCGCCGCACCAGAATTATCAGACGACCACCCCGTCCGGCCTGCTGGATGGCACGGGCATATTCAGTCGTGGTGGCGGTCCTTCTGCGGTTTATCGACACAATCACGTCACCACGTTTAATACCCGCTTCAGCGGCGACTCCGCCACGCAGCGCATCGACGACGGCAACACCGCCACCCCCCTCGGCATTTTCGACAACCAGGCCGAGCAGATCCGCTTCACCCTCCCCCTGCCGACCACCGCGCTCTTCACGCTGCCGCTGTTTGGGGGCGCTGTCGGCACTTGCCAGGGTTATGCCCAGTTCAAGCGCCCTGCCGTTGCGGAAGATGGAGATTTTCGCAATCTTGCCGATGCCCGCCTCGGCAACCAGTCGCTGGAGGTGGGAGGGGTCCTTGACTTCGCTGCCGTTCAGGGCGGTGATGATGTCCCCCTGCCTGATTCCGGCCTTGTCGGCCGGCCCACCTTTGATAACATCGTTGACCAGGGCACCTTTGGCCTGTTTCAGACCGAATGATTGCGCCAGCTCTTCGGTCACCGGCTGGATCGTCACGCCCATGTAGCCGCGGCTGACACTCCCTTTCCGGATCAGCTGGGCAAGAACCGGCTTGGCCATGCTGATCGGAATGGCGAACCCGATTCCCTGCCCGGCGGCCACGATGGCGGTGTTGATGCCGATCACCTCTCCGTAGACGTTCAGAAGAGGCCCCCCCGAGTTGCCGGGGTTGATGGAGGCATCGGTCTGGATAAAGTTCTCGTAGGTTTCAATGCCCATATTGGTGCGGCCGGTGGCGGATATGACGCCGACGGTCATAGTGCGGTCGAGGCCGAAGGGGTTACCGATGGCAATCGCCCACTGTCCTACCTCAAGCGTGTCGGAATCACCCAATACGGCAGCCGGGAGATCAGCCGCATTGATCTTGATCACGGCGATGTCGGTTTTATGATCGCCGCCAATCACCTTGGCATCATACACCTTGTCGTTGGAGAGCCTGACCTGGATACTTTCGGCATCGCGCACGACATGGTCATTGGTTACTATGTAGCCATCCTTGCTGATTATAAAGCCGGAGCCGAGGCTTCTATCCCGCCGGGTCTGCGGGGCGTCGAAAAATTCTTCGAAAAGGGGGTTGGATTCAAAAAGAGGCTGGATGACTTTTTTTCGGCTGATGGTCGAGATATTAACAACGGAAGGGGTCACCTTTTTCGATACATTACTGAACGCCTTCTGGCTAGAAAGGATATCGCTCGGCACATCCTTCACCGGGGCTTCAGCTACGCCCCCCTTGCGATTCGATTCAAGAAACAGCGGTGCTTCGTCTTTTCCGCTGCAGCCACCCAGAGCAACAGCGCTCAGCCAAGAGGTTACGAGCAGGAGGGAAATACGTGTCAGAGGATTCATTTTGAGCGCCACCTTTTATAGCGTAAGTTTTTGATGTAAGGGGGTTAACCTGCCGAAACTGTAGTCAAAATCTTACTGTGTGTCAAGATATTCAGACGTGATGCAGGCCGGAACTGCTCGCGTTTTATCCAGCATAATTATGTTATTGAATCACTCGGCTGTTTGTGTAAAAGTACCTTTCAATCAAACAGGTGGTGGGGGAGTATGATGACCGACATCAAAGCACAGATCAGAGAATTCAGAATCGGCGAAAAGATCAGGGGGCTCCGCCAGCAGAAACGGCTGACTCTTCAGGAACTGTCTGAACTGACGACGCTTTCCAAACCGCTGCTGTCGCAGATCGAGAACCAGCAGGTTATTCCCCCCATCGCCACCCTGCTCAAGATTGCCAAGGGGCTCAAGGTCGATATCCATTTTTTCTTTGAGGATGTCGGCAATCGCCAGAAGTACGTGTTGACCAGACGCGAGGATGTCCATGAGGATGAAAAGGTCCCGCGACCGGCAGCCAATGAAGTCGCCAGGCCGTACACGTACCACTCCCTGGCCCACGGGCTCAGACACAAACATATGGAGCCGTTTCTGGTTGAATTCGAGAACAGGGAGTGGGATGACGCGCTCTTCTTCAAGCATGAGGGTGACGAAGAATTTATCTACATCATCGCCGGGGAGCTTGATTTTCACTACAACAATGAGGTACTTCGCATGCGGGACGGCGATAGCATCTATTATGACTCCAGCCAGCCGCACGGCTGGGTGGCTGTCGGCGACGGCAATGCCAGAGCGGTGGCGGTCATGTACACGAAGGAATAATCCCGGAGGAGAGGCCGGTTTCATGAGGGGGAAGAATTTATTCTTCCCCTTTTTGCGTGGTTAGCGGCGTTTTGATCTTCACCTCACTATTGGCCGGGCTGGCGGGCCTTACGACTCTTCAGTCCGCAGTTTGGGCAACGTTTATCCGGCACCAATTGCTGACAGGTTTCGCACCAGTAGAGCAGTGGCGCTTCGTTACCGCATGTCAGGCACGCCGTCTCAGCTTTTTTAGCGACGCAGTTGCATTCCTTCTTATCCATGGCCATTTTACCTCCAGAGGATTGATGCACTGCCTCTGCGACTATGCGGTGGTTGCCGGACATCACCGGTGCCGACGGAACCAGGCGGCGATCGCCTCGCTGCTCTGAACGCCGGACAGTTGGTCGACAACCCTCCCCTCCCTGAACAAAAAAAACACCGGAATGCCGCGTACGCCGAAACGCCCCGCCAGTCCCGGATTTTCCTGGGTGTTGACCTGTATCACGGCCGCAGCACCCGCCAGCATCTCGGCCACCCTGCGCACCGCAGGTTCGAATGATCTGCAGTGCGGACACCAGGGCGCCCAGAACTCGGCCAGCACCGGGCCGCTGTAGCCTTTGATGAAGGGATCGAAGGTGCGCTCGTTAAGGTGCTGCGGCCGGCAGTACAATGGCGGCAACTCTTTGTGGCAGCTGCCGCAGCGCCCGCTTTTGCCCTCCTTTTCAGCCGGGACCCTGTTGGCGGTGCCACAGAAGCTGCAGGTGACAACATATGTAGGCATGCCGCACCCCCTCCTATTCCGACTGCAGCGGCAATAAAGCCCACCCTTCAACAGTTGATCTGGTGAGCCTCAGTCGTTTTGCTCGTAAATCACTCGGCAGCAAACCTGCAAGAGCAATAAACCCAACGCCCTGATTGCATTTTTATCTATGACGGCGGCTCCGAGACATCTTCCGTGCATTCATCCCGGCTCCAAGTGTCCAGTTCGCCGTTAGCAAGCTTGACCTGAACGGTTTCCCCTTCTCTTGTGCATCCGAAGGTGTATCCGATCTGGCCGGTCTTGAGATTACGCAGGGCAACGTTTTCCTCCTGCTGTTCTGTCCGGTAACAAACCTTATCGTAACTGATAGTACTCATGGTCATGCTCCTTTCTGCAGCTGCAGCATCTTGAAATTATAAAATTCTCCCTTCCGGGAATATCCTCGGATCCTCAGCAAGGGAGTAGAGGGCACTATTTCCACCCAATGCAGGTTACCGGACATAAATCGATGGCCTGAAGCTGTATTTCTTCTTCAGTAGCCCCGTTCGGATCAAAACACTCCGCCTTGCCGTTTGTGTTCAAATGGAATACGTCAGGAAGATTATCGACGCAAATTCCACATCCGATACAGATATCCTGGTCAACAAATGGCACCTTTTCCATGTTGGTTCTCCTCCTTTTTTTAATGTCCCTCATGTTGCATCTGCAATCAATATCGGAGGATCATCCAGAAGCAGGTAAGTCCTACTTGTCATTTACTGCCCTTCAATGTTGATTCTGTTTCACTAAATTCAGCGTACCGCCGGCTAAAAGTTCCTGACGCTGGCGGTCGGAGATATCCAGCAGTGTGGGAACCTCCCTGCCGTTAACTAACACCGGAATTTCTCCGGCACCGCTCTCTACAAGGTGCCGTACACCAGGAAACGAGACTTGATCCCCCTGCTTGAAAAGCTCCAAATCAGCCTGGTTTTTTAAAACCAGCGGCAATATGCCGAAATTAACCAGATTGGCCATATGAATGCGGGCAAAACTTTTGGCTATCTTGGCGCGGATTCCCAGATAACGGGGTGCAATGGCGGCATGCTCGCGGGAAGAACCCTGCCCGTAGTTCTCGCCGGCGACAACGATGCCGTTTCCGGCGCCCTTTGCGCGAGCGGGGAATGCTGCGTCCACCTGCTCGAATACATGCTCGCTGATCGCCGGAATGTTGCTGCGAAGCGGCAAGACGTTATTTCCGGCCGGCATGATATGATCGGTCGTGATATTGTCACCGAGCCGTATGACGACTACCCCCTGCAGCGTATCAGGCAACGCCTCGAAATCCGGTAACGGGACTATATTCGGCCCTGTCTTGATCTCGACCGCGGAACCATCTGCCAGCGGAAAGATGATGCCGGAGTCGTCAAGAAGATATTTTTCGGGGTTCTGCACCGCCGGATATGCTCTTGTATCTCCCAAGGTACGCGGGTCGGTAATGACGCCGTAAAGAGCGGACGCTGCAGCAGTTTCCGGCGAGCAGAGATACACCTTGTCGTCCTTGGTGCCGCTTCGGCCTGGGAAGTTGCGCGGAAAGGTGCGCAGACTCACCTGGTCTGTTCCCGGAGCCTGCCCCATGCCGATGCACCCCAGACAGCCGGGCTGGTGAATACTGACTCCCGCCATCAGCAGCATCAACACCCCTCCATCCTGGGCGACATTCTCCAGCACCTGACGACTGCCGGGATTGACATGAAAATGCACACCAGATGCGACACGACTCCCCTCCATAATCCGGCAGACGGTCATCAGATCGCGGTACGAAGAGTTCACGGAACTGCCGACGATGACCTGATCAACCTTTGTCCCCGCTACCTCGCGGACCGGCACCACGTTGTCGGGTGACGAGGGGCAGGCGATCAGCGGCTCAAGCGCGGAGAGATCAATTTCGTCGTACTCATCATAAACAGCCCCTTCATCAGCCGACAGCTGCTGCCAGCTTTCGCTCCTCCCCTGTGAAGCCAGAAACTGGCGCGTCCGTTCATCCGAAGGAAAAATGGAAGATGTTGCTCCCAACTCAGCCCCCATGTTGCCGATGGTGGCGCGATCGGTAACGGAGAGGGTCACCACACCGGGACCGTAATACTCGATGACCTTCCCCACACCGCCCCTGACGGTATGCCGACGCAGCATCTCAAGGATGACATCCTTCCCCGAAACCCAGTCAGAGAGCGCTCCGGTCAGCTTGACCCCCATTACCTTCGGGCAGGGGAGATTGAAAGGATGTCCGGCCATTGCCAGCGCGACATCCAGGCCACCGGCGCCAATGGCCAGAACAGATAGCCCGGCCGCCGTCGGAGAATGGGAGTCTGCCCCCAGGAGCGTTATGCCCGGGTGCCCGAAGCGTTCCAGATGCACCTGATGGGAAACACCGTTGCCCGGCCTGGAGAGATTTATCCCGAACTTCATTGCCGCCGATGTCAGAAAAACATGGTCGTCGGCATTCTTGTAATCGGTCTGCAGCAGATTATGATCAATGTACTGCGCAGCCAGAGCCACCTTGACACGAGGAAGCCCCATGGCGATAAATTCGAGCATCGCCATCGTACCGGTGGCATCCTGAAGAAGGGTATGGTCAATACGGATGGATATCTCTGTCCCCGAAACCAGCGTACCACCGACGAGATGGGCTTCAAGAATCTTGGTGGTAAGGTTTTTAGCCATAGTTCCCCCCTCTGTCCGGGAAAGACCGACTCTGTTGTCTGGCGGGAAACGTAAGCTAATCCAGTATGAGTGTGGATCCTGGCTTCCGCAGAAACAATGGATAAGCAGCGTCTATGCCATTTTAAATAAAAATATATGTATAAATAAATCAGTGTGTTGCGCCGGATGCATCCGGCTGATCGCTTAAGGGTGGGGCAAAATATATTGCAGGGGATGAGGGCTGTTTCGGCTCTGGAACCGGTAATAATTGAGCTGGAGCTGCCGTAACGCAGATTAACAGGTGCAACAAAAGTTGCACCTGTGCCCTAACGCTCACGTATGCCGAGACTTTTCCTTATCGAAAAGGCGCTTGAACTGGCAAAACGCAACCAGGGCACTGCCGCCGGAATACTCGGCATATCCGGTCAGGCTCTTAATAATCGTTTGATAAAGGCAAAATCAAGAAGGTAGCTGTTGGAACTCCCTCAGGGTGCGCACCCGCTCCACAGCCGGCGGATGGGAATAGTAAAAGGAGGCGTAGAGTGGGTGCGGAAACAGGTTGGAGAGGTTCTCCACCGACAGCTTGACCATCGCCGAGGCCAGATCCTCCGGCCTCCCGGTCAGGTCGGCGGCAAAGCGGTCGGCCTCCCGTTCATGGCAGCGCGAACGCCAGGCAGAAAACGGCCCGAGCGGAAACAGGGCCAGTGAGGCAACAAAACCGAGCAGCACCATTTTAGCCGGGAGCGAGAGGTCGTCCGGCAGTCCCAACAGCCCCGGAAGCCCCGGCCAGGACAACAGCTTGAAGCTGATCCAC
>Ga0123338_10003064_pt1 | contig 15282 bp, 17 predicted proteins | sample grotaG_FD_89793 | JGI IMG/M metagenome (GOLD analysis project Ga0123338, IMG submission 89793) | Glacier valley bacterial and archeal communities from Borup Fiord, Nunavut, Canada, to study Microbial Dark Matter (Phase II) -... | ecosystem: Environmental > Aquatic > Freshwater > Ice > Glacier ...
ACTAGCTTGGTGGGCAGCCCAACAAAGATCAGGATTATGACAATGAGGCCGAGTATCGAGCTAAACACGTCTTTGTTGTGCGGTGTAAGGCCCGCCCCGTAGCTGGTCAGTTTACCCACTTCGGCAAAGGCTACAAACCAACGCACAGACAGGAAGTTGATGAGCAGGATGCCAAACCAGATAGTTAGCTGGTGGGCTGTGGAGTAGTTGGTGGACGGTGTGAACAAGCCGAGTGGGATTGTCGCTTAAGCTGATGTATAGCGCGCACAGTTATGCGAGGGTAAGGCCAGCAGCAACAGCCTGCGCCCAAGATGAAGCCTGCTCGTTGGTTAGCTTGATTGGAGAGCGGTTGCTATTTGACATGAGGTTAGATCGGCAGCAAGCCTTCGCGCAGGTAGTCTAGCATCTCGGTGGGGCGCAGTTCTTCTGGCACCTCGGCGAAGCCGGGGAAGCCGCCCCACGCGAAGCTGCGGCGCAGGTACTGGACAAAGAACTCTGAACGAACTATCTGAGTGCCCATAGGAGATTGGTCTATTATGGCATCAAACCCCACAGACGGCATTATGATAAAATCACCATCATCAACATTCCAATCACCGATGCGACACTTCACACTCATCTAGCTGCCCTCTGAGCTAAGTATAGCGGCTGGCTACTGGCTTGAGAAGGGCAGTACAGCAAGCCGCCCGAACAACACGTGCTGGGCGAGCGGCTTGGCTGCTGGCGCACTCTACTTGAGGTCTATCTTCTCGTTCTCACCACCCTGGATCGGCTGGTGGGTAACCAGGGCTTTGACAAAACCAGCCAACCGCACCACAGTGCTGTTCGGCGCGTCCCAGTACTCGGCCTGGCTCACCTCCACTTTGAGCAGAGCGAGCTTGGGGTCTTCGAGACCGTCGGGGAACCAGCCCTTGATGAAGGGCGAGTATAGCTCCTTCATCTTCGCCGCATCCTTGACCAGGGTGGCTGTGCCACTGACCGAGACGTAGCGGTTCTTGCCACCATCGGCGAAGCTGAGATTGACGTGCCGCTCCTTCTGCACCTCATCCACCTTCGGCGAGTCGTCAGCGGTGAAGAACCAGAGGGTACCATCGAAATCCGTATCCTGGGTCGCCATTGGGCGGCTACGCAGGCTACCATCTTCATCCGCCGTAGTTAGCATAGCAATGCGGATACCCTTAATCATTTCAGCCAGCTTCTTTACATCCTCGCTCTGGCTATGTTCATTCTGGTTGCTGTCAGCCATTGTACTTGCTCCTTGATTAACTGTGCTGGACGGCTAAGCTACCGCCCGCCTTGTCGAGCTAGAAGCAAGCGGTGTACCAGCGTCAAGGTGCAACCGGCGTGGCCGGGCTGGCAGCCCCACCCCCGCCACCGGGGAACAGACCCGTCAGGCTACCGAGGATGATGCGGTTGGCGGTCACGGTGTCGCCGCTGGTTTGGCCCTGCACAGCGATGCGGTCGCCCACTTTCAGGTCGCTGGTCTGCTTCTGTTCTACTGCGCTCACAGTAGTGCTGCTGCTCAGCTTGACGGTCAGCGACTTGTCTGTTGTCTCCACCGTCAGGGTGTCACCGTTAATCGCCGTTACCTTGCCCTGGGTGCCGCCACCGAAGCCACGTGCGCCAGTGCCACGATTGGCCTGGGTGCCAGTGCCGCCCGCCGCCCCCGTGCTGCCCGTCGCCCCCGCTCCGCCAGCCCCAAAGCCGCCGCCACCGAATGCGCCACCACCGGGGAAGTTGCAGCTTTGGCCGCCAGTGCAGGCCGCCTGGATGAAACTGATCGGGCTGTCACGAAATAGCTGGTAAGCCTTCGCGTCACCGCCACTGTTGCCAACGAACCAGCCCGCCCCGCCTGCCAGCCCAGCGACAAGGACGAGGGAGACGATGAAAGTGGGAACATTGATGCCCTTGCTAGGCGGGCGTGGTGCCTGGCTCTGCTCGATAGCAGGCAGGAGACTTCTATCTTCAGTCATCCTCTTTCCTCCTCTGACGAAGGGGCAGCGTGGTTGCGCCGCCCCTGGCAATCAAGTTAGCTGGTGGCTCCCGCTAAAGGCGGGAGTGGCTAGCCGTTCTGGGTGCTGCTGTCATCCTGGTTCTGGGTGTTCTGGTTCTGCGCTGGGTCGCCCCAGCCACCCATGCCGCCCATGCCACGCTGGTGGTTGCCCATGCCAGGGCCGCCCATACCGCGCAGCCCGAAGCCAAAGCCCTTGCTCAGGTCTGCGTCCTGCACCTGCTTGAGGGTCGCGTCCTCCTGGGCCTGGGTCAGCTTGCCATCCTTCACCGCCTTGTCAAGGATTGGCTTGAGGGTGGCGACGATGGTGGCCTTCAGGTCGGCCTCGCTAACATTCTTCTCCTTAGCAATGTCGAGCAGGCTCTTGCCGCCCCGTATCTCGCTGATCAGTTGCTCACTGGTCAGGCCGAGCTTAGCCGCGACTGCCGCCACAACCTTGCCCATGTCGCCCATCATGCCGCCCCGCCCCATCATGCCGGGGCCGTCCATGCCGCGCCCCATCTCGTGGCCGCCGAAGGGGAAGCCTTCGCCCATGCCAGCGTCGATCCGCGTGTTGAGCGCGTCGGCCTGGGCCTGGGTCAGCTTACCATCCTTGACCATCTGGGCTACTACTGCCTTGCTCGCATCCTTCTGCGCGGTGGCGAGCTTGTCCTTGCTTACGCCCAGTCCGTCCGCCAGCTTCTGCTGGTAGAGGTCGGCGTACTGCTGGAAGCCGCCCTGTGGCTTGGCTGCGGGCGTAGCCTGGCTGCTACCACTGCTGGCGGTCGGGCTTGCGCTGACCTGAGCTATCGTGCTGGCCTGGCCGACGGTGCTGGCGGGCGTAGCGGCTGCCGCCCCTGGCTGGACAATCAGGAAGGCGGCGGTGGCGATGGCGACGAGAGTCACCGCGACGACGCTGCCAACTACCTTGAGGTTGATACTTTTCACTACTATGCTCCTTGTTGTGATTGCGACGAGGGTCGCTAGCTGCTTACATTACACCGCCGCCCACTGCGATGTTCCTACTGGGCGGTGGCTCTAACCCTGCTCTAATCTCCACCCCTGGCTATTCATAACGCAGGGCTTCGATGGGGTTGAGGCGGGCGGCACGGCGGGCGGGGTAGATGCCGAAGAATAGGCCGATGGCTGCACTGAAGCCAAAGGCGAGTAGGACGGAGCCGAGGTCGATCTGCGAGGCGATGGTGCTGCTGCCAAAGAGGGCGAAGCGCGCCCCCAGCGAACTGACCGCGTAGCTGATGCCCGCCCCCAGACCGATGCCAATCAAGCCACCCAGCAGGCTAATTACTACCGCTTCGACCAGGAATTGGGTGAGGATATTGCCTTCGGTTGCCCCCACCGCCTTCCGCACGCCGATCTCCCGCGTGCGCTCAGTAACGCTGACCAGCATGATGTTCATGATGCCGATGCCGCCCACCAACAGAGAGATGAAGGCGATTGCGCCGAGGAAGCCGGTGATTGCCGCCAGCACGCCCGTCAGGGTGGTGAGCAGCGAAGCCTGGTTGAGCATACTGAAGTCATCAGTCCCCTCAGTGGTACGGTGACGTTCGCGCAGCACTGCGGTCGCTTCGGTCTGCACGCTATCGGTGTGTTTGTCGTCAACCGCCTGGAGGGTGATGTTGTTGATTGGGTGGCCGACGACCCCAGTAGCAGCCTTGCGGCCAGATAGCTTGGTGTAGGCGGTGGTAATCGGGATGAACACCTGGTCGTCGCTGCTGCCGAAGGTGTTGCCACCCTTCTTCGTCAACACGCCGACCACGCGGAAGCTGAGGCGGTTGATCTGGATCGTCTGGCCTACAGGGTCTTCACCCTGGAACAGGTCACTAGCGACGTTAGGGCCAATCAGGGCGACGTTCTGGATGCCGCTCAGTTCGGTCTGGCCGAACCAATCGCCGCTAGCTGCGCTGACGCTGTAGGCGGTGGCGTAGTCGCTGGTAGTGCCGATTACGCTGTAGCTATTGTTCGTTCCTTGATAGACAACCTGCCCCTGGGTAGTCACCTGCGGCACGATCACGGCGGCACTTGGCACCTTGTCGGTGTTCTGCAAGGCGATAGCATCCTCGTAGGTGAGGGTTTGCGCCCCCCCCTGCCCACCGCGTGCGCCGCCTGGCCCGAAGCCGCCGCTGCCTGGCCGCACGGTGATCAGGTTTGTGCCATTCGAGGTGATTTGGCTGGTGATGCTCTTGGTGGTGCCGTTGCCGAGGGAGAGCAGGGCGATTACCGCTGCTACACCGATGATAATCCCCAGCATGGTCAGCACAGAGCGTAGCTTGTTGGCGGCCAGACTCTTGACCGCAATCCTGATACTTTGCATCAGACCCATTGTTGTTACCTCTACTCGTGCTAGCTGGTTAAGCCAGCCACCTTGACCAATTCGCTATTGCCGTTCATGCTATGCGTAGGGGCCGCCGAGCCTTCGGGCTGCGCTGGCAGGCTGGCCCCGATTACGATAGGAGCCAATACTGGCTCGTCGGCGGCAAGCAGGCCGTCGCGGATGCGGATGATGCGGCGGGTGTGCTGCGCGATTTCTGGCTCGTGCGTAACAAAGATGACGGTGATACCCTGCGTCTGGTTGAGCCGCTGAAAGATTGCCATGATCTCGGCACTGGCAGTGCTGTCAAGGTTGCCGGTTGGCTCGTCGGCCAGCAGGATAGCGGGGTTGTTAACCAGCGCGCGAGCGATGGCGACGCGCTGCTGCTGGCCGCCAGAGAGTTCGTTGGGCTGGTGAAAGAGGCGGTCGCCGAGGCCGACGGCTTGCAGCACACTGGTCGCCCGCGCCCGCCGATCCTTCGCGCTACCGATCCCCGCGTACATCATCGGCAACTCTACGTTCTCCAAAGCCGAAGTGCGGCGCAGCAGGTTGAATTGCTGGAAGACGAAGCCGATCTTCTTGCTGCGCGCCTTTGCCAGCACCTTGCCGCTCAACTTGCCCACATCGTCACCGTCGAGGATATAGCGGCCACTGGTTGGCGCATCAAGGCAACCGAGCAGGTTCATCAGGGTGGACTTGCCAGAGCCAGACGGCCCCATGATCGCCACCAATTCACCACTCTGCACCTGGAAGCTGACCCCGCGCAGGGCGTTTACCTTCACGTCGCCCATTTGATACGACTTGACGAGGTTCTCTGCCTGGATCACGGTGTGGTTGTTCATTATATCTCCTTAACCTGCCCGCTGGCGGGGGTGTGGCGGCTGATCAACGTAGCCCCCCCAGGCCACCGCCGCCACGGGTAGTAGTCGTAGTGGTGGTAGCAGTGGTGTTCAGCACCACGCTGTCACCATCCGCGAGGTCGCCGCCACTGACGATGCTGGCGATTTCGGTGTTGGTGCCGTCGTTGAGGCCAGTAGTGACCACTAGCTCGTGGTTCTGGCCGCCGCTGCGGACGGTGACGATGCGCTGGCCGCTCTGACTGCGAATTGCCTTATTCGGCACCAGCAGGGCGTTGGTTTTAGCTTCGTAGACCACGGTGGCGTTAGCAGTCATCCCTGCTCGCACTGCCGCCGCCGATGCCTTGTCAAGCGTGACGGTGGTCAGGTAGGTGACAACATTGGAGCTAACCGTACTCTTGCTGGCGACAAACGTCACCTTGCCCTGTACGGTGGTGCCAGCGATAGCATCGAAGGTGAGGTTCACCTCGTTGCTCAGCTTGACTTTGGCAATGTCAGCTTCACCAATGTAGAGGTCTACGTGGTAGCTACTATCGTCTACCAGTTCAACGGCATTTTCGCTGCCGGTGAGCGACTGGCCGGGGATAATATTCACCGCGTTGACCACGCCGCTGAAGGGGGCGGCCAGGGTGGCGTTCTTCAGCTTGAGGCGGTTCACTTCGAGGCTGGCCTCCGACTGCTTGACGCTAGCCATTGACACTGCGATGTCTTCGCTGCGTGGCCCATTCTGGAGGTCGGTGAGGGTAGCATTGGCCTGGTCTACACTGGCCTGGGCCTGGGTGAGGTCGTTGGCAGTGCCACCCTGCGCCGCCTTGTCGTAGCTGGCTTGCGCGCTGGCGATGCTGGCTTCAGCGGCAGCTATGTCGCTAGCGGTCGGCGGGGCCACCAGTTTGTCGTAGCTGGCCTGCGCCTGCTTGAGCGATTCCTGGGCCGAGGCCACATCGAGGGCAGTACCGCCCTTTGTCATCTTGTCGTAGTTAGCCTGGGCCGAGGTCACGCTGGCCTGGGCTGCGGCTACGTCTGCTTCGGTAGGAGTAGCAAGGCTCTTGTCGAAGCTAGCCTGGGCCGAAGTGAGGCTGGCCTGGGCTGCGGCTACGTCTGCTTCGGTGGCGGGAGCTACCGCCTTGTCGTAGCTGGCCTGGGCCGAGGTTACGCTAGCCTGGGCTGCGGCGAGGTCGCTAGCCTTTGGCCCAGCCGTCAGGTCGGCTAGCTGCTTCTTCGCGTCGTCGAGGCTGGCCTGAGCAGCGGCAAGCGTGTTCTTCTGCTGGATCAGCGCGTCGTTATAGCTGTTGGCCGCCTTCTGCTGGTTGCCAGTTGCGTCCTGCAAGTCGCGATTGGCCTGGTCAAAGGTGGACTTGAGGGTACCACGCGGGTCGTCTTTGGTCGTGCCATCGGCGTTGTAGTAGTTGTCGTAAGCGGTGGCATAGCTGCCCTGCGCCTTCCGCACCGCGTTGTCGGCCTGGTCACGGGCAACCTGTGCGCTATCCACGCTGGCCTGCTGCTGCGAGATCGTCTTGTCGAGGCTGGTCTGTGCGCTGGTCACCTTCAATTGGGCGGTGCTGAGGTCTGCGTTAGTGGGGCCAGCCTGCACCGCAGCTAGCTTGGCCTTTGCGCTGTCCAGTTGCGCTTTCGCATTGGCAATATCGCTGGCAGTATAGCTGCCCTTCTGCACCGCAGCTAGCTTAGCCCTTGCGCTGTCCAGTTGCGCTTTCGCATTGGCAATATCGCTGGCGGTATAGCTGCCAGCCTTGACCGAGGCTAGCTTGGCATTTGCGCTGTCCAGTTGCGCCTTCGCGTTGGCGATGTCGGACACACTGTAGTTGCCAGTCTTGGTCTGTTCGAGCTTGATTTTGGCGGCGGCGACCTGCGACCTTGCGCTGGCAATTTCGGCGGCGGTGGGGCCAGCCTTCAGTTGGGCTAGCTTGGCCTTCGCGCTGTCTAGCTGAGCCTGTGCGCTGGCGAGGTCGGCTACAGTGCTGCTGCCGCTCTTGACCGCATTGTACTTGGCCTGAGCCGAGCGCAGGGTAGCTTCGGCGTTGGCGAGGTCTTTGGTGGTCGCCCCTGCCTTCGTCTTGGCAAGGCTGGCCTGGGCTGAGGCGAGATTGGCCTCCGATTGCTGCACGGCTTGCTGCAACTGGCTATCGTCAATCGTCGCCAACACATCACCAGCCGCCACCCGCTGGCCGGTCTTGACCTTGATCGCGGTCACGGCTCCACTTGCGCCAAAGCTGAGATTGAGGTCAGCGGCGGGTTGCACGGAGCCATTGCTGCTAACTGATGCCTGGATTGTCCCCCGCGTGGCCTGGGCAAGCTGCACGGTAGTGGCAGCGGTGCTGCCCTGCGGCTTGTTGAGGATGAAGGCGGCAGCGGCCACCAGCAGAGCAACTGCCAGGATGCCCCCGATCCACTTTACTGCATTGTTCATTACCTACTCTCCTATAGCTAACGGTGTTAGTAGAAGCTCAACTTCTGCTTGCATTACACCAGGCTGACGACAATGTTCCCGCCAGTGCGCAACCTTAATCCCCCTCTAACCTTAGCAGGGGCTGGGGCTAGTAGTCGAGTTCGTCGAGGGCCGTGCGGCGGTCATCACGCAGGCTGAGGAGTAGGCCACCGAGACCGCTGAGGATGATCAGCAAACCAAGCGGCGGGCCAGCATATGGGATCAGGCTAATCATAAAGAGGACGAGCAAGCCTGCTAGCAGGTCGGGGAGCGGCTGGGCGAGGGGCGCACCAATGCTGGCTGCCAGGCTGCGCCCGATAGCGAGGGCCACCACGCAGGCACCCACTAGCAAGGCTGGTAGCAGCACGATCAGGGCGAGGATGATGATCGCCGGGCCAATAGTGCTGATCGCGCTTAGATAGGAGAGGGCAACGGTGGCGAGCAGGCTGAGGAAGCCAACGAGTAGAGCGCGCAGCAAATAAGCCGGGCCGCTCCGCAAGATCGCTGCGCCTGCACCAACCTGCCGTGGCACGAAGAAGAAGGCTAGCAGGGCGGCACCGAGTAGCACCACCAACTGAGCGAGGTAACGGTAGAAACCGCTCAATTGTTGGATGAAGAAGACCCCCTGCCGATTGCGCGGGAAATCGGGCTGCTCTCCAGGGGGGGTTAGCATCGGTGGCGGACCGCCCGCGAAGGGGGTAGTCACCTCCACCCCCCGCCTGCCAAACTGCACCAGGGCAGCATCGCCCCCCAACGGGAAGAAGATGCTGACGAGGAAGGCGCACAACAGGGCCAGTCCAGCCAGAGCCGCCACCAGCAGCCAGGTGCGCTGGCTATGCTTTGCCTGTTCGCTCATCATTGGGCCAGCCTTCGGTCTGCCGCTTGCCGAGGGAGGGGGCTGCTCAACGCCTGGTAGAGCAGGCCGAGCAAGCCGACAACCAGCACGCAGAGGCCGAGCAAGACGAGTGGGTGTTGGGTGATCAACTCCTGGGTGATGCTGCCAGAGCCGACACTAGGGCTGGCGATCCAATCGCTAATACCCTGCCCTACGTTGCCGCCTGTGCCACGCAAGTCGCCGAGGGCGGCGAGCAGCAGATTGAACAGGTAGGTGTCGGGGACCAGGGTGAGCAGCAGGCCGAGGGCGCACAACGCCGCGACCAGCAGCCGCCAGCGGCCCGCCAGTGCAGGCGTAGGGGCGACGCTGGCGGGCAGGACTAGTAGGACGCTACTGACCAGGGCTAGCGGTTCACGCAGCGGTGGGCGGTAGCTCAACATCTTCTCTACCTGCTCGTCAGAGGGTAGGGTGCGGGTAGCCTTCTCCATAACTTCTCCCCTTTGCCCAGTTCGCGGCGCAGGCTCTCCTTAGCGCGAAAGAGGCGGGTCTTGACCGTGCCAAGCGGCAGGTTCAGCGTTTCGGCGATAGCGGCATAATCTAGGTCAGCCCCATAGCGTAGGGCGATCACCGCCTGATAGTCGGTGGGCAGCTTGCTGATCGCGGCGTTGACAGCCGCCTGCTGCTCGGCACGTTCGCTCAACTCCTCTGGCCCCGCCGCCATGTCGGGCAGGTCGAACATCACATCTTCATCTTCGCCAGACTGCGCCCGCCCCAGCCTGCTGAGGGTGATGGTTGGCTGACGACGCTGCTGCCGCTGCTGGTTGAGGCAGTAGTTGACCCCCAGCCGGTAGAGCCAGGGGAAGAAACGGCGGCTTGGGTCGTAGCTGCTGAGGCGCAGGTAGGCACGCACAAAGATTTCTTGGGTCAGGTCGCGGGCTTCCTCCGCGTCGCCCGACAGGCGGTAGGCCAGATGGTAGATCGGTAGCTCGTAGCTGTGCAGCAGGCGGGTGAAGGCCTCCCGGTCGCCAGACTGGGCTAGCTTTGCCAGTTGTTCGTCACTTTCCCCCTCCGCATCTGCCAACGGGCGGCCCCCTTGCCTCCTGGGTGTATTGCCCAGCCATATTACACCAGGGCGCAAGCGAAAGTTTCAGCTAGCGGTCTGGCCCAGCCAGCGTCCGCCATGCCACTAGCGGGCCATTAGCCGATTAGCAGAGCCAGTAAGCTGCGGCAGGTTGCATATCAGCAAGCAAATCGTGGCACAAACCCTGTATCTTTGTTATAATAGCGTGGTAGAGAGGAACAACAAGGCAATGACGATGCTCACGTGTGATCAATGCAGCTATAATAACTCTACTACAACTCTTAGTTGCTATCGCTGCAAAGCCGACCTGCGGGCGATGCGAGCTGAGTTCTTCCTCGGCCTGGCCGAAGCCGCGTTCGTTCAAGGCAAGCACGACCAGGCGCAGGCACAGTTGCTGGCTGCTGACGCTGCGCTGCTAACCCTTAGTGCAGAGCAGCTCGCTAGCAGGATGTTTGTGGGCCGCGCCTACTTCTTGCAAGGAGCAGTCAACTACAACAAGGGATTGATGGACATAGCTAGAGCCGATCTGCTACTTGCCTGTGCAAAGTTGGAAGGACAGCCGGCCAGTGCCAGCCTACACAGCCGCGCCTTGAATATGCTGGGCAACATCGTTTTTCTGGGTGGCAGAATAGAGGGGGCTGAACAGTATTATCGGGACAGTGCCGCACTAGCAGAGCAGGCCGACCTCAGCGCAGATGCGGTGGTGCCACTAGGCAATCTAGCAATGGTCTACAGCCAAACCAACCAGATAGAGCAGGCATTTGCCACTCACACCAAAGCGTTGGCATACGCAGAACGATCAGGGCAACCGATCAAACTTGCCGTTACCTACTGTAGGCTAGCCCTACTGCACGCACAGTATGGACCCTTCTGGCAAGCGGTTAGCTATGCCGATCAGATGCTCGCGCTCCGCAGCCAAGTCGATGACCCAACCCAGCGCTCTCAACTGGTAGCAGGCACCTCTATCGTCTACAGTTGGGGGGGCAGGCTGGCTGACAGCGAAACGTATATTAAGGAAGCCTACACTCTGTTGAGCGAAGGCTACCATACGATAGGTGAGTTTGTGCTGGTACATATGCTCAGCCTGGCTGCCCTATATGAAACGACCCCTAAGTGGCTGGATCAAGCAATCAAGCAGATGATACTTAGCACAACCGAACCAAACAGGGTATGGGAGCTTTATGTGCCAATGGCTCGCTACTATCTCTCAAGTGGCGACATAAACCACATTCGCCACCACCTCCAATGGATAGCCGACAAGCACAAAGCTGGCAATCCTAATGCCGATGCTGTTAGTCAGCAAGGACGCGCCCTGCTACTGGCGGCTCTCGGCGATTGGCAGCAGGCCAGTGACCTTTATGCGCAAATAATTAGTAACAAAGTCAACAGACCGCGTGACCAGGCAGTACTGCTAGCTGAACACAGCTTTATGCTCGCTCGGCTCAATCAGCAGCAGCCCAACCCCCTACTCGGCATAGAAGCTGCTGCCAGCCGGCGCAAGGCGGCTGACCTCTTTGAGCAGATCGGTTTGCCCCGTGGCCTCGACCAGTGCAACGCCTGGCTAGAGCGTGTTTACCACGCAGCAGGGGGTTTGGGCTAGCTTGCGGCAGCTTGCTTCTGGCAGGGAGAACGCAACTTGGCGGCAACCCAGGCTGGTCGGCAAAATTGCTTGACATAGAGCTGCCTGCTTTGCTATAATTGCCGAACGTAAGGGCTGGCAAGCCCGCGATTTGCCACGTATTGAGCTGCCCTGCCACCAGGCGGGGCAACAGTTTGGCTCAAGGGCGACAGCGCAGCAGCGCACCAGGAGGAAAATCGTGTTCGCAGTAGTAGAAACTGGCGGCAAACAGTACAAGGTTGCCCCCGGCGACCGACTTGATATCGAGCGGTTGCCAATCGAGGCAGGTCAGCAGTTCGACCTGGGCCGCGTGCTGATGGTCAGCAATGAGGCTGGTGAGGTGATGTTCGGCAGTCCAGTCGTCACCGGCGCACGAGTGTTGGCAACCGTGCTTGAGGAGCATCGTGGCGATAAGCTGATCGTCTTCAAGTTCAAGCCCAAGAAGCGGTATCGTCGCAAGAACGGTCATCGCCAAACCCTTACCCGCATCAGCATTGACAACATCGTGATCGCCTGAGCGGGCGGGGATTAGAAGGAGAGCAGGACAATGGCACACAAAAAAGGTGTAGGTAGCTCGCGTAATGGCCGCGACAGTAGGCCGAAGATGCTGGGGGTCAAGCGGTATGGTGGCGAACTCGTTACCTGCGGCACGATCATCGTGCGCCAGCGCGGTACAAAGATCGCCCCTGGTCAGAACATTGGGGTTGGCCGCGACCATACCCTCTACGCTCTGGTGGATGGCACCGTGTTCTTCCAGCCCGCCACCCGCGACAAGAAGAAGGTTTCAATCCTCCCGCTCAGCATCCCCGCTGGCGTTGAGGTAGCAACCGAGAGCCTGGCCCTGGCCGAAGCTGCCTAGTTCTCTGCACTTGCGGGGAACAAACCAGTCTGTTAGTGGCAAGTTAGACTTGCGGCAAACAGACCGCTGATTGGCAGCGGATGTGGTATAATCAGATTAGCCGCAAGGATAGCGGCGGCACGTAGCATGGCAGTTGCGCCAAGCTGCAGCAGTGCCAAACCCCAGTGAGATGATCGACGCTCCAGCAACGAAAAGGCGATCAAGAAAGGTACTACCAGTGAAGCCAGATATCCATCCGAAGTACGAGGCGACCACCGTAACTTGCTCTTGTGGCAACGTATTTGAGACGCGCAGCACTAAGAAGAATCTGCGTGTTGACCTCTGCTCCAACTGCCACCCATTCTACACCGGCGAACAGCGCATTGTAGACACGGCTGGTCAGGTTGAGCGGTTCATGAGGAGGCTCGGCACTGCCGACCAAATCCGCAACCGCAACGAGCAGCAGGCCGTACAACGCCGCACCGCCGAGGAGAATGCCCGTCAGCAAGCTGCCCAACGGCCTGCTCCGCGCCCACAGCGGCCCGCCCGCCCAGTGACCAGCCCAGAAGAGCAGCAAAGCTAACCCCTATCGCTTGAAACCCAGTAGGGCCGAAGACCTCACCGTTTTCGGCCCTTTCTATGCCCCTACCGCTCTGCCAAAGGGGCTGGCTGGGGATGACGAGGAGCGCAATGTCAGCACGCGAAAGCCGCCGAGAGGGCTGGATCGAGGTCGTTTGCGGCAGTATGTTCAGCGGCAAGACCGAGGAGTTGATCCGCAGGGTCAAGCGGGCAGAACTGGCCCGCCAGAAGGTGCAGGTCTTCAAGCCCGCAATGGACAACCGCTATGCCGTAGAGAAGGTCTACTCGCACAGCGGCCTCAACCGTCTGGCCCAGCCAGTCAACAGTAGCCACGAGATTGCAGGTTGCGTCGAGGATGACACCCAGGTAGTCGCAGTAGACGAGGCGCAATTCTTCGACACCGGGGTGGTAGAGGTCTGCCGCCGCCTGGCCGAGGATGGCAGGCGAGTGATTGTCGCCGGTCTCGACCTCGACTTTCGCTGCGAACCATTCGGCCCGATGCCAATGCTGATGGCTGAGGCCGAGAGTGTGGACAAGTTGCAGGCGATCTGCATGGTCTGTGGGGCAGCGGCCAGCCGCTCCCAACGGCTGGTCAACGGTGAGCCAGCCAACTACCACGACCCGATCATCCTGGTTGGCGCAACCGAGAGCTACGAAGCCCGCTGCCGGCACTGCCACCGGGTGCCAGGCCGCTAGCAGATCGGCAGGGGCTGCCCAAGCTCAGCATCCTTATCAACAAGCCAGTTCTTCTAAGTGAAATGTGGTTTGACAAAGCGATAGCTGGGTGGTATAGTAGACCCAACTGCTACAATCAAATATGAGACAAAAGATGAGGAGCCTAAGTTTAATGGCCGACAATATCAGCCGGGCTGCCAGCCCGAAGGGTGACGATGCGCTACGCAAGGTCGAGACCCAAATCGAGAGCGGCGTACGCCAGTTGGTCGCCAGCATCCCCCCAGAGCGGCTAGGCGATATGATTACCGAGTTGCCGGTGCTAGTCTCGCAGATGCCCCAATTGCGCTATCCCAACCTGCCAGAGGCCGGTGTGCTGCTGGAACGCCTCAGCTACGAGCTTGCCGAGTTTGGCCGCGTGCAGGACGACCCTAATGCTGCTGAAACTGTCGGCAATCGGCTGGACAAGACCCTCGGTGAGGTAGTGACCAAACTGACCCGCCCAGAGGTCAAGCAGTACATCCGCGCTGTCCTCTACGGCACCCTGGTGCAGATCGACCCCAACAGCGTAGAGGCTTTGATTATTGCTGTCGGGGTAATGACCCTAGATACCATGCAAGATGTTGACAGCCCAATGCTCAAGCAAATGGTGCTGCAAACCTTGCAGGAGGCCAGCCAGCAGATGGCCGAGATGGAGGAGGCAATGGCGAATCTGCCCAACCTCACCGAAGTCAAGCCTAGCACGCGGCTGATCATCCGCATTGGCGAACCACAGGCCCGTCAGTTGTCGCGCACCGCAGCCCTGGTACCATTCCTCAACATTGACCGCTTGGCACTGCCGCCAGAGGAGTTGACCAACGACGCGGCGCGCATCCTGGCTATGGAGCAGAAGATTCAGGCGGACAAGCGCACTGACTTGAACGATGAGGAGCGCAGCGAGCAGCAGAAGATGATGGAGACCACCGTTAATCTACGCTACTCCCCACAGCGGATCGCGGCAGTGCAGAGCGAGTTGCAGCGGCTAGCCCAGTGGGGAGCGCAAACCGACCCGCAACGCTTCCGCGATCTTGCTGAACTCGCCAGTTTCGCCGCAGGCAGCTTCAACCTCGTTCCCCCCGGTGACCACCCGCTGCTGCAAGGGCTGTGGGCGATGAGCATCAACGCAGCGGCTAATCAGTTGTTGCAGCAACGCGAGTTGGAGCAGGTCGAGGAGCAGGTAGCGGCGGTAGGTGCGGAGGGTAGCGGTGATGAGCAGTCCGCAAGCTGAAGTACAGGCCATGCTTGAGCGCATGACCCGCATCCGCGACGAGGCTGCGATCTGCACCGCCTGTGACTTGAAGAACACCCGCACCCACGTCGTCTTTGGCGAAGGTAACATCCTCTCCCCGCTGGTGATCGTCGGCGAGGGACCAGGCGAGGACGAGGACTCACGGGCGCGGCCCTTTGTTGGGCGCAGCGGTCAACTGCTGAACAAGATACTGGCTGAGGCGGGCATCAAGCGCGAAGACGTGTGGATGACCAACATCGTCAAGTGCCGCCCCACTGGGCTGAACCAGAACAATCGGGTAACCAACCGCCCACCCCGCGCTAGTGAGGTGAAAGCCTGCCAGCGGTGGCTAGGAACCGAGCTTGACATCATCCGTCCGCGCATCATCATTGCTCTGGGCAACAGCGCGGCCAGTCAGATCATTGTCAAGGACTTCAAGATGACCACTGGGCGCGGAGTGATCGCGCCCGCCAGTGGCCCCGCTATTCCCCCTTCGCTGCTGCCAGTTGAGACTGGCGTGGCGGGTGCAGCGGTAGCAGAGAACCAGATTAGTATGTTCGATACAGTAGAGGCTACCCCCCAGCCCCCTGCCCTGACCGCCAGCACCTGGGCGATGGCGACCTACCACCCGGCTTACATCATCCGGCAGGAGGAGCCACTACTGGGCCAACTGGTGCAACTGACGGTCAACGACCTCAAGACTGCGCTGATCAAGCTGGACGAAATCTGGAAGCCGTGATTACCCCCACCCTGGCCTCACGATGAAGCTAACG
>Ga0123338_10003067_pt1 | contig 15274 bp, 13 predicted proteins | sample grotaG_FD_89793 | JGI IMG/M metagenome (GOLD analysis project Ga0123338, IMG submission 89793) | Glacier valley bacterial and archeal communities from Borup Fiord, Nunavut, Canada, to study Microbial Dark Matter (Phase II) -... | ecosystem: Environmental > Aquatic > Freshwater > Ice > Glacier ...
AGCCGCAGCCGGTGCAGCCGCAGGCGCACGCCAGCGCCTGCGCGGCAAAGCCGCACCAGGAACACTGCGGCGCCGATGGCATAGTAGAGCAGCAGCGCCACACCTCCACCCGCGACGCCCAGCGCGGGGAACGGCCCCCAGCCGAAGATCAGGCACGGCGACAGCGGCACCAGCACCGCCGCACCGCCGGTGATGACCGCCGCCGGCCAGAGCATGTCGCCGGTGCCGCGGATGCAGCTTGCCAGCCCGTTGAACACCCACAGCAGGATGGCCCCGGCAAAGACGACGTTGGAGTATTGCAACGCCGCCCCCAGCGCCGCGCCGCTCCCGCCCATCGCGCGATACAGCGCCGGCCCACCTAGCAGCCCCGCGGCGCAGAACGCCGCGCCCAGCCCGGCGCTGACCGCGAGCGCGTGCAGCGCCAGCACGTCCGCATCCGCCCGCCGTCCCGCCCCGAGCGCCCGGGCAATGGCCGACGATATGCCGCCGCCCATCGCGCCCGCCGACATCATCTGCATCAACATCAGCCCCGGGAACACCAGCGCCATGCCGGCCAGCGCCGGGGTGCCGAGCCGACCGATGAAGTGCGCCTCGATCAGCCCGGTCGAGGCCTGGGCCAGCATGACCAGCACGTTCGGCCCGGCCAGGCGCAGCAACAGTCCGGGGATCGGCGCTTGCAGCAGTGCCAGTGTCCGTGCGCTGCGCACGGGAGGGATAGCCGCCGTAGTGGACGTTGCGTGCATATGCACCTACTCTGTGCCGATGATCCCGGGATGTCGAGCCTGAACGCGTCCTCCACTGGTTGCCACTGCCAGGCGATCCGCCAGGCGGCCCGGCGCGTGACGGCGCTGTATGACGCCGCCATGGCGCCGTTCGGCGTGCGCGTGTCGCAGTATGGCATCCTCGTCCGCCTTCAGGCGGCAGGGCCGCGCGGCATCCAGGCGCTCGCGGCAGACCTGGTGATGGACCGCACGACGCTGGGCCGCAACATGCGCCCGCTGGAGCGGCAGGGGCTGCTGACCGCCCTGCCGGACCCTACCGACCGCCGCGGTCGTCTGCTGGCCGTGACGCCGGCCGGCGCCGCCCTGGTCGCCCGCGCCGCGCCGGCCTGGCGCGCAGCGCAGGCCGCCTACGAGGGGCAGGTTGGCGTGGACGCCGCCGCGGCGTTGCGGTTGTCCCTTGCCGATGTAGTGGCCGCGCTACATACCCCCGGGTAATGATGGAAAGCAGCGGAACCACCGCTTGTCCGCACGCGCTGTTGCACTGCGTCATGACGCCGCACAATAAGGGATCACGGATTTGTTCGATGCCGCCGCGCGCGCCTCCCGTATCACCGAAGGCCTGCCGCATCCACTAGGGGCTACCTGGGACGGCGTCGGCGTCAACTTCGCCCTGTTTTCCGCCAACGCCACCAAGGTGGAGCTGTGCCTGTTCGACCAGGAAGGTACGACCGAACTGGAGCGGATCGAGCTGCCGGAGTACACCGACGAGGTCTGGCACGGCTACCTGCCCGACGCCCGGCCCGGCACCGTGTATGGTTACCGCGTCCATGGCCCCTGGCTGCCGGAGCAAGGCCACCGTTTCAACCACCACAAGCTGCTGTTGGACCCCTACGCCAAGGGCCATGTGGGCGAGTTGCGCTGGGGGCCTGAGGTCTTCGCCTACGTGATGGAGTCGGGCGACGACCTGACATTCGACGAGCGCGACAGCGCCGCCAACATGCCGAAGTGCGTGGTGATTGACCCGGCCTTCACATGGCTGCGTGACCGCCGCCCGGAGGTCCCCTGGGAGCAGACGATCTTCTACGAGGTCCATGTCCGCGGCTTCACGAAGCAGCACCCGGCCATCGCCGAGGACCTGCGCGGCACCTTCTCCGGCATGGCATCCAAGGAGGCTGTCGAGTGGATGAAGGGCCTAGGCGTCACCAGCATCGAGCTGCTGCCAGTCCACACCTTCATCAACGACGACCGTCTTCTGGACCACGGCCTGACCAACTACTGGGGCTACAACAGCATCGGCTTCTTTGCGCCGGACCCGCGCTACAGCAGCAAGCCCGCCTTTGCCCATGCCGAGTTCAAGGAGATGGTGGCGCACCTGCACGACGCCGGGTTGGAAGTGATCCTGGACGTGGTTTACAACCATACCGCGGAGGGCAACGAGCGCGGGCCTAGCCTATCCTTCAAGGGCATAGACAACGCCAGCTACTACCGCCTGCTGCCGGAGACGCCGCGTTTCTACATCAACGACACCGGCACTGGGAACACGCTGAACCTCAGCAACGCCCGCGTCTTGCAGATGGTGACGGACAGCCTGCGCTACTGGGTGCAGGAGATGCATGTGGACGGCTTCCGCTTCGACCTGGGCACCATCCTGGCGCGGGAACCGACGGGGTTCAGCGAGAGCAGCGGTTTCCTGGACTCTTGCCGCCAGGACCCGGTGCTGAACAGCATCAAGCTGATTGCGGAGCCTTGGGACTGCGGTCCCGGCGGCTACCAAGTCGGGCAGTTCCCGCCGGGCTGGGCCGAGTGGAACGACAAGTTCCGCGACGAGGTCCGGCGGTTCTGGAAAGGCGAGGAGGGTATGGCCCCGGCGCTCGCGGCCAGGCTGTCCGCCAGCGCCCACATGTTCAACAAGCGCGGCCGCAAGCCTTGGAGCACGGTGAACTTCATCACCTCGCATGACGGCTACACGTTGCGCGACGCGGTCAGCTACAACGACAAGCACAACGATGCCAATGGCGAGGGCAACCGCGACGGGCATAGCGCCAACTACAGCCTGAACCACGGCACCGAGGGCGAGACGGACGACCCCGAGGTCAACGAGACCCGACGGCGCCACATGCGGAACTTGCTGGCCACGCTGTTCCTGTCGCAGGGTACGCCGATGCTGCTGGCGGGGGACGAGTTCGGGCGCACCCAGCAGGGCAACAACAACGCCTACTGCCAAGACAACGAGATCTCCTGGCTGGACTGGAACATCCCGGACTGGGGCATGGGGCAGGTCGAACTGGTGCAAAAGCTGGCCAAGCTGCGCCACGACTACCCGATCCTGCGGCGCGGGCGATTTTTCACCGGCACGCCCATTACTGACATGGACGTGAAGGACGTGACTTGGATCAACGCCTCCGGCGATGAGATGGAAGGGTCCGACTGGGGCGACCCGCACATGAAGTGCTTCGGCATGCTGATTGACGGGCGCGCCCAGGCGACCGGCATCCGCAAGCCCGGCAGCGACGTGACGATGCTGATTGTCGCCAACGCCCACCATGACATGGTGACCTTCACCTTGCCGGACTGCACTGATGGCCAGGCATGGGATCTGGTGTTCGACACCAACGTGCCGGAGCGCGACGACGCCCAGCGTTTCGCCATCGGGGAGACCTATGACGTGACGAACAACTCGCTGCTGCTGTTCGCGCTCAAGGCGGCGTGACGGGAAGGCGTCCTGCTCCCTTCTCCGTCGGGAGAGGGTTGGGGTGAGGGAAAGACCGCAAGCGCCGGCCGTGCTGGTCTGAACCCGGTCAGGCCGTTTGTTGGCGACGTTTGCGCTGCTTGGCTTCCCTCACCCCAACCCTCTCCCAGAGGGAGAGGGGGCAGGATCGGACTCTAGTTCCAGTATTTCGTCGGCCTCGGCAGGGCCCAGTGCGCTGACACCCTTCAGCTTGCGGCCGACCGTGCGGGTGCGGGTGCGGGCGGCTTCGATCGTGGTGCTGAATGTGCCGGCCTGCTTGGCCAGGCGGTCCAGCACCTCGTCCATCTTGAGCATCTCGGTCCGCGTTGCGCCCAGCAGGCGGGAGATTTCCTCGGTCCGCTGCTCCAGCACCATGGTCAAAAGGCCCAACTGGATGCTGCGCAACAGCGCCGGCACCAGGGTCGGTCCCATCAGCAGCACGCGGTGCTCACGGTTCAGGCCCTCGATCAGGCCAGGCATCCGCGCCGCTTCGACATACAGGCCGTCCGTGGGCAGGTACATGACGGCGAAGTCCACCGTGACGGGCGGATTGATGTATTTGCTGCTGATCTTCTTGGCCTCGCCGCGCAGCCGGGCTTCCAGGCCGCGGCGGGCGGCTTGCTCGCCGGGCAAATCGCCGGCCTCCGCAGCTAACAGCATGCGGTCGAAGTCCTCGGCGGGAAATTTTGCGTCTATGGCCAGCATTGGCCGCTGCTCACCCTTGCCGGGCATCAGCAACGCGAATTCGACGACGTCGTCGCTGTCCTCCCGCAGCTTTCGGTTGGTGTGGTAGGCGCCCGTCGGTAGCACGTCGTCCAGCAGGGCGCGCAGGTGCATCTCGCCCCAGCCGCCGCGGGTCTTGACGTTGGTGAAGATGCGCTTGAGGTCGCCGATCTGCGTGGTGACAGCCTGCACGTCGGTGACGGCCTTTTGCACCTGGGCGAACTGGTCCACCACGCGCTGGAAGCTGCCGTGGACGCTGCGCTCGACCGCTTGGGTCAGCCCCTCCGTCACGCTGCGCTGGATGTCGGCCAGCCGGGCGGCGGACTGCTCGCCCATCTCGCGCAGCTTCTGCTCCAGCAACGCTCGGGCCTCGCCGCCATCCCGGGCCAGGCTGGTGGACAGCGCGCCGATAGCCTGCTGCCTCTCGATCAGCCTGCGGGAGGACTGGTCCCCGGCGTCGCGCAGATGCTGCTCCATCACGGCGCGGCCGTCACCGCCTTCCCGCGCCAGGGTGGATGCAAGCGTGCCGAGCGTGTGCTGTAACTCCAGCCGGGACTGCTCGGCACGGGTGGCCAGGGCGCGTTCTGCGTCGGCTAGGCGGGCGCGGGTGGCCTCCGCCTCCGCGCGCTGCCCGGCGGCAGCCTGGTCGGCCAGCAGTTGCAGGCGCTGCAGCGCCTCGGTGCCCGGCGGGCGGCGGAGCAGCATCAGGACGGACAGCACGCACAGCGCCAGCAGGAGGGCGCAGGCAATTAGGAGCAGCGAATCGGTGGACATGGGTTGTAGCCTACATCAGCGACCCGCTCTCCTACTCCTTGTGGGAGAGGATTAGGGTGAGCAAGTCTTGAGAGCGGAGGTAGGCGTCGGCGGTGCTGCTGGACTAGGGCCTTGCCGGGCTGGGCGTCGTGCTTGCCCTCCCTCGGGCCATTAACTGCTTTACGGATTGGCCCCGTGGGGAGAGGGAGCAGGTCAGGCCGGGCGGAAGCCAACCTCGTTGCAGGTGGTCTCGACCGCGCCGGCGCGTCCACCCATGGCCTTGCGCCAGTGCTGCGCGTCGAAGTTGCGGGTCTCGTGCACCCGGTTGGCCTGGGCGCTGACGCGGAACTCCGCCCATTCCAGGTCGTCCGGCAGCGCGGGGTCGGGCACGTCGTGCAGGGTGGACTGGCCGCTGTCCTGCGCGACCCACATCTGGCGAACCCGGTCCAGCATGGAGTCTATCGTGTGCAGGGCTTCGGGGAGGCTGGGCTGCGGCGTGTAGGCGGCGGTCCAGGGGTCCCAGACCTGGAAGTCGAAGCGGGCGGAGCCGTCCTCGGCGTCGTGGCGGATGATGCGTAGGGCAGGGCGGCTCATATTATAGTCCTGGGTGGCGGTGCGCCCTTATCGGCAGGGTAGGGGCAGGGCGCAACCCGGAAATGCCGGGGTTGCGGCATGGGCTTGCGGCAAAGGGGGATTGTCGCGAAGGCGGAGGCGGGACAGGGTTGCGGAATGGGCAATATGCGACGTGTGGCGGTTGTTGGGGCGGGTATGGCTGGGCTGGCGTGCGCGAGGGCGCTGCATGCAACTGGGCTGCAGGTGGACGTGTTCGACAAGGGCCGCCGGGCGGGCGGGCGGCTGGCGACGCGCCGGGCGGATGGGATGCAGTTCGACCATGGCACGTCCTATGCCGACGCGCTGGGCTCGGCCTTTGGGGCGGTGCTGGCCGGTATGGGCGCGGCTGGGGATGCGGCACCTTGGCCGGCTGCGGGGCCGGGCCGTTGGGCCGGGACGCCGGGCATGTCCGCACTGGCCCGGCATATGGAGGCGGGCGCCGGCACCATCCACGTCGTGCGCCATGCGGCGTTCCTGCACCGGGACGTGGCGGGCTGGACGGTACGCCACTTGGACGCTGCCACGGCCCGGCCCGGCACGGTTGTGGACTCCGGCGGCCTGGTTGCTGGGCCATTCGACGCGGTAATGCTGGCGTTGCCGGTGCCGCAAGCCGTGCCGCTGCTGCGCGCCGTGCCGCACCGGTTTGCCGACGATGCCGCCCGCGCCGGCATGGCGCCGTGCTGGACGTTGATGCTTGCCTTTATCGGACCAACTGGCGCGCATGATCTACCGCAGCCCGGCGGGGCGCTGGCGTGGATTGCCCGGGACTCGTCGCGTCCCGGACGCGAGGTGGCACCGGAGTGCTGGGTGGCCCATGCCGGGCCGGAGTGGACGCGCGCGCACCTGGAGAACGACGCCGCGGCGGTGCAAGATGCGCTGCTGCAGGACTTCGCGGCGGTCACCGGCATTGTGGATACCCCGGCCTATGCCGCCGTCCACCGCTGGCGCTACGCCCGCACGGACCGGCCACTGGGCGTGCCGGCGTTGTGGGATGCGGACGTTGGATTGGGCGTGTGCGGCGACTGGTGCCTAGGGGCGCGGGTGGAAGACGCGTTCACGTCAGGTCAGACGCTGGCTGGGATAGTGTTGGGCTGAACATGCAGAAGGCCCCGGGATCACTCCCGAGGCCTCCACATTGTTCGACAGCTTTCGCTGCCAGACTCAGGCGATTAGCCAGCCGCTGCCGAATGGGTGGCGACGGGCGTCCAGGTCACGGTGCGAAGCTGTAGGGTCAAACAATGAGACACTGGATCACCTCCTTTCGATATGTTGAGAGTGTAGAATGGGTGGCGGCCGCAGGTTCGGCAAGGCTGGATTTAGCGGTCTGGCCTGCCCATTTCCGCTGTATGGATGACAGCGGCATTTCGGTGACACCCGCTCCTTGGCAGCAGGTGGCTATGGTCTGCGGCAAGTGTAGCCGCAAGCTGGGCGGCGGCTTCGGCAAGAAGGGCAAGCACGGCTTGGCGGACATCTTGAAGGATGCCGCCAAGGCGGCAGGCCAGCGCCGGGCACTGCGGGTGCTGGAGGTCGGGTGCCTCGGCCTGTGCCCGAAGCGGGGCGTGTCCGCCATCAGCGGCGCACGGCCGGACGAAGTGATGGTGGTGCCCGCGGGTGCAGAGGGCGCGTCGGTCCTGGCAAGGATGATGGTGCCTGCTCGCTCTCCCTCCGGGGTCAAACCGTGAAACGGTTCACGGCCGGGGTGAGGGAGGCCGCGCGCATGGCTTCGGTTGTTGCGTGGCAATCGGCGCCATAAGCTGATTGATTGCACCTGCCGTGCTTCCCTTATCCCGGCCCTCTTCCAGCGGGAGCAGTTGGCTACGCCGCGGGCAGCATCAGCGCCGTGGCGCGCCCGCCCTCGATGACGTGGGCTTGCAGCACGGCATCCACATCCGCCGTGCCGTCTAGGCGATACCAGACGCCCTCCGGATAGATCACCAGGCACGGCCCCAGCTCGCACCGGTCCAGGCAGCCCGCGCTGTTCACGCGGATGTTGGCGATGCCCAGCTCCTTGGCGCGGGCCTTCATGTAGTCGCGCAGCTCCTCGCTGCCCCGCGCCGCGCAGGAGCCGCGGCGGTGGCCGTCCGGCCGGCGGTTGGTGCAGACGAACAGGTGGGCGTCGAAGAACGCCGGCGGATCGGTCGGCAGCGGGGTGCCCATGCAGGGTGTCCTCAGAAGTAGCGCAGGGACAGGCGTATGCGCCCGCCCCCTGCGCCGAGTTGGAAAGCGGCATCACGGAAGCTGGGCGGCCCCATGCGCATCGGCGCGTCGTTGCTGAAGCCGATGCCCTCGGTCGGAAGACCGAGGAAGTTGGTGTCTATCTTGCCGTTGTCGTTCTCGTCCTGGTAGGCCTGCACCGCCCAGGTGCCCGGTGGCACCTCCAGACGCACCACGGTTTCGCCGGGCTTGGCCTTGGCGGCACCGACGTGTTCGCAGGTTTCCTTGGTGAAGGTCCGCTGGGTGCAGGCGGCGACGCGCACGGTGCCCTTGTCGTTGCGGACGTTGGCGACGACCACCTCCAGGGTGACGGCACCAGCCGGGGCGGCGGCGAGGGTCACTGCGCCGTATAGGCACGCCCGCGCCAGGTGGCGGGCCGCCCGCGCAAGGCGCGCACCAGGGACGACCACTGCACCACCAAGACCGCGAGGACGCCCAAGGGATGCAGCACCGCCGCCAGCCAGGGCTGCCGGAACCGGGCTGCCAGCACCAGCCGCAAGCCGGACGACGCCAGCAACGCCAGCGCCGCCAGCACGCTGGGCGACAGCACCATCAGCACCGCCGGCAGCACTTGGCCGCCGAACAGGATGCAGGTCCACACCGGCAAGGCCGCCGGCTTCGCCATGCCCTCGGTCGCGTTCTTGCATAGGCCCTCCCAGACTTGCGCGGCGTTGGCATACATGCGGCAGGTGGCGAACGGCGTGGCGTCGAACAGCCCGGTCATGCTGCCGGTCCGGCGGAACGCCCGTGGGAGCGTCAGCCCGTCATGCAGCGACGCCTTGATGGCCGCGTGCCCGCCCGTCCGCACATAGGCGTCCCGACGCGCGATGAACAGTTGCCCGCACCCGGCGCCCAGGCCCGGCGACGGGGACCGCAGCATCGCCGCCATCGGCAGGAAGCCCAGCAGCAGGAAGTGGATGAGCGGCAGCAGCAACTGCTCGGACCAGGTGACGGTGATCTGGCGCGGGAAGCCGCTGGCAAGGCCGACCGGGTGGCGCTGCATGTAGCCGGCCATGCGGGACAGCGCATCCGGCGCCAGGCGCACGTCGGCGTCCACGAAGACCATCAGGTCGTGCCGGGCCAGGCCGCCCAGGACGTGGCAGGCATGCTGCTTGCCGGACCAGCCCGGCGGCAGCTTGGGCGCGGACGCTAGGCGGAGCCGCGGGTCGGCGATGGCACGGAGGATCTCCGGCGTGCGGTCGGTGGAGGCGTCGTCGAGCACGACCAATTCCAACTCGACGCCGGTGCTGGCCAGGATGGCGGCGCAGGCGTCACCAATGTTGGCTTCTTCGTTCCGGGCCGGGATTAGGACGGAGACTTGCGGCGTGCCGTATGCGGGGGCGGGGATGCGGTAGAGCGTGAGGTTCCATAGGCCGAGCAGCAACGGGCCTGCGGCCAGAAACAGGGCGATCCAGGCGAGAGTGGTCATTATGCTGTTCTGCTCCCTCTCCCTCCGGGAGAGGGCCGGGGTGAGAAAAAGGTCGCAAGCACAAGCCGTAGTGGTTCGAGCACTTGCGCCCGTGTGGGCCGGGCCTGCCCTGTGCGGCTTCCCTCACCCCAGCCGTAAACCGCGTTGCGGTTTGACCCCGGAGGGAGAGGGAGCAGGCAGGGGACGGCCACCCTCACTCCTACTCCTCATGCCGTGGGTTGAAACGTTGGCCGGTGGCCAGCGCGCGGCTGCGGCGCCATAGGTCGTAGATACCGCCAACGCCAGCGCCGCCACGTAGCAGGGGCTGGAACAGGGCGGGGTCGCGCTGCATGGATTCGGTGCTTAGGGCGTCTAGGGTTTCGGCCAGTGCAGCCTCCAGCCGTGCGGTCCAGTCGACGACCGTGCCGCCGCCGCTTTCGATGGGTGTACCGAAGCGGACCAGGGCTTCTGGCTTGCTTTCAGCCCAGAAGGTGTATTCGACCGCCAGTGGCAGGATTACGGCACCGGGCACGCGCCGGGCCAGGTGGGCGATGCCGGGGCGGAGGTGGATGGGGCGGCGCCGCGGGTCGGTGAATGCGCCCTCCGCGGTGATCCACAGGATGCTGACGGGATCGGACAGGATGCCTAGGCTGGTGGACAGGAAGCGCGCTGCGCCGCGCGGGGTGTCCAGCGCGATGCCGAAGACGCCCATGCGCTCGAACAGGCCATACTTGCCCAGCGCCTTGGCGTCCATGGGGCCATAGCCGCGCCGGTCCGGGAAAAGCAGGGCGGTTAGCAACATGTACAGCGCCGGGTCCCACCAGGACGGGTGGTTGCCGTAGATGATGACTGGCCGCCCAGCGATGGCTGCCGGCAGCGACGAGCGTGTCAGGCCGCTCCGGGAGATGCGCACGGCGTGGAAGCGGCGGTAGAAGTACCAGCGCAGATACCAGCCGAAGGCCCAGAATGCCCGGTCCGACCGGGCCGCAACGGCATTCAGCCCGCGGCCGGCCCCGGGCGCGTCCTGCCGGCGGGTACCCGGCACGGCACCCGCCGGCTGGCCGATGTCAGGCACTGACCGGCGCGGCGGCGGCCACGTCCCGGGAGAGGCTGTCGGCGGCGATCCAGCCGGACATCAGCACCATCGGCATCCCTGGCCCGGGGTGCGCGGCACCGCCGGCCAAGTATAGGCCTTTCAGGTCGCGGGAGCGGTTGCCGGGCTTGAAGGCGCCGTTGACCTTGCCGTGGCTGGCGAGGCCATAGATTGCGCCGTTGAGGACACGGTAGCGCTCGTGGATGTCCTGCGGCGTCAAGTGGTGCTCGAAGCGGATGCGCTCCTCGATGTCGGGCATCCCGGCGCAGCGCTTCAGCTTGTCCAGGATGACCTGGCGGTAGGCCGGGAACATCTTGGACCAGTCGTGGTGCGGGCGCAGGAACGGGGTGTGGACGAGGATGTACAGCGCCTCGCCGCCTGGCGGGGCCACGCCGGGTTCGGTGCCTGACGGGGCCGCGATGTAGCAGGTGGGGTCCGGCGCCGGCTCGCCCTTGCCGTAGATGTAGCTGAACTCCTCCTCCGGGTCCTTGCTGAATACGAAATCGTGGTGGGCCAAGTGGTCGTAGCGGCGGTCCAAGCCGAGATAGAGCACGACGCCGCTACATGCCGGGTCACGCTTCCAGCGGCGGCCGAAGGCGGCTTGCGGCTTGCCGCCGACCAGCTCCTTCATAGTGCGGACGCTGTCCATGTTGCTGACGACGGCGGACAGGGGCACGGTCTCGCCGGTTTCGGTCAGGACGCCAGTGACGCGGTGGCCGTCCGACATGACACGGCTGATGCCGACGCCGGGGCGCAGGTCCACGCCTAGTTCGCCGGCCAGGCGCTCCAGCGCCAAGGGCACGGCGCGGGTGCCGCCCATGGGATACCAGATGCCCTTCTGCGTCTGCATGTGGGCGATGCTGCACAGCACGGCCGGGGCCTCATAGGGGGAGCTGCCGACGTACTGGACGAAATGGTCGAGCATCTGGGCGACGCGGCCGTCCGGCACGCGCTTCCTGATCTGGGACGCGACGGAGGTGCCCATGCGGAGGCTGAGCACGTCCTTGAGGGTCGCCAGGTTCATGCCCTTGAACTCAAGGGTGTCGCCGATGCCTTCGACGGACTTCCAGAAGAAGAACTTCTCGCTGACCTCGTGCAGCTTCTCCGACATGGCGATGAAGTCGCGGTAGCCCTGCTCGTTACCCGGCGCGAACTTGGAGATGACGTCGGACATCGCCGGCACGTCTTCCTGCAGGTCCAGCACCGCGCCGTCGTCGAAGAAGCAGCGCCATTGCGGGTCTAGCCGGCGCAGGTCCAGGTAGTCGGACATCTTGCGCCCGGCTTCGGTGAACACGCGCTCCAGCACGTCGGGGACGGTCAGGATGGTCGGGCCCATGTCGAAGCGGTAGCCGTCCTGCTCCAGCAGTGCGGCCTTGCCGCCAAGCCAGGGGTTCTTGTCGAACAGGACGACCTTGTGGCCGCGGGCAGCGAGCGTGCAGGCGGCGGCCAGGCCGCCCAGCCCGGCGCCGACGACGCCGATGGGTTGGTCGGGACGGTGGGTGATGGCGTTCATGGGGCCTCGGCGATGGATAGGTGCAGGGATAGTGCCTGCTCCCTCTCCCTCCGGGAGAGGGTCGGGGTGATGGGAGCCGGACGCGCTGCGCCTAGCTGTTTTAGTGCGGATCGGCGCTGCGATCGGGAAAAAGCGGTCCTTGCGGCCTCCCTCACCCCAATCCTCTTGCGGGGGGAGAGGGGGCTAAGGGCGCTCATAGGGCCTCCGCGATGGCTGGCTCGTAGTGGTCGGATGCCATGGCGGACGGCGCTTCCCAATGGGCGTCGAGGTTGAGGTCTTCCGCCATCAGGCGGGAGGTGATGCGGGCGCTTTCGAAGATGACGGGCAGGCCGCTGCCGGGGTGGGTGCCGCCGCCGACGAGATAGACGTTCTCCAAGTCCTCGAAGCGGTTGCGGGGGCGGAAGTGCAGCATCTGGCCGAGGTTGTGCGCGAGGTTGAAGGTTGCGCCGCGGTAGATTTGCAGGTCGTGTTCCCAGCCTTGCGGGGTCAGCACCTTCTCGAACCGGATGCGGCTCTCGATGTCGGGGATGCCGATCTTTTGCAGGCGCTGCAAGGTGAGCGCCCGGTAGCGCGCGACTTCGGCTGCGCTCCAGTCGGTGCCGCCGTCCATGCGGTGGCCTACGGGGACCAGGACGTAGAGGGTTGAGTGGCCGGGGGGCGCAAGGGCCGGGTCGGTGACGCAGGCGTTCTGCACGTAGAAGCTGGGGCTGGCCGGGGCGAGGCCGGCTTCGATCTCGGCGATGTTCCGGCGGTAGTCCTCGGCCAGGTAGATCGTGTGGTGGGACAGGTCGGGGATCGTGCCCTCGATGCCCAGATACATCATGAATGTGCTGCAACTGAACTTCTTGGTGGCGATCTTGCGGTCGGACCAGCGGCGGCGGATGGCGTCGGGCACCAGGCGGGTCATGGTCTGGGCGAAGTCGCTGCCGATGACCAGGGCGTCGTAGCGGGCCTCCCCGTCGCGGGTGCGGACGCCGACGGCGCGCTTGCCTTCGAAGAGGATGTCCTCGACGGGTTCGGCCAGCTTGACCTTGACACCGAGGCTGCGGGCGACGCGGGCCATGGCGGCCATGACGGCACCGGTGCCGCCGCGGGGGTGGTAAACGCCGTATTCGTATTCCATGAAGGACAGGATGGTGAACAGGCTGGGGCAGCGGAACGGCGACATGCCGAGGTACTTGGACTGGAAGGAGAAGGCGAGGCGCACCCTCTCGTCCCGGAAGTAGGTGCCGAGGTCGCTGTCCACGCTGCGGTGCGGGCGAAGGTGGGAGAGGCCCTTCATGACCTCGGGGCGCATCAGGTCGCGCATGGAGTTGAAGGCGTTTTCCAGCACGGGGCGGAAGACCTGCAGCTTCTTGCGGTTGTCGGACATGAAGCGGGGCAGGGCGGCGGCGTCGGCGGGGGAGAAGCGGGCGACCTCGGCGGCCATGCGGGTCATGTCGCCGGTGGCTTGGATGTCGCCGCCGGCCTCGAAGACCAGGTGGTATTGCGGGTCCAGGCGGATCAGGTCCACTTCGTCTTCGAGGCGGCGTCCGCAGGCGGTGAAGATATCGGACAGGACGCGGGGGTAGAGGAAGAAGGTCGGCCCCATGTCGAAGCGGAAGGTGCCGACGCCGGTGGGACCGGCGATGGTGCTGGAGCGGCCGCCGACGCAATCGCGCGATTCATAGACGGTGACGTCCACGCCGGCCTTGGCGAGCAGCATGGCGGAGGCGAGGCCGCCAGGGCCTGCGCCGACGATGGCGACGCGGCGGGTCATCGGGACGCCAACTGAGACACCGGGGGAGCGGACGGCGATGGGACGGCGGTGCGGGATGGCATGCGGGGAAACGTAGCCTCTCTCTCGATGGGCGGATAGGTACGCAGTAGAGTTGGGTCCATGGAGCAATCTGTCATCCCGCTGGCCGACCCGCACGAGCAAGCCGTCGCGGCGGCGTTGGCGCAAACTCGGGCGGCCGGGCGGGCTTGGGCGGCGCGGCCGGTGGTGGACCGGCTGCCGGTGATTGCCCGCGTTCGGCAGCTGATTGCCCGGGATGCTGCCGCCTTGGCTGCGACGGTGGCGCGTGATGCGGCTGACACTTTGGTAGCGGAGGTGCTGCCGCTGGTGGAGGCGGCGCGCTTCCTGGTGCGGCATGGCCGGGCCATCCTGGCTCCGGCGCGGTTGCGCGGGGCCGGGCCGTTGTGGCTGCTGGGGGTGCGGGCGGAGGTGCGGCGGGAGCCTTGCGGGGTGGTGCTGGTGTTGGCGCCGGGGAATTATCCATTGTTCCTGCCGGGGGTGCAGGTGTTGCAGGCGCTGGCGGCTGGGAATGCGGTTTGCTTGAAGCCTGCGCCGGGGCGTGGTGGGCCGATGCAGGCGTTGGCGGCGCTGCTGGCGGAGGCTGGGTTGCCGGCGGGGGTGCTTTGCTTGCTGGACCCGGACGCGGGGGCGGCGGCGAGCCGGGCGGGGTTTGATCGGATCGTGTTGACGGGGTCGGCGGAGACTGGGGCGCGGGTGCTGGCGGCGGCGGCGGCTCGGCTGACGCCGGCGACGATGGAGCTGTCGGGGTCGGATGCGGTGTTCGTGCTGCCTGGTGCGGACCTGGACTTGGTGGCGCGGTGCTTGGCGTACGGGCTGCGGTTGAACGGAGGGGCGACTTGCATTGCGCCGCGCCGGGTGTTCGTGCCGGAGGGGGTGGCGGCGGCGTTGGAGGCGAAGCTGGCGGCGTTGCTGCCGGGCATTCCGGACGCGGTGGTGCCGGGGGCGGTGGCGGACCGGTTGGCTGGGCTGGTGGAGCAGGCGGTTGCATTTTGCGCCCGCGTCGTTTCGGCCGGGCCAGGGCGGCCGACCGTTGTTGCGGACGTGCGGCCGGGGATGGCGTTGCTGGACGTGGACATCTTTGCGCCTTGGCTGGCGCTGGTGCCGGTTGTGGATACCGCGGCGGCGCTGGAGGCGGCGGAGGCTTGCGGGTATGCGTTGGGGGTTAGCATCTTCGGGCCGGCGGCGGCGGCTCGGGTGGTGGCGGGGCAGGTTCGGGCGGGGTCGGTGTGCATCAACGACCTGATCGTGCCGACGGCGGACCCTCGGTTGCCGTTTGGGGGGCGGGGGCGCAGCGGGTATGGGAGCACTCGCGGGGAGCTGGGGCTGCTGGAGATGACGGTGCCGAAGGCGGTCAGCGTCCGGTGGGGCCGGTTCCGGCCGCATTTGCAGCCGGCCACGCCGGGGGATGCCGTGCTGTTCGCGCATATGGTGGCGCTGTTGCATGGGGGGTGGGGGGACCGCTGGGCGGCGCTGCGGGGGCTGGCTGCGGCTGGGCGGGGCTTGGGCGGGCCGGGAAAGGGCTGATCCTTTCCGGGGAGCGTGGGCCTTCGTTGTGGCTTTGCAGCCTGTTTGAGTACGCTGTGGGCGGGTTCGGCGGGATGCGTGCCGGATGCGCCAGGCCGCGGCCCCCACGGTGGCCGTGGGAGCCGCACCGGGGCTGCGGGCGTTCCTGCCCGGCCTGCACGACCTCATGCTGGCCTCTCGTTGCCG
>Ga0123338_10003069_pt1 | contig 15266 bp, 15 predicted proteins | sample grotaG_FD_89793 | JGI IMG/M metagenome (GOLD analysis project Ga0123338, IMG submission 89793) | Glacier valley bacterial and archeal communities from Borup Fiord, Nunavut, Canada, to study Microbial Dark Matter (Phase II) -... | ecosystem: Environmental > Aquatic > Freshwater > Ice > Glacier ...
AAGAGGGTCACCTGGATTCCGTCATTGCGAAATTGGCGTGATTGCGGCGGTGCCGTCAGCCGAGCTCTTCGACTGACCTCAGTACTTCCCGGAGGAGGTGAGCGAGCGAGCGCCTGTCGTCTTCCGAAAGGCGTTTGGTGACCAGGACCTCGTGTTCGTTGAACTTCGGGAACAGCCGCTTGATCGTCGACGTGCCGGCTTTGGTGAGTCCGACGACGACCATTCTGCCGTCGTCGGGATTCGGGCGGCGGACGACGAGCCCACGGCCTTCGAGCGTTGAAACGATGCCGGTCAGGGTTGCCTTGGTGACGCTGCACTGCTCGGCGAGATGGCGGGATTCCTGGTCGCCCCACACCCACAGCACGAACAGCACCGTGAAGCCAGACCACGACAACTGGTCTGGCAGAAGGACCTCGCGCTCCATATGGTTGCGGACGGCACCGGCGACGCGATAGACGTTGGCGACCGCCGCCATCGCCGCGAAATCGACGTCGTGCAGTTCTCCGACACGCACGGCCACGTCCTGTTCGGCCGGCGTCAGATCTGGCTCGGCTGTCGCTCGATCGATCGGGGCAGAGCGCTTCGTCATCGGTCCTGAAGCTACCGCCACCGGAGCTCGGCGGCCGTGCACCGGTCGTGACGCGCCGGCCTCGGCCGACTCCAAGCGTTCAACTCGTACTGCCGTCGACGACCTGGTAGGTGACGAGGTCGCTGTTGAAGTCCAACGCGTAGTCGCCTCCCTCGCGCCCGATGCCGGAGATCCCGATGCCGCCGAACGGCGCCGTCAGGTCACGGATGAGGAAGCAGTTCGTCCAGATCGTTCCGGCACGTATCCCGTGGCCCGCCAGGTCAGCGCGTGCCTGCGACGCGGTGTACACGATCGCCGACAGCCCGTAGTTCGTCGAGTTGGCGAGCTCGATCGCCTCGGCGTCTTCGGTGAACGTCTGCAGTGTCAGCACCGGTCCGAAGACCTCGTTCTGCACGACTTCGCTGTCGTTGTCCTTCGGCTCGATGAGTGTCGGCTCGTACCATAGGCCGCCGTGGCGCCAGACGCTGCCACCGCGCACGATCACGTCGCCGGCTCTTCTGGCGCGCTCGACGAATGCGGCCACGTTTGCGAGATGTTGCGGATGGATCATCGGCGAGATCGTCGTCGCCGGATCGTGGCTGTCGCCGAGTACATGCTGGTCCGTGTAGTGGTTGAAGCGTGCGAGGAACTGCTCGCGGACCGATGCCTGGACGATCAGTCTCGTACCTGCGAGACAGACCTGACCGCTGTCGTCGAATTGGCCTGCAGCCTGCTTGGCGGCAGCGTCGATGTCGGCATCGTCGAAGACGATGAACGGACCCTTGCCGCCGAGTTCTGCGGTGAATGGAACGATGTTGGTCGCCGCCGCCACGCCGATGTGGCGTGCTGTGTCCGGTGAACCGGTGAACGAGACCCGGCGCACACGCGGATCGCCGACGAGCGCAGCGCCGACCTCTTCTCCGATTCCCTGGACGACGTTGAAGACACCTGGCGGCATTCCTGCGTCGTCTGCGAGGTCGGCCATCATCGAACACGACAGCGGCGACCACTCGGCCGGCTTGAGGACGACGGTATTGCCGGCTGCCAACGCGGGCGCGCACTTCCACGTCGACAGCATGAACGGCGCATTCCACGGGGTGATCACGACGACCGGTCCGGCTGGGCGGCGCAGGACGGTGTTGCGCGTTCCGTTCGACGACCACACCCGCTCCTCGTACGCCTCGGCCATATCGGCGTAGGCGCGGAAGTTGCGCGCTCCACGCGAGAGCACGCGGACCCGCAGGCTCTCGTGCAACATCGCCATGTCGGCACACTCGACTGTTGCCAGCGGCTCGATGTTCGCATCGATGAGATCGGCGAGGCGGCGCAGGATCGGACCACGGCCGGCGGGTCCGAGTGCCGCCCATTCCGCAAATGCTGCAGTCGCCGCGCTGATCGCCAGATCCGCCGTCTCGGCGTCACCGCGGGAGACATCGGCAAGCTTTCGCGACCAATCGAGTGGGCTGCGGTCCTCGAACGTTTTCTCTGAGGCAATTCTTCGGCCGCCGATGAAATGGTCGACGGAGACCATCACGCCGTCGACGTCGGCTCGTGGATGTTCGGCAGTCATTGCAGGCTCCTGGAGGCGGACAGTTCTAGATGAACGGGAGGTAGTAGTTCAGTTCCCAGTCGGTGATGGCGCTGGAGAACTTCGCCCATTCGTCCCGTTTGACCGCCACGAAGTTGGCGACCATTTCGGGCCCGACGGTGCTGACGAAGACGTGGTCCGCTTCGAGCGCGTCCAGCGCGTCGCTGAGGTTCGAGGGCGTCCGGCGATCGGTGTTCGCCGTCTCGTAGCAGTCGCCCTCTTCGATCTGCGGCGGTTCCATCGCCCCGGCGATGCCGAGCATGGCTGCCTGGAGAGTCGCTGCGACGGCGAGATAGGCGTTCGCCGAACTGTCTGGCAGGCGGTACTCGATGCGCGTCGCCGCGTCGCGCTGCTTTGGCACACGGACCGTACTGCCGCGGTGGTCGAGACCCCAGTTGGCGAACACACCCGCCATCTGCCCCACCTGTAGGCGCTTGTAGGCGTTGACCGTGGGCGCACACAATGCGGCCAACGCCTCGTGGTGATGCAGTAGCCCGCCGATGGCGTAGCGGGCGATGTCGGCGAGGCCGTGGATCTTCGTGCTGTCGTTGAAGGCATTGGTGCCGGCTGCGTCGTTTGCCGAAAAGTTGATGTGCAGCCCGCAGCCGGTCTGGGTGGCGTGCGGTTTGCCGAGGAAGCTGAGGTGCAATCCCTTCTTGCGGGCGATCTCCTGGGCCATCTGCTTGAACAGGAACGCATTGTCGACGGCCTCGAGGGCATTGCTGTAGTGCAGCGTGAACTCGTACTGCGCTGCGTCGTATTCGCTGTTGACACTCTCGAGTGGGAACTCGCATTCGACGGCTTTGTCCATGATCTCGTCGAGCAGTCCGTACGGGTCGCTCATCGGACCGACCGTGTAGGTGAAACCTCCCGGCGTGTCGACGAGCTTCCAACCGCCTGTCCCGTTGGGCTCCATCAGGTAGCACTCGAGTTCGATGCCGACCATCGGTTCGAAGCCGTGCGCCTGCCACGCCTCGATCGCCCGGCGCAGGACCGTCCGGGGTGCCCACGGTGCGAGCGTGCCCTCGTATTCGAGATCGGCGACAACGACACCGACACCCGGATCCCAACCACGGCGTGCATCGTCGATGTCGAAGACCGCCTCCATGTCCGGCAGACCGGTCAGAAAGCCGGAATAGGGCGTCGTCGCCGTCATGTCACGGTCATAGTGCTGGGCGAAGAGCGTCATGCAGTGCTTGGTGCCGCTAGCGGCGAAACCGGCCGGCAGATATTTGCCTCTGGCGAGGCCGAGCTGGTCGGCGAACATCGGCCGGATGCGTTGGAACTCAGTCATCGAGAGGCTCCCAGTGAGTTGGATCTGCTGTCGGAGTTGGATCTGCTGTCGGAGTTGGATCGAGCGTCAGGTTTGGAGATTGCGTGGTCTGCGGCCCGCTCGACGAGCCAGACGAGACTCGGATCGAGATGCTGCAGCATTTCCGGATGCCACTGGACGGCAAACATCGATTGCCCAGGGATCTCGAGCGCTTCGATGACCCCGTCAGGAGCGTGCCCTGACGCGACCAGTCCCGGAGCTGGATGCTCCATCGTCTGGTGGTGCAGGCTGTTGACCTCGATCGAGTCGCCGTACAGCGAGTGCGCAAGCGTCCCGTGGTCGAACTGGACGACGTGGCAGGCAACGTCACGAGGTTCGTCGAAGCGAGGATGGCCGACACCGTCTGCGAGATCGACGTGTTGCACGAGCGCGCCGCCGAGATGAACCTGCACGAGTTGCGCCCCGCGACATATCCCGAGCAGCGGTACGTCGGTACGCAGGGCCTCGGCGATGACGGCCAGCTCCCATTCGTCGCGGTCTGGCTCCGGATGCCCGAGATTGTCGTCAGGGTCAGCGCCGTACTGCGACGGATCGACATCGGCACCGCCGGAGATGACGACACCGTCGAGGCGTTCGAGCATCTCGGCAACCGGCGCATCACGGGTCAGTTCGACCGGCAGCCCGCCTGCTCTCGCCACCGCTGCCGGGTACTCGGAGAAGTGCAGGTCGAACTCGGCGTCGTGCAATGCCGACGGCAGGAAGTCGGCTACCCGGCTCGCCGGCCAACGACGTCCTGTGATGCCGATCAGCGGCCGGCGGCTCACGACCCCGTCCAGCCGTGTTGCGGTCGTTCGAACCAGACGTGCATCTGCGCAGTGCCGACCGAGTTCTCGTAGTCGCTGTAGGCGATGCCCGGCGCGACGCAGTTCGGTCCTCCGATGGCACCGACCATCATCAGGTAGTGACCGAAGCGGGCTTCCGGCTTGACGTGCAGATAGTTCGGCATGTCATCGATGACCGCAGCGTGATCACCACGCCAGAACGCATCGAGCACGGCGGCATCTGCTGACCGTGCCCGGTCGCTGAAGATGTGTTTCGGGTCGCTCGCCTCGTGAGCTCGCAACTGCCGAAACGGCCAGAACGTATGGCTCAACGCGCCGGAGGCGAGGATCACGACCCGTCGATTCAACTGCGCAATCGCCTTCGCGAGCAGCGTGCCGACGAGTAATGAATCATTAGGTTCAGCCGTCTGACAGCAGCCGATACTGATCCATCGTTCGTCTCGCTGCAGGTACTGCAGCAGGTTGATCGTCGGGTAGTGGACGGGAAGATACGGGTTGTCGACGGCGGTGATCCACATGTCATCCCGGCCCGCAGCCTGTTCGGCGAGGGCCGCGGCGAGTTCCGGGTCGCCTGGAAAGTCGTACGGCATACTCGACATACCGCGGGGCAGTTCCTCGCTGGTGTAGAAGCCGCTTCGGCGTGCGTGGCCGGCGACGATGAACTCGACCGTCGTGAACCAGTGGGCGTCGAGGACGACGATCGTGTCGGGACGAAGACGGTCGAGCACCTCGGAACGTAGTCGGCGAAGTCCGGGAACGAGGCTGATCTCCTCGCCGTCGTTCAGTACGCGCCGCGTCGCCTCGGGAAGGACGATGGTCGGAACGTGGGCGATCAACCCGGCGCCGATGATCTCACCCATGTCAGTTGCGCTTCGGCGGGCGGATGCCGCGGAATTCCCAGTCGCCGCCGAGCGCTGTCGAGAGCACCTCTTCGCTCTCGGTCGGCTGTGCGCCGACGTCGGCGCGGATCGCCGTCGGACCGGTGACGATCGTGTTCGTCAGCGCTCCGAGGCCTTCGACTTCGACGGTGACGACGTCACCCGGTTGAACGGGACGGGAGCAAGCCGGTGTTCCGGAGAGGATGACATCGTTGGGATGGAGCGTGATCGTGCGGGCGAGATCGGCGACGAGATAGTTCATGTCCCACGTCATCTCGTTGGTGTTGCCGTCTTGGCGGAGCTCGCCGTTGACCATCGTACGCAGGTACTTGTCGTGCCAGTCCCATCCTTCGACGAGGCCCGGCCCGAGCGGGCAGAGCGTATCGGAACCTTTGACCCGCAGCATCGATCCAGCGTCCGTATCGCGGAAGTCGTGCAGTCCGTAGTCGTTGGCGACGGTATAACCGCGAATGTATCCGTCGGCTTCGTCCGGGGCGATGTTCCTGCACGTCCGGCCGATGACGATGGCGACCTCGCCCTCGTAGTTGAGCCACCTGCAGCCGTCTGGACGCACGACGTCGCCGAGATGCGAGTTGAGCGAGGATGTCGGCTTCTGGAAATACGTCGGTGTCTTCGCCAGGCTGATCTGGAATTCGTGCACTCTGCTGATGTGGTTGAGATGGACACAGAGGATCTTCGAGGGTTCGACCGGCGGGAGGTGGACTGCATCCGTGATGGCGACGCGGCGGCCGTCCCCCGCAACCAGTTCATCGTCCTGCCGCTCGACCTCGACGACTGCGCCGTTGAGCACGATCCTGCGAGTCTCTCGAACCGTCATACTGTCTCTCGAACCGTCATATCTCGGAACCCCCGGGACCAATCGATTGTCGTCTCTGATCAATGCTGTCAGTGTTGCCTGTGCAGCGTCCACAGATTGACATCGTTTGGTCCCGAACGATACCATGTGACGCATGACCTCGTCAAAAGGATTCCTCTTTCCGCGGAGTGCCACTGGTGGGTCATCGATCCTTCCGGCACCCCCGTGGCACTATTCCGGTGAGCTGCTCACGGTCGAGTACCGGACGGACCCTTCGGCCATCGCTGCACTGCTGCCAGAGCCGCTGGAACTCGTGGCGGACGACCAGGACCCTGGCGCCGTCGCCATGATCTTCGCCGACTGGCAGAGCTGTGGCGACGACCTTTCGGAACTCGACGATCCGATTCGCTCCCAGTACAAGGAAGCGTTCATCATCGTCCGCTGCCAGTATCAGGGACGCATCTTCAGTCGCTGCGTCTACATCTGGGTCGACAAGGACTTCGCGATGGTCCGTGGGCACTTCCAGGGCTACCCGAAGAAGCTCGGCAGTATCTGGATGACTCGCCCGGTGACGATCGGCAAGGCTGGACCGCGGCTCACTCCTGGTGGCCGTTTCGCCGGAACGGTCGGCCACTACGACCGGCGAATGGTCGACATCCGCATCACCCTGCGAGAGCAGTCGGCGACGAACGGATTCGTCAACGGCCATGCGATGATCCACAGCCGCTATATGCCGAGCATCGCAGCAGACGGCACAGACAGCCTCGACGAACTCGTCACGATGCAGGGCGTCGACGTCGAACTCGGTCAGGCATGGAAGGGCGACGCCGAAATATGGTTCGGCGACTCCCCTGTCGACGAGATCGCCAGGCTGCGCCCGCGCGAGGTACTCTGCGGATATTACCGAACCGTCGGCACGACGTTCCTCGCCGGCGCATTGGTCAACGAGCACCACGTATGAGCGGCCCAGATCTCGCTGGCGATCTCGGTGCGGCTGACGCCGATCTCAGCGACCCCGACTCGTTCGTCGGCGGGGTTCCCCACGCCACGTTCCGTCGACTGCGTGACGAAGACCCGGTCAGTTGGACCTCTGAGCACGGCGGCGGACGCGGATTCTGGTCGGTGACCCGATACGCCGACGTGCTCGATGTCAGTCGACAGCCCGAGTTGTTCTCGTGTGCTCAGGGTATCCGCATCGAGGACATGGATGCCGAGGAACACGCCGCCCGGCGCACGCTGATGGAGACCGACAGTCCCCAGCACACTCGCTACCGCCGACTCGTCTCCAAGCCGTTCAATCGCCGCGAGGTGATGACCTACGAGCAGGGACTGCGTCTGCTCGCCCGCGCCGGAATCGACAGGGTCGCCGGTCGTCAGCGCGTCGAATTCGTCCGTGACGTCGCCCAGGAACTGCCGATGCGCATGCTCGGCCGACTGCTCGGCGTCCCCGACGAGGATGGCCCATGGCTCGTCGAGAAGGGGGACGCGCTGCTTGGCAACTCCGACCCGGAGTTCACGACGCATCCCGTCGGACTCGTCGATACCGACGAATTCCGTCTGATGCCGTTCCGCAGCCCGGCGGGTATCGACCTGTTCCGGTACGCCAGTGAGCAGGCGAAGCAGCGCATTGCCCACCCGAGTGACGACGTGATCTCCGATCTGCTCAAACCGCCGCCCGGCGAGAGCGAACCGTTGACGATATTGGAGTTCAACAACTTCTTCACGCTGCTCGTCGCCGCCGGGAACGACACAACCCGCTACACGATGACTGCAGGGATCAAGGCGTTGATGGAGCGGCCTGAACAACTTGCAGCACTTCGCGCAGCAGTCGGCACCGACGAGAAGCTCGTGAGCAGTGCAGTCGAAGAGATCCTCCGTTGGGGCACCGTGACGATGCACTTCCGTCGAACGGCGACGACCGACCTGCAGTTGCACGGTCGACAGATCGCTGCCGGCGACAAGGTCGTCATCTGGTTCATGTCAGCGGACTATGACGACCGTCAGTTCGACGATCCGTTCACGTTCGACATCCGTCGCACGCCCAACGAACACGCCGCCTTCGGCATCCGCAGCCAGCATCTCTGCCTCGGTGCCCATCTTGCCCGGCTGGAGATCCGCATCCTGCTCGAGGAACTCCTGCCCCGTCTCGCCGATATTCAGCCGGCCGGGCCGATCGAGAGGCTGCGGTCGAACTTCATCGCCGGCATCAAGCGCCTTCCGGTCGAACTCACCTGGTCGTGAGGTCGACCGACCCCAGGCGTAGTGGCTTGCAGAGGGTTTCGCCGGACCCGTCCACCACCAAAATCCTCCGTGTTGAACCTTGAAACACGGATTCGCTCCCGACGAGATTCAAGACCCTGTTAGGGCTTGCGTTCTGCCGGGGCGTCGTCGGGACGGGGCGGAGTTGCCAGTTCTGCCCATTCTTCAGGATCCTCAGGGTTGTCCTCGACGAGGTGCTCGATGACCGTTCCATCGATCGCATCGACGAGCACAAAACCGCGCTGCTTCGGCGGTTCTTCCGACGAGTAGCACAGCACCCGCCACGTCGGACGGCTGCGCAGCCCACGCCAGACCTGCTGCGCCGAGGCGTGTCCGACGGCAAAGCCGACAGCCTCGCTGGCGTGCAGGAGCGCCTGCTTCTCGTCGACGTGCATCCGCCATCCGGATGAGATCGAGAACGCACCGACGATCGCCAGTGCAATGCCGGCAGCGAGGATGCCCCTGTTGACGAGCACTGCCCCGGTGTTGTGCCTGGCGATCCAGAAAGCAACACAGATCACAGCGACACCGAGGTAGATATACCCGGGGATCCGGCGGTGGCTGTTGTCCGGAAACTCGTAGACACCGGCGAACTCTGGCTGCAGGTCGGTCGGCAACTCGTCGCGGATCTCGTCGCCTGCATCGGCGTTCGTCGGGTTGGTGGCGTCTGCACTCATCACTGACGAGGATACGGCGAGTGCAGCGCGGTCAGTCGACCGGCCATGCGGCGCGGATCTTCGTCGCCGACACCGAGAGCGCTTCCGGAAGGGTCCTGGTCTCGGCAATTGCGGTCATGAAGTTGCCGTCCCCGATCCAACGCGGCAATGCGTGGACATGCAGATGTTCGCTGATGCTGCCGCCGGCCGCTCGCCCGAGGTTGATGCCGACATTCAGCCCGTCAGGCTGATATGCGGTCTTGATCGCCTGCGTCACCTTCGTCACCGCTGCCCACAGCTCCAGCGTCTCGTCTTGATCGAGCGCATCGAGGTCAGCGATCTGGCGATACGGGAGCACCATGACATGCCCGCTGGTGTACGGAAAGGCGTTGAGGATCGCGAAGCAATACCTACCACGCCAGACGATGTGCGTTTCCTCGTCCGGCAGGCCGCTGGCGAGAATCCGACTGAAGACACTCTCGGCTGGATCGCCGCAAAGGTACTCGGACGAGGCTCCGGAAGTCACATAGGCATTGCGCCACGGGTTCCACAGTCGATCCAAACTCACCGCCTCACGGTAGCCAGACAACGACCCGGATAACTCCATTGCAGCGGCGAGCCGGGGTGTGCGATGCTTCCGGACAGAACGCCGTGCTCGGCCCGGATCAGCGGAAAGGGGTGGCAAAGATGAATATCGACCTCGACATAGACGTCGACCTCGACATAGACATCGACCTTGTGTCAGTGCCTCACGTCCCGTCCATCGATTCGGCGACTGCGTTCATCGATATCCGCTGACGTCCGTCAGCGCGCAGCTCGCCTCCAGTACCCCCCGTTCTGATGCCTGTGGAGGCCCCAGTGTCCCAACACGAACGCGTTGCGCGTCGTCGTGCCAAAGTCGACGTCGAACAGATCACCAGCGATCTGTTCGACGATTCCCCCAACCCCTCGCGTTCGCCGGCGAATCCGGACCGACTCGACGGAACCGCCGAGTTCGACGGTGTCGACGAGCTCGCCGATCTGTCGACATACCGCGACGCCGCACGCGGGCCTGATCCTGTCCCGGCATGGGTGATCACCGATGCCAACGCCCGCGACGAAGACCTCGGCGTGCTCAAAACCGGCAAGGAGGCCGACTGCAGCCTCGTCCGTCGAACACTCTCATCGACCGGCGAATCGTGCCTATTCGCCGCCAAGCGATTTCGCGATGGACAGCACCGGATGTTCCATCGTGACGCCGGTAACCTCGAAGGCCGCCGTATGCGTCGCAGTCGGGAAACTCGCGCAATCGCCACCAGGACGGCGTTCGGTAAGGATCTGATCTCCGGCCAGTGGGCCCGCGCAGAGTTCGAATTCCTCGGCAGGCTGTGGAGCGCCGGCGCCAGCGTTCCCTACCCCGTACAACTCATCGGAACCGAGATCATGATGGAGTTCATCGGCACACCTGCCGGCGTCGCCGCACCCCGGCTTGCACAGCTCAGCGCGACACGCACCGAGCTCGTCGAGTTGTACCACCACTGCAGAACCGCGCTCGGCATCATCGCTGATACGGCTACACCCACGGTGACCTCTGGCCGTACAACATCCTTGTCGACGACGGCCGAATCGTGCTGATCGACATTCCTCAGGTCGTCGATCTCGTCGGAAATCCTCAGGGCGGCAGTTTCTCGAACGCGACTGTACGAACCTCTGCACAGGGTTTGCTGCCAAAGGCGTCGACGAAGCCGACACCGCTGACCTCGTCGACGAACTGTGGTCCTACGTCCCCTCATGAAGACGTCTGACGATCAGGCACGGTCACGAATCCGGGCCGATTCGCGCCGGATCTGTGTCTGCCTTTGCAGAGGAGTCAGACGAGAGCAGAGATGTTCGTCTCTTCGGCGAGACGGCCGAGGAACGTCTCGATCGGTACATCACGCTCGACGTCTGCCCCGCGGGCGTTGACGCCGAGCGTCTTGTTGGCGATGTCGTTGTCACCGACAACGAGCACATACGGGATCTTTTCCAGCTTGGCGGTACGGATGCGCTTGCCGAGCGGATCGTTGGCCTCGACGACATCGACGCGGTACCCGGAGGCGCGCAGCTGCGCAGCGACCGAGGCTGCGTAGTCCGAATGCGGTTCGGCTACCGGCAATATCCGCGCCTGCACCGGCGCGAGCCACGTCGGGAATGCGCCGGCGTAATGCTCGAGCAACACGCCGAAGAACCGTTCGATCGAGCCGAACAGGGCGCGGTGCAACATGATCGGTCGATGGCGGGCGTTGTCGGCACCGACATATTCGAGTTCGAACTTCTCTGGCAGGTTGAAGTCGCACTGGATCGTCGACAGCTGCCACGAACGACCGATGGCGTCACGGACGTCGACGTCGATCTTCGGGCCGTAGAAGGCGGCGTCTCCCTCTTTGATCTTGAACGGCAACCCGTGACGAATCAGCGCCTCGCGCAACGCTTCCGTTGCCTTGTCCCAGATCTCGTCGGTGCCGACGGATTTTTGCGGGTCCCGCGTCGACAGGTTCGCCGTGAATTCGGTGAAGCCGAAGGCGCGGAGCACGCTGAGCACGAAATCGAGCAAGCTGGCGATTTCGTCCTGCAGGCTGTCCTCCGTGCAGTAGATGTGGCTGTCGTCCTGCGTGAACCCGCGGATGCGCATCAATCCATGGAGCGTGCCGGCGCGTTCGTAGCGGTACACCGTGCCGAGTTCGTAGAGACGCAGCGGCAACTCCCGGTAGGAACGCAGACGGGCGCCGAAAATCAGGCAGTGCATCGGGCAGTTCATCGGCTTCGGGTAATACGTGCCGTTGTCCATCTCCATCGGCGGATACATCCCGTCCTTGTAGAAATCGAGATGGCCGCTCGTCTCGAACAGTTGCCCGTTCGACAGATGGGGTGTGTAGACGAACTCGTAACCGCCGTTGGCATGACGGGCCCGGGAGTAGTCCTCCATCAGTTCGCGGACGATGCCACCCTTCGGGTGCCAGACGGCGAGGCCGGCACCGAGCTGTGATGGGAACGACAGCAGATCCAACTCGACAGCAAGTTTGCGGTGGTCACGCTTTTCCGCCTCTTCCAGACGGTGGAGATGCTCGTCGAGCGCCGCCTTCGATTCCCACGCCGTGCCGTAGACGCGCTGCAGCATCGGGCCCTTTTCGTTGCCGCGCCAATACGCGCCGGCGAGTTTCATCAGTTTGAACGAGCCGAGCTTCGATGTCGACGGCACATGCGGCCCGCGACACAGGTCGACGAAATCGGGCGAGTTGCGGTACACGCTGATCGTGTTACCGCTGCCGACCTCCTCGGCATCTTCTCCGTCGGCGGATCCGGACGACACGCGTTCGATGATCTCGCGCTTGTACGGCTGATCGGCGAACAACGCGAGCGCGTCCCGTGGCGACAATTCATCGCGGACGAACGGCTGGTCAGCCTTGATGATCTCGCGCATGCGAGCTTCGATGACAACGAGGTCTTCGTCACTGAAGGTCGTGCCGCCTGGCAGCTCGAAGTCGTAGTAAAAGCCGTTCTCGATGGCCGGACCGATCGAGAACTTGGCACCGGGGAACAGCTGCACGACTGCCTGCGCCATCACATGTGATGTCGAGTGGCGGAGAACGTGGCGACCCTCGTCAGAGGCATCGGTGATGATCGCCACGTTGTCACCGTCGTGCAGCGGGCGCTCGAGATCGACCTCGTCGCCGTTGACGACGGCAGCGACCGATGCCTTCGCCAGACGGGCGCCTATCGAGCGGGCGAGATCCGTGGTGGTCGATCCGGCCGCCAGCACACGAGATGAGCCGTCAGGAAGGAATACCGAGATGTCGTCCATAGCCCGAAAGGCTACCGAGGTGATATCACCGCCTGCCGCTCAATTTCGGCTGGTCGAGCGGTGGTCGGGTTGGAGCCGAACGAGCGAGAGGCCGTCAGACCGGAGTGAGCTGGCGGTCGTGACCGGCGATCGGATCGTCAACCTTGCCGATGGCGGCCGTCTTCGTCGGCTCGGTGTCAGCCTGCTTGCCGGCGTAGACGTTGTGGTATTCCTGCCCCGTCATTTCACGGATCTCGAACATCAACTCGTCGGTGATCTGACGCAGCACCATGTGATCGTCGACTCTGCTGCGGTACCGATCGACGCGGATCGGGCGACCGATCTTCAGCGTCGCTTCCTTACGCAGCTTGGGAAACTTGGCATCCGGCGGTTGAATCCGATCCGTGCCGATGACGCCCACGGGGATGATCGGACAGCCGACCTTGAGCGCTAGGCGGGCAGCGCCGGTCCGACCCTTGTACAGATAACCGTCACGGCTGCGGGTGCCCTCCGGGAAGATGCCGAACAGTTCACCACGGCGAAGTACAGCCTCTGCGGTGTTCAACGCTGCCTGGCTCTTGTCGCCGCCGCGGCGATCGATCGGGATCATGCCGAGCGCCGGGAAGATGAACTTCGTCTTCCACGAATCCATGTACTCGGCCTTGCCGACGAAACTGATACGCCGGGGAACCGACAGCATCAGAAAGGCCGAATCGAGAAAACTGATGTGGTTCGGGCAGAGAATCGCCGGGCCATCCTTCGGGATGCGATCGAATCCCTCGACGTTGATCGTCCACAATTTTCGTGCAATCGGACCGAGAACGGCCTTCGTGCGATCCTGCAACTTGCCTGCACCAGTGTGTTCGCTCACCATGACTCCTCGTGGATTGCTCGCACGTATGTTACGCGCAGTGAGCGTACAGCAGCGGTCGGGGCCGTGAACGGCACATGAACGTCGACACAATGTGCTCCAGTCACCGGGTCGACAGATCGATGCCGAGCAACGCAGCGGCGGCGGTTATCTCGTGACCTTCGGCGATGCCGATGTTGATGGCGGTGACCGCAGACGCAGTGTCGAGGTCGTTGTCGAGGTGTGCTCTGACGGTGTCGAGGACGTCTCCGCCCCTGCTCGTGCCCGCAGCTGCGATCCATCGATCGAGCCAGTCGGCGGCGTCGTCGATCAGTCCCTCGCGCCAGCTCCAGTCGTATCGATAGTGGTGCTGGATGATCGCCAGCCGGATTGCTCGCGGGTCATAGCTCTCACGCAGCTTGTCGATGAACACCAGGTTGCCGAGGCTCTTCGACATCTTCTGGCCGTCCATGAACACCATCGGCCCGTGCATCCAGTGCTTGACGAACAACTCGCCGGTCGCGGCTTCGGATTGCGCCCGCTCGCACTCGTGATGCGGAAAGATCAGGTCCGAACCTCCGCCGTGCAGATCGATCGTCGTGCCGAGTTCGCGCAGCGCCAATGCTGAGCATTCGATGTGCCAGCCTGGCCGCCCGGGTCCCCACAGCGTCTCCCACGACGGTTCGTCCGGCTCGCTCGGATGCCACAGTACGAAGTCGAGCGGATGTCGCTTGTTCGGGTCGTCGACCTTGCCGCCGCGCTCACGGGCTACTGCAATCATCTTCTCTTCGCTGTAGTGACTGATCGAGCCGAACTGCGGTGACTTGGAGACGTCGAAGTACACCGAGCCGCCTGCCTGATAGGCATATCCACGTTCGAGCACCATACCGATGAACCCGCGGATGTCCGGGATCGCCGACGAAGCACGTGGCGTGCTGTACACCGGCAGCACATTCAACGCCGTCATGTCGCGTTCGAAGCGGGCCTCCTCGCCTGCCGCCAGGTCGAGATAGTGCACACCGAGTTGGCGGGCTTTGGCGAACAGCGGATCGTCGACATCGGTGACGTTGCGGACACATTTGACGGTGTGACCCATGTCGATGAGGCGACGTTGCAGGACGTCGTAGACGACGAACGTTGCTGCATGGCCGAGATGCGTGGCGTCGTACGGCGTGATGCCGCACGTGTACATCTTGACATCGTGATCGGGTTGGAAGGGGACGACTGCCTGCCGTGCAGTGTCATAGAGGCGGATCGACATTGCGCCTCAATCTATGGGCGCTGACGAGCTTTGCTGACCTGTGCCGACCTTTGCCGTGGATCAGTCCTTGATGCCGGTGAGGCGAGGAGCGACTCGCGTCTTGTAGCGGATGTTGAGCTGCAGCAGCACCGCTGTGAAAGCCTCGATCGCCATGGCGTTGGACAGCTCGCCGGCGTCCAGCGGACGGCAACCCGGGATGTCGCGAACGAGCTGACTGACGACCTTCGTCGCTTCCGGATAGTCGGAACAGATCAACACGTCGGAATCGATCGGATGGTCGAGGTGTCCGAGTTCGGTTGCCGGCAAATGATGAAACGCAGCGACGACGAGCGCTCTGGGGACGGCGACCTGTACGTGGGCAGCGACCGAGCCGCGAGGAGGAAGCAGCGGCTGGAATTCGTTGCCGACCTTGACGAGCGCATTGGCCATGCTGACGAGGATCTTGCCCTCGAGCTGGTCGACGTGTTCGCGAACC
>Ga0123338_10003074_pt1 | contig 15251 bp, 15 predicted proteins | sample grotaG_FD_89793 | JGI IMG/M metagenome (GOLD analysis project Ga0123338, IMG submission 89793) | Glacier valley bacterial and archeal communities from Borup Fiord, Nunavut, Canada, to study Microbial Dark Matter (Phase II) -... | ecosystem: Environmental > Aquatic > Freshwater > Ice > Glacier ...
CCCTTCTTGGACGCTGGTGACCATTGCCAACGTCCCGGTGACAAATAACCAAGCGACGATCGGCTTCTATTCCAATTCTGTCGGGGGAAAATGGCTGTACTTTGACGACGTTCGCTTCGTCAAGCAGTAAGCATTGATCGCAGAGCGGCGGGAGTTCGCGTCCCGCGCTCTGCGGTCGTGCGCGACTTCCCTGGCATTCGCTCAGTCAGCGGTTTGGCCCGTGTCGTCCATGCGCCACAGCAGCCGCGGACTGGAGGATCCTCTTTTCACGTGCATTGAGATTGCCCGATCCCACGACGTGTCGGGCTCCGAGGTATCTTCCATGCACCGTTGGAGTTGGTCAAACGGGATTGCCGAAACGATCACGTGGATCAAGACCCGACGGTATCTCCAGATTTCCCATGAAACCACCCCCGAGTCGAGGAGCGATCGGTATCTATGCTCTGGGATTTCGCTGTGAAGGCGCGCATACGACTGCGCGCGGCCGAGCCGAAGCCGAGTCACGATTACAGTCGTTCTCATCTGTCTACGGTGACGCTGTAATGGCCTTCAATGAACGGGAATTTGTTCTCGAGTCCCGCGGCGAGCTCAATACCAAGGCCGACCGACGAAAGCTCGATCTCGCCGTTGAGAACAGCAGATCCGCCCTTCAGGATCGACCACTGGAGCGGACCTTGCACCCTGCACTCCTCGACGATGTGAGCGTTCGGGAGCGCCGCAACTGCATGCGCATTGGCCATCGCCATGGCGCCGTTGTGCCACGAGTGAGGAATCAGGTCCACCCCGTAGGACGCCGCCACTCGCCCGATCTTAATCAGTTCCGTTAGCCCGCAGACGCCAGCGTCAGGTTGAACAGCTGCGTAAGCGCCGGCGTCCAGAAAAACCTGAAACTGTGATTGCGAAGACCAGGACTCGCCGCCCGTGATCGGCACCGACAATTCCTGGTTGAGTCGGGCATACCCCGCGACGTCATCACGACAAACGGGCTCCTCGAACCATTCGCAGCCTAGTTGTGACAAGCCATAGCCGAGTTCGAACGCATCGCCAAGCGAAAGCCGACAATTGCCATCAACGGCGAACTTAAGCTTGTCCCGAAAGGGGGCGATCGCGTCATCGAGGAGTGCTAAAAAATTGCTCGGGCGGATCGAATTCCACTCCCAGCTCGTTCCCAACCGCACCTTCACCAGCGAGTACCCTGCACGATGCTGCCTTGCTATGTCTTCAGCGAGGCCGCGAGGGTCATCCCAGTCGTATGTGACGCCGGTCGACGCGTACGCGTGAACTTTCTGGTCAGACGAGTCGGAGAGCAACTGGCGGACCGGAAGCCCGGCGCGCTTACCGCGGAGGTCCCAGAGCGCGCAGTCGATGCCCGCAACGGCGTAGTCGTGCGCTGAGCTCAGCGCAGAGCCGACGGGAGTCGGCACCTTGCGCCAGTCATCGATGTCCGACCCGATTAACGTCCGGGCGTACCAAGTTACCCACTGTTCGATCTTCCGAGGTCCACCGTACGAACAAGCCTCGCCGACCCCGGTAGCTCCGGTCTCATCAGTGATGAGCACCAAGCATGCGTCGGCTTTGACACTGCGGTAGCGGTCGGTGACCCATTGCCTCTCTCGCTCGTGCAGGCGAGAAAGCTTGATAGTTCGCACGTCAGCGATTCGCATCAGGAAATTTCAGCTCGACAATTTGGGCAGAAGCCTGAGGAACATGCACACTACGGGATTGCCCGAACGCTTCGACCGTAGCTGATACTTGGCTGCCCGTGTTGACGAGTTCGACCTGCACCGCACCGTGATTTTCAGAGGTGAGGACCGCGAGTTTGCTTTCGCTCGTAACACGGACCCGGCTGGAGAGGAGGCCGCCATAGTAGATCGGTGAAGGAGAGGCGTATCTCAGATGCAAAAGGTGCTCCATCGAGACCGGGTTGAGGCGCTGCCAGTGGTGAACGTCGCTTCCTGCGCCGACGAGGTCCTCTTCGATCTGTCGTTCGCGCTGCGCCAGCACTTCGAGCGAAACCTTCATGGAGTCGGAGGGATAGTCCGCATTGCGTCCGGCGAGGTACTCGAACCATGGTTCTTCGTGGCCGCTGTCTTCTTTCAAGCGCGTGGCGCGCACGCGCTTCCAGTCATAGGAGCTGGCGGCTTTTAGACGCTCTATCCGGGCCAGGTCCTGACCGCGCCCGGAGGCGCGCCAAATGGCAAGTGGCAGTGTGGGCTCGGCAGGTAGATAGTCAAACCAGCCGTCTGGGCCGAACCGATGCGGAGTCAATAGGGCAGTCTCGTGAAGCTCGTCTGCTTCGAAACGGCTCAAGTATTCGTTTCGAAGCGCGCCCACCGATTCGGTTAGCCTCTCGGTTCGACCAAGCTCGTAGTTGCTGTCCAGCTGCCCGCGGATTAGGTCAAGGTATCGATCGTCGCCGCTGACCTCAAACGCGGAAAGCGATCCTACCGCCGCTGCGTTGGCAACGCTGTGGAAGCCGTGCGGCCAGTGCCACCCGTAGAGGCCACCCCACCAGCTGCCTGATTGGTAGGAGCCGACGACGCCGTCTACACCAACGTTGTCGGGGAGCAATCCTCCATTGCGCTCTGCGCGCTCGATCCAGCCGTCGACGTAGCGGGTGATCCAGTTCGAGTAGGCGATCTCGCCCGTTAGCCTCCAAGCGGCCAGGACAACACCAGTCGACGCCAAGTTCATCGCGACGTCGCCGCGACCCATACGGTCGCGCATCGCGCGTCCCATGGATCGCGAGGCTACAGGCTCATTCAGATCGGCGAATGCGCGGACCCCGTCGATCCCCACCAGCGGCAGTCCGTACCGCTCCATCCCTGCATCGAATGGCAGATCGTCAGTCCGGTTCCGGTACCCCCATCGAGGCCCCATCACGCCTGGGTGTGGGGCTCTCAATATGTTCGTTCTAGGGTCATAGTTGCCGTACGCCGGGTCGACGATGGAGTTCGCCTGACGGACCACCATCGCGGCCGCTAGCCCCCGTCGTCCGATCGCCAGCAGGTTGTAGCGAAACTGGTTTCCCTCGCCCTGGTGGAACCAGTCGGTGCCCAAGTCAACCCCATCATTGGTAAACCCAAGGTCATCCAGCTGCAACGTCACGCCGCCGTGGATTTTGTCGGTCAGCTCAGAGAGGTCACGCGACCCGGTGGCTTCGGCCAATAGGGGCCAAGCCGCGAATGGCTCGAGGAAGTCGTCAGCGCCGTCCCGCGAATCGTCAACGTTGCCCTCGAACTTCAGACGAGCTCGCTGATCCAGATACCGCTCCGAGAACGCAAGCGCCGACGCAGACAGTTGGCCCAAGAGCTGCAGTTGTAATGTTGCCCACAGTGGAGCGGTCCCTGAACTCAAGTGAACGTCCTCGTTTCTGATTTGCTTCGCACTGGCGATTGTGACAACGTTTGCGCAACCTAGCAAACTTAGCAGTGGGAGGAACGACAATTGATGGACAGGCCGGCTTCTTAGCAGGAAGCTACCAATTTGAGCCAGATGACGACGCATTCGTGGTAACTCGCGTGGGCGTAGCTCAATCACGGCGAATCGTTCTAGGAAACGCGTCGGCCTCAATGATTACATCCACTGCCCTTTCGGTCCGCGGCAACAGGAGCAGTCTGCTCTTGCACGCTGGCGACGAAGCAGTGGCCGAGTTCCAGTGGACGACGGGGAAAGTGCTCCGATTTCGTTTACTAGAACGCGGGACATTCGGGGACGTCATGTTCGCCGTAGAACGCACCGGCGGGGCGGCACGCGAAATTCGAATGGGCGACTTCGACCCGTTATGGCATACGTATTACCCACTCGATCATGTCCTCGAAAACGGCGCCTCCAGCCCCGGCCCGGTCGTTATAGAAGCGGGGGGCGACACCGACCTCCTAATCGCGCACGAAGCAGGCACAGAGGCAGGAGACTCGCCTGTCCAGTTTGCGATAAAAGCGCGCTCGATAGATGTGGGTCTGACCTCGCTCGTGAGCCCCTACGCAGATCGTAGCAAGACGTGGAGATCGCCCTGGCTTCACTTCGCTCTCGGGCGGCATGTCGATCTGCTACACCGCGATTTCCTCGATCAGTTCGCCAAACATAAGCGCCCGCAAATTAGGTACAACTCTTGGTATCTCCAGGAGTCAAACCACTACTTCAGCGGCGAGCCCTTCCTGGCGGGCATGAGCGAGGCGACGATGCTCGCCGAGATGGAAGCGGCCGCAATCGCGGGCGTCGGTCTGTTTGTGCTTGATGTGGGGTGGTATAGGTCCACGGGCGACTACGAATGGGATGAGGAGAGGCTGCCCGGGGGCGTCGAGCGGTGGGTTCGCGAGGCAGAAACGCGAGGGCTAGAGCTAGGACTTTGGATGAACCCCTCGGTAGCCGCGATCAGCAGTCAAACGCTCGAACGCCACCTAGATCAACGTATGGTGCGTGGAGGTGAACCCCTGCCGGCGCGAGAGATCTGGGAGTCAGAATTGAGCGCCCCGATGTGCCTCGCATCAGCATACATCGACGTTATTCGCAGCCAAATATCCCGATTCGCGCTTGCCGGCATTAAAAACTTGAAGTTCGATGGGCTCTGGCCAACCGACTACGAGTGGGCGGGAACTTGGGCGAACAACAGCTGCGACTCGTCGACTCACTTCCATGGTGATGACGCGGACACCCCGGAGGATCGTGCCCGGTCCTACGCCAATCAATTTAGCCTCACTCTCAGTGACCTCTGCGAATATTCGGCCGAACTTGGCGTCAGTATCGACATTGACATCACAGAGGACCAACGCCGGCCAAATTTAGGCACACTCATGTACGGGCGCTACTTTCTCATAAACAACGGTCCCTACTACTCCGATCTGGGGATCCCCGAAAGCACGCGCATCGAGCCGAACACCTTCAATGCCGTGTTTTATCCAGGAGCAACGCACTCAAGAGTGATCCGGCACTCCGCGGACTTCAATTCCCGCTTCGGGCGCCTCGCTTCTTTCGGTCATGTGCTGCTCAGCGATAACCCGAAAGTACTGGCAAACGCTCTTGCCACTAGCGCCCTTGCCGGACTCGCGGTCTGGGGTCGACTCGCCGAACTAGACCCAGCAACGCTGGTCGCAGTGCGTGAGTACTTCGATCGGGTACGCCTGTCCGGCGCGCTCCGGGGCACACTTTATTCTCCTCGACGAATCGGAGCCTCTCCGGAGATCTGGATTGCAGAATCACAGGACCGGAAGGCGCGCGTCCTCTTCGCTTTCTCACACCAATCTTGCCGCGTTACGGAAAGAATTCCCCGAGGCGACGGCGACCGATTTCAGGTCGAAGGGTCAGATGGCTGGCGCCTTGATGGCGATCAACTCGTCATCGAACTTGACCTTGAACGAGACGATGCACGTACTGTTTTTTTGACGAAACTTGACTAGTTGCGCAAACGTTCCCATAATTATTCAAAACGGACGCACCGTCCGCTACTCAAAGAGGAGAACCATGCGATCACCATCTCGACGCGCGAAGGGCACCCTAGCGCTCACCACCGCCGCAGTCCTGGCGCTCGGACTTGCGGGCTGCGCGCCTGCGGCTCCCAGCGCCCCCGAAACAATCACGTTTATGCCGGTCGTTTCGAAGAACCTCAACGAAGCGCTATGGAATGGCATCATTAGCGACTTCGAAAAGGCAAACCCGACTGTCACCGTTACCCTCGTCAGCCCGGCGGGCAAGGAGTACACCTCGTATGGCAAGACGTTGTTGGCGGCCGGAAACTTCCCCGACGTGGTCGTCGCCTCGAATGCCGACTTCGTAACCCTCGGTGCTCTCGCACCACTTGACGAAAGCCTCGTCTCCGGGTTCAAGAACTACAAAGACACGGCTATCGACGATAAGTACTACTCAGTGCCGACTGCCGTGCAGCCACAGAGCCTGATCTTCTACAACAAGGACCTGTTCACCAAAGCGGGGATCAGCGCGCCGCCAACCACGTTCGACGAACTCACCAAGGACCTCGCGCTGCTGAAGCCGGTCACACCGACGCCGTTCGCAGTGACGGGTGAATGGACGACGGGCTTCCAGTACGGGATTCTTAGCACTCCGACCGTAATGGGCCAGACTCATGACTGGTTCGCGCAGAAGGCCGCCGATAAGGTGTCCTTCGCTGACAGCGCATACGCTGACACTGCAAAGCTTCTGGCCGACTGGAACTCCAAGGGGTACCTCGGGCAAGGCGCGCTTTCCAAGACATTCGATCAGGGTGGCAAGGACTTCCTCGCTGGCGACAGTGCGATGTACCCCATGGGTGTCTGGTTTGGAGCAACAATCGCCGCGAGCAAACCGCCCTTCGAGGTCGGCGTGTTCCCGGTTCCCACCAAGTCCGGCGAACCCGTGATCAGTTCAGTGTTGTCACTCAACTACGCCGTGTCATCGACGTCCAAAGCTAGCGACGGCGCAACAAAGTTCGTCAAGTTCTTGACGCAGAATGAGAAGGCGGTCGGGGCGCAGATCTCGGCTGATGGGTTGTTCTCCAACGCCACAAAGCCGGTGACATATGACCAGCCGGCGATTCTGAAAGACGTCGCTGCGCTTCTGGGCTCGTCGACGCTCGAGTTCAGCTCTTCCAACGGCCTTGGTAAGTCCGTCCCGCCGGCTGGATACTCGGACTTCTTGAACACGTCTGCCCAGTCGCTGGTGCTAGGTCAACTCGATGCGAACGGCTTCGTGACGGGTCTAGACAAGTGGTGGAGCTCTAACAAGTAACGAACCCCTCAGGCGGCCGCCTCGAATCCTTCGAGGCGGCCGCCGCAGGTTGACAGAGCCGAGAAAGGCGTCTTCGTGCAGTCCTCAAACCTGGGACCCATTGACGGTCCAGTTCGACTTCCCATTAGGGGTGGTGCGTATGAGCGGCCCACAGAGTCCCAGCTCGCCGCGCTTCGAAAAGTGAGCTCGGCGACCGCTAGCGCCACTCTAAATCGGATGGGCGTGCGGAACGTCTTCCTGCGCGGACCAAAGTCACTGGCAGACGGGAACCATGTCGTTGGCTCAGCGCTGACCCTTCAGTTCATGCCGCAACGGGACGACATCGCGTCTGGGCAAAGCCAGGAATACATCGAAAGTAGGACAGCTTTGTGGGCTGTGTTCGATGCAGCGCAGTCAGGCGACATGTTAGTGATTGCCGCCGAGGCCGACCCCGAAACTGGCTGCGTCGGAGAAATGCTCGGGTCGTACTTTGCCAACCAAGGCGGCGTTGGAATTGTCGTCGATGGGTGCATTCGTGACTGGCCGAAAGTACGTGAGTTGAAGCTGCCGATCTGGAGCACCGGCACAACTCCAAACTATGCGTCGCAGGCGGGGTATTTCCCCTGGGCGTATGACATCCCAATCAGCTGCGGGGGCGCGCTTGTGCTGCCCGGAGACGCGATTGTTGCCGACGATGACGGAGTTGTTGTAGTTCCGCACCGCCTGATCGACGAACTGGTGTCGCTAACCCAGAGCATCAATGAGTGGGAAACGTTCGCACGCCAGAGCATCGATGACGGCGGCCGCCTGTCGAAGTACTATCCACTAAGCGACGAGGCGAAAGTAGAGTACGAGGAGTGGCAACATTCTCAAAAGGGCGTGAATACCCTAGATTTGCCTTTGTGAGACGGAACCATCGCTACCAAGACAGTGACCGGGCATGTCGGTAACTATCAAAACAATTGCTGAATCCACTGGCTTGTCGATTTCCACAGTCTCTCGTGCACTTGCAGAAACCGGGCGCATCAAGCAATCGACACGCGAAACCGTGCTCCAGGCCGCCAAACGTCTTGGCTACACGCCGAATGCGGCAGCTAAGGCGCTCATAACTGGACGGTCGCGCTCAATCGGGTTGGTCGTGCCGACCGTAACCAACCCATTCTTCACCGCCGTTCTCAAAGGGGCCCAGGCGAGAGCTCGTAGCCTCGGTTACATCCTGATCGTGGCCGATTCGGACGAGAACCCGGCGGTCGAGCGCGCTCTCGTGGCTGAATTTGCGGCACGAACAGAGGGCGTAATTGTCGGGGTAGTGCCTTCGGCAACTGCCGATGCGGATGCGGAGAGTTACGCCAGCCTAGGGCCGATGATCACGATCAACCGTCAGAGCGATGGCATTTCCTCCGCGTGTATCGATATCTCGGCAGGTGCCAGGCAGGCTATGGAGCATCTCGCCGCACAGGGCCACCGCCGGATTGCTTACCTCGGCGGCAGTGAATACTCATGGATGAATAATATTCAGCGAGCCTCTTTCGCGGAGGAGGCCAACGTTGCAGGCATGGAGTTTCGAGAATTCGGACCGTACACGACCGACGCCGAGGGTGGCGCCTCGGCATTGGAGCCGGTGCTCGCTGGTAAGTTCACGGCAGCGATAGCCTTCAATGACCTAATGGCAATGGGCTTAATTGGCCGGCTGATGGCGAAGGGCTTCCACTGCCCCGACGACCTCAGCGTGATCGGTGTGGACGACATTCCGTACGCCTCAATGAGCTACCCGCCGCTCACAACGATCCGGGTAAATCCCGATCGGTTAGGGATGGCCGCCGTCGACGCTCTCGTCGCGAGTTTCGACGCGGCCGACGCGTCGCTACACCGGTCACTTCTCGACACGCAACTCGTCGTGCGAAGTTCGACTGGTGCAGTTCCAGCGTGATTTGACAATTTGCGCAAACGTTGTCACTCTTGAGGCGCACCTGCATTAGCCCGTTGGGGCTGGCCAACGACGGCGAGAAAGGAAGCCAGTGTCTAGACTTGTTGCCACGGCACCAAGGCGTTCGTTCCGCAATCGACGCGGCAATCTGGCCCGAGCAGGGATGGTCTCGCCGGCCCTGTTTCTCGTCACAGTTCTGATTGCGATTCCGTTGTGCATGGCTGTGTACTTCAGCTTAACGGACTGGAAAGGGGTGGGGCTCAACGCAAAGTTCGTTGGCCTCAAGAACTACGCTCAGCTGTTTCAGGACCCAGCCTTTGCTCGCGCCGCATTCGTTACGGTCTTCATCGCAGTGGTCACAACGTTCGTTCTCAATGTTGTGGGTCTGACGCTCGCGTCGCTGCTTCACCATAGCGGAGCGCTCACCTCTTTCTACCGCTCGGTGTTCTTCTTCCCAATGGTCTTGAGTCCCTTGATAGTCGGATTTTTGTGGCGCACTCTCCTCGACTACCACGGCGTGGTCAACTCGTTCTTGGGGCAGTTTGGGGTTGGACCGATCGAGTTTCTGGGAAATCCCACGCTTGCGCTCTGGAGCGTCACAGGCGTGATCGTGTGGCAAAGCATCGGATTCAACATGGTGCTCTATCTAGCCGGACTCCAGAACATCCCCAAATCATTACTCGAAGCGGCCTACGTCGATGGGGCATCGGCATGGACTGCCTTCCGCCGCATCACCATGCCTTTGCTCGCGCCCGTAATCACTATCAACGTAGTGTCGGTCTTCATTTTCAATATGCGCGAGTACGACCGGATTCGGTCCGTCACCGATGGAGGACCGGGGGGCGCCACTCAGACTCTGGCGTATAAGGTCATCAATGAGGCGTTCAACCTCGGACTGCTCGGCCGAGGTTCTGCGTACGCCGTAGTCCTCATGGTCGCCGTTGCACTAGTGGCGGCCGTGCTCATCGTCTTCTTGCGGCGCCGAGAGGCTGACCTTACATGAAGGCCTTGAAGTCATCGCGACTTGGCCGGCAACTTGCGCTGGTGCCGTTCCTGCTCATTAGCATCCTGCCGATCTACATCTTGGTTATCAGCGCGTTTAAGACGCAAGCCGACATCGTCGGCTCGCCCCTCCTTCTACCGCTGGACCGCCTCACTCTCGACAACATCGTGGGCGCGGTCACCAGCCCAGAACTCGATATCGTCGGCTCACTTCTGCGAACGATAGGGATCACTCTGGCGTCAGTAGGGTTATCCACAGCGATCGCGGGAATGGTGTCTTACGTGCTCAGCCGATCGCGCCGCCGTTGGTCAGTCATCGTCTACGTATTTCTCATCATGGGAATTCTCATCCCCTCGCAGGTCCTTCTGATCCCAGTGATAAGAATGTTTCAGTTTACCCACATAAACGGCACATTTCTCGCGCTAATTCTTTATATGGCTGCCACACAATTACCGTACGCGATCTTCCTCTATATGGGTTTCATCAGCTCGGTGCCCCGCGAGCTCGACGAAGCTGCATTCGTCGATGGCGCCGGCGTATTCACAACATTCTGGCGAATCATTTTCCCGGTTTTACGTCCGGCCACCGCAGCGATCGCCATATTCAGCGGCTTGGGCGCATTCAATAACTTCATCGACCCACTTATCATCCTCGGCCCAACCGGAGGAAAGACGATCACCACGGGCATCTATTCGGCTGTCGGCCAATACAACACCGACTACGCCAACGTGTTCGGAAACCTGTTTGTGGCTGTGCTGCCGATCATGATCGTCTACGCGTTTATGCAGCGTCAATTCATAGACGGGCTCACAGAAGGCTCAGTGAAGGGGTGAGCGTCCGCGGCAAGTATGTCGCTCTCGGATGCGCGCAGCTTGGCGACCTATATGGCGGTTTGCAAACTGAGGTCGCGGATGAGTTACTCGAGGTGGCGTGGGACGTAGGCATACGAAGATGGGATACCGCTCCGCTGTACGGATGCGGAGTATCCGAGCGACGACTAGGTCATGCCCTTGGAGGACGCTCGCGAGACGAAGTGATAATCACCTCTAAAGTAGGTCGCCTTGTGACTGAAGAGGGAAGGATTACTCGGGGGGGAGTGGTCCCCGGCCAGTGGGAGTGGGATTACTCGCCTGACGGATTGACGCGCGGACTCGAGGCAAGCTTGGACCGCCTCCAAGTGGACTTTGTTGATGTCGCGCTTCTCCATGATCCCCAAAACCGGTCTCTTGCCGAAGGGGCAGCCGCGGTCGAATCGCTCGCCGAATTGAAGGCGTCGGGACTCGCACGCCAAGTGGGTGTCGGTACCGGGGACGCTGAGCGGGCGATGGAACTCCTCGCGACTGGAGCAGTCGATGTCCTGCTTCTCGCGGGCCGCTACACACTTCTGGAGCATGCAAAGGGCGAACGCGTGCTCGAGTTGGCCGACAAGTTCGGGACTGAAGTTGTGCTCGGCGGAGTATTCAATAGCGGACTTCTTGCTTCAAATGGGGGCTCGGCTGGCTTCTTTGAATACTCGGTGGCGGACGCGCCTACAACCCAGAGAGTCCAAGAACTTCTGCGCCTCTGCGAGAGATTCCGTGTTCCGCTCCGGACCGCCGCTATCCGCTTCGCACTGGAACAACCTTTAGCAGCGGGTATTGTCGTCGGCGCCGATTCCGCCGCTCAGGTTCGCCAAATTGTCGCAGACGCCTCGGCTGATGTTGACCTTTTGCCGTTGTGGGCCGAGCTCGGTCGGCATGAATCATGAGCCGTGAGATTGATGCGCACTGGCACGCATTCGATCCGGATCGCTTCCGATACGTCTGGGGGCCCATTCCGGCGGCTGCTAGCGCGGCCGTTGGTCCCGACCGAATCGCAATTGAAGGCGGTGTAGTCGTCGAGGACGCATGCGACGAGACCGCGTGGTTGCTCAGCCTTGGGCAGAGCAGCGGAGTGCTAGCAGTTGTCGGCGCATCGGTGAGTGACGCGCCCACCGCAGGCAAAAGGTACACCGTGCAGAGCCTCAAAGACTGGGAACCCGTGCGTGCCAGACTCACACAGGATCAAGTGGGCGTCACTGAACTGCTACTGAATAGTACGATGATGGATGGTTGGTCGACCGTCGAGCAGTGCGGATCCTCTGTAGTTGTCGACCACTTGATCGCTCCGCCTGATCGATGGTCCGACCCTGAAACAGCTGGCTGGAAGTCGCTCGTGGATTGTTTGGGCACACGCACGCTAGTGAATGTGAAGGTATCCGGAAGGGGTATCGCCGACTCGATCGGCCGCAGGGAAATACGTCCGTTCGTCGACTACGTGATCGACGTGATCAGTCCGGATCGCCTAATTCTGGGCAGCAACTGGCCGCTCTGCAATGAGGCCACCTACTACGACGCATGGGCTCGCGCGGTGGAATCGCTCATCCGCGCTGGGCTCAGTGATGAACAGATACACGCGGTGAGTGGCGGTAATGCGGCGCGCGTTTATGGGATCGGAGATCCAGCGTGAGATTCGGGCGCGTCCGCCAGGAGTCAGGACATATACCGGTTGTCCAAGTTGGGACAACCATGTTCGATCTTCGGCCGCTTGCATCAGACATTGATGGCATCTTCCTGTCGGGCTCGGGTATGGCCCGTACTACAGATTGGATTGCCGAAGGACGATTGAGGCCGCTACGAGATGGGTCGCTGACTCCAAACGGGGCTCCGATCGCGAGGCCTGGAAAGATCGTGTGCATCGGTCTGAACTACCTTGACCACGCGGCGGAGACCTCAGCTCCGATCCCGACAGAACCCATCGTTTTCATGAAGGATCCGTCTACGATCATCGGCCCGTTCGATGACGTACACCTGCCTCGCGGATCGAAGAAGACTGACTGGGAGGTCGAACTCGGCGTGGTCATTGGCTCGACCGCGAGGTACCTTGAGTCGACCGATGACGCGCTCGACTATGTCGCCGGGTACGTCCTGTCGAACGACGTGTCCGAGCGTGAGTTTCAATTGGAGCGGGGTGGTCAATGGGACAAGGGCAAGAGCTGCGAGACATTCAACCCGTTGGGGCCTTGGCTTGTTCCGTCGCGGGATATTGATGATCCCCAAAATCTCCAGCTGATACTGACTGTCAACGGTGACGTTCGCCAGGACTCCAGCACTTCGCAGATGATCTTCCCTGTTAGTTACATCGTCTGGTACCTCAGCCAGTTCATGGTGCTATACCCGGGCGATCTCGTGAACACCGGGACACCGGCCGGAGTTGCTCTTGGCGCGAACGATTTTCCTTACCTTACCGAAGGAGATGTCATGGAATTGTCAATATCTGGGCTGGGGAGAGCGCGCCAAAAGGTTGTGGCGCGATGAACCGCTTTGATGGATTGACAGCAGTGGTCACAGGGGGGGCGTCAGGTATCGGGCGCGCTACCGCGCAGGCTCTCTTGGCCGCAGGCGCGGCCGTTGTCGTTCTTGACCGCAACGTGGAGGGCCGACCCGATGGCACGACCGGGATAGTCGCAGACGTCACTGACAGGGTACAGATAAGAGCCGCGATTCAAAGTGCTGTCGCCGACCTGGGGGGCCTCGACATTGTCGTGAACTGTGCTGGCGTCAGCGCAGTAGGAACTGTCGAGGACAACGACGACAACGAATGGGCCCGAGTACTTGACATCAACGTGACAGGTACCGCGAGAGTGTCCGCGGAGGCGCTACCGTACCTTCGCAATTCGAGATCGGCTGTGATTGTGAACGTGTGCTCGATCGCGGCGCTGAATGGGCTTCCTGCTCGTGCCCTTTACAGCTCAACCAAGGGTACGGTCCTCGCGCTCACGTTCGCAATGGCGACAGATCATGTCCGAGAAGGCATCCGAGTCAATTGCGTGAGTCCCGGAACTGTCGCGACTGAGTTCGTGGAAAATATGCTTCAGAACTTCGCTGATCCTGAGGCCGAGCGGAGGGCGCTAAACGCTCGACAGGCAACGGGACGGATGGTGACACCGGAGGAAGTCGCATCGGGGATTCTTTATCTTGCGTCGCCCGATTCCGGCTCGACCACCGGGATCGCACTGGAAATCGACGGTGGGGTCACGCACCTCCGGCCGAGGCCCATCTAAGGAGGAGGGGTTGCTCATGTCCCCAGCCGTCGACGTCCGCCTTCGCACTTAGCTGCGCCACGATGTCACGCGCCACACAACAACTGAAACCAATGTATGGAGATCATGCGAAGTTCAGAAACCTTCGACCCTCGGATTGAGATCGCAGGATTCTCAGTGCCGCGCCTTGGCTTTGGGGCTCTGGCGCTCACGGGTCAACCGGGGGGCTTCGGCCCGTTCCCGGATACCGACCACGCGACGTCAGTCCTGCGGCGGGCGTACGAACTTGGCATCCGGTTCGTGGACACGGCGCTCGCGTACGGACCGGGCTTCAACGAGGAACTGATAGCACGAGCTTTTAGCAAGTGGCCCTCCGACTTGCTCGTCGCGACAAAAGTGGGGGTGGAGAAACGCTCGCCGACTGACGCGAGGCCTGTCGGCCACCCGAAGGCTCTGGTTCGGCAGGTCAGGGAGTCCGCGGGAAGACTGAAACGCGATTCACTCGATCTCGTCTATCTACACCTTCCAGACCCCAAAGTGCCGCTCGAAGACAGCATTGGCGCACTGCAATCACTGCGCCACGATGGCTTGATCAGTCACGTCGGGTTAAGCAACGTCAGTCGCGCACAAATCGAAAGCGTTCTATCGCTTGGGCCCGTCGCTGCGGTACAGAATCGCTATTCGTTTACGCACCGGGCCGACGACTTGATAATCGACGAGCTTGCACGACGTGGGATCGCGTATGTGCCGTATGGCCCGCTCGGTAACGAGCCGGACAACGCACCCCCGGAAAAGCGGCGGGCCTTGAACCACACTGCTGAGCGCCTCGGAGCGACTCCGTCTCAGACCGCCCTTGCGTGGCTGTTGCGTCGTTCTAACAACGTCATTCCGATTCCTGGTACCTCCAGTCTCGAACATCTAGAGCAAAACGTAAGCGCTACAGCACTCGCATTGGACGCCAGCGCTGCGATCGAACTTGACGCGCTTAGGTGATCGATCGCGACGGTTTGTTAACGCCGGGTCTGCTGCACGGTTAGGTGACATTTGAGAGGATCGGGATCGGGACCGTGACTGGATCGAACGGACCTACCACCGTCGCCGCAGGCAAGCCCGGCTGGGCCGTTTGACCCCGGTCGAATTCGAGGCCATCATGAACACGCCAGCCACCCTGGCTGCGTGACTAGAAACTGTCACCTAACCGTGCAGCAGACCCGCGATCTCGGCCTCGTAGTCAACGAAGGCGATGATGTGCTGCCGGCCCGAGATCGGCGACGCATCGGATCCGCTCTTCGCGTCGTGAAAGTCCAACACCGTTGTTGTCTCCGCGCTCGGTAGCTCTAGATCCCCTGCGCGAGCCGGTAGTAGGCGGCGTTCCAGCGCACTTCTTTTTGGAACTCGCGCAGGGTCGTCATGTTGTCGATGACGAGTAGCTCCGCGCCGGCGATCTCGGCCCAGTCTCGGAAGACGTCCACGCCGACGGCGGTGCTCATCACGGTGTGGTGGGCGGCTCCCGCGGTGAGCCAGGCTGCGGTGGATATGGCGAAGTCGGGTTGCGGCTTCCA
>Ga0123338_10003075_pt1 | contig 15249 bp, 18 predicted proteins | sample grotaG_FD_89793 | JGI IMG/M metagenome (GOLD analysis project Ga0123338, IMG submission 89793) | Glacier valley bacterial and archeal communities from Borup Fiord, Nunavut, Canada, to study Microbial Dark Matter (Phase II) -... | ecosystem: Environmental > Aquatic > Freshwater > Ice > Glacier ...
CAAAAACTTACGCTGACATCTATCAAGAATCTGTTGACCAAGAAGTTAACAAGGCCATAAAAAAGGTTACAGATAAAACAAAGTAAAAGGAGAAAATCAGCCTGTAACGCCTATCGTAGAAGCTATTCGTAATTTATTAGCAAACCATCCAGTAGGAAATGATATCTGGGTTGCCCTTGCTTGATGTATAGCAATAATAGTTGTTGCCTATATCTTTGCGATGAAAATCTATAAAAAATTATAACCTGTCCTTATGCTAAGTACAGTTACTCACCCATAACAAGTTCCTAGGGTATAACAAAGATGAGAATAGGAACTTAGTGGTCGAGCAGGAACAGTATAGGCAAGGTGGACATTAATAATGGCTTGGAAAAAACATAAACGTATAGAGAACAATTATGTATACATTTGCACTTTATTGATTTATGATACCTAAACAAATATATGTAATAAATAAAAATTTGTGCGAACAAACAAATATGTGGTAATAAAAACCTCATAAGAATATAGTTTAGTAAATATATGTCTACGAGGTTTTTATGATAATACATGTAGTACAACCTGGAGAAACAATCAATTCTATAGCAGATAAATATGAGATATTAGCGGACAGATTAATCTTAGATAACGATTTAACAAATTTTAAAGATTTGGTAGTTGGTCAGACCATAGTGGTTGCTATTCCTTTACAGACCTATGTTGTTCAAGAAGGCGATATATTAATGAATATTGCTAGCAAGCATGGGGTAACATTATTACAATTATATAGAAATAATCCTTTTCTTTCCGACAGGAAATTTATATACCCAGGAGAAACTCTTGTGATAAGTTATCATAATAATGCTAAAAAAATTAGTACAAATGGGTATGCCTTTGAATTTATTGACAAAGATATATTAAAAAAGACATTGCCTTTTTTAACATATTTGTCTATATTTGGTTATCGGTTCTTAGAAAATGCAAACATAGAAGAAATCAATGATACTGAGATTATTAAAATGGCAAAAGATTATGGAGTAGCTCCTATAATGGTATTATCTACCTCAACTTTACAAGGCGTAGTAAGTGTGGATACCATTTATCGGGTTTTAGCAGCGAAGAACTGTCAGACAGACTGATTAATAACATTCTTTCTATACTTAATGAAAAAGGATATTATGGTTTCAATTTTACTTATCAATTTTATAATGCCGAAAATAAATCTATCTATGTAAACTTTACGCAAAAATTAACGAAACGATTAAATCAGGAAGGTTTCTTTGTATCTATTACCTTAACTCAAAATATAATATTTCATCAAAATGAGATTACTTATCAAAAATTAGATTATACCTTTATTGGTGAGCATGTGAATGGAGTTATCGCTTCGTTGAATTTTTATTGGGGTAATTCCTTTGGTCCACCTGCTCCGGTGACCTCCATTTATAATATGAAAGATTTCCTTGATTATATATTAGCACAAGTTCCAAATAGTAAAATAGATATAGCTGTCCCAATTATTGCTTATGATTGGGAGCTCCCATATGTTATAGGTGTAACTAGAGCTGAATCACTTTCTATTGTCTCGGCAATTAATATAGCACAGCAAAATGGTGTTGACATTCAGTTTGATGAACTATCGATGACTCCGTATTTTGAGTACTCAGTTGAAAAATTTGGAGTTCAAGTTAAACACATTGTGTGGTTTATAGATGCCAGAAGTATTGATTCATTAATAAAATTAGTAGATGAAAACGAATTACATGGGACAGCTATGTGGAGTATAATGCAGTATTATGCACAAATGTGGTTAGTAATAAATTCGCAATATGAGATTGAAACTATTTTATAATAAAAATATCATGCCAACGGAATGTTTAAACGAATCCCTTCCATGGTCACCGGATAATTCTGCAAAAATAAGCAGGCCAACAGTTAGAGACGTTAAGTTTAAATATACACAAACGCTAAGAACAGCAATTAACCAAGGGTATTGACTTCTCTTAAAATCTATTATATTATTACCATTGTCATTATAAATGAACCTTAACTTTGCCACCGGGTAAAGTATTATAAGGTGTTCTAAACATTCCATTAGGTCTTGGAAGGAATGTTTTAGGACATCTTTTTTGTTTTTAAGGAGTAGTAAACAATGGGAAAAAATATTTTTAAAAATTTTATCAAGTATGCGAGTCTGAATGTCCTTGGAATGATAGGTCTTTCTTGTTACATTCTTGCAGACACATTTTTTATATCAAAAGCATTGGGAGCAACGGGTCTCGCAGCACTTAATTTTTCTATATCCATTTATAGTGTGATTCATGGTACTGGCTTAATGATTGGGATTGGAGGTGCTACAAGATACAGTATATTAAAATCCAGAAATGATGATAAAAGGGCTAATGTAATATTTACTACTTGCATGAAATTGGGAATTTTTCTAGGTGCTATCTTAGCAATAATCGGAATATTTGGTTCAAAATCTTTAGCTTTGCTATTAGGTGCTGATATTTCTACATTACCTTTGGCTAAAACATACTTGACTACAATATTATGTTTTGCACCATTTTTTATTATAAATAATATTCTTCTTGCCTTTGTGCGTAATGATAATAATCCAAATTTATCAATGATAGCAATGTTGACAGGCAGCTTTTCGAATATTGTATTGGATTATATATTCATATTTCCGCTTGGGATGGGTATGTTTGGTGCAGCTTTTGCAACTGGACTCGCACCAATAATTGGCATTGGTATAATGTCGATACATTTTATAAAAGGGAAAAATAATTTTAGTTTCATCAACAGCAGAATAAGATGGTCTTCTATTTGCGATATATCAAGTTTAGGATTATCTGCTTTTATTACTGAGTTTTCTTCCGCGGTAGTTCTAATAACCTTTAATCTAGTGATTTTAAGACTCAAAGGCAATTTAGGCGTTGCTTCCTATGGAATTGTTGCTAATGTAGCACTGGTAGGAATTTCAATATTTAGTGGAATTGCCCAAGGCATTCAACCTCTTGTCAGCAAAGGGTATGGTATGGATAATTACGAAGTGTTAAAAAAAGTAATGAAGTATGCTTTGATTACTTCTCTCAGCATAGCATCACTTATATACTTAACTGTTTTTTACAATACCGATAATATCATTGGGATCTTTAACAGTGAGCAGAATTTGGAAGTTGCACAGATTGCTAAAACCGGACTAAGAATTTATTTCATAGGTTTTTTCTTTGCAGGTATTAATATAATTATAGCAATGTATTTAAGTGCTACAGAGCGTGCCAAGGATGCATTTATTATATCCATCACACGCGGATGCATTATAATTGTTCCTTTGGTTCTTTTATTAAGCAGTACCTTAAAAATGACAGGTATATGGTTGGCTTTTGTTTTGACTGAGTGTGCTGTAACGATAATAATAATTATTATGGCAAGTTTTAAAAAACGCATGTAAATGGTTATACCCTAGTAACTATAAGGATAATATCACAATTAGATTTATATTTACTTATTTGGGGATGTGAGAATAATTTATTGCTATTTTCATGTGCACATGAGAAAATAGTAATTGATATCTGTTTATAAATTAAATTTAATATAGAAACGGTGAAAGAAATTATTTTTTTGAATATATAAAATAAAATGTGTTAAAGGAATTAATAAAGCAATCGGTTATATTCCTTAAAGAAATGTATTCAGAATGAAAGCTTTATTGTACACTTTATCAATAACAGAAAGATAAACCTAAGGAGTGTGATAAAAATGACAAAAAATGAGATACTAGTAATACTTTGCGATTTAGGTAACGAACAACGAAAACAGATGTATATAAAGAACGGCGCAGGTGAAAATACTTATGGCGTTTTACTGGGGGAATTGCGAAAACTGGCAAAACAATTAGGGACAAATCATGAGTTGGCATTAGAGCTTTGGCAGAGTGGAAACACGGATGCACAATGGCTTGCATGTATGCTGTTCGATGCAAAGAAGTTGTCATTAGATGAAGCACAGAGTATGGTTTCTCAATTAACGTGTTCTGATATTATTGATAAATTCGTCGGTGAAGTTGTCTGCAATCATAAAAATGCAGATATTCTTGCCAAAGAATGGTCAGCTTCTAGTAAGGATAACTTAGGTCGAGCAGGATGGAACCTGATTGTCTATAAAATATCTGATGGTAAATTAACTAATATTGCACTAGAAGAGCTTTTAGCAACCATTGAATCCGAATTGCAAACTGCAACCCCAGGGAAACAATGGGCGATGAACCACGCTTTGAGTGAAATAGGGATACGCCATCCGCAATTTACAGAGCGGTGTATCACCCTTGGTGAAATTTTAGGAGTATACCGGGATTTAAAAGTGCCGAAAGGTTGTACTTCCGCTTACGCTCCGAACTGGATTGCAGCGGGTATAAAGAAGAGTAAAAATAAAATTTAATATATTATATCATTGGTAAAATTAAGTACTTGGTTCAATTTGTTTAGATGATTTAAATAATGAAGCTATATTAAAAAAACGATTGGGAGAAAACAACATGGAAGTTTTTGTGGAATATTTAGCACGTATTGATAACCCGCAACACCGGGCTCGAATGGAAGAAGTTTTAGAATGGGTAACAAAGAGATTTCCAAATTTAATGCCAAAAATTGCGTGGAATCAGCCTATGTTTACGGATCACGGCACATTTATTATCGGCTTTAGCGTAGCAAAACAACATATGGCTGTAGCTCCTGAAAGGGCAGGTATTAATCATTTTTCTGATGAAATTGTGCAGGCTGGCTATGACCACACCAAGGAGTTGATACGTATCCGGTGGGATAGTCCGGTTGATTTATCTTTACTTGAGAAGATAATCGAGTTTAATATTTTGGATAAGGCAGAATGTTCAACTTTTTGGCGGAAATAGAAGCATTTTATAAATCAAAGACTGCTGGGAGAAATTGCGTAACTATTGTTTTGTAGATACGTATAAGCAAATTATAAATAATAAAAGAGACAAAAGAAGTAGTATAAAGAAGAGATGGTAACCCTGTAAGACAGAGAAGATAACTGGCATTAATATTGCTTCCTAAGTTAAAGGATATAAATGGAAATGATGCCATGAGGAGAACTTGATGAATGAATTCGATTATAAAAAAACATATAAAAAACTCATAAGAAGATACCTTGTGGCATCCGCTATATTGGTTATCCTTTTTGTTACCAGGCAGATTATTATACAGTATCAGATAAATCATGAAAAAAATATGTCTACAGTTATTAATGTATCAGGAAGACAAAGAATGTTAAGCCAAAAGATAGCGAAAGATATGCTGATGATAGTTCAGGAAAAGGAAAAAGAAGAGATATCTTATTTTCTTGGTGATATGAAAGAAGCACTTAGCATTCTGAAAAAATCACAGAACAACCTAATTCATGGAAATGAACAAGAAGGATTATCTGGGGAAAATAGTGAAGTTATTGATTATATGTTCCAAGATATGGAACCTGATTTTCAAAATATGATTCAGTTAAGCAATAATTTTCTAACAGTATTTGAAAGCAACAATTTTAATAAATCAGAATTATATGAAATAGTAAAAGAATCAGGTACATATGAAAGATCCTTTTTAGAAAAGATGGATGATATCGTTTTCCGCTATGACTATGAATCTAAGAAAGCGATCGGCTTAATTGAAGCGATAGAACTGATATTATTTGCAATGATAGTATTAGCCATGTTGTTTGTTGCTATATTTGTATTTTTACCAGTTGGCAGCATATTAAAAACAGCGTTTTGGGAAGTGAATGAAAATAATGAGAATATTATAAAGCTATTTAATACCATGAAAGGTGCTTTGTTTTTAATAAAATATGATGGAGAAGTATTACTGATGAATTCTGATGCTGAAAGAATCGTAACTTTCAGTTATCTTCAACTCAGCACTTTGAATCTGAAAACGCATATTAAATGGATGTCTATTGATATAGAGCAGTTAATCGAGACTTTGAAAACAGAGGAACAAATCGATAATATCGAATTTGAAATTGATTATAAAGACGGAGAAAGACACAACGTAATTTTATCAGCTGTAAAGGGAATATTTAAAGGCAATGATATTATTTTAATTAGTATGTTTGATAATACAAAACAGAAAAAAGCGGAAGAGTTGTTAAAAAGTGCAGCGGTAAAAGATCAGCTTACAGGGCTTTATAATAGGCGATTTTTAGATACAATTATTGATGATGAAATTGGAAGAGCTGAAAGATATGAAATACCATTATCAGCATTTATGCTGGATTTAGATCATTTTAAAGAAATAAATGATCAGTGGGGACATCCGGTGGGAGATGCCGTCTTGAAGATGACTTCTGAAATATTAATGCAAAATACAAGAATGTCTGATTATCTTCTAAGAATCGGTGGTGAGGAGTTTATTGTCTTGATGCCAAATACTAATATAGATGGAGCATATAAAGCTGCTGAAAAAGTAAGGAAAGCAATTGAAGACAGTATACATCCGGTTGTAGGACAGTATACAGCGAGTTTTGGGGTAGCAGAACGAACAAAAGGTGAAACTTATCGAAATCTTTATAAGCGGATCGATGATGCATTGTATCGAGCAAAAGAGGCAGGAAGAAATTGTGTTATAGCTTCTGAAGCTCAAAATGGAGAAGGGGCATCGTTTTATTTAACTTGGAAGGAAAAATGGAACAGTGGTGAAAGTGTGATTGATGAGCAACATAGAGAATTATTTAGAATGGCGGGTAATTTTATCGATAACCAAACCATGCTTGAGGACAGAGAAAAGGCATTACAGAATTTTGATATAATTATAAGCCATATATATGATCATTTTCAATACGAGGAAAGCATTTTGAAGAAAATTAATTATAGTGATTACCTCAAGCATAAAGATATGCATAGTGCCCTTCTTGAAAAGGGCGAAAAAATCAGGGAGAAGACTGAAACGAAGAAAGTTGAATTATCAGATGCTTTTTTATTCTTATTTGATGAAGTCATAGTCGGACATTTATTAAAAGAGGATGTTAAATTTTTTCCTTATCTAGAAAATATATAAGCATGTATATCGGCCGGTGCCTAAAAAACACAAGTGGTGCAAGCGCCTATATTCACTTGTTTTCAATAAATTAATTATAAACTAAGAATATCATCCAATATTTTTATGTATTTGTCTTGAATTTTCATATCTTTATTTTCAATCATATTTTTTTTCAAATTCTCTAAAAACGGATAGGAAACTGGAAGGTATTTTTCTAACTTATCCAGATAAACTTTTGAAAAAAACTCCTTACTTCCGATTATAGAGGAATAAATAAGCTGATAACAATTAGACAAAATAAAATTCTTAAATATATCATTTTCTGATTGATAATCGTTCGTAATATGGTTTACAAAATGTAACATTTTATTAACAATCTTTTAAGTATGTATGCCAATTATTGTTTCTTCGCTTAATATATTCTCTAGCATATTTAATATTCTTTGCTTCCATTTTTTATGCCTAGGCGGTATATGGGAAAAGCGTTTCATATGTTTTTGAAAATCATCTGAAACTTTTTGAATATACTGCTCATTTTGTATTTTTGTATCTTTAGAAATTTCAGATAAAAAGTCCGGACAAAAATTATCGGCGATTAGCCATTCATTTTTGACTGTATTAAGATATTTTTCTTTGATTGTATTTAACTCCAACAATATCATCCTTTTCACCTGCTTTATCAATGAATTATTAAATATAGATTACTTAAGACTACATTGACTTCATATATAAAACTTCTTGGTCTTTTTCTTTCGAAGCTACGCTAATTGTAGCATACTTTTATGTTGATATTTAAAAATTAAATCAATGATTGAATTGTGGCAGAAATTTCACTTAGAGTCAAGCGGATATTTCACTGAGGGAAGAACACAAGGGTCTGATTCCGATGGAACATCGGAATCAGACCTTATAATATATTTATCATTTTTTGAATTTATGGCAAAGGAATTGCTATCAATCTATCTTATTATAAATCCATCATTTTGAAAATTCATCTTGTTGTAAATCCATCTTGTTGTAAATTCTTACCTGTTTACTCGACAGGGAGTAGCTTAGTTCTTAAAGGAGCACCTATTTCTTCTTTACTATTTTTTATCTAGTGCTTCAGTGTCTGGCATATTCCATTGTGTATTTAATGGATAAGGCATATTTTTAACTTCTTCTTTACCGTGTGGCATAGAATGATCTGGCCAGCAAACCTGTTGCTTCTGAAGTAATTTCATGCAAATATATATTACAGATTTATCCGTAAATTCTTGAAATTCTTCTTCATTAATAAATCCATCAATTGGAGTACCTTTATTATCGATATCTGCATCATATACTGCGGACCATTCAAGCTCACAGTAAACTGGCTCGTTGAAAATCTCGACATTGGATCTGTCTGCTTCTCTGATATCCTTTCCCATTCTCTTTTCATCAAAGTATCTAGCTACCATTGCTGGCGGGTTTGGCAAAATATGAGGCTTGTTACCACAGAAATCAACCTTAGTATAGGCTTTAAACGGAACATGAACTGTAGTATCTTTGATAGTACCAGCTATTCCATGATCTTTTGAACAACTTTTTGCAGCATATTCAATATTTTTTCTGATATAGCCTTCAATAAAAACTTTACTAGTTGGCGGAATATATCTGCATTGTGTTAAAAATATTTGTTTTTCGATTCTTTTTATCTCATAAGCAGGTTCACCAAGTCTGATTTTTGATTCAGAATCTATCTGAACTATAAATTCAGCTAGAACTTTGGGGATTTTATAATCTCCTCCCCACCAGGGATAATTTTCAGCAGCTGGCAGTGTATCGGAACGTAAAACAGCAGCCTCACATTCCGTATCACAATTAGTATTTGTATGAGTATTTGAACTTACTACGGTAGCATTATGAACTTTATAGTTATCCATTTTATCTTCTCCTTTTCTATATAATTGGGATACTTTTTATTTCAGCTCCCAATATATATTATTCATGAAAGTAAAAAAGGTGTATTTTATTAGCGAAATATAAATAATAAAGTCGAATAAAGTATATATGAAATATAGTGAATTGATCATGTAAACCACGCTCTTACTTTAGAACTAAATATAATTGTCATATATCATATTGAAATATACTGACTCAAGGGTATAAAATGGTTAATAACTCCAACGTTCAACTGGAATGAGTATGGATAATTGCATATAGAAATTATTATTGCTTTTTTGCTTGACAAATTTATTAAATGCCATATAATATATCTAAAAGATATATTGAGGTGATTCTATAATGAAAAAAACAAGATACGTGATATTGGGATTATTACGTGATGAAAATATGTCAGGGTATGATATTAGAAATTGTATCAATACCAGAATGTCATTTTTCTGGAAGGAAAGCTACGGACAGATATATCCGGAATTAAATGAAATGTTAAAGGAAGGACTTATTAAAGAAAGTAATGAGAAAGCACAGGTGGATGGACGAGGAAAGATAAAGTACACAACAACGGATAAGGGAAAAGAAATTTTCTGTGAGTGGATGGCAGCTACTAATGAAAAGGATACGGTACGGAGTGAAGCATTACTTAAGTTCTTTCTTGCTGATGATGCGAATAAGTCTGATATTGAAAAACACCTTAAGGATTTTTACCAGCAAAACAAGGAAAGACTTGATCTGTATCTTAGCTTTGCAGATAGTCTCAAGCAATTCGCAGAGGCACATAACAATCATAAATATATACTAAAAATGCTTGAACTTGGCATAAAACAACAGAAAGTCAATTGCGAGTGGAGTAAAGAGTATATGGAAGAACTAGGAAGGGGATTACTATGAAGATGAAATTTGGTTTCTGCACGCAAGGACTGATATGCTTTATCCTACTAATGATACCCAATATATTTTGGTTTGCTTTTCCTGCAGCAAATGTTGTAAAGGAAGCGAGTGGAGTTTCAACTATTGGGATCATCCAATCAGTGGCACGAATTTCTTTTTTTGCATTTACTATATTATTCGTAAGTGAAAAGAAGATGAAATATAAAAGTCTACTTATAATATTTATGGCATTGATGCTGTTATTTTACTATATTGCATGGATACGGTATTTTGCAGGTGACTGTGACAGTGCGTTATTAGTTGCAAAGCTGTGGTTTATACCAATTCCGCTCGCTATCTTCCCGGTTTTATTTTTTATTGGAGAATCGTTATGGCTGAGAAATGTCCCTGCGCTTATTTCTGCGGTTGTATTTGGAGTTTTTCATTGCTACGAAGCTTATATTGGATATATCAAATTATAACAAAAGGAGAAAAATATTATGAGTACACTCATTGTCTATTATTCATTAGAGGGCAATACAGATTTGATTGCACAGAAAATTGCAGCGATTACTGGGGCAGACTTGTTGCGTCTTAATCCGATAAAAGAATATCCCACCGGTAATGTCAGCAAATTCTTCTGGGGTGGAAAGAGCGTTGTATTTGAAGAAAAACCCAAACTAGAGAATTATGATATTTCGATGGAGGATTATGACACAGTCATAATAGGAACACCTATCTGGGCTGGAACTTATACACCACCAATTAAAACATTTCTGGCAGAAAATAAAATGGAAGGAAAGAATATTTATCTTTTTGCATGCCATTTAGGTGGCGGCACTGATAAGTGTTTTAAAAAGCTGAAAGAAGAATTAAATAAGAATAGCATCATTGAAACAGTAGATTTCTTAAGCCCGAAGGAAAATCCAGGCAATCGTATTGACGAACAGATAAAGGGGTTCTGTAAAAGGATTACTGTTGAAAAATGAGCGAAATCAGTTTAAGATAGGAAAGAGAATATAAATAGGAGTAATGATAGATGAAAACAGAAACGATATACTCAAAAAATGCAATTTACCAGAAAATTGAGGTACTTAAAACAAATAGAAATAAAAGATATAAGTATTCAGAGTTTTTTGTAGAAGGCGTTAGAAACATTAACGAAGCAATTAAGAATAAATGGCATATATGCACTTTCATCTATACAAAAGAGAAGCCACTATCTAATTGGGCAAAAGATATCTTAAGTACGATTCCGACAGATATTAATTATGAATTGACAGCAAATCTGATGGAAGATTTGAGCAATAAAGAAGATACCTCTGAATTAATTGCGATCGTGAGAATGAGAGAAGATAATTTTGAACAATTTCATTTTTCAGACAATCCTATTGTAGCTTTGTTTGATAGACCTTCTAATAAGGGGAATCTCGGAACTATTATTCGTTCTTGTGATGCGTTGGGAGTAGAGGGACTTATAATAACTGGACATGCAGTTGACTTGTATGACCCTGATGTTATAGTTTCGTCAATGGGATCATTTTTTAATGTGCCAGTAATTCGCCTAACGGAGAATGAGCAGATGGAAGATTTTATAAGTATTATGAAGAAAAAATATAAGAATTTTAAAACAATTGGAACTACAGCACATAAGCAAAATCCCATTTATAGTATAGATTTAACAACTCCAATCCTTTTTTTGATTGGAAATGAAACGGATGGTTTATGCAAGGCATTTAAAGAGTGTTGTGACGAGCAGGTAACGATACCTATGGTAGAAGGTTCGTCGGCCTCGTCCTTTAATGTTGGCTGTGCAGCAACTGTTATGTTTTATGAAGCTGTGCGCCAAAGAGAAGGAAAAAACATTGGTTAAGGCAAGTGATTAAAATAGATTTTATTACTTGCTCGATTGCAACGGATTAGTGCGGATTATGAATAAAGTAAGAGAGGCCAGTAGGTTAATTAATGCCTACGGCCTCTCAATTTTATTAAAACCCTATATATAGCAAAACCGCTTCAGCGTAATACTAGAGATATTGCGCCTATACAGACAAAAGATACAATATTAAAGTATTTTAAAGTGAAGATATATACAAAATATTTATTTAATAAAGGTACTTGACAAGTATTCATACAATGTGTACAATAATTTTAGAAACTTAGTTAATAAAGTATATAAAGTAAGAGGCGAAAAGATGAGAGAGATGGTAGGAACACCCAGGATAATAAAATTACTGAATAAAGACGTGATAGAAGAAATCATTAAGTTTAACGGTCCGATTACAAAGCCCGAAATCTCCAAGCTAACGAATTTGAGTTTAGTGACAGTAAATAAGACAGTAGAAATACTAGTACTAGAAAAAAAGGTAAAAGCTAGTGGAATCAACCCATCAACGGGTGGAAGAAGAGCGCAGTTTTTCGAGATTAATGGGGAGCTGAATTATAACATAGGGCTATATTACTATAAGGATGTTTTTATAGGCGCTATATCAAATTCCATAGGAGAAATTACATATGAAGAAGAATTCTCGGTAAGAGTTGATTCTTATGATGGAGTTATGGAGGATATCTATCATGCAATTGATTCTTTAATTAAAAGATGTGAAACACATAACATTACGGCAATAGGAATTGGGGTACCGGGAGTTGTGCAAGACGGATTTATAACAAATGTCCCTAATATAGCAAGTTGGGAAAAAATCAATGTAGCAAGCATTATTGAGGATAAATATAAAATTACGGTTTTGCTAGAAAATGATATCAATCTTGCTACCATGGGTGTTTATTATAGTGACTATAAAGAAAAATTAGATAGTTTAGTGCTAATATATCTGGAGCAGGGAATTGGCTCTGGGATTATTCTAAATAAAGAACTATTTAAAGGTGCCACAAATTATGCAGGAGAGTTAAGCAACATCCCTGTAAGAAGCAGTATTACGGTGGATAATAAAAAAACCAAGTACAAAGGTAATTTTGAAAATAAAATATCATTTATCAATGATGAATTAGTAAGTGATAGATGCAACAATTATGATGAATTAAAGAGCATTTTAATTAGTACAATTATCGATGGACTTCTTAGTATCATCTGTATATTGAATCCGGAGATTATAATCATAATACATGATCAGCTTTCAGAGGACGACATGAATAAGATGGAGAAAGTGATTGCATCTACTATTAATGAGGAAAACACCCCGCAAATTGTAAAAATTAATGATTTGAGAAAATATGGCATACAAGGTGTTATTAATATGTGTATTCGAGAAACACTACCTATCTACTCATTGTCAAGCAGAAAACGAGGATGATAATATGAAATATTTACTTTCCATAGATGGAGGGGGTACGAAAACAGAATTCTGTATTAGTGATTTTGAGGGGGAGAACATAAAATTATTTAGTACTGGATGTAGCAATTATAAATCAGTTGGCATTGAAGGACTTTATTTAAGCTTAAAAGAAGGATTTGATTGGATTAAAGAGACTTTGTCAATTGATACAGAAGATATTGCGTATGGCGTTTTTGGAATATCAGGTTGTGATTCGGAAAATGATTATGAAATAATCAAGCAGCAAATATTAAATAACGGGATAAAAAAAGACAAAATATATCTTTGCAACGATGGCATATTGGCTTTTTATGCTCAGGCAGATGAACCGGGATTAGTTGTCATTTCGGGTACTGGTTCTATCGTGATTGGACTTGACGAAAAAGGAAATTATAAAAGATCAGGGGGATGGGGCTATAATATTAGCGATATCGGATCTGGATATTGGATTGGCAATGAGGCACTAAGAAGGACCTTGTTATATTGTGACAATTGCTATTCTCATTCCTTATTATTTGATGAAATTATGAAATATTTTAAAGCTAAGGATTTTCAAGAGCTCCCATATAAGATTACAGAAATAACAGATTACTTTGAAATTGCAAAGATAGCTGAAATTGTATTAGCGATGGCACAACAGGGAGAAGCAGAAGCATATAGCATATTGGAGCAAGGTGCACAAGCATTGGCAGATTTAGCAAAAAGCACTTATGACAAATTAAATTTTAACGAAGAAACAGATATTAATATTGTTTTTTCTGGTGGTGTTTTGAAAAATAGAATATATGAAGAAAACTTAAAAGCTTCCATCGGGAGGAAAATAAAACTGGATCATATAACATTCCTAGTGCAGGAGAATCCACCTTCCTATGGAGGAATCAAACTGGCCAAGACAATATTAGGTAGAGGTGGATGTAATGACACATAAAGAAGTTATACTTCAAATATTTACAGGTGGATTTCTTGAAAATGAAGTTACATATGAACAGATAGAAAAAAAACTGAAGCCTTTATTAGAAACCCTTACAATAAGCAAAATCATTATGGGTTGGTCTACTAATAAAGACCTTTATTTAAAAACAAAAGAGTTATTAAGTATGTATCAGGTAGAGTTTTACTTATGGATGCCGGTATTTTCAGAAAGTGGACTATTAAAACCTGCAGTCACATTATTGGACTATGAGGGTAATGCAGTGAGAAGCTATAGCCTGAAAGCAGGAGAAAACTTTGAGTTCTATTGTCCAAACCAGCAAGGTAATGTGGAAAATGTTATTGAGATCTATGAAGAGAATTTTGCTCAAATAGGTTTTGATGGAATTTTTCTTGATAAGATTCGGTATGGATCATTTTCAAATGGATTATCAGGCGTATTTAACTGCTTTTGCCCTGAATGCAGGAAACGATATCAAGAACATGGATTTGATGTTCAAAGCTTGAAGAATGAAATGAAAAAAGTGGCACTGGGACAAAACGGATACGCAAAAAATCCGTTGAAGATTATTAGTTATAAGGAAGGAAAGTATCAATTTTCCGAACTAATATGGGAGAAGTATTTTGATGAAAAAGCACGATATATAACAGAGGCTTTAGAAAAAATAACGAATTATTTTAGGAAAAGAAACATGAAGATAGGTATGGATACGTTTTCTCCTTTTATGGGATATTTTGCGGGTCAGGATTTTAACAGATTAAAAACCCTAACAGATTTTGTTAAGCCAATGATGTATCGTGTCACCAAGTCACCGGCAGGGCTTCCATTTGAATATTACAACTTTATCAAAGAAACAACAAAAGGGAATTTTGAGCATAATTCTTCTGGATTTAACGAAATTCTCCATAGCAGTGGGTGTGTAAATGAGAAGTTTGATATAGATTTTATAATAGCGGAACTAAATTATATTACAAGTCTAAATATTCCTATCTATTGCGGTATTGAAATCAACCGAATTGATGATATCGCACCAGTGTATCCGGACTATATTCGTGAAAACTTAGAGTGTTTGGAGGAGACACAGGTGAATGGTTATGTCTTATCTTGGGATTTGCTGTCGGTACCCGAGGAGAATATCCAGGAAGTGATAAGGTATTTTAAATAGTGG
>Ga0123338_10003078_pt1 | contig 15239 bp, 4 predicted proteins | sample grotaG_FD_89793 | JGI IMG/M metagenome (GOLD analysis project Ga0123338, IMG submission 89793) | Glacier valley bacterial and archeal communities from Borup Fiord, Nunavut, Canada, to study Microbial Dark Matter (Phase II) -... | ecosystem: Environmental > Aquatic > Freshwater > Ice > Glacier ...
AGTTCTGTTGAGCAGCGAGATGAAGTAAAACAGTTTCTTACGGTCATTATACCCACTCGCAATCGTGCCGCACTGCTCTATAACGCTCTTGAATCTCTGACCTCACAGACTTATCCGGCAGACAGTTTTGAAGTTATTGTCGTTGATAATGGCTCGACAGATTCTACCGCCGAAGTATGCAGTCATTTCGAACGGAGAATCCCCCAATTTAAACGCATCTATGACCCCCGTCCAGGTCTTCACAATGGTAGGCATACTGGGCTTGAAGCTGCAAGTGGGAACATTCTTGTTTATGGTGACGATGATATTGAAGCAACGCAAACATGGTTGGAAGGTATTGCAGAATCGTTTGCAGATCCAAGTGTTGCGCTGGTTGGAGGGAAAATATTACCGAAATTCGAGACCCCACCTCCAGAATGGATTGACAGGCTAAGCGGTAGAGTTGATTCAGGTTGGTCACTTGGGTGGTACAGTCTTCTAGATTTTGGAGATACGGTACATGAAATACCGCACGAGTATGTCTGGGGCTGCAATTTTTCCATTCGGAAAAACATACTGGTAAAAATCGGTGGGTTTCATCCTGATTCTGTACCACAGGATCTGATCAAATACCGTGGAGATGGTGAATCTGCCGTTTCTTTTGCCGTGCGGGATTTGGGATTAAAAGCCATATATAACCCGAAAGCTTCTGTGTACCATGTAGTTTCAAGTAATAGATTGACAGTTGACTACATTTATCAGAGGGCATTCAATCAAGGTGTTTCAAATTCATATACCAGCATCCGAAAAAATAGGATGTTGTCCGACCAGATGCAATATACCCAGCCATCAGACAAAATTCATGATGCAGTTGATCGTGGGCTAGTTGATGGATTCAACTATCACCAGCAGATGGTACAGGCAGACGGTAAGCTTCTGGAATGGGTTTTGAGGGATAATTACTTTGGAGAAAGTGGAATGCCGCAATGACGCAGCAGGATTCTCACCACTCGATAGACCTGATAATCTGGTATGACCAGCTTTTTTATTCATCTTCCAGAAGGCCTGTCTTTCAATAATAGGGGGAACTAGCCTTGAATATTACCGTCTTTGGCGGCTGCGGATTCATTGGTTCGCATCTTGTGGATGAACTGCTGACACAGGGACATCAGATCCGTGTTTTTGACAGGAGTTATGAGCTGTTCCGCCCTCCGCTTGACAAGGTTGAATACGTGTTAGGAGATTTTGGGAACAGGGGCTTGGTTTCGTCAGCAGTCAAAGACGTTGATATAGTGTATCATCTCATAAGTACGACAGTCCCCAAGACGTCTAATGATGATCCTGCCTTCGATGTCTCCTCGAATGTTATTGAAACGCTGTACCTTCTAGAAGCCTGTGTTAAGAAAAAGGTCCAGAAAGTGGTTTTCATTTCATCTGGCGGAACTGTGTATGGCGTACCGGATAACGTGCCAGTTAACGAGGAAGGGCAGACCAATCCAATCTGCTCGTATGGAATATCCAAGCTTGCCATAGAAAAATATCTTTTTCTGTTTCATACGCTTTACGGGCTTGATTTCACAATCATCAGGCCATCCAACCCGTATGGTCCCCGTCAAAACCCCAAAAACATCCAAGGTGCGGTTTCAGTTTTTCTTGGCAATGTACTGGAAAAACTGCCCATAACTATCTGGGGAGATGGGTCCGTATCGCGTGATTTTTTATTTATTCATGATCTGGTTGAGGGGGTCATCAAGGCGACGTTCACGAAGTCGGAGCATCGTATTTTCAATCTTGGAAGTGGTATGGGAACCTCGCTTACAAGTCTGGTCACGATGATACGGGAAGCCACCCGGAGTGATATAGAAGTCATTTACGAGGTAAGCCGCTCATTTGATGTGCCGGAATTAGTTCTCGATACAGAGCGAGCCAGTAATGAACTGGCTTGGAGCCCAAAAACCACCATGCTGGACGGGTTACGTGTGACATGGGATGCTTTGCTTGATAATAAAGCGCACAAAAGGGTTGGTGAGTGATGTCACAGAAAAACCAGAGTGCGGCACTGTTCCTAAGCTACTATTCAATTGGCAAATCGTCTCCTATACTATGCCTTCTTGAAATGTTATGCGATTACTACCATGTCGATGTGCACCTTTATAATGTGTCATTTTTAAACGCGGCAGTGCTTAATAGAACAAATAAAGTCATTCAATATCCAATGGATGAGGAAATCACAAGTCTTCAAAAAAACAATTCTCTCACCTACGACCATTACATCGCCTGCGATGCCAATGGATTTGTGCTTTGCAAAACCTTATTCCCGACATGTTGCCCTATTTACTACAGTTTAGAGCTGTACTTCCGTGATAATGCCTATAACCTCTATTACCCTGAACATATTATGGCGGTGGAAAGAAGTCATATCAACTTTATAAAGGGACTGATTATACAGTCTGAAGAACGTGAAGACTTATTCCGAACGGAATATCAACTCTCTTCAAAAATACCATCTTTTTTGCTCCCAATAACCTATATGCAACCTTCGAATAGCGAGCGCAGCGACTATCTCAGACTGAAGTTTGGAGTACCTGATAACTGTAAAATTGCACTTCACCTTGGAGGGATAAATGAAAATCACTGTCTCCTTGGTATTGTCGCTGCGTTCGGGCAGATCGAAAACTGGGCTCTGATAATTCATGGCAATGCAACTGAAGAGTATAAACGCGAACTTGAATCGCTTGTTAAAAGAAATGGCTTTTTAAATATTTTTATTTCAGAGGACTTCATTGAACAGATTGAAGACCTTGACATCGTATTGAAGTCTGCGGATGTCGGGTTAGCATGGTATAAAAATGTTTCTCCGAATTTTACAACTGCAGGCAAATCTTCCGGGAAAATATCAGCTTATTTGCGGTTTGGACTGCCGGTAATAGTAAACAGCTATGATAGTACGGTTGCGGCAATAGAAAATACAGGGTGCGGTGTTTGCGTTGAAGCATTTGAAGAGATTTCTAAGGCACTCAGCCAAGTATCTGCAAATTACTATTACTATTCCAATAATGCGATGAGAGAGTATGATTTGGTCTATTGGTTTGAAAACCATAGGGATGGATTACGAAAATTCATAGAAATGGGACCTCAAGGGGAAATCGAGCAGATGCCGCCAGACAACAACCCTTTTTTACATCCATCACTGACGACTGGAACAATGGATTCTTTTTGGGTTAGAACATCCATTCTGGGGGCTCTAAAGACCTATTTGAGTGAATGTAGCGGTGTCGTTTTGGATGTGGGTTGCGGAGAGATGCCTTATAAACCGCTTGTTTTGAGTGCACCCAGCGTTACAGCTTACATTGGCCTTGATATAGAAAACTCGCTCTACCAGCAGCAATCTAAACCGGATCTTTTTTGGGATGGAGGTCGCATACCTCTTGAAGATTCTGCCGTTGACTGTGCAATAGCAACAGAGCTGTTTGAGCATCTTCAGCATCCTGAAGATGTCATGCGTGAGATCTACCGAGTTCTTAAGCCGGGAGGGACACTGTTTTTTACAGTACCTTTTCTCTGGAGCCTTCATACCGTTCCAAATGATGAATATCGCTATACACCGTTCTCACTGGACAGGCACCTGAAGCAAGCCGGATTTGACAGGATCAACATTTGTGCTCTTGGCGGATGGGACGCTTCACTGGCTCAGATGATTGGCTTGTGGTTGAGAAGAAAACCGATGTTGGAAGAGGATCGCAAAAAATTTACCGAGATGCTGTTTCCTCTGTATCAGCATCTAATCGAGAGAGATACTCTTCCAAATGGATTTCCTGAAGGACAGATGATAACAGGACTGAGTGGTATCGCCTATCGCCCAGTTGCACCAAAAGCCAAACATACGGTCCTCTCTGAAGGAAAATCGGCTAATGACTTTTGCCTGGCAATTGTCACTCCAAATATCGGCTCACACTCCGAAACATTTATTAGAAGACACATCAACCATATTGCGCCCGGTAAATCCGTTGTAATTACGGCAAACGTTGTTGACGATTCCTGGCTCAGTTGCCCTTATCTTGTAATTCCCGGTAGCCAGGGTCCCAGTACGTATCTTCCTGAAATTGAGGCAACAGTAACAAAGTTTATTCGTGACAATATGGTTACACATATTTTATGCGAATATGGATGTTACCTCACTGAAATAGTTGAATTAAACCACAGAGTATTTAATCTACCCATTTTTGTTCATTTTTTTGGTGGTGACGCTTCTGCGATGCTATTGGATGCCTGGATGGTCCAGTATTATCGCTGGATGGGCCAGCAGGTAACAGGGGTCATTGCTATTGCCGAGCCAATGGCAAGTCGCTTGGAAGCGATAGGAATCCCCAAACAAAAAATTCATACCATTCATCTAGGCATTGAGATTCCGGAAACGGTGACATCTGCACCTGCTGCCGAACCCTGCAAGTTTATTTCAGTGACCAGGCTTGTAGCAAAGAAAGGTCCCCTTTTCACACTTCAGGCCTTTGCCCTAGCAAAAAAGGCAATGTCGGAGATAACACTCGACATTATCGGTAGCGATGGCTTCCCAAACGGTGGACCGGGGCAGTTGTATAACGACATCGTAGATTTTATAACGTGCAATAACCTTGGAGCATCTGTGACTCTTCATGGTGGGCAACCAATTGATTATGTCATTGAGAAATTGAATCAATCTGCGGTCTACGTTCAACACTCCATCACAGACCCATTGACCGGTGATTCTGAAGGCCTGCCGATTATAATTTTGGAGGCGTCTGCAGCAGGTCTGCCAATAATTGCAACACGCCATGAAGGCATACCTGAAGAAGTTGATCATGGTGTTACTGGGCTTCTTGTTGATGAATTCGATGTAGAAAAGATGGCGGAATATATGATTTTAATGGCTGCAAACCCCAGACTCCGTCAAAAAATGGGACTTGCTGCGCGTAGAAAAATGTTAAAAGAGTTTGACTTGTCATATTCAATTTTAATCCTTCAGCAGGTACTTGGTCTTTCCCCCGATTCTAAAAGCGTAACGGGCATGCCCATGGCTGAAATATCAAACTTGTCTTGTGACGGCAATCGTCCGTGCATAAAGTTGTATGCCGGCGATATACCTGAAATGACTGAATACAATGGCTGGTTAGGTTTGTCTCTTTCAAAACATGATGGCCGCCATATATGTCATGATATAACACAGTCGTTGCCCTTTCCCCGTGACTCTGTCGACGCATTTCAGGCGGAAGATGTGTTTGAGCATATTCAATATGAACTGTTAATTCATGTGGTTAACGATATTTTTCGTATACTTAAGCCGGGAGCGCTTTTCCGCCTTTCAGTGCCTGATTACGGTTGCGATGTTTTAAGAGAACGATCAATGAAGGATAGCCTGGGCCACATCGTGTTTGATCCAGAAGGTGGTGGTACACCAGCGAATCCGGGGCATGTGTGGTTCCCAAGAATTGAAAATATCCGCCGGCTATTGGAACGAACACTTTTTTTTAGTAATGGTAAAATAGACTTTCTGCATTACTGGGATATGGATAATTCAACATATGTGACAAAGCCCATTGACTATTCGAAATGCATGGTGCGCCGAACTCCTGACTTTGATGATCGGGTTAAAGAACCATACCGGCCAATGTCTATTGTTGTGGACCTGATTAAGCAGCAGCCAACCAGTAAATCCGCTCATTATAGTGCTGAGTATTTTGACTGGCAAAAAAATATCGGGGCTTTCGGTGGTCGTGCAAATCTGTTCAAATTCAGAGAATTCATTAAACCTTCTGATGCAGTAATTGATTTTGGCTGTGGGGGCGGATTTCTGCTTCACAATATCGAGTGTTCAGTAAAAACTGGTATTGAGCTGAATCCTGCTGCGCGGCAACGTGCTTCGGAGAATGGGATTATGGCGTATTCGGGAGTTAAAGAACTGGATGATGATTGCGCAGATGTCATCATTTCCAATCATGCTTTGGAACACGTTTTTTCGCCTTATGATGAATTGAAGCAATTGAGCAAAAAATTAAAGCCTGGTGGTCTTATCGTATTTGTCGTACCGCATGAGGACACTAGGGAAGAATTTAATCCCCAGGATATCAACCAGCATCTCTATACTTGGAACCAGCAAACGCTCGGAAATTTGTTCAAGGCAGCTGGCTTTGATGTACAGTTGGTTGAAGCCCTTCAACACCAATGGCCCGATAATTATGCTGAAGTGTATGAACAACTTGGTGAACAGGAATTCCACCGAATCTGTCATGAAAATGCAGTGAAAAACAATAACTATCAAATTCGAATCGTTGCGGTTAAACAGGCCACTTTATGAGCACTATTCCTGTTGTAGTCGTGTGTTATAAACGCCCCTTTCATACGGCTCAAGTGCTGCAAGCACTTCAAAAGCTCAATATAAAAAACCTCATCATATTTTCCGATGCACCCAAAACGTCTCAAGATATTGAAGGTGTGCTTCAGACCCGTGCATTGTTCAGCGGCATATGCTGGACGAAGCCGGATGTTATTTATCAGCAAGAAAACCAGGGGCTTGCTAAATCAATTGTTGCTGCGGCAAATTATGCACTGACAAAACATGACAGCTTTATTCTGCTGGAGGATGACTGCGTACCCCATACCTATTTTTACGAGTGGTTTCGTGTGTGTCTAGAAAAATACCGGTACGTTCCAGAGGTGTTTGGTATCTCTGGCTACAGTACTCCAATTCCAGATGAGATACGTTCCACCTATCAATATGACGCATATTTCTTCCCGCGTATGGGGAGCTGGGGGTGGGCAACCTGGAAGGATAGGTGGCAAAAAGACAACCGCAATCTGGCGGATCTTACCATGTGTGCCATTGAAAAGAATGTAGACCTTGAACAAGGTGGGCGAGATATTCCGGATTCTATTGGTAATGTTCTGCTGGGCAAGGTAACGGATACCTGGACTCTGCCCTGGCTGGTAAATGTCTATCTCAACCGGGGCTGCTATGTTTACCCTACGGTTTCACATATCAACAACATCGGTTTGGACGGTACCGGTGTTCATTGCGGTGCGACAGACAAATATAACACTACATTATGTGATGTGCTTCCAGAACACTTTCCTGTAAGTCCTTTTTTTGACGACAGAATTAAGGCCCTTTTTATGGCCTATCAAGATTCTCCTAACCGGATCTATTCAGATAAAGCTTTATTCGGGCTTGCAAAATATGCTTATCTACAGTCATTGAAGACTCCTGAGTCATTTTACGCACCGGCTAGAGCTTGCGTAAAACCTGTCTATGTCAATCTTGGATGTGGTAATCGCTTCCACCCGGAGTGGATAAACTTTGATTTTTCGACACATCATCCAGCCGTAAAGCAGGTGAATCTGCGGGAAGGAATTCCTTTGCCGGATAATCATGCGGATGTGGTTTATCATTCCCATGTATTGGAACACTTTCTTCAGAATGAAGCGTCAAAATTCATTGCAGAATGTTTCAGGGTCCTGAAGCCGGGTGGAATTTTGCGCGTGGCAGTGCCAAATTTGGAAGTTATCGCAAAACTTTATCTGCATTATCTGGAAAAAACTTTGTCCGGTGACTCACAGGCAGAAGATCGATATGACTGTATGATGCTTGAACTGTATGATCAGGCCGTACGAAATCGCAGTGGCGGGGCGATGCTGGATTGCTGGATTCGACCGCAATTGAAGGCCGAAGACTTCATAGTTGAGCGTCTTGGCGACGAAGTTAAAAATACTTTGCGAACCTTACGAAGTAATAACTCAAGCCCCGTGTCACTGCCTGAACCTTCGGATCCGTTAACGATAGGCAACTTTCGGCTCTCCGGTGAAGTGCATCAGTGGATGTATGACCGCTTCAGCTTAACACGCCTGTTGCAACGACATGGATTTAGGGAGATACGTTCTGTACAGGCAGTTGAATCACGAATTCCAGGGTTTGCGGCATTTCAGCTGGATAGTGATGAGGCCGGTAATATGCGAAAACCGGATTCACTGTTCATGGAAGCGTCCAAATAAACCTTTTAATGCATTTATAGGCAGACATTTTATGAAAGTTGTTCACCTTTGCACTTTTGAATCAGGTGGCGCCGGGAAAGCTGCATATCGCCTCAATCGTGGACTTCAGACCTTTGGAGTTGATTCCTCTTTCCTGGTTGCAAGCCGATGTTCAAATGACGCAGCAGTTTTTTCATTACCCTTTCCACAATTAACTTCAGTTGCCGGTTCTTCTCAACATTCTTCGAATCTATGGGGGGCTCTCTCAGAGCGTTGGGATCTATCCCTTGCCAAATATCCAACACGTCCAGAAGGGCTAGAAATCTTTACGGATACTTTTTCACCCTACCAATTTAGCAATATGAGGGAAATTGCAGACGCTGACATTATTAACTTTCATTGGATGGCAGGGTTTCTCAATTACGAGGAGCTACCTACGATATTTCGTGGAAAGAAATTGTATTGGACTATTCATGACATGAACCCATTTACGGGTGGATGCCACTATACAGGTACTTGCACCGGCTATAATATGTCGTGCGGCTGTTGCCCACAGCTGGGTTCCAACAACAGGCATGATCTCTCCGGAGAGACATGGCAGCAGAAGTTTAAAGCGTATCGTGATTTGGATATTACCATAATATCGCCAAGTAAATGGCTTAGTGAATGTTCAAAAACCAGCTCATTATTCGGTCAATATGAACATGTTGTTATCCCTAATGGAGTCCCCTTGGACGTTTTCATGCCGTTAAATCGAGCCGCGATTCGAGCCGCCTTTAACATACCACCGCAAGCTAAAGTAGTCCTTTTTGGCGCAGATGATGTCAGTAATATACGAAAGGGTTTCAAATACCTTTTAAGAGCCCTTCATGAAATGAAAATTAGTGGGCAGGTCGATGCCATTATATTGGCAATTATTGGAAATTGTACTGCTTTGTCAGAAATACCTTGTGAATATCAAATCCTTAATTTTGGGCATATTGCTGATGAATCGCAGATGGCCATGATCTATAATGCTGCTGATGTATTTACACTCCCATCACTTGAGGATAATCTTCCCAATACAGTGGTGGAGTCACTTGCATGCGGTACTCCTGTCGTGGGATTTGATGTGGGTGGTGTTTCTGACATGGTTGAGCATGGTAAAAGCGGGTATTTAGCCCCCGTTCAAGACGTAGTTAAACTTGCCCACGGCATTGAATGGTGCCTGACTTACGAACAGCCTTTAGAGATGAGACAGTTATGTAGAAAAAGAGCAGAAGATTTATTTGGTGTTGAGCGGCAGGCGAAGGAGTACAATGTATTGTATAGTAGACAAAAAAAATCGCCTTGTTTTGGTGACTTACATAAGAATCGTACAGTATTACCTAAAATTTCCATCGTCACCCCCTCCTACAACCAGGCCGAATATCTGGAAGAATGCATCGAATCCATCCTGAGCCAGAACTACCCAAATCTTGAATATATCATCATGGATGGTGGCAGCACCGATGGTTCTGTTGAAATCATCAAGAAGTATGAAAAACAGCTTACTTATTGGCAGAGCAAGCCCGATGGTGGGCAGTACCAGGCCATCAATGAGGGCTTTCGGCGTTCAAGCGGTGAGATCATGACCTGGCTCAATTCTGATGACAAGTACCACGCTGGGGCGCTTCATCTGGTCGAACTTGCATTCAGGGCGATGCCTCAAACAGATTGGATCACCGGGCGTCCTACGGCCTGGGACGACCTTGGTACGTTAACTACCATCTTCGACCATGTGCCGTTATGGTCGCAAGAACGTCTGCTGTTCCACGGAAAAGATGATTATTATATCCAACAGGAATCCACTTTCTGGCGCCGGGCGTTGTGGGACAGGGCAGGCGGGAAGCTGGACACAACGTGGCAGCTGGCGGCGGATTTTGAGCTGTGGTGCCGTTTTTTTAATTATTCTCAACTGGTCGGCGTTGATGCTCTGCTGGGAGGGTTTCGTTACCACAGTGGTCAGAAGACCGACACGATGATGGATCGCTACGAACAGGAGGTCCTGCAGATTATTGACCGTGTGCGGCGCTCGGCCGGCATGCAGAATGCTCAATCCCGCCCCCCCGCTGTCGTGGGTATGGGAGAAATCATCTCTGCCGTAGCACCGAAACTCACCCCCGACGCATTTTCCTACTTCTCATATTCCCGACGTCCCCATTTCAATTGGTTTGAGGCCTCTGGAAAAAAGCTCTTTGGCAGTGCCGTCCATCCTGATTATTGCGATCTGAAGATGTATCAGGATCTCCTCTGCTACACGTTTATCGTAGATAATCTCCCTAAGGGCTCACGCCTGCTTGAAGTCGGTGGCTGCGATTCACGCGTGCTGAAGGCCCTCAAGTACGATTACGAGTGCTGGAATGTCGATAAGCTGGAAGGACTCGGCAATGGACTGACCGAGGTGACCGTGGATGGCTACCGGATGGTTCAGGCCTATCTGGGCGATTTTTCAGAAGAGCTGCCGGATGGGTATTTTGATTTTGTCTTCAGTATTTCGGCCTTGGAGCATGTGGAAGAGAACGAAGAAAATTTCAACAATATCTGTCGCGATATGGACCGGGTGATGAAGCCGGGGGCGTTTTCACTCCACTGCTTCGATGTCGTTGCTAAGCGTGATTCTGTCTGGACCAATACTTTTTTGCCGTTCCTGTTTCGAAGATATGAAACGATGAACCGTTTTACGCCGTTTGAGCAGATGCTGCGTGACCCGGCACTCTACTGCATGGCCGAATCCGCCTACAACCGTGGCTGGATAAATATTACTAACGTGCCCTACACAGATTTTGGCCGACCGCTCTCAGGCAATATCCTCTGGCAAAAAAATCTTGACCAGCCGGCTTCAATGTTACCTTCACTGCAGGATATGGTACCGGATCTAAAGTCGCTGATAGCCTGGTACTGTGATGAGAACAAGAATAGTTTTACCAGCTCAGAGGCAGATAACCTCAAATCTGCCATGGCTAGTCCTTTGGATTTTCTTCATGAGATACAGGGGCCGCTGTTTGCAGATAATCATACCGGCTGGCTCGTGAAACATATCATGCTCTCTCGTCACGGCAAGGCTATCCGCACTGTCCTTCCTAAATTCAGACCATACTGCCTCAATTATTTCCCTCAGATGATGATCAATATACTTTCTGATGGTGCGGTCACGACCTGCTGCTTCGATGCCTATGGGGACAATCGCTTTGGCTCCATCTATGAAAAGCACCTGGCTGATATCTGGGAACATGATCTGCCTCGTGTCATGCAGGGAGATTTATACGACTATAAAAGGTGTCTGCAGTGCATTGGCTTCCCGGGGTGGGCACCATTGGTGAATGAAGAGGGCAAAAGAGAAGAATGGCTGGAATGGATGAACAGAACACCAAACGAAATCCAGATAGAAATCAGCTCTCACTGCAATTATGCCTGTGTTTCCTGTCCATCCACCTCCATTCGCAAGCAACGAGCAGCTTTTCTCGATCTCGATAAAACTTTCGAAAACATACGAAGTCTTCTTAAAAAAACTCATAAGCTTAATTTGTACAATTATGGCGAACCGTTACTCCATAGTGGCTTCAGTGATTTCATCCGTAAATGTCGCACTGAATCCGCTGAGCTGATACTGGAGCTTGCAACCAATGGCATGCTGCTCAACGAAGGTGTGTCACGAGCTCTCATTGAGAGCAGGGTAGACAGGATCATTGTTTCCGTGCATGGCGGCCCGGGTACGGAAAACATGCTTAAATATTCTTCCCACGGGGCTGATTACGACACGGTACTCAACAATGTTAGGCGGTTACTACAATTAAGGAGGATATGCAATTCGCCGGTTCCCAAAGTATCGTTGCGTGCGATCCTCTTCCACTGGAATGACAATGATGAGGATATGAACCGGTTTCGTGACGATGCAAGATCATTGGGACTTTCCGCAACGTGGGGTCATTATGATACCGATAATTACCATTGGATGCTCGACAGCGGTAACCAGCTGGCATCCAGGAAATATATTGGCGGATCGGTTGAACTAAAGGCACTTGTTGCATCGCGGGAATTTTTCTCGTCTAGTCTATATGAAGAGGAATGCAAGAAGGGTACGTTCGGTGGGGGAGGGCAAGCCGAAGAACCTGCCATGATAGTTGTGGCAACAAGTATTGCTCCTGGAAACACGGAGCGGCAGCAGAAAGCCATTCAGAGCTGGTTGGATAACGGTTTCGCGGTTATCTCCGTTAATATTCCCGTCGAGATTGAGCTGCTGGAGGATTCGTTCCCGGACGTAATCTTTGTTAAGGCCGAGCGCGATGGACGTGAACGGTATGGCAGACCGCTGGTCTTTCTGGATGATGTGTTTTCTGCTCTTGCAGCAACCGGATCTCCCCTGTGCGGAATTATCAATTCAGACATTTGTCTTACGGTCGGAACCGGTACCAGAGACTACATCAGTGGTGAAGCTCAAGGTGCCCTTGTTATCGGTCATCGAATTGATGTGGATAGACCTGAGTCAGTAGAAGGAACAGTTTACCGCAACGGGTTTGATGTTTTCTTTTTCAGTCGCGATCTCTGCAGTTATTTCCCGCCTAGCGAATTCTGTCTTGGAACAACCTGGTGGGACATCTGGGCCCCGTTGACAATTGTCCTTAAAGGAGTGCCGGTAAAACAGCTGATTACGCCTCTGGCGTATCATGTTATACACGACAACAGATGGAATGAAAACGAGTGGCAGGCAAACTGCGAAAGTATCATCACGATAATATGTTCGGAGGCAAACGGTGCCACCGAACATGCGGAATTGGTGGAATCAGCTCGTATTCCGCTTCAACATAAGGATTATATCGATTTTTTCTCGGTGGTAAGAGATTACATTCTGCTCAAAGCTGAAAAAATTTCTTTGCCTGATATCGCTGAGAACCCGGAACATCAGAAACCAGCAACCACAAAAATAGCGGCGGGTGATTCAGCCTCACCCGCAATTCTCGTTTCAGCCATAGTTTCCACCTACAACGCCGAAAAGTTCTTCAGCGGCTGTCTTGTGAACCTGTTTGGCCAGACTCTCTATGAAAAAGGGCAGCTGGAAATTATCATCATCAACAGTGGCTCCGAACAGAACGAAGAGAGTATTGCACGGCACTGCATGGAGACCCATGACCACATTGTGTATCAACGAACCGAGCGGGAAACGCTCTATGCCGCCTGGAACAGGGGCATTGCGCTGGCCAGTGGCACATACATAACCCACGCGAATACTGATGACAGGCACCAGGCTGACGCCTTTGAAAAGATGGCTCGTACGCTTGAACAGCATGACGTTGGTCTGGTCTATGTGGATGCTTTGATGACTACGGTAGCCAACGAAAATAGTGTCCATAACTCCGCTGGTAAAATATGGTTGTTACCGGACTTCAACATCCGGCAGGCGCTCCTTGACTGCCCATTTGGCTGCCAGGTTATGTGGCGACGCGCCGTTCACGAGCAGGTTGGCATGTTTGATGCCAGCTACAAACGGGCGGGTGACTATGAATTCTTTCTCCGAGTGGCCCTCAATGCTGGCGCCATGCATCTGCCTGAAGTACTCGCCCTTTATCATGAATCACCTGATAATCTCTCGTATCAGGCTCCAGATGAGGTCATTGAGGAAGTAAACCGTTTTATCGGACCGTACCGCAGGCAATTGCCCCTGGAAATCATCTATCCTTTTCTTCAGCAGGATTCTTCACCATCTGCAAGGGCTGCAGCACTGGTTGATTTTGCCAACAACCTTATGGGAATCAGCGGCTTCCTTTTCTCGGATACCCAGTTGGCGGAAACGCTCTACCGCCAGGCACATGTGATCCTTCCCCATGAGGTTGATATTCTTGGTAATCTGGTTGCTGCGTGCATAGTCAATGGTAATACAGCGGAAGCCGGTTCTCTCATGCAATCGGCTGCCCCTTCACCCCGACTTCTATATTACCATAATATGCTGGCAGACAGGACGGTGCCTGAGCTTGGCTTGGCACGTCTGGAGCACCCAGGTCTCAACAGCATGCAGGCTGTCAAGACTGCACATGAAATCAGAGTGCCATGGAGTCGTGCGATTGTAGGTTCCGACGAAAAAACAATCGTTATCGACGGTGTCATCTTCCAACTGCAGTACGGCAGACCGTTCGGTATCAGCCGCATGTGGTTGTCGCTGCTGACGGAACTTGCGGCGACACCTCTGGCCGGTCGCATCGTGCTGTTGGACCGTGAGGGGACCGCGCCGGAGATCACCGGCATACGGCGGCGCAGAATATCCGCTTTTCAGCTGGGCAGGGCGCGGGAAGAGTCGGCTGGACTCGATCGGATCTGCGATGAAGAACAAGCCGGCCTCTTTATCTCTACCTACTATACCTATACGGCTCTGACGCCGTCGTTGCAGATGCTGTATGACATGATCCCCGAACGTTTTAACACGGTGGGACCGGATGCGCCGAATCCTGAGTGGCGGGACAAATACCACGCCATAGTGAACTCATCGGGGTTTGCTGCAATCTCCAACTCAACGGCACGTGACCTGACCACCTGTTATCCCCAGGTCGCAGAGCGGCCGTTGACGGTAGTCCCCTGCGCCGTGTCGGCTGATTTCAGGGTGCATTCCGAAGAAGAAATCGCCGCCTTCAAGGCCGCCAACGGCATCGACCGCCCCTATTATCTGCTGGTTGGCCGCCGGGATCCACACAAGAATGCCGCGCTGTTCTTCCACGCCTTTGCACAGCTACCCGACCGTGAACGGTATGCCATTGTCATGGCGGGCGGCGGGAATACGCTGGAACCGGAACTACGCGAACTTGCCGGCCCTGCCGCCGGTTATGCCGGATTTTTCTCCGATCAGGACCTGTCCCTTGCCTACAGCGGTGCCATCGCACTCGTCTATCCATCGCTGTATGAAGGCTTTGGTCTGCCGATTTTGGAGGCGATGCAGTCCGGCTGCCCGGTGATCACCTGTCAGAACTCGTCGCTGGCGGAGGTGGCCGGCAGCGCCGCCCTGTATGTGGGAGAATATGATCGTGAGGAAATGACCAAGGCGCTGTTATCGGTACAACAGCCAGAAGTTAGATCCTATTTGATCAAACGGGGATTGGAACGTGCCGGACTCTTCTCCTGGCAAAAAAGTGCCGAGCTTTTGACAGACGTCATCAGGAAAAGAGTGGTTACTCACGCGACGCTGCGGACACCGGGAGGTAATTGAAGCCAATGGAGAATTCTCACTTGCAGCCATTGGTTTCGGCCATTGTCTC
>Ga0123338_10003080_pt1 | contig 15232 bp, 11 predicted proteins | sample grotaG_FD_89793 | JGI IMG/M metagenome (GOLD analysis project Ga0123338, IMG submission 89793) | Glacier valley bacterial and archeal communities from Borup Fiord, Nunavut, Canada, to study Microbial Dark Matter (Phase II) -... | ecosystem: Environmental > Aquatic > Freshwater > Ice > Glacier ...
CATGACGAGGACAACAGCGACTAGCGTTTTGACCCGCATTGGTTACCCTCTCCGAGGCTGGTCGACGAGATTGTGTCAATCTCGACCCACACGCCGTTGGTGGCTATCAGAGTCTTTTCGAGTCGACGGCTAGTAACCGAGTCGTCAACGACAGCCGGGTTGCCGTTCGCGTCGTTCGGCCCGAGGGTGGTCGCTGCGTCAAAAACGCAGACGGTTGCGACGGCCGAGTCCGGGCCGGTGAACTGCACCGACTCCACCACGAGATATGAACCTCTGAGTTCAGTTGCCAGATAGTGCCCCGAGGCGACCGCATCTTTGAGGAAGTCCTGAAACCGAACGAATCCAGCGCTTCCAGATGCGTAAACCGTTGACGGATCACAGGCAGCCGGCTTCCCATAACACTTATTGAAGTTGTCCGAAGATAGTTCTACTGCGGCCGTGACTTCGTTGATGTTCTTGGTGATGGTGTCTGGTGGTGCGCCGGGGTCGACGGTTGGGGCGGTCACTGCGATCGTGATCGAGACAACGGTTGTTGGAGGAGCGGTGGCTGCTGTCTGGAGGACGGACAACGATGGGGGCATCGTGCCCGGTGCGGCGCTGGTTGGTGCGGCCGTCGCTGCTGGTGACGTCGCGGCTGATCCCGGAATGGACGTGCTCACCGTCGACGACATCGGGCTCGTCGATACAACGGGGAAGGCAGTCGTCGATGCTGCTCGGCTCGTACTGCTTGAACAGCCGACGACACCGAGCGCTGCCGCCACGCCGAAAATCAAGATGACGACCCTTGGCGACATGGTGATCACTGTAGCCGTCCCTCACGCAGGGTAAAAGCAAGCTGAACCTGGTCGGAAATCGTAGCTTCCCCGATCTCCGCCGTTGCCGACGGCGGACGTTGTTGGAGCTGAAACGAGGACATCAGAGCCGTTGGCAATGTTCGCCAGACCCGAGCTCGGCCCTGGACAGGATTTCTGACGCCGTCCACGTGTCGCCGACAAGAACGAACTTCTCCTCGAGCTTTGCGCTGATGATGCTGTCGTCGATGACGGTCGGCTTCCCCTGCGCGTTTGGAGGGCCGAGCGTGATGCCGGCGTCGTACATACAGATGGTGGCGGTCGCATCCAGTTGGGTTGGAAATGTGTATGTCTCGACGTTGATATACGAACCACGCTCGTTCTTGGAGAGGTAGCGACCCGAGGTGATCGCGTCGGCGATGAACGTCTGCAGGTGTGTGAGCGCTGGACTGTCTGCCGCGTAGACGGCCGACGGATCGCACATCGACGGTGATTGATAGCACTCGGCGAATGCTTTGAACGCTCGCTTCGCCGCAGCCTCGACGCCCAGCATCTTCGGCACGATCACGTTCGGATCCGTCTCGTCGGGAGCGGTTTGGGCCGGCGGTTGCGCGTCGATTGACGTTGGAGGAGTCGGGACGGGCGCTGGTGGCTCGGCAACGGTGGCCGGAGTCGGGAGGGTCGTTGAGGCTGGTGGCTCGGCATCGGTGGCCTGAGCCGTCACCGTTGTGACGGACGTCGAGAGCACCGCTGCCGAAACGGCGGTCGAAGGAGGTGAGACGGCGACGATGGCGGGGAGCGGCGAGGTTGTCACAGCTGGCATCGCCACGACGCTCGGCGGCACGGTCGATTCGCGACTGGTCGGCCCGGTGGTGCAGCCAGACATCACGACAGCCCAGACGATCGTCGACGCGATGACGACTCGTCGCGTTGAACTCGTAGCAGGGCAAGCGCAGGGGTGAGTGAGTTCGAGAGGCAGAAGCGAGGTCATGCGACTGATGTGTGCCCGGCGATGGCCGATTCGGAAGTGTCGGAGCAGAAATCCGTGTGCGAACCGGGGTGCTCAGTGTCACGTCTGACGTGGGAACAGGAGGGTCTGAGGTGCTGTTGCGGCTTGGTGCGATGACAAGCTCGACCCTCAGCGGCACTTTCGACACCAGCCAACTCCCGAAGATCGCGTCCGAACCCGTCACTGTCACGGTGGCACGCACGATCGAGCCTGGAAGGGAGGCCGACTTCGAGACCTGGGCGTCGCATGTGGCGGACCGGGTGTTGGAGTTCGAAGGCTGCCTCGGCGTCGGGATCCTCAAGCCTGGCGAGCCGTCGGGTCCGTATCAAATCGTTTTTCGTTTCATCGATGCGCTGAGTCTGAGGGTGTGGGAACGCTCCCCGCAGCGACACCTCCTGCTCGCCGAGGTCGACGAGATGGTGATCGATGTCCGCGTGCAACGAACGGTTGGCGTCGAGGACTGGTTCTCGCTCGCACAACGCGCCGAGCCGAAGCGTCCACTATGGAAGCGGATCCTGCTCGATGTCGTCTGGGTTTATCCGGTTGCCGTGTTGATCTCTGCCGTCGTGGCACCGTGGCTGGTCAGCCTGCCGTTGGTGCTGCGAACATTGGTCTCTGCAGCGACGATCAGCGTGATCATGCGCTTGGCAATCGGTCCGGTGCGATCGAGGTTGCACCAGAAGCGTCGTTTCGGCTGAGTTGGTGCCCGCAGACGGGGTGCCACAAGATTTTCAAGTGTGGAGCAGCGACTCCGCTGATAATCTCATCGTCCAAACGTTGTTGGCGGGATTCGCCAGGGACACGATTTTGGGGCTGTAGCTCACTTGGTAGAGCGCTTCCATGGCATGGAAGAGGCAAGGGGTTCGATCCCCCTCAGCTCCACCACAAAAGCCCAGGTCAGAGTACGTAAGGCCGGTCGCTTCAGGACCGAAGTAAACCCAGGTGGGTAGTTTAGTGAGCAGCAGATCTCACCGTGCGTCCATGTGCCTCCTGATTCGGCGACGTCAGCGGACGTGCGGCACAGCTGCGTAAGTCAGCCCGTGAACGCTGACTCGATGGTTGACCCGACTCGCCGTGTCGGTGCCGTTCTCGGCGGATCTATCGACGCGCTACGCCAAGGGCGTCGATCGGTCGTCCCGTCGCGACGATGACCCGGCGTCGCTCGCCGTCGAGTTCCGGCAGCGAGCGCAGCGTCTCATCGCCTGATTTGCCGTCGAGAAGCCCGTGCAGGATGCCCACAAGTATTCGCCGGCGAACAGATTCCACGAGCAGCGCCACGGAGCGGATCGAGGGGGTCCGGAGCGGACCCCCGTGTTGCGCTGAATTCTGTAGGCGCTCGATCCGGTTGATCTGGGCGTCGAAGCCTTTCGTCGAGGCCGCGAGGGCCAGCTCAAAGGTCGGAGCGGACGTCCATCGATGGTGTTGCTGACGGAGTTCAGCACTCGCACGGCTCGTCGGACGGTGATCCGGTCGGGTTCTGCTGGTTCGTGGCGAGCCCAAAGATCGATCACTTCAGGTAGGTAGTTCACGAAGCCCACGAGGTGCGTTGACGTTGACGTCGCGTGGTCCTGGACGAGATCGAGGAAGATCCCGCGAAGCCGGAGGCGACAGGACGGGTCGGGATGCGCTTCGTATGCGTAGAGGGACTTATCTGATCTTCGACGCTGTCAAAAGCAGACCAACTGGCCTCGTGTCCATCCCGGAACACGACCGATCCCGGCATCACGGTCCAATCCTGTGAAAGGACACGGTCCGAAGGAGCGAGAAGCACAAGCAGACGCCTTCGGGCATCGCTGATCACGAAGGAAGAGGTCCGTTGTCCCATGACGATTCGCGCCAAGAGAATGGTTCGGCCAGACGGAAAGAGTGCGCGTCCGCCGTCGAGGTCGCGAATCTCGCGGGGCAGAATGGCGCTCCGATCCGCCACCGGGAGGTCGAGGACTTCGGTGATGTACCGGCTGTCGAAGAACTGAACGGGTCCGACCGTGAGTTCTAGCCGAGGAAGGGAGGCCCGGTCGACTGCAAGCCAAACGACATAGTCCGCTCGCCTCGGCGGGGCAAGCAACAGCGCCGCACACAAGCTGACGCGCTCCGAAGGCGTCCGGCCGGCTGACGCCGTGATCGCCTCCGGCACATCATGAATGACAGGCTTTCGGGTCGATTCGGTCTCGATCTCGGCGCTGGCGATGTCGAGCAAACGATTCTGCATGATGCCGGCGAGCAAGCGCGATCGCTCGCTGAGTTCGAGCCCTCTCGCCGCAAGGACGGATCTTAAACTCGCGACCGGGAACCTCGTCTCTAGGACAATTCCCCGTTCCGCAGCTGTAGTCAGATCGAGCCATGCCGCTTGCAGCCCGCCGTCAGAGACGAGGGAGTCTCGGATCGCCGTGACCGCATCGATGTCGGCAGCCCTCGACTCGCTGCGGCCTGCTCGACCAACGGCATCATCGACCTCGAAAGCTGCCCAGCTGGCGGCTACGAAGTTCCGGACTGCCGGGCCGCTCAACAAGAGGGAGGAGTCCACGTCGGCGGCCACGGATTCCCAAGCCCGCTTGTGGTGCTGGAGACTGAACTTGCGAGTGTCAGTGAGCCAATCGAGCACGCTCCTCGACGGCGTCGAGGAGCGGGAGCGTCGGAGGTTCAGGATGCCGATCACCGTTTGTGAGCAGCACTTCCGCAACCAGGTCAATCTGTGCCTCGTCCACCACCATCAAGGACTGTACCGACTACCAGACGGAGGCCGTAGCGACGCGGGAGCGCCAGACCAAACCGTTTCGGCGGCAGGCTGGCTGCGCGACCGCGTCAGTCCGTCGATCCAGACAAGTCGTTGAGGATCGCCCGTTCCGAGTGCGGTCCTTGCCTTGGTCTCAAGAGTTGCCACGCAGTCGTTTTTCAACGGGAGAACATTGGCCGAGCCGCCTCACGACTTGTCGACGATGCGGTCGCTGACGAAGGTTTCGAGCTGCGTTACTGCGAAGCGGACGCTTCGGCCGATGTGGATCGGCGGAAGTTCTCCTCGCCACATCAGTTCGTAGAGCGTGGTTCGGCTGAGGCAGAGGATCTTGCTGGCCTGGGGAATGGTTACGAGCAGCTGACGGTCAACGTCGCTTCCATCGTTCGGAGCCGGCGATGCCTGGCCGACTGAAGGCTTGCGTGGCTGCCGCGCAGGTCGCTTGCCTGCGGTGGATCGACTCGGATCCTCTTTGTGCTGCATAGGTCGTGCTGGCGGAGCCGAACTCAACTCGTCGTTCGTGTCGAAGTCGAATGCGGGCTGCTCTGTTGGGTTGTCGCTGTCCTTGGCCACGGGGGTCCTCTTTCGTCGGATCACAGAAGGCAATGACCTACGTTCCCGGCCGTGTTGCGTCGGAATCGTGCGTCACGATCCTCCGGCGGCTGCCCTCGTTCGCTCGGCCCGATCAGTTCGCCCGGCCTGATCTCAATCCATCGCAGGCCTGCCTCAGTCCGAGAATCACCTGATCGATCGTTGTTGAACATCAGCTGCGACCTCACTCGATTGCTTTCAGCTGAAGACCGGCTACCCGAGTAGCGGAGTTCCGGAGGTCAGGACCGACCAACCAATTCTTTTACCGCACACGTGCACCGGGGGTGCTGCACTGCAACGCGATCGCCCGGCGGGGTCATTGCGGTTGTGTTGTCCGTGTGGAAGTTGCGCGTTGGTGCGGAGGACTATTACCTGTCGCAGGTTGCTCGCGGTCTCGAGGATTACTACTCCGGCCGCGGGGAGACCGTCGGCTCCTGGACGGGCACCGGTGCCGATGCGCTTGGCTTGAGCGGTCAGGTCGACCCAGAGGATCTACGGGCGCTGATGGCCGGACTGTCGCCGAGGACGGGGTTGACGGCCAACGGTGAGCTGTTGACGACATCACGCCGGCGAGTGCCCGGTTTCGACTTGACGTTCTCCGTCCCGAAGTCGGTCTCGGTCGCATACGCGTTGGCTGATCCGCTGGTGCGCGGCGAGATGATCGCCGGCTGCAAGCAGGCGCTCGATTCGACACTCGAATGGTTGGAGCGCGAAGCGTGCCATGTCCGTCGAGGCTCGAACTACCGACCCACGGCCACCGGGCCGTCTGCGGAGGTCGGAACGCGCAGGTTGTCGGGGGACGGGTTTGTGGCGGCACGGTTTCAGCATCGGACGTCACGGGCGAATGATCCGCACTTGCATTGGCACGTGCTCGTCGCCAACCTCTCACGTGGCCCTGATGGCCGCTGGACGGCGCTCGACGCGACCGGTTTGTACCGTTCGAAGCGGGCGGCGGGGGTGATGTTCCAGGCGTTGATGCGCCAGGAGCTCTCGGCTCGTCTCGGGGTGATTTGGCGGCCGGGCCGGAAGGATTCCGGAGAGATTGCGGGCATCCCACCGGACGTTCTCACGTTGTTCTCGAAGCGTTCAGCGCAGATCGAGGAGGACCTGGTCAAGCGTGGCGTTCACGGTCCGGCCGCTGCCGACGAATCGTTGCTGACCACCCGCCGGGTGAAGCAACCGGTACCGGATGACACGCTCGATGCGTATTGGCGTGCCGAGGCGGCGACGGTCGGTTACACGCCGGCGGATCTCGACGTGTTGCTCGCAGAGCGACATCCGGATCCGGTGAGTGAACGATTCGAGATCGTCCGCGAAGACCACCGGACGGGCGAACGCTCGCATGTCACGACTGATTTCGACGGTTGGGTCACCAACCTCGTCCACGGACTGGTCGACGTCGCCGCCACCTTCACCCGCCACGAACTCCTCTCACACGTCGCCGCCGAAGTCGGCGTTCTCGTTGATCATCCCGACGTCGAACGCCTCACCGCACGTCTCCTCGCCCATCACCTGATTATCCCACTCGTCCCGCCGACGACTGGTCGTGCCGGTGTGGCAGGTTGGGAGCAGCGCTACACCACCACTGTCGTCACCGGTCACGAGATGAGCATCGCCGCCGGAGTCGCCGCAGCCGCAAGCGATCCGACGGCACGGAGGTTTGCGATCTCCCGAAACGAAGTCGATGCGATGGTCGATGGTTCGACGCTGGGCGCGGATCAGGCGGATGTCGTGCGGGCGATCACGTCGTCGGCGTCGATGATCGATGTCGTGGTCGGTCGGGCGGGGAGCGGCAAGACGTTCACGATGGCGACCGTCGCCCGCCTCTACGAAGCCCACGGCATCACCGTCACCGGTGTTGCAACCTCCGGCCGAGCCGATCGCGAACTGGCAACGGGCGCGCAGATCCCGACGTCGACGATCGCCAAATTCCTCCTCGACCCCACCCGCCAACTCAGCGATCGGCACGTCGTGATCGTTGACGAGGCCGGGATGGTCAACACGCGTGATCTCGACCGTGTCGTCACCGCCGCCCGTGGCGCTGGGGCGAAGATGATTCTCGTCGGTGACCATCACCAGCTCCCAGAGGTAGGTGCCGGGGGAGGCTTCGCGCACGCCGTCACCCACGCCGGCACGGCGGTGAGCGAACTGGTGATCAACCGGAGACAGCGGGAGGTGTGGGAACAAGACGCTCTCGCCGAACTCCGCCACGGTGACGTGGCGGCGGCGTGGAAGGCGTACACGGCTCACGATCGTGTCGTGATCGCCGGCGACCCCGCCGAGGTGCGTGGGCGGGCAGTGGCGAACTGGTGGGACGAATACCGCACGGGAGCGAATGCTGTCCTGCTCGCTGGGACACGGAGCGAGACCACCGAACTGAACCATCTCGCCCGCCAACTCGCAGTCGACGCCGGCGCACTCACCGGCCCAACCCTGCATGTGCACGGACGAGACTTTCAAGCGGGTGACCGCATCGTCTGCCTCAAGAACGCCAACCACAGCGACCTCAACCGTTCCGGTCCGAATCGTGACGCGGTGATCACCAACGGGACCGTCGCCACGATCACCGCGGTGTACGGCGACGGACAGGTCGACATCGTCACGAGCGACGACAGGGCGATCCGGTTGGACGCGGCGTACGTGGCGAGGGGATGGATCGGTCACGGGTACGCGTTGACGTTCCACAAAGCCCAAGGCGTCACCTACGACTACGCCCACATCGTCGGCCCCGCCGGCCTCTACCGGGAAGCGTGGTACGTCGCTATGTCCCGAGCGACCCGAGCGAACACGATGTACGTCACCCTCGCCGAAGCCAACCAACTCAACGACATCACCCACTCCACGGGGATCACCCCACCCGAAGACGAATCCACCCCCGAGCAGCTCCTGGGACAGCTCGGACGCTCACGAGCAAACACGTTCGTCACCGACACGTACCCCGACGTCGAAGCGATCCGTCAACTTGCGACGGGTTCCGACCTCGCCACGCTCGAAGGCGACCTTGCGGCGGTGGTCGCGATCCGGGCGGACTATCTGCGCGCCGGTGGACCCGACGCCACCGAGCTTCGTCGGCGTGCAGATCTGTCACGTGAGCATCGGGGATTGCTGCAGTACGGAGGTCGAGTGAAAGCGCTTGATCGAGACAACATCGGATTCGTCATGAGAATTAACGACAGCTCTGGTGAAGCCGTCGTCCGGTACACGTCCGCCGCCGGTCGCAGCACCTACAAGGCCGAGGCATGGCACAACATCCAACCCATCGACCAACCAGAGCCGGCGACGCTCAGTCCCGCCGCGGAGCATCATCTGCGGACGCTCGACGATTGGGCCGATCATGCGGCGTTGGGATGGGCGATGCATCTCGCCGCCCACGGGTACCGTCCAGAGGCCCAACGTCAGAGTCAGGCGGCGATACGTATCCGTGCCGACCAACTCGCCGCCAGGTTGACAGCGGATCCACCCGACTGGCTGACGCAATGGTTCGGGCAGCGGCCATTGCGAGGGGCCACGTGCGAGGTGTGGGACACACAAATCTCCGGTGTCGCAGCATGGCGCGACCGCCACCACGTCCGAGACGACGTCAGCGGCTTCGGTCAGATGCCGGCCGATCCGCTCACCGCCGCAGACTGGGAATCGCACGTCCGGAATGCAGTCGAGGCGAGAGTATGGCTCGACACCAACGCCGCCGTGTCCGCCGCCCCGAAGGCGACGATCTCCGCAACGGACTGGCACGACAGAATGCAACAACTCGAACAACTGATAGCCAGCGCACCAGCAGATCAACGACCATGGACACAACAACTGCTGACCGACGACACGATCACCCCCGCAGGCATCCACGTGCGGCTGCAACAAGCGACGGCGCTGCAGACCGAACGGCAGGAATGGATCCTGACAAACTGGGCATCGATTGTCGAACACGCCGAACTCGTTCGTATAGGCGCTCCGTCGCTGCCCGCCCCGGCGACGAACCTACGCCTGGCAGCGATGATCGAGGAAGCCCTTGTCCTGCTCGGCAGTGTCACGCCCGAGACCCGCACACTCGAAGAACTGGAGTCAGCCATTGCAGAGCGTGATCCCCGCCGGCAGGCGCAGAGGATAGGCACTCGCCGAGACGAGGCGTACGTCGAGCTGAATCAGATTCGCCTGCAACTCACGCAGACTCCCGATGGGGTTGGTCAGGCGGAACTGAATCTTCGGCACAAGACTCTGGCTGGGACGATCAGGGAGCTCAGTCGTGAATACGACCGAGCGATGACGCGGGCAGCCATCAACAACATCGGCGGCGATCCCGTAACAGCAGAGCTGAAGGTCGCAATCGCCAATCGCACCCGCCGGATGGTGTCAGAAGCGCTCCACAGCCGCCCGAAATGGCTTGACGACTGCACCGCATCAAATCCGGGCAATCTGCTCGACGAAGTGGCCATACACCTCTGCGGTGCCGAGGCCGTTCGTGTCGGTCACCTCCAACATGTCCATCGTCACTAGACAGAGAACCCATCGGTGGCTTACGCGAGCGTCCGATACCGGCACTTCGATGCTGGGGCAAAAATGGAGAATCTATGGCGTGGGGACTGAGCCGGGACATAGGTCGGCAGATCTTTGGCTACGAGGACGGACCCAGGAGCGGAGCCGTCGAGCAGCCTCTCGCTCTGCAAGCGCTCGTCGACAGCGGCGGTGTCCTCGACATCCACGACAGTGGAAGACTCGGTCAGATCCTTGCGCTCGTGCGACTCGCCGCAGATAGATCAGTGAGGGACTGTCGGTCTTGTTGTCGTCGCGGGTGGATCGGTAGCTGCGTCGGTCGAGGTGGATGTTGCGTGCGGTGTTGATGAGCCGGTCGAGGACGCCGTCGGCGACGACTGGGTTGGGGGACCAGTGGGTCGGGTCCTCGGGTCGCCGGTTCGAAGTCAGGATGAGCGATTGACCGGCTCGTTCGGTGACGACTTCGAAACGATGTCGTCGGCGTGGCCGGTGGTGAGTGCTCTCACCGCATGTCGTCGAGCACGAGGACGCAGGGTTTGGCCCACTTCCGTAATCGTGTTCTCCAGGTGCGGTCAGTGTGACCGCCGGCGAGATCGGCGGTAAGTCGGCCGGTTTTGTTCAACACGGCCTCCTCCACGCTCTTTACGGTTGAGCTGCTGGCGGCGGATCGCTCGCAGCAGCGCCCAGCCGGCGTTGCTCTTGCCGGTCCAAACCCACGGCAACCGATCGTGGAAACGGATCGAGTGGGGCGATGTCGACGAACGCAGCGACACAGCGATGTCCAGCGCGACTGCCAGAAGCAAAGCCGGATCAATAGGGTCCAAAGCCCCTAGCGGTCGCCCACTTTGAAGAGTGGGATGAGCCCATGAAGGGAAATCGATTCTCAGACGAGAATCAAATTACATCACGACTCGAACTCCATACAAGCTCCGGAGCAATCAATGATGCCGTCCGAGTCGCTATGGCCACGGGCCTTAGGCGCGCCAGGCCGCGAACACGTAGCAATAATCCGCCAGGCGTCGCACAGCGTGCGAAACTAGATTAGAACACCTCGGATCACGTCAATATTTAGTTGAAGGGAATAAGGATCGCAATGAAATCCAAAAAACCACTCATTGGTATAGTGGCGTTGACCGCAGCTGCGGTTGGCGCAACTGCAGCGCCAGAGATGGCGGCAGCATATTGGGGTCTACATTCGATCCAAGTGTCGGGTCAGTACAGCTACAATCCAATTGTTGGATTCGTTAGTTTCGCCGACGCCGGCGGTGGCATGCAATCGCTGTCTCACGTCCAGAATCAGGAATCCTGGGTCCCGGTATCCGGATCAGCGAGGGCATGCGACACCCAGGGCCTTGTAGCCACAAAATACGCCGGCGACCCAGCTTTATACTTTCTAACATACTCAGGGTACAACGCGGGATGCGCATTCTTTCGGAGCTACTCGTACTCCAACTACAATTCATCTGTTGATCCCGTTGGGACGTGCTATCTACAGAAATGGACGTCGACCAGCACTGGCGGTTCCTGGTTGACGATTGGCACTCTCTGCGCCTAACGAACGAACTGTGCACCCGCTATCCATCTACACTCTTAAAGGAGCAGAGCCAATGAAACCGAAAAGGCACGCAAAGTTCGTGGTCTTGAGCTTGCTCGCCGCCACCGCGCTTGGGTTAAGTCTGCAGCATGCATCTCAAGGGTCAGCGGCCGAGCAGATTCCCGGCCTGCTAATAGATTCCGGGGTAGCAGCCGCCAAGATTTCATCGCTCGAGGCGAATTCCCCCGCGGCGCAGCAGGCATCATTCGTTGGCCACAAAGTTGGCATTGATGGCTATCGCTCGGCGATCGGAAAGGCGAAGGATTGCACGGTGAAAGGCGTAGCAGCTGCTGCAGCCGAAGCTGGAGTCGACGTGAAGCCAGTAGCGACTGACATAGCACCTTCGAAGGATCAATTCCGGTTGTCATACAGTTTGACGTTCGTCGGCGCGGTGAATAGCGCAAACTTGCCCACTGATGCCATTGACCAAGTGACGGCGCTGCAAAAGAGTTGCAATGCAACGTATCTCGACAACGTTGAACTCGCCTATCAGCTTGGACTCCGTTCCTCGTCGACATATGTCACCAAAGTCTCCGGACTTTTCACCGACTGCGTCGTCGCTGCCGGTGACCAGACGTCGCCCGCACACGTTCTCTCGTTCCTCGCGAGTCGGCTGTCTGATAGTGCACACCCACTCAGCAGCGCTGAAAGCGATTGCCTTGGCAACTTCCCATCAGTCACCGAGTCACCTGGTACTTGATGAATCAAAATCCTGCAGGATACGGAAGAACATCACAGATTGCAGCTCCGCTAAGAACTGGGCGCCGTGTGAACCTGCTCTCGTTGAACCCCACCCACTACCCGATCCTTCATCAAGCTCTATCTGATCCAAGGGTCTCTCGAACTTGGCGAAGTCGCGGGCGAACAATCTCCAGTGAACGATTCGAAAGAGAGCTGCTCGAGGGCGTCGAGCTTGCGGCCGTCGTCGTCTCCAACCAGGGCGATGTCATTGGCTTGACGCAGATGCTGTTCTACGCATCGATCGATCAACACGCCGAGCTGGCAGTCTTCGCAACGGCCGACTACATCGGTTCTGGGAAACTGCTCGAAGGTGCAGCGATCTTCATAGATGAGATATTCGCCAGCTTCCCACTGAGGAAGCTGTACGTGCATATGACTTCCACGACGGCGGCCTCCGTGGCGTCGGTGCTCGCATTGGGGTTTGAGACCGAGGGGACGTTGCGCGGGCACCTGTACGTAGAGGGTGCCTTCGTGGACGTGAAAATTGCCAGCATTACGCCGGCAGCATTCGCCACCGGTATCTGCGGGAGCGCCGTCCTCCGGTCTGCCACCACCGAATGGAAGGGCGTTCCTCATGTCGTAACCCCCGAGACCGATGGAAGCGATCTGCCAGGGCAACTTCGTCGGATTTCAGGCCTGGAGCGCCCAGTTTTACCCGATGACCGATTGGTCGAAGATCTTCAACTCGATTCGCTCGGGATCGCAGAGGTTGTTGCTCTCGTAGAATCGTGTTTAGGTCGCGACATCGCGGATGGCTATTTAGTTCACGCTCGCACCGTGGGCGACCTTCTTCGCCTGTTTCCTGCGCTAGGTATCTAGGCTCGTCCCCCTACCGAGGAACTCCACACATGTGAACCACGTCGTCGATAGCACACAATTCTCGTCTGGCCGGTTCCCCGCGGTCGACGCGCTCGGCTCCGGTACCGCCGACTCATGGCTCAGGCTGGTCGCGATCCGTCGACGCCTTTGGGTCTCGGCACTCGTCCTCCTGGGACCGATCGGGCTTCTCGTTTTCGTGTTGCTGGCCTGTTTCGCAGTGGATGGACCACCCGGGTTCTTGCCCGTGTCCAGGGATTCGATCGCGCGACAACAACGAGATCGGCGTCGTTCGATTGTCGCGATAGTGACACTGATGGCTGCGGCGGGTGCTGGCGTCGTTGCCGCCTACCGGGCGGGCACGGGCGTGGAGGAACTAACATGGTTAGCCTTTGGATGCTTTGCCCTCGCCTATGTCCTTCTCATTCGGCATCTCCTATTCCAGCATCCCCGTGCATCGATTGTTCGCGGAGGCGCAATTCGATTGAGCGGTGTCTCCCCTGCCTTCGTTGATGCATGCATGGAAGCGACCAGTGCAGCACCCCAGCGTCGAAAGACGGCCGCCCTGTAGCGGGCCTTCGGCGATCTTGCAGCGTTCGTCGACACCCCAATCGGCCTCGGACGCAGTCCTGACCGAGCTGTGTCGCCCGCCGCCACGACACACTGCACGGTATCGCCGGATTCGTGACTCGCAGCGGCTGCAAGCAATGACTGACGTCTCGTGCCGAAAGGAATCGTTCGCGATGCGTGTGTTTGGATAGCAGAATCGTCAACTGAACTTACGAGACAATCGTCGATCGCGAAACGACGCTCATCGTCACGGGCGATTCTGATTTGTACGAAGCCGGGATTCGCCTATGGCAAGCGAGCATGGCTGCGGTCGGAACCACCTGGATCGCTCATCCTCTCTGGCTCCTCTGGGGCGGTCTTACGGACATACTCGATGACTCGAACCCAGACGTAGTTCGAGGCACAGACCTCATTCGACGAGCCGCCACAGAGTGGAAGTCATGATCCAGCAATGACGACGACCGCCGCATGTACTTTGACCGATGGCTCTATGACATCATCGGCTACTCGAGGCCACTCGCTGACTGACCTCGGACGGGATCGAAGGACTGCCCTGTATCGCCGGCTTTGTAGCGTCTTTCGAAGGAACAGCGGACACAGGTCACCGACGCGCATCAGCGCCGCACGCGGGCGTGATCGAGGAACTTTCATGGCGATCCCAGCTCGTAGCATCGACGGCGGATCTGACGATCAGTTATCGAGAAATCGAGGTCGTCTCGAAGAATGTTGATGTCGGGCGAGGCGGAGTTGGTGTGCGCTGTTGCGACGTGGGGGACTCGATGGTGGTTCTCGTTTGCAGCATGGGCCCTGGAGTGATCGTGATCGTTAGCGCTAACGGCCGGTCGTTGGTGGCTGGCCAGCCACCGTTGTCACCGAGATGCCAGCTGGCGCCAGATCGATGGTGCGGACCGTAGCTCCAGTTGCGTCGATGAGTTGTGCAGACATCATCGTCTCACCGTGGGCTGGGGTGTAGAGGGCTGACTGCACGCCGAGTCCGGTGTCGACGAGCGGAACCGATCGGGTCTCACCGTCGGCGAGGGCAACGACGAGCGTGGCTGGCGAGCCCGACGCAGCGATCGCTCCGACGACGGGCGCCGATTGGTCGTGTGTCTGTACGAGCGCCGGACCTTGATCGACGCGGGTGCACTCGCTATAGAGCTGAATGCCTGCGTAGCGCACACCGTCGATCGTGGCAAGCTGCATAGATTGTTGTGTGTTGTGCACGTCGGTAACCTTCGTTCCGATCTCGGAGACGAGCGGCAGGGTTGCCGGCAGCTGTACCGGCTCGACCGAGGTGGCAAGTTGGCTGAGCTCTGCGTCGGTAAATCCCGACGTCTTGAGCCACACGATCACCCCTGGTGAGCGTTGCCAAACCAGGTAGGCGTCATCAGCGTTGCGGTAGCTGAGACCGATCGTCGACCCTACTGCGATCTCCGTGGGCGCTGGTGGAGCTGTTACCGCGTCGTATCCCCACAACGATCCCTGGGCGAGGGTCCACAGCACGCTGGCCGCCTGTAGGCCGTCGCCGAGCTGAACGCCGACTGCGATGTCGGTGCCGTAGCGGGTGTGGTCGATGAAATTCCCGCCCTCCATCTTGGTGCATGTGAACGTGACGACTGAACGGTCCCAGTCGACGCAGCGGAAGAAGGTCGACGTGTACTCGTCGCTCCAGCGATCAACGCGCCCGACTCGGCTGGCGAGCGCCGGCGAGACGTCGCCGAGCTGGAACCAACCCACGGTTCCGGACGCCACGGCGACTTCGTCGTAAGGGACCTTGCTGTTGACCTCGGCGGCGGGGATCACCAGGGTTGCTGGGGGAGGTGCCGATGACGGCTGATTCGCCGCAGGGTTTGTGCCGTGGGTGTTGTGGGTCTGCACAACCAAGAGAGCTGCAATGCCCGCAG
>Ga0123338_10003082_pt1 | contig 15230 bp, 11 predicted proteins | sample grotaG_FD_89793 | JGI IMG/M metagenome (GOLD analysis project Ga0123338, IMG submission 89793) | Glacier valley bacterial and archeal communities from Borup Fiord, Nunavut, Canada, to study Microbial Dark Matter (Phase II) -... | ecosystem: Environmental > Aquatic > Freshwater > Ice > Glacier ...
AAATTCGGGACGGTTACTGGCGGTGGAAGTGGGGAGACGGGCTCTAATCTCGACGTCGATATTTTTCATGAGAAAGATTTTGTCGAAGCATTGGATTTGATTCGTCAAACCCTGCGGAAGCTCAAAGTGCCGACCAATACCATCATCAGGCAATACGAACCGGTAAAGATGATCTACAAAGTCTACCCTGACCCCACCTGACTGCATGACAAAGCATAGACGCATTCACCACCCCCCAACCCACTCCTTGAACAAAAGCAAAGGAGGGGGCGAGAAGGAACTCGGCGAGATTATGTGCGTCCGAAGGACGCGCGGCGGAACGCCAGACGGATCAGGGTTTCAACCCCGGGCATAATCGCATCCCCTTGTGAGAATATGCAAAGACGGGAAGAACACGACCTGTGTATGTCCTGTGACGGACGGGTGAGGTTTATTACCAGAGCAGAGATAAAAACAAAGGCGGATAGGCTGTGTGCCTACCCGCCGCTGTTACGAGGACAGAAAGAGGTTTCCTTATCAACGTGCACTTTTTTGTGAGTGGTTCGGGGGCTCGACCCACTCCGGAATATAGCGCATCCCGGTGAGGAAAAACATTGCAATCGGAACAAGAGCATTATATCAAGTCCGAAACCATCTGTCAAGCGTTTTTTCGATCTATTTTCACTCTATCCCAACTTTTTCCTATTTTTTCTGTAAACAGTCTCATTTTATGCAACTTTTCCGCCATGGCTTCTGCAAAGCGGTGTAAAAAGTGAGCAGTATTCGCTCAATCGACATATTCGAGTGCTGCTTTGCTGTCACGAAGCATTACGCTCGAGGTCGCTTCCGCTGTCTGTACCTGCATCGTTGTACCATCCGTGAAGTCGAGGGCAAGGTTTGTGTCCTGCTGACGGACCGATTTGATCGTTCCACCGGTCACACCGGAGTTGGTATCTCCCGCTGTTTTGACGGTCATTTTCGAGCCATCGTCAAAGCCAATCGTCAGCAGACCATTCTGATGCTGAGTGCTCTGAATAGTACGGCCCTTGATGACACCCGTCAGTTTCCGATTGCTGTTCATACGCCCTCCGTCACAGAATTGTCGAGAACCAACACTTTTTAGTGACCATTCACTAATCAGGGGCAGATATTTACCGAAAAGCTCGCTCGGCTCATCTCAAAAGGGGCAGCGATTACGGCAAAAACAGCCTGTTTGACGCCTTGAAAACCAAATACCTACCCCTGTGAACACCCCCTCGCCCGAATGAAGTGCGTTCGAAGCCGAGCACATTCACAGCGAAGCAGAACGTATTCTGCTTCGCTTCGAACGTGCTGCCTCTCGAAGCAGGATGTGCCGCCTCTTTCGGGAGGAGGGGAAGCAATACAAAATATTGAGAGGGAGTCACCAATGATACCTAATGCTCTTTTGCCGCGACATAACCCTGCTGAACCGCTTCTGCCTCACTCATGTACTGCCCTTTGCTCGTCTTGCCGTAGTACTTTGCGCCCGGCTGGAAATACTTCCCCGAATTGGTATTGACCCAGACCTGCCCCTTCTGAGGCGGCTGACGATTGGTCTGCTCGCTGCCGGCAGGGCCGTTGGTTGAACTGCGACCGGAGTTGTCGCGGTTCGATTTCGCGTTCGTCGGCAGATCGGTGTGGAAATATTTTTTGTAAGCGGCGATCCAGTCGGTGGCGATTTCGTGCTGCGCGGTCTTCATGTCGATCTGCCCGTTGCAGAGCATACTGTGCAGCCGGTTTTCGAGTCCGTCTTTCACCGTCGCGTTCCAGGGCTGAGTGCGGAAGGACTGCGGCCAGAGGTTTCTGGCGGAGTTGGAGCCGCCCATCGAGAGCGGGATCAGATGGTCGATCTCATACTCTTTGGGCTGACGCGAGGTGATGCCATAGCTGGTATAGACCTGCTCTTTGACAGCCTGAGGAACGTCACGCACTTTAGAGGAATACCCGGAAACGCACACATCGCTGCTGGTCACGTCGAGAGCGTCACCGGGAGTGCGTGAGGTGTCTGGCATGATCGGCGCGTTGGCATTGAAAGGCGAACTGTCAGCAGCCTGGCGAGGCGTTTTAGTAGTCCCACTATGAGCGCCTGTCTTAACCGGACGGCCCGTTGGGAGCGTCCGGCTTCCACTCCCTAAAAGCGGGGGCGGCGCAGGATTGCTGGAAGTGGCCGGTTGTGGCTGCGAATTACCGCACCCGGATAGCAGCCCGATCGCAAGAGCCAGAGCTACTTTTGTAACCGGTACAGTCCCAAATTGAAATTCGTGTTTCCTCTTCATTCCCAATCTCCATCAAATCTGTAGTCGTGTCCCTCTGGCGAGCCGGCTGTGTGCGGCGATGACCGGCGTCATAATTTTTTCGTCCCGGGCAAGGATTGTCACGTCGTCTTCGATTGTCACGCCCTCATCCACCACAACGCCGCACAGATGAACGTTTTCGCCGACTGTAACGCCATTCATAAGTATACATCGCTCCAGAACCGAGCCCGTTCCGATACGGCAGTTACCGCCGATAGCAGTTAAATCGTCGATTCGCGCCTCGTCGGCAACGATCGTTCCGTCGCCGGTTTTGATCAGTGGCAGAGCGGTCGTCACTGCGCCGGAGAGCGTCGCCTGTGTTGCGATGCAGAGCTGTTCCGCGCGTCCGACATCCATCCAGAATCCGCCCGGCGCGATCCCGTAGACTGCGCCGCGATCTGCCAGCAGGGGCGGGAAAATATCGCGTTCGACGGAAGCGGGAACACCGGGTGCGATGCGCTCCAGGAACTTTGGATCGAAAATATAAAATCCGGCATTTATCAGATCAGTGCCGCCCGCATCACTCGAATCAGCGCCGCCTGCAGCAATGAGGCGCTTGTGCGCTTCTGTCGGCTCCTGCCATTCCATCACACGCCCATCACTATCCAGCAACAGTGTGCCGAACGGGTGCGGGGTTGGAACCGGCGTCAGCGCAATCGTCGCGAGAGCGTTCTTACTACGATGGAAGTCTGCAATCGCGCTCAGGTTGAAATCGGTCATCACATCACCGTTGAAAACTGCGACCGTCTCGCCCGGAAAGACATCGGCCGCGTTGCGGATCGCGCCGCCGGTTCCGAGCGGTTTAGCTTCTATCGCGTAGCGCATCCGTACGCTGAATCGCGAGCCGTCACCGAAATGTTCTTCGATTTTCTCCGCCATATAGTTAGTGGCGAACACGATATCGTCGATTCCATGCTGCCGCAGCAACGCCACCTGATACTCCAGAAAGGGACGGTTGACGACAGGTATGAGCGGTTTGGGGCGATGATAGGTAAGGGGGCGAAGACGGGTTCCCAGTCCGCCTGCGATGATGATGCCTTTCACGCGATTACAGTCCGTTTCTAATTGGTTCAGAGTTGCGGTAACTATCCACCCCGATCAGGAATTGGCGCTTTTCCCGCAATTCCTGAAGCTTTGCGAAGACAGGCCAGGGGTGAGGGCAAATAGTTACGAATTGCAAGTGGTTGTAAAGTTCGATGCTGCCAGATATAAGAATCATTCAAACATCCCCGATAGTTTTTCGCAGGGAATACCGGGGATGGTGTTTGAAGCAGAGCGTTCGGTTTCTAAAACTTGAAAATTACCCCGTGATTGTCGCAGCCTGCTGTGACCACGACATTGGTTATGGTTTTGGTGCTCTTGAACGCCTGCGCTTTGATGCTATAGGTTCCGGCGGGCAGGTTGGTAAGATGGAAGACGCCGTCGGGATACGTCGAAAGCGTGTAGGCTTTCGTCGTACCGACTCGCACCGCAGTGATCTTGGCATTATGCAGAACGGTTGCGCCGTAGTACACCTGCCCGATGATGCCGCCAACGGTCGAATTCCTTGCATTCAGGTCTTTAAGCGTTGCGCTGGCGTCGATACGTCCCCAGCCGAAAGTCGGATCGAAGCCGCCATCGGCACGAGTGTTCAATTTTGCGGCGCCTCGCTCGATTGCCTGCAGGATTTTGCCGGGCGCACCGGGTGTCGCCTGGGAAATACCGTTTTTGGCGGCGTAGAGTGCGGCGAGACCGGTTACGTGCGGGCAGGCAAAGGAGGTGCCGGGCACCGCTCCATAATTGAGACCATACAGTCCGAGTGCGGCATATGCGCCGTCGGGCTGATTCGGATCGGAAAGCGTCACCTTATAGGTAGGAGCCAATGTCCAGATCAGTACATATTCCTGGATCGGATCAAGACCAAAGTCGGCGCCGTTGGGCGAGGTATTGGCAAAAGTCGTCACGTCGCCACCGGGCGCTGTGACGCCAAGGCTATAGCCGTGGTTGCTGTACGACGCAAGCGCCTCGCCAGCGGTTCCATCGCCCCCATAAGAAGAGGCGGCAACTCCGAGTGCATAGACCAGTGATGCGGGATAACGTCGTGTCAAACCGAGCGCCGGATTGGCCGTTGTCGCGTCGTTTCCCGCGGCAGATATTACGAGCGTTCCGGCATTCCAGGCGCGCGTAACGGCATCCGCTAAAGAGTAAGGGAAGTCGGTCGTATCGAGTGCGAGACTGGTATTGATCAACAGACATTTCGCTTTGACAGCGTAGTCGATCGCGTCCTGAACGTCGGAATCGTCGCCGTTGCCGTTGGCGTCGATCACCTTGATCGGAACAATCTGTGCGGGAAAACCGAGCCCGGGAATACCGCGTTTACTGTTGTTCGGCGCGGCGCCGATCACTCCCGCGACGCTGGTTCCGTGACCATAATCGTCTTTTGAGAGCGCGGGATTCGGGTCGGGATTGGCAGGATCGACTTCGAGGGAAGCGATGAATCGACGTCCGAGACTGTAACTGATCTGTCCGCCATTAGCTACATTGGTGTCGGTATGTCCCTTTTTAGGGTTACCGGTATAGGAGAAGTCCGGATGGGTGAAATCGACGCCGGTATCGATTACGGCGACGAGCGGCAGGTGGGATGGGCTCGTTGCCAGCAGTGTCTTGCGTTCGGCAGCGGTATGGTAATGACCGGGATAGGTGTTCCAGGCCCCGAGCGCGTTGACCGTTTCAAGTCCCCATGTGTAGTGCCAGTAGGAGGAATCGTCATCTGCGGCAGTATTGATCGTGTCGAGACCCGACAGCACGACGATCAGATGCTCCTGATCCTGGACACCCCAGTAGTAGTCGTTTGGCGGGGCGATCGACTCGACTTTGACGTGATAATCCGGCTCCGCGCAGAGCACTTCGGGACGTGCGCGCAGTGCATCGAGTGTCGCGCCGAGCGCTTCACCCGAGGGAATTCGATACAGATGCCAGTTGCTGGTTTGCTGCGAGCGAATATAGGAGAGCGGCAGCAGTCCAGCTTTGCCGGGAGCGGCATCCATTTCGAGGGCGGCGCGTGCGGGTGTCTTCAAAAAAGCAACGGAAAAAGAGTGCGCGAAGGCAGCGGGCGCGACATTCGGTCGCAGCTTCACCAGTATCTTTTCGATCGGGCGGTGAACGGGCAGCAGATTAGCGGCGGCAATTTCGGGAATACGCGCCTGCATACGGCGGTTCAGCAGCGGGTTGCGATTTTTGGCGCGCAGTTGTGGAATCTGCGCCTGCGATGGCAGGGCGAGGCAGGACAGCGCGAGCAGTCCGGCGGCGAGTGTTAGCGTGTGGTTCAGAGCGATGCGGTTAAGCCTGGCATGTGAAAAAGTGCGGCTGAGCGTGGCACGTGAAAAAGTGGAGATGGCGGAGCGTGAACGTACTGTGGGGACAGTGCGCGTCGGAAACTGGGACATGAGACCCTCCCCCGCGCTGCCCGTGGCAGACACGGAAACAACAGCCGATTTGCATCCGTTCCGTGCGGTAGAACGGTGTGCAATCCGGTTGGAAAAAAATGGCTGAATGAGTACAGCCCTCTGCAGCATCCGAATGCATGGCAGAGTTTGATTAGACTAACAGAGGACAGAATAAGTTCGGTGTTCGCGACAATGTACCGTGATTCCTGCAAAAAACTTTTCTCCTGATAAATTCCTCTGATAAATTCCTCGATTATCGATTGCAATTCGTGCGCTGAACACGTCGATATAGTGTTGGGAGGAACGCATCGAATCTGTACAGGGCGCGGCAAGCAATGTTCCTACAACAAATCGGCAGTTTGAAAGTCACTCAAAAGTAGCTGCCTTCGCGCAAATCCATTTCTTGACCACTGACACTGCTTCCCTCGCGAAGATGCAGACTGAACTGTACACCGCTCTCGTTCGCAATGATCAGCGCATCACGCAGCTTGCTCAGGTCGGAGAGCAATTGCGCACCGAGTCTCGCAGTCGTTTCGGCGTTCAGCAGAGCTTCGCATGTCGTCAGCGCATCCCTTGCCTCGAACATATCGTGCATCTCACCGGCTCTGAGCGGGTCGCCGGAAACGAAATCGCATAAAGGCGTTACTCGAAGACTGACTGCGATCTCATCGAGCGCGTGCGAGTTCCACAACAAGTCCTTTCCCGCCAGCCAGGTATCGGTTCCATTGAGCCGCCGCTCGAAATACGGGAGCGCCTGAGCTCGGAAGTTATCGATAATTCCCAGTACAGCGCTTATCAGCAGGAGAACAAAAATAGCTCCGGCGCAGGAGGCGTAGAACAGATATCCGTTTCCGAACAGGATTGGCAGGCAAGCCACTCCTGCGATGACGGTTACAATCGACAGACATCCGAACTGGTTATTCAGAGCGTTCCGCATCCGCTGGCAATGCAGGTCATAAAATACGGCTGAGAACTGCTGCTTCTGTTTACGAAGCACATAATCCAGAGCACGGTTCAGGACATATCGCCTGCAGCGCTTTGATTTCATTCGTGACCGCCGCTCCTTCTCGATCCTTGCCTGAAACTGGACCCGAAACTGGCTGGACCTCTGCGTTTGCTTCCCTGCCGGACGCGGAGCCTCTGCTTCAAGGACGTAGCGAGCAGGTGAACCGTTCCAGTTGCATAATTATACTGTTGACCAGGCGGTCAAACGCGGAGCATCCTGAGTCCGGGAATGGCACAATACCATTTTTTAGCGGTTCTGCTTCAGGGTAACCAGTCACCCGAAAATGAAGACTATCGCATCGGGTATTCTCTCCCCCTCCGTTACTATTTCAATATATGGAGGAGGCCGGGGGGTGGTTCTGACGCTCCCCCGCCCTCGCAAGAAGGGGTTGAGGGGTGAATAGTTACAAAAATAGATTGAAAAACAGCAAATAGAGCTTTTCTGTGCGCTCGATGCGGTCGTCGCAGGTCTGACCAGTGCGTCAGGACGTCCGCCAGCGGACGGAGCCGAAACGCTATGAAGTCGCCCGCTCTCTAACGGCCAGCCAGAAGCAGCCGAATCGAGAGCGGGCGTTCTGCCTGTTCGTTTCGGTTCCACTCCAGCTTCTGCTCCGATTCTGCCCTTGCCTCTCGCCCCCGATTTCGGCTATACTGATTACCTGCGCTTGTACGAACGTTACTGGGGATAGAAACATTTCCAGCAATCTAGCCGACAGCAAATCAGAAGGTAAGGACAGACGCTTTGATCACGCCGCAGATGGTGCGCGAAATGGGCTTGAACGAGACCGAGTACGCACAGATTCTGGACACTCTCGGGCGCGAACCGACTGTGACCGAACTCGGTATGTTCTCCGTGATGTGGTCGGAGCATTGTGGCTACAAGTATTCGCGTCCGGTGCTCGCGCTATTCAAGAACTATAAAGAGGCGCAGGAGTCCGGCTCGCTCGAAAATGCGGGCGTGATCCCGCTCGACGATAACTTCGGCATCTGTTTTAAGGTCGAATCCCACAATCATCCTTCCGCTGTCGAGCCTTTTCAGGGCGCGGCCACAGGCGTTGGCGGCATCCTGCGCGACATCTTCACGATGGGCGCCCGCCCGATCGCGCTCCTCAACTCCCTGCGCTTTGGACCGCTCGACGACCCGCGCAACCGGTATCTGTTCGAGCAGGTCGTCGCGGGCATCGCGCATTATGGCAACTGCGTCGGCGTCCCGACCGTCGCCGGCGAAATCTATTTTCATTCCTGCTATAGCGGCAATCCGCTGGTGAATGCGATGGCGGTCGGCATCGTCGAGCGCAGCAAAATTGCGAGCGCAGCGGCAAAAGGCATCGGTAACCCGGTGATCTACGTCGGGAGCTCGACCGGCAAAGACGGCATTCACGGCGCGACTTTTGCGAGCGTCGAACTCGGTCCCGACAGCGAAAGCAAACGCCCGAACGTACAGATGGGCGATCCTTTTCTGGAAAAGCTTTTGATCGAGGCGACGCTCGAAGCGCTCGCCACCGGTTATATCGTCGGCATTCAGGACATGGGTGCGGCGGGTCTGACCTGCTCGACCTGCGAGATGGCGGCGAAAGCCGGCAACGGCATGGAGATCGACGTGCGGAAGGTTCCGTTGCGCGAAGCCGACATGACCGCCTACGAAATCATGCTCTCCGAGTCGCAGGAGCGAATGCTGTGCGTGGCGCAGAACGGCACCGAACAGCGTGTGATCGACGTTTTTAAGAAGTGGGGACTCAACGCCGCCGTGATCGGCAGGGTGACAGACGACGGGCTGACGCGCATCAAGGATAATGGCGTGGTAGTCGCTGAAATTCCCTCGAAGGCGCTAACCGATGAGTGCCCGACATACTTCCTCGAAACCGAAGAGCCCGCCTACATCCGAGAAGTCCAGTCGTTCGATTTCTCCACGTTGCGCCAACCGCTTCCACCCAGCCTCGCCTCCGGAAAGTTTGAGGACTTAGACGAGGTCAAGGCGAAAGTGCAGATGTGGCATGAAGCTCACAATGCGCCCCCCCAAGGAGTGTCTCCTCTATTTGCCGAACGTCAGGCGAAAGTACAGGCGAGAATAGACGAAGGATTAGCACAGTTTCGTTTCGGGGAGTACCTGGATTCAACTTATGCGGAGGTTCTCCTCAAACTGCTCGACTCGCCGTCGGTCGGCAGCAAAGAGTATGTGACCGTGCAGTACGACAGCATGGTGCAGACGCAGACCGTTGCGATGCCCGGTTCCGACGCCGCGATCCTGCGCATACGCGGCACACAGAAAGGTATCGCGGTGAAGCTCGATGGCAATGGGCGCTACGGCTACCTCGATCCCTATGTCGGTGGGCAGATCGCGGTCGTCGAGGCGGCGCGCAATGTCGCCTGCGTCGGCGCAAGACCCGCCGCGGTCACCGACAACCTCAACTTCGCGAACCCCGAAAAGCCGACTGGCTTCTGGCAGTTCAAACGCAGCGTCGAGGGAATCGCCGCCGCCACCGAAGCCTTCAATACGCCGGTCGTCTCGGGGAACGTCTCCTTTTATAACGAAACTGCGGAAGGCGGTCCGATCTTTCCCACGCCGACAATTGGGATGCTCGGTATCCTCGAGGACGTGAACCGTCGCTGCCAGTCCGCGTTTCGTGAGGACGGCGAGGGCGACACGATCGTGCTGCTCACCGCTTACGACGATCCGACCGGCGGTCTCGGCGGCAGCGAGTATTTGAGTGTCCTACACGGCATCGAAGCGGGTGTGCCGCCGCGCGTCGATCTCGAAGGCGAGAAGCGTCTGCAAAACTTGCTGCTCGAGTGTATCGGCGAGGGAATGTTCGCCTCCTGCCACGATATTTCCGATGGCGGTCTGGCGGTCTGCCTTGCCGAGTGCGCGATGCTCGGAGAACAGGGTGCGCTGGTACTGCTCGACCCGAAGGAGTTTCCGCCGGACGGTCTGCCGCTCTCCGCTGTGCTGTTCGGCGAAGCGCAGGGGCGTGTCGTCGCGACCGTTCGCACCGAAAAGCAGTTCACAGTGCTTCAGAAGCGGGGCGAGCTTCACAACATTCGGGTAAGCTGGATCGGCACCGTAGGCGGCGACAACCTGCGGATCGCGCTCGGCGCACAGGACATCATCGACCTGCCCGTCAGCCAGCTTTCGGCAGTCTCGCAGGACGCGATCCCGCGCCGCATGAAGTCCAAAGCATAGCCGGTAGTGGGAGATCATTGTTTCGGGGCATTCCACATTCCCGGGGTTAAAACCCCGATCCGACTGGCAGATGCAAATTCCCGGGATTAAAACCCCGATCCGACTGGCACACAATGTTCCCAGGGTTAAAACCCCGGTCTTGCTGGCGTTCCGCCCAGCGTCCTTCGGACGCGATTTCCTCCCCTCTCCCTAATAAGGTACGAATGGCAGGGAGAGGGGTCAGGGCTGTCAGCCCGACGATCGACTTCGACGGGAAACTTTGCTGGCGATGGAGTCGTAACCTGCTACTGTCACGACACGTAAACTTTCGTCCGGTTTCGCTTTCTGAAACCATTCTGTAATCGGTACCGATTTTGCTCGCCCTGTTTTGCAGCACCATCGAGAGACTAAATAGTCGAAAGACAAAGTAGTCGAGAGACAAAATAGAAAGACAAATAGACCGTCAATTCGACGCGGCACGAACCGCACTATCAACACAGTTCTGCGCGCCGCACTATTTTTGCCGGTGATGAACGGAAACCGTGCTATTTCCCTCATTATCAGCCGACTCACTCGATGTTTGCGAAGGAGCAACGTTCATGTCGTCCGTACAATCCGCCCCGACGAAACCATTTCATATCCCACTCGAACTCGTCCACAGAAAATTAGAATCTGAATCAGCAATAGAATCAGAGATAGAGCTAGCAAAACACGCCGATAGTCTGCCTGCTGCTCGCCCCACCGCATCCTATACCGCCGACGAATGGGACCGCGATAACCCGAAAGAGGAGTGCGGCGTTTTCGGCATCTTCTCGCCCGGTGAAGAAGTAGCCCGCGTCACGTTCTTCGGGCTGTTCGCGCTCCAGCATCGCGGGCAGGAGAGCGCAGGCATCGCCGTCTCCGACGGGCGGCACATCAAAGTTCACAAAGATATGGGGCTCGTGACGCAGGTCTTCGATGAGGAGACGATCCGCTCGCTGCCCGGCATCAGCGCGATCGGACACACACGCTACTCGACTACCGGCAGCAGCGTCCTCTGCAATGCACAGCCTATTTCGGGCTCCTCCAGCGTCGGCGATATCGCCATCGCCCACAACGGCAACCTCGTCAACACCCACACCCTGCGCGCCGAACTCGAAGCCGAAGGCTGCGTTTTCGAGACCACCAACGACAGCGAAGTGATCGCCCAACTGCTCGCGAAACTGCACAAAGGCTGTATCGAAGAGACCGTTCGCGCGGCGATGCAGCGGCTCGAAGGCGCGTATTCGCTCGTCGTTCTGACGCCCGACAAGCTGATCGGCGTGCGCGATCCGTACGGCGTTCGCCCGCTGTGCCTCGGTCGCATCGACGACAAATCCTATGTGCTCTCTTCCGAATCATGCGCCTTCGTGCCGGTCGGGGCGAAGTACCTGCGTGAGGTCGAGCCCGGTGAGTTGATCGTAATCGACCGCGACGGGCAGACCGAAATGCAGGCGGTTCCCACCGTACGCCACGCCACCTGCCTGTTCGAGTTCATCTATTTCGCGCGCCCGGACACAATGCTCTACAACCGCTCGCTGCATCAGGTGCGCCGCCGTATGGGGCATGAACTCGCCCGCGAGCATCCTGCCGCGGAAGGTCATGTCGTGATTCCGGTTCCCGACACCAGCATTCCCGCCGCGATCGGCTATGCCGAAGCCTCACGCATTCCGTATGGCGAAGGCGTGATCAAGAACCGCTACATTCAGCGCACCTTTATTCAGCCGAGCCAGCACATGCGCGAGATCGGTGTTCGCATGAAATATTCGCCGCTCAAAGAGAATCTGGCAGGCAAAAAAGTCGTGATGGTGGACGACTCGATCGTGCGCGGCACGACGACCGGCAAGCTGGTCAAGATGATCTTCGAGGCGGGCGCACTGGAAGTTCACGTCCGCATTACCGCTCCGCCGGTCAAGAATCCCTGCTACTACGGCATCGATATGGCGAATCAGGATGAGCTGGTTGCCGCCCGCCACTCGGTCGAGCAGATACGCGAACTGATCGGCGCAACGTCGCTCGGCTATCTGTCGCTGGATGGCGTGGTGCGAGCGATCGGGATGCACAAAGACAAATTCTGTCGCGCCTGCTTCGATGGCAAGTACCCGATTCCCGTCCCGCAGGATGTGCGCGTCAGCAAGCTAATGTTGGAGCGCCACCGCAACGAATCGGAAATCGAACACGAAGAGGGCGGTCCCGACGATGGCTCTCCCGATACACACTAAAACGCTATGAGGCAAACTGAAACCCGCTTCGAGTTGGGAACGTACCTCACAATGAAGCCGGAATTATGGTTGATATGGACGGAAAAGGTACATCGATGTCAAAACCAATCGAACTGCTTGCTAAAAAGCCCAACGCGGGGCATATTGCGCTCGCTGTTTCTGCCGCTGTCGGCACGGTCGCGATCGCTCGCTATTTCAGCGCACGTAAAGTGAATGGTGCCGAGCGTCTTGCGGAGGCGTTGATCGACACCGATTCATTGAAAGAAGCCGCACAAAAACTGCCCGATGCCAGCGAAGCCGTACTCGCGGGGTGTGCCACTTACCTGATCCGTGTCGCCTACCGTGCCGCCGCGGGACAGGGAGCCGCGACCGGACTCGAAGACCCGATCGGCAATAGCCGCACCCTCAGCCACTCTTATTCGAAAGCCATCGCCACCGTCCTTACCGAATCGCACTCGCCCGACCATATGCTGACGTATGCGGTCATGATCCCCGATGTCGGCGAGGTGCGCGGCACACGGCGCGTCGGCAGCATGAAAATATCCGGTCTGTCGCCCGCCCGCCCCGCGCCCGATGTCGCTCAGATAAGCCTGAAAGACGACTATACAGCGCAGCTCGAGTCGGCATTCGAGATCGCAGACTACCTCGTCACCGGGCGCACACGCCTGTTCGGAACCGCGATGCTGCGCGACAATCGCGGCAATGTCGGACGCGTTCATATCGGGTTCGATGGCGCAGTGACCGGCACGATCACGCGCGAAGCAAAGGTGATCGGGCGCTTCGAGGGATCGCTTGCTGATGGCGCGCGGTTCCGCCAGTACGATACCACTCCGGTGCTGCCAACCACACCCGCCGACCCAACGCCCGACGAAATGCTTTGAGAACGGTCAAAATGCTCTGCGAAATGCGCCCCCTTATCACTCCCTGCGGAGAGAACGAAGTTTTACATGTCTGATTTACGCACAGAGACACGCTTTACCTATCGTGACGCAGGGGTCGACATCGACGCCGCCAACGAAGCCGTTCAGCGAATGAAAGAGTCGATCCGCAGCACTTTTACGCCCGGTGTGCTGACCGATGTCGGCAGTTTCAGCGGGATGTATGCGCTGTCCGCGCTGTCGAGTTATCAGGAACCGGTGCTGGTTTCAAGCATTGATGGCGTCGGTACAAAGCTCAAAGTCGCGATCACTATCGGTCGGCACGATACGATCGGGCGCGATCTGGTCAACCATTGCGTCAACGACATTCTGGTGCAGGGTGCGCGTTCGCTCTTTTTTCTCGACTATTTCGCGACAGGGAAATTGAGTCCGGCGGTCGTCGTCGATGTCGTGAAGGGGATTGCGGACGGCTGTCGAGAGGCGGGCTGTGCTCTTGTTGGCGGCGAAACAGCGGAGATGCCGGGGCTGTATTCGGAGGGCGATTACGATCTGGCGGGGTGTATTGTCGGGATCGTCGACCGCAGCCGAATCATCGACGGGTCTCGTGTGCAGGCAGGCGATACGGTCGTGGGTCTCGCTTCGAGCGGATTGCACACGAACGGATATTCTCTTGCGCGGCGCATACTGCTGGAAGACGGCGACAACTCGATTTCGCCCTACGAGCATCTTCCCTTACTCGGACGCACGCTCGGCGAGGAGCTGCTGATCCCGCACCGCTGCTACGCCCCGAACCTGCTGCCCCTGCTCGACGAGTTCGACATTCACGGCATGGCGCATCTGACGGGCGGCGGATTCTACGAAAACATTCCCCGCGTTCTGCCAGCTGATTGCAGCGTGACGATCGAACGCCGCAACTGGCCGATTCCGCCGATCTTCAGCCTGATTCAGGAGCGCGGAAACGTGCCTGAGCCGGAAATGTATCGCACGTTCAACATGGGAATCGGTTTTGTGCTGATCGTCGCGGCGGAACAGGCTCCCGCCCTCGCGCACCGGCTAAACGAACTCGGCGAATCCGCCTACATCATCGGGGACGTGCATCGCGGCGTCCATGAGGTCGATATCGTCTGAGGGTCTGGTAAGAATTGCCCTCACCCCAACCCCTCCCCCGCCGGAGGCAGCACACTCTGCTTCGCTTTGAATGTGTTCTACTTTATTCGTTCTTCATTAGGGAGAGGCTTCTATGTTTATTGTGCTTCTGCTGGGTGGAGTAGCCTGTATTCTGTTTCCCAATGTCATTCTCGATGCTTCTGGCATGAGCGCGTTGGAGGACGATCGTGCGTTTGCATGGCTGTTACGAGCCTTCGGCGTAGTTCTCCTGGGTATAGCGATATGGGCCATACACGCCGCTGTACACCGATAAAAGCGTGGACAAACTATGTGTCTGTCCTGTTCACAGCACTTTCAAAGAGCTAACAAAAGTGTCGTTCAAATAGAGTGCTGGGCTCCTTAATTTCTGTAGGTCAGGCTCAAGTCAATGGAATAACTCGGGGAGTGTAAAAGAACAAGCTCCCGCGCATTTGTAGGGGCGCCGCTTGCTGCGCCCTCCCGAATCGGGAAGTTATATGTTTACAGACTCGTTAGAAACAGGGAGTTCAGGAACAAGCTGGTTCGCTTTTGTTCCTTCCTGTAGCCCGAGTCAATTCCAGATCATACAGCCGGTCATACTGTTCCAGAATCGGGTTCGGTTCAAGAAGCGCGAAGTCGTCAGTGTGATTGACTGTTGTTCCCTCCTCGCTTTTCTGAAAGCCAAAGTAGCGGACATTATCCGCTTTTCCTGCCTGCAAATCCAACTCCTTCAGAATCACATAGCTGTGCGTCGCAATGAAAACTTGTATGCCAGCGCGAGCAAGGGCAAGGATTGCGCCGACCACCTCGTCCATCAGTTTGGGATTTAGATTGACCTCGGGTTCATCCCAGAAGAAGGTTGTGCCCGGTGTCAGCCAGCCATTCTGAGCCAGACGCACCAGCGTCGCTATTTTCCGCAGACCTTCCGCCACGAGCGGCATCGGCAGGCGCCCGACAGGTATCACGAGATAAAATCTCCCTGTGCTCTCTTGGAATTCCAGTTCGCCGCCCAGCACTGCACTAAGTCCCTCAACGACTTCCTTCTGACGACTGCCGTTTTTGCGCTCCAGCCCCAGCAGACCGACGAGGTCGATGCACGTCGA
>Ga0123338_10003086_pt1 | contig 15219 bp, 15 predicted proteins | sample grotaG_FD_89793 | JGI IMG/M metagenome (GOLD analysis project Ga0123338, IMG submission 89793) | Glacier valley bacterial and archeal communities from Borup Fiord, Nunavut, Canada, to study Microbial Dark Matter (Phase II) -... | ecosystem: Environmental > Aquatic > Freshwater > Ice > Glacier ...
CTGATCGGCGAGCGTGGCCGCGAACTGCGTGAGTTTATTGAAAAGGATCTGCAGGAGCAGGGGCTTAAAAAATCGGTTTTGGTTGTTGCAACATCCGATCAGCCTCCTTTGGTGAGGATGCGCGGTGCCTACATTGCGACGACAATTGCGGAATATTTCAAGAATCAGGGGAAAAAAGTTCTGTTGATGATGGATTCGGCAACCCGATTCGCAATGGCGATGCGTGAGGTTGGCCTCGCCATTGGCGAGCCCCCTACCACCAAGGGGTATACACCCTCGGTCTTTGCCGCGCTGCCGAAGCTGCTTGAGCGAACGGGTAATTTTCCTGAAGGGAGCATCACCGCGCTTTACACGGTTCTGGTTGAGGGGGACGATTTTAATGAACCGATCTCCGATGCCATGCGCAGTATTCTGGATGGGCATATCGTGCTGTCGCGTGATCTGGCGGCTCGTAACATCTACCCGCCGATCGATGTTCTGGCGAGCGCCAGCCGTGTCATGAGCGATGTGGCGTCAAGAGAGCACCTGGATGTAGCCTCAAAGTTCAAAGAAGTGATGGCAACCTACCGCCAGTCGGAGGATCTGATAAATATCGGCGCTTACAAAGCCGGTAGTAATCCCGGCATAGATTATGCTGTATCACATATTGCGGCAATGCAGTCATTCATGAAGCAGGCCGTACATGATCCGGTCATGCTGGAAGAAGCGGTACAGGATTTAAAATCAATGTTTGAGTCCTGATGCGGGCTGTTAGTCGGGGAGTAATAGGCGATGGCTGGCAAGACATTCGAACTGGAGCAGGTACTGGTTTACCGCCGCGAGATGGAAAAGCTCCGCAAACAGGAGTTTGCAGCAGCAAAGCGGGGGCTTGAACAGGCCGATCAGGAATTGAAGCGCGAAGAGGGGTTGGTCGAGTTGTTGTCCGTAGAGTTCCAGCGCTGCCAGCAGGAGATTGGATGTATTGACGACATAAGGATGTATTCAGCTTTTTTTGCCCGCAAGCGCGAAATAATCAGACAGCAGAAGGACCGGATCGAACAGCTGGACCTGACCATGAACGAAACAAGATCAGAGTTGATGGAAGCAAGCAGGGAAAAAAAAGTTTTAGAATCATTGAAAGAGGAAAAAGCCGCTGAATTCAGGCAGGAGATGGCAACCAAGGAACGGAACTTTCTCGACGAAATTTCCATCCAGAAGAAGGTTAAACCGACGTGAATCAGAAAAGAATCCTTATAGTGACATTTCTTTTGGGGAGTGCGCTCGTCCTGTCTCCCTATAGGCTGTCGGCGGTTCTTGCCAGCTCTCCAGTTCAGAATGAAGCAGCGGCAAAAGCTTCGGCAGAGACGGTATCTACAAGCCAGCAGCCGGTCAATGCAACCCGCGCTGCCAGAGAAGAAAAGGCCCTTCAGGATGCCCGCCGACAGCAGTTGGCCGAGAAAGAGGCCGCTCTGTCTGCCAAGGAGCAGGAGCTGCAAAAACTGAGCAGCAAGCTGGAAGCGCAGGTAAAGGCGTTGGAACAAAGCAAAAAACGACTTGATGAATCACTTAAACAGAAGAAAATGACTCTGGATGAAAAGCGGAAGAGGATGCTGACCCTTCTCAAAAAAATGCGCCCCGAACAGGCGGGACAGTTTCTTGGAAAAATGCAAGAGGTTGCAGTTATTTCGATCCTGAATGATCTGGACAACAAGATGGTCCTGAAGTTGATCCCCTATCTAAATCAACCGATGGTTCTTAAATGGATAAAGGACAATCTTAATAGTTAATAAATTTATGGATGCAGCAATGTCCACTCCATAAAAAATAAAACAGAAAGGAGGTGAAAATAATGATTAATGGACAATTAAATGCAGCTTCAGTGCAAACAGTAACACCGATGACGGTTCTGGAGCCAAACATGCCAGTTGCGGCAGCAATTGACGGCGTACAGCAAAACGGCGGAGATTTTGCCGGGTTGCTGAGCGGGATTCAATCTCTGGCAAAAGAGAAGTCTCTGCCGGATTCCGGGCAAGCGGAGCAGCTTCCTTTTGATGCCGGAGTTGAGGATGCTGCCGTTGATCTGTTGGCACTGCTTCAGGTCTCGCCACAGATCATCACCGTACCGGAACCTGTTGCGCCAAAGTCGGAGGATTCAGAAAAAACAGATGTAACTGCCGATGCCGTACCGTTGAGTAGCGAACCATCTGATATTACGTCGCAGATGGTTTTGGCTGCATATGCACAACCCGGCAGAATGCCGGAAGTCAACATTCCGGCGCCACTTCCAGTTGGCACGCTGCAGAAGGCAGCCACATTGACAGAACAAGCTGCCCTGGTTGCTGTTCAGCCGATTGAGTATCAGGCCGGGGACCTGGCCGTAGAAATGCACTCCACAGCACCGCCTCAACCAGAGAAACAGTCACAGCCTACGCTGCCTTATGCGTTTACGGTGACTATTCCGACGGATGCATCGCAAGCGGTAAAATCTGACAGAATGTCGGATGTCAACATTCCGGCGCCACTTCCCGTTGACACGCTGCAGAAGGCAGCCGCATTAACAGAACAAGCTGCTCTCACGGCCGCTCAGCCTGATAAAATCCAGGCCAAGCAACCGGCAGCAGGAACTACGCCGTCTCAAATGGAGCTGCCGGCAACTCATCCGACTGCAGCTGTTTTAACCGGCAGCAGCCCTGCGGCAGCCGTACAGGAAGCACATACTGCCCGGCAACTCCTTAACTCCGAACAGCAGCTTGAAAAGGGTCGTACGGGGAATGAACCGGTAGCTGTCAAAGAAATGGCAACATCACAGCAGAGCGCAGTATCTGCCAGTGATACTACGTTGGGCTCAGACACTCCACAAAGCAGCGACGGCAATCAGATGCTGGAACAGCAGATGCGCGGGCAGTTGAGTATGGAACATCAGAAAGTCGCAGCACTCTCTGCCAAGGAAGTTCCGACTGAACCTGTCCGCCAGGACGTTCCGGAACAGGTTATGCATCAAGTAAAAGATCGCTTGCTGCAGCACGACCTGAAACCGGGAAATCAGCAGATCACGCTGACGCTGTCACCAGACAGCCTGGGTGAGCTGAAAATGAACCTGAATCTCCAGGGGCAAAAACTTTCGGTAGAAATTGTAACTGAAAACCGGACGGTGCGGGATGCTATTGTATTGCATGCCGATGCACTCAAGGAATCGCTGGCACGTCAAAACATCACGATGGAATCCTTTGACGTTACCACCGGCGGAAAAGGTTCGGCAGGTCAGGGGCAGAACCAGAATGCCTGGCGTGAACTGGCCAAAGAGCAGCAACAGCAGCAGCTCTGGTCATCACCGCGCGGCTATCATACCGCACAGGCCGATCTTCCCTCAAGTCAAGGAGCGAATCAGAGGCAGCAAGGGCAATCTATGCTCGATATTCATTACTGAAAGCGAGGTGACAACAATATGGTAAGTACAGTAACTTCAACAACCGACACAACCGCAGCAGCGGCAGCGATGAAGAAGTCTGTCGGAATGGATAAGGATGACTTCATGAAGCTTTTTGTGGCTGAATTACAGTATCAGGATCCATTGGAGCCTTTAGATTCAAGTGCAATGCTGGACCAGCTTTCCCAGCTGTCACTAGTTGAACAGTCATACAACAGCAACACCGCATTGAATAATCTGCTGACGGCACAAAACAACTCCATCAGCCTGACTGCCGTTTCATTTATCGGCAAAGATGTCAAGGCAAACGGCAACAGCGCATCATTTGACGGCACTGCTTCAACGGCACTGGAGTTCAACCTGCCGTTTTCGGCATCATCGACACAGGTTTCAATTGTCAATGGTTCCGGCCAAACAGTCAGAACAGCAACACTCGGATCATGCAGTGCGGGTGAAAACAGCTTTTCCTGGGACGGTCGCGATAATAGCGGCGCATTACTTCCCGCCGGTGCGTACACTTTTACCGTAACTGCCAAGGCAGCAGATGGCAGCTCTCTGGCTGCGACAACATACACCACAGGCAAGATCGATGGCGTCAACTTTTCGGGCAGCACACCACAACTGGCAGTCGGTGCTGTTTCGGTAGCATTGGGTGATGTCATCAGTATGGGGGTGTAACAGACAATGATAGACCAGATTTTTATTCCGAATCCGGTTCAGCCGGGCAGGATCGACCGTCCACAACCGCAGAAACCAGCCACCGGCCAGACTTCCAACTCGCCGTTTGCCCAGGTTCTGGATCAGAAACTGCCTTCTCAGGGGGTCAAATTTTCACAGCACGCCCAGGATCGGCTCCGGGCACGCAACATCAACTTCTCAGCCAATGATCTTGCCAACTTAGAAGGGGCTGTCAACAACGTCGCCCAAAAAGGGGGGAAGGAATCGCTGGTCATGATGGGTGATTCAGCGCTGGTAGTCAGTATTAAAAACCGTACCGTGGTGACCGCCATGGACCGGGCCCAAATGAAAGGGAATGTTTTTACCAACATCGATTCAGCAGTAGTTATCTAACTGTAATTTTGGATGTTGAATTGTGAATGTTGAATTTAATTCAAAATCCAAAATTTAGAATTCAAAATTGATTCACCGGGCTGGTCCTCCGAGAGGAAGCCCCCGAAACGCCGACCGATTGACGCGTTTCACACAACCTAAACTCTCTCACGAATACAAGGAGGCAACACAATGAGTATCACATCCGCAATGTTTACCGGCGTATCAGGTCTTTTGGCCAATGCAGAAGGTATCAACGTCATCGGCAACAACCTCGCCAACGTCAACACCGTCGGTTTTAAAAGCGGCCGCATGTTGTTTTCAGACATGCTTTCCGCCAACATCGGCAACGAGTCGCAGATTGGTCGTGGTACACAGATCCAGAAGGTGGACAATATCTATAGTCAGGGGTCATTTGAAACGACCGAGGCGGTAACCGACCTGGCTATTCAGGGTAACAGTTTTTTTGCCGTTATGGATCCGAACGCCACGGCGCCGGTCAACCAGAATGGTGCCATGCTGACCCGTGCTGGCGCTTTCCGCCTGGACAGCAACTTCACCCTTGTAAATCCTGACGGCTACCAGGTTCTGGATACCGCAGGGAATCCGATCAAATTCAGTGATAATGCGGCTGGTATTGCCGCTGCAAATATTGCCATCGCTACAGCGACAGCTACTGCAGCCGCACCTGCATACACCACAGCCGCTGCGACTATCCAGCCGGCTGCTGATCAATTTGCTGCCGGTGGTGCCAATGATGCCGCTGCATTTTCGGCTGCTGTTGCTGCATTGGCGGCTCCAGCTGCTACGGCAGCTGAGATAGCTGCAGCAGATGCGATCTCAACCGCAGCAACTGCTGCTAAAGCTGCAGCAGATGCTGCGACAGCAACACCAAATGCAGCCACTGTAACCGCTGCCCAAACAGCATTTAATGCACTAAATACGTTGACAAATAACAGCTCGTTTACGACAGCTGCTGCCATTACGCTTTTCACACCTTTTAAAACTGCTCTTAATACGTCAAATGCGACGGTAGATGCTGCTGTGAGCACGGCAACGGCTACTATTGCGGCTGATCCGGCTGTCGTAGCTGCTAACACTTTGTTGGGGACTGCAACCGGTTTGGCGTTCAGCAAGATAACCAGTATCGACCCGAGCGGCCTGATTACCTATCTGGGTAAAGATGGCATCACCACTAACTACTACAACACCTCCGGACAGGTTGGTGTTGCCGCCAATGCTGCTACTGCCGCAACCGTGCAACGGCTGGCCGTTGTAACTGTTGCCAACCCGGGTGGTCTTGATAAAGCCGGCGGGACACTTTTCCGGCCGACAACTTCATCCGGTATCTCCTCTGCGGCATTCACTTTGGCAAACAATTCTGCCAATGGCAGCAGTGAAAAAATCTACACGAATTCGCTTGAGCAGAGCAACGTGGATATGGCGGCGCAGTTCGTCAAGATGATCCTGACCCAGCGTGCCTATTCCGCCAACTCCAAGACCATCACGACGGCGGATGAAATGACGCAGGAAGTGTTGAATCTGAAACGGTAATTCAGCGGTAGCCGGACAATGAAGGCGGAGGCGTATCCACGTTATGCGGATCCGCCTCCGCAACAGTTTAAATGGTTGCAAAAACAGTCGATTCGTTTTACATAATGCAATGCATAATTAATCCATTGAATTTATTATCCATTCGCGGAGGATTGGCACATGGCCAAGGAAGAGCAGGCACCGATTGAAGCGGAAGATGAAGGCGGCGGCAAGAAAAAGATGATGATCATTATCGGTGCCGCAGTAGCCGTAGCGATAATCCTTGGCGTTGTTGCCTTCATGATGCTGGGCAAAGGTGACAATAAGACTAAAAAAGAGGGTGAAGCAGCTCAGGCCGAAGGTGCTGCCGCAGGCGCTCATGGCGCTCCTGCTGCGGACGCAGCTGCCGGAGCCCATGGCGGCGCTCCTGCTGCAGGGGGGGCCGTAAGTCCTGCAGCCAATATATTCCCGCTGGATCCTTTTATCGTCAATATCTATGACGGCCAGGAACTCCGCTATCTCAAGGTCAAAGTTGAGCTGGAAATGGTCGGCCCTACTGTAAAGGGTGAGATCGAGGGGCGGCTGGCTCCGATCCGGGATTCTGTCCTGATCTTACTCAGTGCGAAAACCCTTCAGGATATTCAGGATGTACAGGGGAAAAATGCGCTCAAGGATGAAATCCTCGGGGCAATCAATAAGAACATTCCTCCCGGCAAGATCTCCAAGGTATATTTCACCGATTTCGTGGTTCAATAGGTACCGCAGTGGCAGCAATGGAAAAGATCCTATCAAAAGCGGAAATCGAAGCGCTGCTCAATGCCGTCTTTGAAGGTCGCATAGAACCTGAAAAGGAGCTCGCCAAAGCAGAGGGGTCGGTTGCAGCCTACGACCTGATCAACGCTGATGCCCACAAGGGATTTGTACCGAATCTTGACATCATTTACGACAGTTTCATCCGCTACAACCGTGTCAATCTCTCCAACCGCCTGCGCAAGTCAGTTGAAATAAAAAAAATCGGCGCCCGTTCCTATAAATTTGATGACTTTCTCCAGACCCTGCCGTCACCTGCCTGCATGGGCATTTTCAAGATTGAGCCGCTCAAGGGAGCTGCTCTGATCTCTTTTGACAGTACCCTCGTGCTGTCACTGGTTGACAGCCTTCTGGGCGGGACCGGCAGCGCGAAGGTCCCGCTTGCCAATCGCATGTTTACCTCGATTGAAATGCGTCTGATGGAAAAGATTGTCGGAGATGCGCTGCAGGACCTGGAAAAAGCGTGGGCACCGTTGTACGCCACCCATATGAACCTGCTGCGGATGGAGATGAACCCGCGTCTGGTTAATATCGTGCCTCCCGAATATCAGATCGTAACAATGTCCCTCAAGATCCAGATTGACGACGTCTCCGGCAATATGATGTTTGCAGTGCCGTTCATGACCATCGATCCGATCCGGGACAAGCTCAAGACCGGTATGCAGTTCGATCTGATGGCGATCGATCCGCAGTGGTCATTCCGTCTTTCTTCCGAGATACTGGAGGCACCGATGGAGACAACGGTCGAGATGGGAAATGCCAGCATCACCCTGCGGGAACTACTGGATCTGGCCCCGGGTGACACAATCATGCTTGACAAGGCCTGTTCGAGCGAAATGGTCGTCAAGGTCGAGGGGGTACCCAAGTATTTCGGTATTCCGGGCATCAAGCATGGCAACAAAGCGATTCAGATCAGCAAGATTTGCGATAATAGGGGGCAGTAGTGAGTGATACGCCTGAAGATAATCAAACGCCGCTTGACAAGAAAAACCTCGACTTCATCCTTGATATTCCCCTGCAGGTAACCGTCGAACTGGGGAGAACCAAGCTGCTGGTCAAGGATATACTGCAGCTTAATCAGGGTGCGGTTGTGGAATTGACCAAGCTGGCCGGAGAACCGCTGGATATTTTCGTCAACTCCAAGCTGGTGGCTCGCGGTGAAGCGGTTGTCGTCAACGAAAAGTTCGGCGTCCGTCTTGTGGATATCGTCTCTCCTAACGAGCGGGTGGAGAAAATTCTGTGAAAGGTGCGGCTACCGCGCTTCTTCTACTCCTACCTGTCATAGCATCGGCTGCTGAGGGCTCCGGACAGAAGTTCAGCTTTCTGGCAAGTTTTCTGCAAATGATCGCAGCCCTGGCGCTTGTTGTCGGTCTTATCCTGGTTACCTGGCATTTCTCCGGCAAGCTGATGAGGGGTTTACCGGTTGGACAGCATCTGCTTTCAAAGCATATCCGCCTGGTAGAGACCCGTTATCTGGGGCCAAAGAAGTCTCTTCTGCTGGTTGAGGTGTCGGGGGAATACCTGCTGCTGTCAAGCAGCGATACCGCCTTGACGTTTATCAAACAGATCGACATGCTGGAAGAGATAGAAGTTATCGAAGAAAAGTCGGAACAGAGCAGTTTCGCCACGCTGCTTTCTCGATTGAGACAGACATCATGATCACTCGGCACCATACAAAACGCGCTGTTATTTTCAGTCTGACCGCCCTGCTGCTGGCTGCTGGTGCCGTGGCGTATGCCGCGCCGATCCCGTTTCCATCGCTTAATATCGGGGTCGGTACCGCCACCAAGCCGAATGATGTGGCGGTCACGGTGCAGATCTTCCTGCTGCTGACGATCATGTCGCTCGCTCCCGGGCTGCTGATCATGACGACTTCATTCACCCGCATCTCGGTCGTGCTCTCATTTCTGCGCACCGCCATGGGGACCCAGGCGGCTCCATCCAACCAGATCATTTTGGCCTTATCTATGTTTTTGACGTTCTTCATCATGACACCGGTCTGGCAGCAGATCAACAAGGACGCCTACCAGCCATGGAAGGCGCAGCAGATCAGCCAGGAACAGGCGATGGAGCGGGCCGTCAAACCGGTGCGCACGTTCATGCTTTCTCAGACACGGGAAAAAGATCTGGCGCTTTTTGTGAGCCTCTCCAAGCTGCAGAGGCCGAATAATGCTGCCGATATCCCGACTCTGACGATCATCCCGGCATTTATGATTTCGGAACTGCGGACGGCGTTCCAGATCGGATTTTTGATCTATATTCCATTTATCGTTGTTGATATGGTCGTAGCATCGGTTCTGATGTCGATGGGGATGATGATGCTGCCGCCGGTCATGATATCGCTCCCGTTTAAAATCCTGCTCTTTGTTCTGGTCGACGGGTGGGGGCTGGTGATCGGGTCACTCGTAAAAAGTTTTGAATAGGTAACCTAATAATGACACCAGAATTAGTCGTACAACTTGCCCGGCGCAGTTTTGAAGCCACTTTGCTGCTGGCTGCACCGCTCCTGATCGCCAGCTTGGTCATCGGTCTTATTATCAGTATCTTTCAGGCTGTCACCTCTATCAACGAGGCGACACTGGCTTTTGCCCCAAAAATCATCGCCGTCATGGTTGCCATGATCATCTTTTTCCCCTGGATGATGAGCTATATGAGCGATTTTACCCGTGAGATTTATTCGTTCATCGCAACCATGAGGCGTTAGCCTCCATGTTCCCGCTGCTCCCCTTTCCATCTCCCCGCGAAGTCATATTTTTCATGCTGGTGTTAAGTCGTGTCGCGGGCATATTTGCCGCGCTGCCGGTTTTTGGCGGCCACACGGTGCCGCTCCGCATCAAGGTGATCACCGTATTCATGATCACGCTGGTCTGTTTTCCGACACTCTCGGTAGCGATCCCCCAAGTGCCGTCTGATGTTTTTATTCTCGCCCTGCTGGTTTTCAGTGAAGTCATGGTCGGCCTGACGCTGGGATTCATAACCCAGATCATATTTGCCGCGGTTGAATTCAGCGGGCAGATCATCGGGATGCAGATGGGACTGACCATCTCATCGATTCTTGATCCCTCCAGGGGCACGCAGGTCCAGATCATGTCGGTCCTCCAGACGCTGTTTGCGACACTGATGTTTCTGTCGCTCAATATTCATCACCTGTTTATCCGTGCGATTATGGACAGTTTCCGGGTGATTCCGCTCGGCGGGTGGCATCTGAGCGGAGAGCTGGTACATTTCCTCGTCATGCGCACGGCCGATATCTTTATCATCGGCATCCGCCTGGCCGCCCCGGTCATGGTGGCGCTGCTCCTTACCACGGTGGCGCTCGGCATCATGGCCAGGGCGTTTCCGCAGATGAATATCTTCATGATCAGCCTGCCGCTCAACGTCGGGCTGGGGTTGGTAATTATGGGGATGACACTGACAATATTCTTCCATGTTCTGGAGGTGTCGTTCGGGCATCTCTCCGGCCAGATAGACGCGCTCTTCCGGCTCATGGCAAAGGGGGGATGACCTACGGCTGAAGATTCAGACAAACACTCCAAAACAGAACAACCGACAAGTAAACGGCTAGAAAAGTCGCGCGAAGACAGTCCGCCACCGATGAGTCAGATGCTGACGTCATCTCTTACCCTGCTCACGGGTATTGTCAGCCTCTATATCTTTGGCAGCTTCATGATGGACGGACTCAAACAGAGTACTGTCAAGATCCTGTCAACCATGGGGAGCTTTCAGCTGACCGAAGCAAACCTCTACGTCCTGGTCCTCAAACTGTTTGGAACCGTTGCACTGCTGCTGGCTCCTCTTATCGTAACAATTATAGCCACTGCAGTACTTTCCAAGCTGGTTCAGGACAACGGCCGGTTTGAGTTCCAGACGTCACGTCTGGGGGTGAAATTTGACAAATTGAATCCGCTGAACGGCTTCAAGCGGATATTTAACAAAGATGCCCTGGTTGAGATGCTGAAATCTCTGCTCAAGCTGTCGGTCGTTGCCTGGATCGCCTACGGGGTGGTGCGGGACGAAATGCAGAATATCACCTTTCTGGCAGAAGCTGATATTCAGACCATTTTTGAATTTGTCGGCCACATCGCTTTCAAGATCGTCACCCATACCTGCGGCATCATGATCGTTCTCGGCCTGTTCGACATGCTTTATGTCAAGTGGCAGTATACCGAAAAGCTCAAAATGACCAAGCAGGAGGTCAAGGACGAACATAAGGAGTCAGACGGCAATCCTGAGACCAAAGGTAAAATAAAGAAGATGCAGTTTCAGATGGCCCGTCGCCGGATGACCAAAATCATCCCGCTGGCCGATGTGGTCATCACCAACCCGACCCACTTTGCCGTCGCACTCAAATATGACCGGCAGAAGATGGTTGCGCCTGTCGTCCTTGCCAAAGGGATGGATGTCATGGCCGAGGCGATCAAGAAGATCGCCCGTGAGCACAGCATCACTCTGGTGGAAAACCGTTTCCTTGCCCGGGAACTGTATGATCAGGTCAAGGAGAATGAACCGATACCGGAAGCGCTCTATGCGGCCGTTGCCGAGGTGTTGGCGTATGTCTACAAGTTGAAGGGAAAGGTTTAGCAACAGTTATCTACGACGGAGAGTCGCACAAGGAACATGAAATGAAACAGATTCTGGCAACTATTTTTTCAGCGGCACTGTTTTTAAGCATCGGCGCCTGTGGAAAGAGTGATTCAAAAAAAGAGGTCTCCAAACCACCGGTAGCCGTAGAGGTGCGAGCAGCTTCATCCAACAGCGTATCGGATGGTATCGAGGTGACCGGCGCCCTGGAACCAAAGTTCTCGGTGGATGTGAAAACCCAGATTCCAGGACTGGTCAGGCAGGTCATGGTGTCCGAGTGGGTGCATGTCAAGAAGGGTCAGCCGCTGGTTCTTATCAATGTTCCAGAAGCCGAGGCCCAGGTCAAGCGAGCCGAGGCAGGGGTCGCCTCTGCCAGAGCGAATCTGGCCGAGGCCCGGGTGGCGGAGGGCCGTGCCGAACGGGAGCGGGCCCGTTCCCTCAAGCTGAAAGAGTCCGGTCTGGCGACCCAGCAGGCCGTAGACGACGCCCGGAGTGAAACAGAGGCTGCCAAAGCCCGTGTTGCCGCCGCTGCCGCCCAAATCCGCGTTGCCGAAGAAGATCTGCGCCAAGGGATAGCCCGCCGGGCAAAAGGGAGCGTCGTCGCACCTATCGATGGCATAGTCGCGTTGCGGGATGTCAATGTTGGTGATCTGGCCAGTGATGCGGCTGCTGCTAAACCGATTTTTCGCATCGTGGATAATCGCCTGCTCAATCTGACCGTGACGGTTTCGTCTGCTGATTCCGGGCGGGTCAACGTCGGCCAGCCGCTGGAGTTTACCGTCGATTCTCAGCCTGGCCGCACGTTTACAGGGAGAGTCATGTATATCAACCCCGAGCTTTCTTCGGCAGACCGTTCACTGAAAGTTATCGCTGAAGTGGGCAACACTCCCGGAGACCTCAAAGGGGGGTTGTTTGCCAAAGGGCGCATCATTACCGGGGTCCGTTCAGGGGTGCTGCAGGTGCCCCGCAGCGCGATCGGCTCTTTTGACATACAGGCGAGAAAGGGGAGTTTGTTTGTTGTGGAAAATGGAGCTGCCCGTAAGCGGGAGATCGTGAGCGGTACCGTAAACGGTGATCAGGTCGAGATTGTTTCGGGGCTCAGGGTTGGTGAACAGTATGTTGTCCGGGGCGGCTTTAATCTGAAAGATGGCGACAAGGTTGCTGTCGCAGCCCAGCCGGTCGTAAAGTAATATCAAGGAAACGCAATGATTCTCTCCAATACCTCCATCAAACGCCCTATCTTTGCTACGGTCATGATTCTGGCCCTGGTCGTGCTCGGCATCTTTTCCTACCGTCGCCTTTCTGTCGAGATGTTCCCCAATGTCGAGTTTCCAATTGTCTCGGTTGTCACCACCTTTGCCGGTGCTTCGCCGGAAACGGTCGAACGGGAGGTTTCCAGGCGCATCGAGGAAGCGGTCAACCAGATCGCCGGGGTAAAGCACGTCTTCTCCACCTCGCGCGAGGGGGTCTCAACGGTTGTGGTCGAATTCCGCCTGGAGGAGAGGGTCAACGACGCGGCGCAGGAGGTGCGGGCCAGGATCTCCTCTATACGCGGTGACCTGCCTGAATCCATCAACGAACCGATCATCCAGAAACTGGACTTTAATGCCGCCCCGGTCGCCGCGCTGGCGGTAGAATCGGCAACATTGTCACCACGCGAGTTGACAACGCTGGTGGAGAAGAAGGTTAAAAAACGCTTCGAGAGTGTTGCCGGAGTCGGCAAGGTGGATATGGTCGGGGGGCAGAAGCGCGAGGTCAATATCGATCTTGACCCGGCCAGGATGGATGCGCTCAAGCTGGGGGTCAACGATATCGTAACCGGCATTCGCTCCGAGAACACGAACACTCCGCTGGGGCGCATAACCCGGGGTAAAACAGAATATCCGCTCCGGATCGAAGGGAAGCCGGAGCGGGCCGACCAGTATCGCCGGATGACCGTGGCCCAGAGGAGCGGTCGCCCGATAACGCTGGGCGAGGTGGCCCAGGTAAGTGACGGTATTGAAGAGAAACGCAAGCTGGCACTGGTTAACGGCAAGCCGGCCATCGGCCTGGATATCTACAAGCAGTCAGGCGGCAACCAGGTAGAGCTGGTCGATACGGTCAAGAAGGTTATGGCCAAGGTGCAGCAAGATCTCCCCCCCGGGGTGACGCTTTCTCTCGTGCGGGATGGCTCGATCATGACGCGCGAGTCGCTGGCCGACGTCAAAAAAACCCTGCTCATCGGCGGCCTCCTGACGGTGCTGATCGTATTCTGCTTCATAAACTCCTGGCGCTCGACCGTAATTACCGGTGTGACGCTGCCGATTTCGGTGATCTCCTCTTTCATCGTCATGAACGCCCTCGGCATGACGCTCAACGTCATGACCCTGATGGCCCTTTCTCTGGCGATCGGCATGCTGATTGACGATGCCATCGTGGTGCGGGAGAATATCGTCCGCCATCTGGAGATGGGGAAGGATCATATGGAGGCGGCCCGCTTCGGTACGTCGGAGATCGGACTGGCGGTATTTGCCACTACGATGTCGATCATTGCGGTGTTTATACCCGTGGCTTTCATGAAGGGGATCGTCGGCCGCTTTTTCTTCCAGTTCGGCATCACTGTCGCTTTTGCCGTGCTGGTTTCGCTTTTCGTATCGTTCACCCTCGATCCGATGCTTTCATCCCGTTGGCACGACCCCTCGATCCACCTGCAGGGGAAACGGAAGGGAATCGCCCGCTATCTGGAAACCTTCAACTCCTGGTTTGACCGTAACGCCGACAGGTACCGAGGCGCCATCGCCTGGGCTCTGGATCACCGCAAGAGTGTCATGGCGCTCGCCTTTGTCTCCTTTGTCGCCGGGGTGGTGATTTTTAGCACGCTGGAGTCCTCATTTATGGCGCCGGAGGACAAGGGGGAGTTCCAGGTCTCCTTTAAAACAGCGCCGGACGCTTCAATGGCTGAAACCGAAGACCGTATGGAGGCTGTCATTGCAGCCGTCAAGGCTGCACCGGAGGTTGACCATACCTATGCCACCATCGGCGCCGGCGACAGCGGTACGGTGCGGGACGGACTGCTGTACGTAAAGCTCAGGGAACGGAAGGACCGCTCCAAGGACCAGTTCCTGTTGCAGCGGGAAGTACGGGAAAAACTGCAGAAGGTGGCGGGAATTACCTTCTCCATTGAGGAGGTCGGCCAGATCGGCGGGGCACAGAAACCGCTCAACGTCAACCTCAAGGGTGACGACCTGACGATCCTTAAAGGGCTTGGAGCCCGCTTGAAAGAAGAGCTCTACAAGGTGCCGGGTATCGTCGATATCTCCATGACGCTGGAGAATGACATCCCCGAATACCGCCTGCGGGTTGATCGGGACAAAGCGCTGTCAGCCGGTGTGACAACAAGCGATATCGTCGGCGCGATAGGAAGAATGGTGGGGGGCGAAGCTATTTCGACCTACGAGGATGAGGATGGCGATGCGGTTAATCTCCGTGTGCGGCTTCCGGCTGATTTGCGGCAGGACGCGGCGCAGGTCCTGGATCTCAATGTTTCCGTACCGGACGGCAGTGGCGGAATCAAGCTGCTGCCGCTCTCCAGCCTGACCAGCACGATCGTGGCCACCTCGCCGACCGAGATAAACCGGCGTGATCTTGCCCGACAGGTAACGGTCAGCGCCAATCTTGACCGGCTGCCGGTCGGCACTGCGGCCAAGCATGTGGAAGCCGCCTCCAAACGGATCAACATGCCGCCAGGCTACTCCGTCAATCTGTCCGGCGAGGCAGAAGATATGGCGGAATCGTTCGGCTACATGGGGGAGTCGCTGCTGCTGGCGGTGCTCTTTGTCTATCTGATTCTTGCCGCCCAG
>Ga0123338_10003087_pt1 | contig 15216 bp, 15 predicted proteins | sample grotaG_FD_89793 | JGI IMG/M metagenome (GOLD analysis project Ga0123338, IMG submission 89793) | Glacier valley bacterial and archeal communities from Borup Fiord, Nunavut, Canada, to study Microbial Dark Matter (Phase II) -... | ecosystem: Environmental > Aquatic > Freshwater > Ice > Glacier ...
GATAATCCCACAATCATAGAAGGTGCGTTGCAGCCCCGCAACCAGCAGCCGCATCGCCGGTGCAAGCACGGAAGGCCGAACACCCAGGGCCAAGGCGGCAGGCGCAGCGCGGCGCCGCATGGTTCCCGCAGGCGGGACCGCCAACACACCGGACCGGGCAACACCGGCCCACGATCTGGCCCGGTTGCGGGCCGCTCCTGCCGGGTTCAGCCGCCGCAGGGAAGCTGGGGAGCGCGCCGCTCGTGCGATGGCGCGTCCCCCCTGCGTCCCCGTCCCATCCGTCCTGGTCCCCTGTTCCACTGGTCAGTCGCAGCAGCGGTCACGGCGCCAGCACCGGATACAGCGACGCCACCAGCAGGACCGCCATCAGCACGTTGAAGGCCCGCATCCGCGCCGGGTTGGTCAGCACCCGGCGCATCCCCTGGCCAAGCGCTGCCCAGGCCCCGACCGACGGCAGGTTCACGATGCCGAACACGACCGCAACCGCCGTGATCCCCGCCATGCCCCGGGACGGCGCATAGACGCTGACCGCGGTCAGCGCCATCGCCCACGCCTTCGGGTTGACCCATTGGAATGCCGCCGCGGCCATGAAGGTCATCGGCCGCCCCGCCCGACCCGCTTCCCCAGGCGGCAGCGCCGTGGCGATCTTCCACGCGAGATACAGCAGGTAGGCGACGCTGGCGGCCTTCAACGCCGTGTGAAGCTGCGGCACCGCCACGAACACCCCCGCCAGCCCGGCCCCCACCAGCACCGCCATGAACACGAAGCCCAGCGCCACGCCCAGCATGTGCGGTACCGTGCGCCGCACCCCGAAGTTGGCGCCCGATGCCATCAGCATCAGGTTGTTCGGCCCCGGCGTGATGGAGGTCACGAAGGCGAAGGCGGCAAGGGACAGCAACTGCTCATGGGTCATGGCGCAAGTTTACAGCGCACCGGGCGCAATAGGCTTGCGATCTGCGGCGTGGGATGGGCATTGTCACAATCAATGACCAAGCTGGACCGCCTGGACGACCATATCTTGCGTGAGCTGGGCCGCGACGGCCGGATCAGCAACCTGGCGCTGGCCGAGCGCGTGGGCCTGTCGCCTTCTGCCTGCCTACGCCGCGTCCAAGACCTGGAGCGCACGGGCATCATCAAGGGCTACCGCGCCGTGCTCAACCGCGCCGCCCTGCAGGCCGGCTTCACCGCCTACATCACGGTGGGCCTGGCGACCCACACCAAGGCGGCCCAATCCGCCTTCGAGCACGCGATGCGCGGGGCGCCGGAGGTGCGCGAGTGCCACAACGTGACCGGCACGGTCGAGTACCTGCTGAGGGTCGAGGTCGCGGACCTGCCGGCCTACAAGGCATTCCATACGGAGGTGCTGGGCACGCTCGACCAGGTGCGGTCGCTTACGTCCTACATCGTCCTGGAGTCCCCGAAGGACGACCGTGCTTGAGGGAGGGCGGGCGTGGGGCACGCGGCTGGGGCAGGACGCCATCCCGGGCGGACCCGGAGCGTGTGCTGACCCGCAGCCTCCCCGGCCGGGCTTAGCGCGACGCGGGGAACGCCACCTCACGGGTGACAAGCGCCATGCACCGCTGGAACGCCGCCGCGGCTTCTGCCGGCGGCCCGGCGAACCGGTAGGCCTGCCCGTCCGCAAACGCCAGGTCCGTGGCAGTGCCGGTCGTGAATGCCGCGCGCGCCAGGCCCAGTACGGCGTCGCGCGCCGGGTCGGATGCAGGAAGGAAGGTGTGCAGCACCGTGGTGGCGCTGCTGCCGTCCTGCACCGCGAAGGCCCGCGTGGCTGTCCGGTCCGCGGTCTTGAAGGTCACAGTGGCCTTTGCTCCCCGCGTCAGTGCCCAAGCCGTGTTGATCAGATCAACGCTGGCGTCCCCGGCGCGGTCCAGGTACAGCCGCATCCGGAACGCCGACGTCATCGGCCCGGTGATCGCGCAGGCCGGCACGGTGCCAGGGTTGAACAGGGTCAGGACGACGAAGCCTCCGACTTCCTCCGTCGTCACGGCCTCCCGCGCCCGCGGCGGCTCCGCTTGCCCGAAGGCTGGGCCGGCAAGCAGAAGCAGCGTGAGCAGGGACGTCGGAATTTGGCGCATGGGTGTCGTCCTCATCTGGTGCGTGGCGGGTTGCGCGCTGCCGTCGGCGCAAGCAGGCGTCGTGGCGTGCCGGCGCTGGATTCAAGGGACGGTCCGCTAAGGCGGGGGGAAGTCGCGGCATGGGATCGGCGCAGGCCCTGCTTCCGGTGCCGGGTCGCCGGCCCTGCAACCGCGTGGCCGTTACTGCGGCTGGCTTTGCAGCCTCCTTTCAAGCTCCTTGACCTTGCTCTTCGCGCTTTCGTCATCCTGCGCGGCGAGCAGGCGATAAAGGCGCAGCGCCTCGCGCTCATCCCGCGCCAAGCCGCCCTCTCCGCGCTCATATAATTCCGCCAGGCGAAGCATGGCCGTTTCATCCTTCTGCGCCGCCGCCATCCGAAGGTAGCGCAGCCCGTCGCTGGCGTCCTGCGGCGTGCTGCTGCCCCGGAAGACATACCACAGCGTCGTTTGAGCCTCGGCGTGGCCTCCCTCTGCTGCCAGACGCATCAGACGCACGCCTTCGTTGCTGTCCTGCGTCAGCCCGCCGAGACCGTAGAAGTATGCGCTACTCAGCCCAAACTGCCCCCGGGGGTTGCCCGCGTCCACCGACCGGCGGTACCAGCGCACAGCCTCCGCAGCATCCTGCGCCAGTCCGAACACTCCGGCATCGTAGAAATTGCCCAGCTCGGCTTGGGCATCCGCGTCACCGGCATCGGCCGCGCTGCGGTACCATCGCAATGCCTCCACATCGTCCGGCGCAAGTCCGCCTATGCCGGCCAGGTAGGCCTCCCCGAGGCTATACTGCCCGGCCGGGCTGCCCTGCGCTGCCGCCAGGCGATACAGCCGCACGGCCTCTGCCTCGTCCTTGGCCAGCCCGCCGCGGCCGGCTGCGGCCATGCGGCCCAGCAGCACCTGACCATCCATGCTGCCTGCCGCCGCTGCCGGGCGGTACCAGCGCACAGCCTCCGCGTCGTCCTTGGCCTGGCCCCCCCGGCCGTTCTCGTGCATGTAGCCCATCCAGGTCTGCGCGCCTGGATCGCCGAGGTCCGCGCCCATGCGGAACAGCCGCACTGCCTCCACGTCGTCCTGCGGCACGCCGCGGCCGAAGGCGTGCAGGGCGCCCAGCGTTGCCGGAGCGGTCGCGCTGCCCCCCAAGATGGCCAGCCGGTACAGCCGCATGGCTTCCCGTCCGTCCGGCTGCAGCCCTGCCTCGCCCCTCTCGTGCCGCAAGCCCAGGGCTTCCTGCGCGTAAGGGTCCCCCGCATCCACCGCCAGCCGAAGCAGGCGCAGCCCCTCCGGCGCGTTCTTTTGCACGCCATGGGTGCCTTCGATCAGGGCATCCACCACATGCTGCAGTGCCCCCGGGACGCCCTGGTCCGCCGCGGTGCGGAGATAGCGCATCGCCTCCCGGTCGTCCTGCGGCAGTCCGAATAGGCCCTGCAGATACATCGTGCCCAAGCTGAACTGGGCATATGCGCTGCCGCGGTCCGCAGCCAGGCGGTACAGGCGCACGGTCTCGGCGTTGTCCCTCACCATCTCCGGTGCGCGGGCGGCGTAGGCCAGGAAGCGGACCTCCCCCGGCCACTCGGCCATCGCGCGGCGGCACGCGGCCTGCACCGCCGCCGGGTTGATCTGCGCGTCCCGCATACCCTGCGCGAGGGAGGGGTCGTTCCGACCCATCACGCTGCGGGGCGGCTCTGCCAGCCGGTCACACTCCTGCACCGGGGCGCGCCCGGCCGCGCGGGCCGGGGCGGGTGCGGCAGTGTTCGGCCTGACGGGCAGCACGGCGGCCCGCGGCGGCACCCCGGCGTTGCCCGGCACCACGAAGGCCGGCACAGCGGGAGCAGCCTGTGCCATGCCGGCCGGCCGAGGGAACTGGGCTGCCTGGGGCTGGGCCGCCAAGGGTTGGATTGGCATGGGTTGGACCGGCGGGGGCTGTACTGCCGGAGGCCGCGATAGCAGGGCGACCGTGCCCGGCGGCAGGAACGTCGGCGCGGCCTGCTGCGGAGCTGCCGTTGCGCCCACCGGCGCGGCGGATTGCGAGGCGGGTGCGCCGGGAACCATGCCTGGAGTGCGCGGGGGAAGGAAAGGTGCAGCCTGCTGTGGGGGCATGGCTGTAGCCGCCGGGGCCGTAACGGGCAGGGCCGGCGCAGGCAGTGCGGTGCCGGCCGGCCGCGGCGGCTGGACCAGCCCCGCGGGCAGCGGTGGCGCAACAGGCGGAACCACACCCGGCGCAGCGGCGGCAATTGGCGCCGTGCCCGCGCTGCGCGGGGGCAGGGCGGGGGCGGCCTGCTGCTGCGGCACGGCTGTACGCGGGATCGCAGCGGGCGTGGCCGGGGCAGCGCCGGCTGGCCGCACTGGTTGAGCCGTCGCGACCGGAACCGGCGGCGCGGCCGGCGTGATGACAGCCGGCACCGCGGGAGCAGCCGGGGCCACGCCCGCTGCCCGGGGCGGCTGGACTGGTAGGGGCGCCGCGGCTTTCTCCAGCATTGCCAGGCGACTTCGTGCAAGGGGCGCATAGACCCCTCGCGGATAGGACGACAGAAAAGCCTTCAGGTCAGCCGTTTGGCTGCTGCCGCGCACCTCCGCCCATAATGCGGCTTCAGCCAGGCTTGGTCCTCCCGGTGAGCCTGGCGGCTGCTGCGCCCGTGCCGTCTGGAACAGGGCCAGCGGCAGGAGAAGAGCGGCAACCCAAGCCGTCCGGGACGGCTTGGGCCGACGGACACGGGTCAGGTCAGGATTAGGATGCATGGAAGACTCCCACCGCCAAAGCCAGCGAATAGGACGGCAACACAAACGATGCGGTATAGCAAGAGTGTATTATTGAGACTGTTCCATACAGATTATGAACCGGACCCAGGAAAGCAGGACGCTTAGCGGGGCATCCCGCGCGTCTCCGTTGCTTCGATAGCTGATGGGACGATGACGGTGCTGTCTGTGCAGCTATCCCATGCAGGCAAAACCATGCCGCGCTTGCCTTCACGCCAGGCAGAGTCTGGCCCTGCGCGCCAAGGCGTTGCGGCACCGGCTGTTCCGCACGAGGGGCAATGCTGTCCGGCTGCCGTCCAGAGGCACCCGCTGCTATGCCGGTAAGAAAGCCTTGGCCCTGGACGCCGCGGATATGCGGCGTCCAGGGCCAAGGCTCTAAATCGCCCGGTCCAGCGGCTGCGCCTCCACCAACGCCGCAACCTCCACCGGGCGCGCCAGGGCGGAGCGCAGCATGTCCCGATCCAGCTCCCCTTCCCAGGCGCTGACCACGATCGTCGCCACGCCGTTGCCCACCAGGTTGGTCAGCGCCCGGCACTCGCTCATGAACTTGTCTATTCCCAGCACCAAGGTCATCGCCGCCACCGGCACCGGGTTGTCCGGGATCGCCGCCAAGGTCGCCGCCAGGGTGATGAACCCCGCGCCCGTGACGCCCGACGCGCCCTTGCTCGTCAGCATCGCCACCAGCAGGATCGTGACGTACTGCCCCAGGCTGAGGTCCACGCCCACCGCTTGCGCCAGGAACAGCGTCGTCAGCGTCATGTAGATGTTGGTGCCGTCCAGGTTGAAGCTGTAGCCGGTCGGAATCACCAGCCCGACCACGGGCTTGCTGGCCCCCAGCCGCTCCATCTTCAGCATCATCTGCGGCAGCACCGTCTCGGACGACGACGTGCCCAGCACGATCAGCAGCTCGTCCTTGATGTAGGCGATGAACCGGAAGATCGAGAACCCGGCCATCCGCGCGATGCCGCCCAGCACCAGCAGCACGAACAGCAGGCTGGTCAGGTAGAACGTCCCGATCAGCCCGGCCAAGTTGCCCAGCTTGCCCAACCCATACTGCCCGATGGTGAACGCCATCGCGCCGAACGCGCCGATGGGCGCCAGCTTCACCACCAGCCCGATGATGCCAAAGAACACCTTGCCCGCCGTGTCTATGGCATGGCTGACGGGGGCCGCCTTCTCACCGAGTCCGCTGATGACCACGCCCGTCAGGATCGAGATCAGCAGCACCTGCAACAGGTCCCCGCCCGCGAAGGCGTCGAAGTAGCTGCGCGGGACCAGCCCCAGGATGTGCGCGACCGTGCTGTCCTTGGCCGCCGCGCTGGCGTAGCTGGCGACCGCCGCCGGATCGAGCGTCTTGACGTTGGCGCCGAAGCCGGCGCCGGGCTTCACGACCTCCGCCACCACGATGCCGATCACCAGCGCGAAGGTGGACACGACCTCGAAGTACAGCAGCGCCTTCAAGCCGACGCGGCCGACCTTCTTCAGGTCTCCCATCGAGGAGATGCCATGCACGATGGTGCAGAAGATCACCGGCGCGATCATCATCTTGATCAGCGCGATGAAGGCGTCGCCCAGCCACTTCATGGACTTCGCCGTTTCCGGCGCGACGTAGCCCAGCAGGATGCCCAGCGCGATGGCGATCAGCACCTGGATGTACAGCACCTTGTACCAGGGCTGCCGGGGTGCGGCCACGGGCTGCAACGGGACGGGTGGGCGGGCGCCGTACACGTCATCCATGGCGGGCCTCCCCGGCAACGCGGCGCGTCTGCAACGGCGATGTACAGCACAAGACAACCATGTGACGTTTCCTTCTCCCTACCTACGCCACTACTGGATGCCGCACGCCTTGGCGACCTCTTTTTAACGACGATGCACGGGTCTAGGGTCATGCCAACTCAAGCACACAGGATGCACCCCGCATGGCCACCGCCGGTTACGTCATCCCCGCCCCCGTCCAAGCCACCGTCCCCGTGCGCGGCGGCGGCAGCTTCCCCGTGCGCCGCATCTTCTGCGTCGGCCGCAACTACGCCGCCCATGCGCGCGAGATGGGGCACGATCCCGACCGGGAGCTGCCGTTCTTCTTCACCAAGCCCGCCGACAGCCTGGTCATCGGTGGTGCGGACATGCCCTACCCGCCCATGACCGCGGATCTGCACCATGAGATGGAGCTTGTGGCAGGCCTGAAATCTGGCGGCGCCGACATCGCAGAGGCCGATGCGTTGTCCCACGTCTGGGGCTACGCCGCCGGGCTGGACATGACCCGGCGGGACTTGCAGGGCGAGGCCAAGAAGCTCGGCCGCCCCTGGGACATGGGCAAGGGCTTCGACCACTCTGCCCCCGTTGGCGACATGGTGCCCGCCGCCGGCATACAGTCCGGCCAGGGCCGGATCGAACTGCGCGTGAACGGCGCAGTCCGCCAATCGAGCGACCTGAACCTGCTGATCTGGAGCGTGGCGGAGACCATCGCCTACCTGTCCCGCCTGGTGCGGCTGGAGGCCGGCGACCTGATCTTCACCGGCACGCCCGAGGGCGTGGCCGCCTGCGTCCGCGGCGACCTGCTGGAGGGCATGGTGGAGGGCGTGGGCACCGTCAGGACGCGGATCATCTGAGGCGCGCAGCCCCTTTGCTGGTTTTGCAGGGCGGATCAGCGCGGCGCTAGAGCACGTTCGGCGCAGATAGACGCGCCGAACGTGCTCTAGCCTTTGTTTTTGCGAGCATCTTTATCGGAACGTGTACACGTTTGATCCGATGATGCTCTAGCCGCCACGCTGGAAGCGTTGCCCCTGGCCGATGATGGACGGGTGCTCCGCTTTTCCACCCTACAGAGAGTTAGGATGGCTCGTGCCTTTGGTTTGACGGGGTGACGCTTCTATGGTGTAGGGCGGCGCTTGCCCTCCCCCTCACCCCGCCCGTAAACCGTTTCACGGTTTGACCCCGGAGGGAGAGGGAGAAGGATTCCCAATGGCGTTCAATGGCAGCCTTGAGACACCCCGCGGCCGGGCCGCCGCCTGGGCGGACAGCTTGTTGGTGGACCATGCCGTGTTCCGCTCGGTCTGGACCAACCTGGCAGAGGTCGTGCCGGGCAAGCTCTACCGCTCCAACCATCCGACGCCGGGCCACCTTGCGGCGGCCACGCGCCGCTATGGCCTGAAAACCTTGGTCAACCTGCGCGGCAGCCGCAAGTGCGGCTCGGACGCCTTGTCACGGGAGGCCGCGGCGCGGCTGGGGCTGCACCATGTGGACATGGCGTTCGAAAGCCGCGGCGCGCCGCACCGCGACCGCATCCTGCGCTTCGCCGGCATCTACGCCGACCTCCGCACCCCGGCGCTGATGCACTGCAAGTCCGGCGCCGACCGCGCCGGGCTGGCGTCGGGACTGGCGGTGATGTTCGAGGGCGGGCAGGCCGCCGACGCGCTCAAGCACCTGTCCTGGCGCTTCGGCCACTGGAGCCGCGCCCGCACCGGCGTGCTGGACGCCTTCTTCATCCGCTACGCCACCGACGCCGAGGGCCGGTTGCCGTTCCTTGACTGGGTCCGCACGGAGTACGACGAGGCCGCGCTGAAACGAGACTTCGTCGCCGGCGGCCTATCCAGCTTCATCACCGACACCGTGCTGCGGCGGGAGTAGCATCAGTTGCCTTATGCCAGGCACCGCAAGTTCTGGCCGCCTGTATCATCCGTCATTGCGAGCCGCTTGCGGCGTGGCAATCCAGGAGCCGCCAGGACCAAAGCCAGCGACCCCCAACGGCATGTGCGCGCGTGATACAGGCCAACGATCCCAAGGGGCTGGCTTTGATCTGACCTGCTGTCGCGGGGCCGAGTTATGCCTCCAGTTCTGAAAAGCCCGTCCTGGCGGCTCCTGGATTGCCACGCCGCAAGAGCGGCTCGCAATGACGAAGAAGCTACGGGTCAGACCTCGAAGTCGGAACGAACAGCCTCTGCTTGGACCGTCGCCGCCATCTTGGCTGGCAGCGAAACCTACGCTGCCCGGGTCAACCGCTTCAGGAACGCCGAGACCCGGTGGCGCCGCATCTCGTACCGCGCCTTGTCGTCCGTCGTCATCCAGTTGAGCTGCACGACGTAGCGGCGACCGACGAACTGCTTGTGCCCGTGCCAGGTCGTGGGGCCGTTCGGGAACACCAGCAGGGTGCCGTTCACCGGCGGCACCTCGACGGCGTAGTCCTCCAGGTCGTCCGGGCCGCGCAACAGCCTCAGGCAACCGTCCTGGCGCGCCCAGTCCGCCGTCTCCGGGTTCAGGTAGAGCAGCACCGTCACCCGCTTGGCCAGGCTGTCGCAATGGATGCGCCCGTCCTTCTCGCGCGACTGGCCCCGCAGCGTCACCATCGTCGGGGCGTCCTGCAAATCCAGGCCGAACTTGGCGGCGATGGCGTCCCGGAAGCGCGGCCCCTCCATCTCTTGGACCAGCGCCGCCGCTACAGTCCCGAGCCGAAGGCCCCCAGTGGGGAAAGACCCTCCCTTGCCCAGCGCCGGAAGCCCGTCCACGACATCCCCAAGGACACCCGGCGGCACGAAGTCGCGCACGACGGCGTGTGTAAATGGGTCCGCTGCGACAGGAGCCGCGGCGAGCGCCGCGTAATCAAGTTCGATCATGACCCAGATTTAGCCCGGCCGTGCGCCTAACTCAACGCCAGCCTGTCAGACGCACATCCTGTCAGGCGCAGATCAGGTGCGCGGAATGCGGTGGTTCCGCAGCATCCCCGTCGTGGACAGGAACTGGGCGCAACGCAACTGGCCATCGCAGCACGGTGCCGGGTTGGTGGTCATGGCGACACGCTGCAGACCGGGCCTGGCGCAGGTATAGAGTTGCTTCGTTATGGGAGTCTGGAACTCAACCGCGCCTGCCGGTAGGCAGAACGCCACCAAGACCGCTGCCGCTGCCAGAACCGACCTCATCTTACGCTTCCCTCTCGTACCGCAACCCTCTGACAAACCAACGCCGCAATCCAGCACTAGGTTACATCCTCCCGATTCAGTGATCGGCCCATGGTAGGCCCAGTGACCGCCGTTGTTTGGACTTGACCGGACAGGAACATGCCCGAAGCACCGAACCCCTTGGATTCGCACGCGGGCGGGCCGCTCGCCGCCTACCGGGCGCGGCTGGCCCGCGGCGCCCTGGTCAGCGACCCAGCGCAGGCCGCCGCGGCGGAGCGGCTGCAAAGCCTTTGGAGCCGCCTGCGGGATTACGATCCCCATGTGTCCCGCCCCGATGGGCCGCCGCGCCGCGGGCTGCTCGGACGCTTGCTGAACAGCCAGGCGCGGGACGACATCCCCGACGAGTTCCCGCACGGGCTTTACCTGGTCGGCGACGTCGGCCGCGGCAAAAGCATGCTGATGGACCTATTCTTCGACGCCGCCGACGTGCCGCGCAAGCGCCGGGTCCACTTCCACGCCTTCATGCAGGACGTCCACAAGCGCATCTGGGCCTGGCGCCGCACCCCGCACCGCCTGGCGGACCCCGGCCACGACGACCCGATCCCGCCTTTGGCCGACGCCCTGGCGGCGGAGGCCGCGCTGCTCTGCTTCGACGAATTCCAAATCAACGACATCACCGACGCCACCATCCTGGGCCGGCTGTTCCGCGGGTTGTTCGCCCGCGGAGTGGTGATGGTCGCCACCAGCAACACGCGGCCGGACGACCTGTTCGCCGGGCAGCCCGGCCGCGACGCCTTCCTGCCTGCCATTGGTGTGCTGAAGGCGCACCTGGACGTGCTGGTCCTGGACGGCGCGCGGGACTGGCGGCGCCAGCGGCTGCGCGGCAAGCCCACCTGGATCGCACCCTCCGACAGCCGGGCCGACGCCGCGTTGGACCAGGCCTTCACCGACCTGACCGACGGTGCCCGCGCGCATCCGGAGCGCCTGACCGTCACCGGCCGCAGTGTCCCGGTGCCGATGGCGGCCCGCGGCGTCGCGCGCTTCGACTTCGATGCGCTATGCAACACGCCGCTCGGCGCCGGGGACTACCTGGCGCTGGCGTCCCACTACCACGCCCTGGTGCTGGACGGCGTGCCCCGCCTGTCGCCGGACAACTACGACGTGGCCCGGCGCTTCATCGTGCTGGTGGACGCGCTGTATGACCACCGGGTCAAGCTGGTGGCCTCTGCCGCCGATGTGCCCGACCGGCTGTATCAGCGCGGGGAGGGCGCCCAGGCCTTCCAGCGCACGGCGTCCCGCCTGGAAGAGATGCAGAGCGCGGAATACATGGCGCTGCCGCATCTGACGTGATGGCGCTGGCCTCGCGTTCGATGGGCCACTCCACCCGTCGTTGCGAGCCGCCCTTGCAGCGGGCGTGTCATACCAGCCGGCGAGTGCTCTGGCCCATCCGTCATTGCGAGCCGCCCTTGCGGCGTGGCAATCCAGGGGCCGCCAGGACCGCCGCCGTGTTCCCGTGGACCTGGATCGTCGCAGAGCAGTGCGCCCCGCGCTGGCGGCTCAAGGCGCGCCCGTCAGCAGTGCGACTTGATCCCAAGCGTTCGAAAGGTCAGGCCAACTGCTTCGTCATATGCGTCCGCATGTATCCCGGGCGGTGCGGCACCGGCTCCTGCCTGGTCTCGGTGAAGCCAGCCTGGGTGTAGATCGCGATGTTCCGGGTCATCAGGACGTTGGTGTACAGCCGCAACTCCGGCAGGCCGGCGCGGCGGGCGCGCTGCTCGGCAAAGTCCAGCATCCACCGGCCCAACCCGCGCCCCTGGCAGGCGGGCAGCAGCGCCAGGCTCTCGATCATCAGGTGGTCCGCCGAGTCCTCCAGCACCATCAGCCCGGCGTCCGCCGTGCCGTCCCGCACCAGCCACACCTGGCCCGCCGCGATCAGCGCCGCATGGTCGGCTGACACCGGCAGCGGCATCGCACCCAGCAGGGGCAGGTAGGATGCGTAGGTGGTGTCCCGCACGAAGGCCAGGTCATCCGGCCCCGCCCGCCGCGCCGCAGGCACCTAGCCGGACACCCCTTTGGTAACGGCCAGCACGCACGGACCATAGGACCACCCGTCCGCCTGCCGCTTGGGCGTGTAGCGCTTGATGGCGTAGCGCGCATCTGCCGGCAACAGCGTGCCGTCCGAGACCAGGATGCGGCCGTCAGACAGGTTCTGCTGGCAGGACAGGACCATCTCGATGGGTAGGCTGGCGGCCAGCGCCGGAAGGGCTGATCCGGCCAGGATGGCGGCGACGATGAACCTCATGCCCAACCTCCCATTTGGCCGATGCGTGCGTCGGCTAATCCGCCGCCATCCGCGTCTCGGATGCCGAACCAAAGGTTGCCTGCCCCCGCACAGCCGCCCCGAACGCCGCAAAGATGGCGTGCGACACCGCATCCCTCGCGAAGTCGTACTCCGGGTGCCACTGCACCCCCACCGTCAGCGCCCGCGCGCCGGGCAACCACACCGCCTCGATCGTGCCGTCCGGCGCCATCCCGTCCACAAGCAGGCCCGGCGCCAGCACATTGATTCCCTGGTTGTGCAGAGAGTTTACGGCAATGCCGCCCGTGCCCGCCACCCCGTGCAGCCACCCGCCCGGCACGGCTGACACTCCATGCGCCTTACCCTGCCGCACCCTGGCATTCGGATGCAGCGGGGTCGAGTGATCCATCCGCCCCGGCAAATCCTGCAACCGCTGGTGCAGACAGCCGCCCAGCGCGACGTTGAGTTCCTGCAAGCCGCGGCAGATCGCCAGCACCGGCACCCCGGCGGCGATGGCGGCGCGGATCAGGCGCATCGTTACGGCGTCGCGCGGCGCGTCCTCCGGCACCTCGGCCGGGTGGGGCGGGCCGCCGTACAGGCCGGGCTGCACGTTGGACCGGCTGCCGGTCAGGATGATGCCGTCCAGCCGGGACACCAGGGTCGGGATGTCGGCAGCGTCCCCGTTGGCCGGCACCAGCACCGGCACGCCGTCCACCACCCGGTCCACGGCGCGCACATAGGTGTCGGAGGCGGCATGGTTCACCATGCCATATTGCCCGAACGCCTTGGTGCAGCAGGAAATCCCGATCAGCGGCTTCATGCCGCCATCATGCCTGCCGCTTGCGTCAGGGCGAAGCTAAATTAACCGTTGCCGCCGGGATTGTTGCCGAAAAAGCGCGGATCAACGAACTGGAACAACTTCTGGTCGAAGGCGCCGCCCAGTTCGATCCCCAGCAGCCGCACCCGCGTCTCCAGCCGCTGCGCGTCCATCACCGTCCACTCCCGCAACGCAAGTGGCGGGTCGGTAAAGACCAGCGTCAGCGCGCCGTCTGCCGGGGACTTCGTCCGCACCATCGTCACCTGCAAGCTGCCGGCACCGCGCGCCATGCCCGTCACCGTCACCTCCCCGGACAGGCGCAGGTTGTCCTGCAACAGCAATCCCAGCGGCGTGGACCCCAGCGGGATGTTGCTGGTCTGCTTGAGCTGGCTGTCGTTGAACACCAACAGCCCGTTGCCGCCCACCAGCAGGAACGGGCTGGGCGGATCATACTGGAACCGCAGCCGCCCCGGGCGCTGCAACCACGCCTGCCCCCCGCTGACGGCGCCGTCAGGGGCGATCTGCTGGAAGCGGGACTTCAAGGCGCGCACGCCGTTCAGGTAGGCCTCCACCCGCTGCAGGTCGGCCCGGTCCTGCGGCGTGGGCACGAAGGGCCGCGCCTGCGCCCAGGCCGGGGCGGCCAGGGGCAAGGTCAAGACGGACAGCAGCAGGGCGCGACGGTTCATCCCGCCGATGTAAGCCCCCGCCTCCCCCAGGGCAACGCCGCCTGCCCCCTCTCCCTCCGGGAGAGGGCCGGGGTGAGGGGGTCTTGCGGCGCCGAGCCGTCCCGCAAGGGGCCTCGGCCCAGCGGCACCGGCGCCCTGAAACCCCAGCCAAGCCCCTTTCACCCCAACCGTAAACCGTTTCACGGTTTGACCCCGGAGAGAGAGACCTACTCCGCCGGCACGCCCCACAACTCCGGCTGCAACTCCTCCGGCCGGTCCGGAAAAAACCACGCGCAGCCCAGCGTCACCGTCGCCACCGCCGCCAGCACAGCCATCACCGCCGCAAGGCTCCCGGTCCGCTCGTGCAGGATGCCCACCACCGGCGCGGCAGCCGCGGCACCTAGGAAGCCCACGAAGAACCGTACGGAGTACATCCGCGCCCGCAGCGCCGGGGCGATGTAGCGGGCGGTCATGGTCTCGTTGACCGTGACCTGCCCGAAGATCACCGCCGCCACCATCCCGGCCACCGGCAGCACCGCCCAGCCGTGCACGACAGACAGCGCCAGCAGCCCCGGCGCCAGCACCAGTGCCATCGGCAGGAAGGCCCGGCGCAGCGTGATCCGGTCAATCAGCCGCCCAACCGTCCACTGCGTCAGCGCGCCGCACAGCGTCACCAGGAACGCCGCCACGCCGATCAGCGGCAGCAAGGACCCATCCCCGGCCAGCCGCTCCTGCAACAGCTTGGGCAGCAGCAGCGTGAAGGCGTTGAACACCAGCCCGGACACCACGGCGATCAGCAGCAGCACTACGACCGCCCGGCGCACCACGGCGCGCGGGATAGCCGGGAAGGGTCGGGCGCCGCGGACCGCGCCATACTCGTAGGCCGGCACCCGCAGCCACAGCAGCCCGGCCACAATGCAGGCCAGGCCGGGCACGACGAACGCGGCGTGCCAGCCCAGCCGCCCTGCCAGCAGCCCCGTCACGACCGGCGCCAGCGCCACGCCGAAGTTGCCGAACACGCCGTTCACCCCAATGGCCCGGCCCGGCCGGTTGCCCGCGGCCTCCACCAGCATCGCCGTGCCCACAGGGTGGTAAATAGCGGCAAACGCGCCGGCCGCCGCAAGCCCCAGCGCCAGCGCCGCTGGGGTGCCGGCCAGCCCGCATAGGGCCAGGGACGCCCCGGTGCCCAGGAAGAAGGCCGCGATCAGCGCCTTGCGCCCGACCCGCTCGGCCAGCCACCCCTGCGGCAGGGACAGTAGCCCATACAGCACGAAGCCCCCCGTCGCGAGCGTCACGACCGGCCCATACTCCGCCCCGAACGCCCCGCCCGGCGCCACCATCGCCAGCACAGCGGTCGGCAGGATCAGCAGGCTGTAGTGGCACAGCCCGTGGGCGAGGTTGATGTAAGCGATCTGCCGGGCGGCGGGGGCCATGCGGGGCGTCCGGTTGTTCACCACTACCCTACCCCAGCCCGCCCCGCTGCAACCAGCCCGGCGGCGCGCACGTTGCGTCCGGCATCAAGGAGAACCGCCATGACCGACAAGACGCCCGACACCAAGACCCCCGATACCAAGGCGACCGGCACCGCGACCGCCCCCAACCCCAAGACCGGCAGCAGCGACGCCGCCCGCGGCCTGGGTGGCCACAGCAAGGACGCCGACCACTCGCCCGGCGCCCCGGCGGAGTATGTCGAGGACGGGAAGCC
>Ga0123338_10003089_pt1 | contig 15211 bp, 10 predicted proteins | sample grotaG_FD_89793 | JGI IMG/M metagenome (GOLD analysis project Ga0123338, IMG submission 89793) | Glacier valley bacterial and archeal communities from Borup Fiord, Nunavut, Canada, to study Microbial Dark Matter (Phase II) -... | ecosystem: Environmental > Aquatic > Freshwater > Ice > Glacier ...
CATGGGCCTGTTCGCTGAGAGTGTCTCGAAAGTTGACCGGAGTCAGGCGGCTTATCATCTCCTGCGGAAGATCGAGCTGAAGATTGAAGTATTTGTAAACGTTTTCGCCTATACCCTGCCAATCCCATTCGTGCGGAGGAACTTTGTCAATGGCGAAGGCGGCGACGACTTCCTCGATCGTATCATCGAGCATTTCTATAAAACTCTCACGAATATCCTGACCGCCAAGAATCTCGCGCCGCTGGCTGTAAATGACCTCGCGCTGCTTGTTCATGACGTCATCGTACTCAATGAGATGTTTACGGATATCAAAGTTATGCGCCTCAACTTTTTTCTGCGCATTTTCGATAGATCTGGAGATCATGCTGTGAGTGATTGCCTCTCCCTCCTCAATCTTGAGAAGATCCATGATCTTGGATACCCTCTCCGAACCGAAAATACGCAGCAGGTCATCTTCCAGTGACAGATAAAACTTTGATGACCCGGGATCCCCCTGACGGCCAGAGCGGCCGCGTAGCTGGTTGTCAATGCGGCGTGACTCGTGCCGCTCGGTGCCAAGTATGTGAAGTCCGCCCATTTTAACCACTTCATCGTGCTCAGCGAGGCATTCAGTTTTGTACCTGGCAACCACAGCTTCGTATTGCTCGTCTGTAGCTTCGGGGTTGGCTCGGTGCCACTGTTTAGCCAGCGCATCCGGGTTGCCACCCAGCACGATGTCGGTGCCACGACCAGCCATGTTGGTCGCAATCATTATGGCACCTTTACGGCCGGCCTGAGACACGATCTCCGCTTCCCGTTCATGCTGCTTGGCATTCAGTACGCTGTGTGGAACCCCTTGGCGTTTCAGCATTTCTGACAAAACTTCCGACTTTTCTATCGAGATAGTACCAACAAGGCAGGGTTGGCCGACAGCATGATGTTCTTTAATATCCTCGATAACCGCTTTAAACTTTTCCTTTTCAGTTTTGTAAATAACATCCGGGAAATCCGGTCGCAGTAGTGGTCGGTTTGTCGGGATAACAGATACATCAAGTTTGTATATCTTGTGAAATTCCTCAGCTTCGGTATCAGCTGTACCGGTCATTCCGGACAGCTTGTTGTACATGCGGAAAAAGTTCTGGAAGGTAATCGTCGCCAGGGTCTGGTTCTCATTCTCTATTTTTACGCCTTCTTTGGCCTCAATCGCTTGGTGCAGGCCATCTGACCAACGTCGGCCCGGCATGAGTCGGCCGGTAAACTCGTCAACAATCATGACTTCGCCATCTTTTACCACGTAGTCCACGTCAAGCTTGTACATGGCATGGGCACGCAGTGCCTGGTTGACGTGATGAAGAATCTCAATGTTACGGGGGTCATACAGATTGTCTATTTTTAAGAGGCTTTCTACCTTCAGAACACCCTGCTCAGTCAGTGCAGCACTTTTGGCTTTTTCGTCAACGGTATAGTCTCCAGAATACTGTTTGCGCTTGCCGGAAAGAGTGTTTGCTTCGACCTCTGCCACTTCACCTCTTTCCAGTTTTGGAATTATGGCGTTGATAACATAGTATTTATCTGTTGAATCTTCGGTGGGACCAGAAATGATCAACGGAGTTCTGGCCTCATCGATCAGGATAGAGTCAACTTCGTCGACGATGGCGTAGTTAAAGCCGCGTTGAACGTATTCGTCCAGGTCGAACTTCATGTTATCGCGTAAATAATCAAAGCCGAACTCGTTATTTGTGCCGTAAGTAATATCAGCAGCGTAGTTCAGGCGACGTTGTTCGTCTTCCACACCATGTACAACGATACCTACCGTCAGTCCGAGAAAACCATACAAGCGCCCCATCCATTCGGAGTCGCGCTTTGCCAAGTAATCGTTAACGGTTACTACATGAACTCCCTTGCCGGAGATTGCGTTGAGGTAGGCGGGGAGGGTGGCTACCAGAGTTTTACCTTCTCCCGTTTTCATTTCGGCAATTTTCCCGGAATGCAGGACCATGCCACCTATCATCTGGACGTCAAAATGGCGCATGCCGAGAACACGCTTGCTTGCTTCACGGCAGACTGCAAAGGCTTCAGGGAGTAATGAATCGAGAGACTCTCCCTTTGCGTGCCGCTCCTTGAATTCACTGGTTTTATAGGTCAGCTGTTCATCGGAAAGGGTGGATATCGAAGTCTCAAATGTATTTATCTTTTCAACAATCGGCCACATTTTTTTAAGCTCACGTTCGTTTTTGCTGCCAATGAACCTTTTTACAAGGGAATTGAACATTATTTATTATCTCCCGCGGTTAAATGTTTGACAAAATAGCTTTGTACAGTAGCATAACTAATGATGCTGCTCAATAAAAAAGGTCGATAAGTGGATCTGTTGCTGGCACACAAACATTAGAAATAATAAGTTAACGTGGGGGCTGTTTTTTTTACTTACAGTATGACAGAAATATGTTAGTATCAAACAGTTTACAAAAATATCCTGAGGTTAATCAACTTGTTTTAAGCCACTTACGATATCGTGAGTGCATTACACGAGCAGTAAAAAAGGAGCTGTAGCATGACAACAGGTAGAGTTAAATGGTTTAATGACAGCAAGGGTTTTGGTTTTCTTGAGCAGGAGCAGGGCGAGGATATCTTCGTTCATTTTTCGGCAATATCAGGTGATGGATTTAAATCCCTTGCTGAAGGCGATGCGGTTGAGTTTGAGATCGTCAAGGGACCTAAAGGCCTTCAGGCTGCCGACGTAAGACGTATATAGTAAATACTTAACAGTATATGTTGCAAGAAAGCCCCGGTTTTGGCCGGGGCTTTCTTGTGTGGTCTGTGTGCAGGGTGGGTGCGGTTAGACGTTAAAGCGGAAGTGCATGACATCGCCATCCTTCACGACATATTCTTTTCCTTCTAGTCTCATCAACCCCTTCTCTTTTGCCCCTGATTCGCCGTTACTGTTTATGTAATCATTGAAGCCAATTACTTCAGCGCGGATAAATCCTTTTTCGAAATCGGTGTGAATGACGCCAGCAGCCTGTGGAGCTTTTGTGCCATTGACAATCGTCCAGGCACGAACCTCTTTGACACCGGCTGTAAAATAGGTGATTAGGCCTAATAGTGCATAGCCACTTCGGATGAGACGGTCAAGTCCTGGCTCTTCCAGCCCCATGTCATCGAGAAAAGCATTTTTTTCAGGTCCGTCAAGCTCGGAAATTTCTGCTTCCAGTTTGCCGCAGATCACCACGACACTAGCACCTTCAGAGGCTGCAATCTCGCGTACCTTGCCAACATTCGGGTGGTTGCCTTCCAGGTCATCCTCAGCCACGTTTGCTACATAAAGGACCGGCTTGTCTGTAAGCAGATGCAGGTCGCGCATCCATATTCTTTCGTCATCATTCTGGGCGACACCCTGAAGTTTCGATACCTGTTCGAGCAAAGCCCTAACTCTGAGGTAAAAATCAACCTCTTCCTTTGCTTTCTTGTCACCGCTGCGCGCCATTTTTTCGGCCCGCTGCAATTTCTTTTCAATTGTATCAAGGTCTGCCAGGGCAAGTTCGGTGTTGATGACCTCAATGTCGTCGGCTGGAGAAACACGGCCACTAACATGGACAATATTGTCGTCATCGAAACAGCGCACGACGTGGACTATTGCATCAACGCTGCGGATGTGCCCCAAAAACTGGTTGCCGAGGCCTTCGCCCTGGCTGGCACCTTTAACAAGGCCGGCAATGTCAACAAATTCAATTGTCGTTGGTTGCGTTTTTTGTGGAATTACGATTGCTGACAATTGTTCCATGCGCTGGTCTGGAACCTGAACGATGCCGACATTCGGCTCAATAGTGCAAAACGGATAATTTGCAGATTCAGCTCCTGCTGATGTTAGTGCATTAAATATAGTGGATTTGCCAACATTCGGCAGCCCGACAATTCCGCAGTTAAACCCCATGATCTATCCTTCCAGAAAATTCTTATTATTAAACAGGCTCATTGATTTAGGGAGCCCTTCTTTAAGCATTACTTCAAGCATTTCTATACCGCCATCAAGTACTCGCGAAAGAGCCTCCATCTGATCGGGGGGGAACTTCCCGAGGACATGTCCTGTTGTGTCCCCATGCGGAGATTTTCCGATGCCGATACGGAGTCTGGTAAACTCACCTTTGCCAAGGTTTTCCATTATGGAGCGTAAGCCGTTATGTCCACCATGCCCACCACCATGTTTGAAGCGTACAGCCCCAAACGGGAGATCAAGTTCGTCATGGATGACGATCAGATTTGAAAGCGTTAGCTTGTAAAACTGGAGAGACTGCATGACAGAGTTTCCGGACAAGTTCATGAATGTCTGTGGCTTAAGCAGTATCAGACGATGTCCGGCAAAATCCCATTCTCCTGTAAAGCCAGAAAAAGCCTTTTTAGAAACAGAAATGTTTTCCAGGTGGGCAAGGCGTTCCAAAAAAAGAAAACCCGCATTATGGCGGGTCCATTGATATGTGGGGCCGGGATTGCCCAGCCCCGCAATTATATAGGTACTCATACTGGATTGATCGTCTGTTATTCTGCAGCCGGAGATTCTTCTTCTTCTTTGGCTCTGCCAAGTATGCTGACGACAGGGATCTTGGGCTGGTCAAGAAGAACGATCCCTTCTGGAAGCACGATATCGCCGACGTGAATAGCGTTGGCTATTTTCAGGTCAGATACATCAATTGTGATGCAGTCCGGGATGTTTGCAGGCAAGCACTCTACGTGTAATTCGTGGTGAGCAAGATCGAGCAAGCCGCCTTCTTTTACGCCGATTGCAGTTCCGGTCAAAACAACAGGAACGGTGACCTTTAGTTTCTCATTTGGATTGATGCGATGGAGATCAACATGTTTGATTGTTCGCTTGATCGGATCACGCTGGAGATCGACAACGATAGCGATGTTCTGATCCAGGGTTCCTCCACCAAGAAGGGTGATAAGGTTGTTCTGTCCACCCGCACCGGAAATTGCTGCCTGCAGGTCACGGCTTTTGATGCTGACGGTGACCGGCTCAATTCCTTTACCATAAACAACACCAGGTACCATGTCGGCATCACGTAATCTTCGGCTAACGCCTGTACCGGTCTTGGTGCGCAGTTCAATATTCATCTGTTTCTGTTGCATACGTTCCTCCACGTGTAGTGACGGGTAAAGCCCGTCCTATTCATAATAAAAATATTTGGTGCTAGTGTTTATACAAATAGTGAGCTAACTGATTCATCCTCATGAATACGCCTGATCGCTTCGGCCAGAAGATCCGCAACAGAAAGCATTTTGATCTTTGTTGTTACCTGATCACTGTAAGCGTAAGGTATTGTATCAGTTAATACTACTTCTTCAATATCGGAAGCATTGATACGTTCGATTGCAGGGCCCGACAGCACTCCATGCGTAGCACACGCATAGACGGCTTTAGCGCCGTTTTGTTTGAGCGCTTTGGCAGCTTGGGTCAGCGTGCCGGCCGTGTCTATCATGTCGTCAAGGATAACGGCAATCTTGTCGCGCACATCACCGATCAGGTGCATAACTTCAGCAACGTTAGGGCCGGTACGACGTTTGTCAATTACAGCAAGAGAGTATTCAAGCCGTTTTGCAAATGCACGTGCTCTTTCAGTACCGCCGGCGTCAGGAGAGACCATGACAACTTGTTCACCGCTGAAACGATCTTTAAGGTAATCAAGAATAACCGGTGCAGCGTACAGGTTGTCAACTGGGATGTTGAAAAAACCCTGGATCTGGCCGGCATGAAGGTCAATTGTGACAACCCTGTTGACACCGGCTGTCGTAATCAGGTCTGCGACCAGTTTAGCGGTGATAGGGGTGCGTGGTGCTGCTTTGCGATCCTGGCGGGCATAGCCGTAATAAGGTATGACAGCGGTTATGGTGGCTGCTGATGCGCGTTTCAATGCATCGGTGATGACCAGAAGTTCCATCAGGTTGTCATTGGTTGGCGCACAGGTGGACTGAACAACGTACACATCACGACCGCGTACATTCTCACCGATCTCAACCATTACTTCGCCATCGGAAAAACGACGTACACGAGCATTACCTAGCGGGACGCCGAGACAGTTACATATCTTCTGGGCCAGATCTGGATTTGAGTTGCCGGAAAAAATCTTGATTTTATCGTGCATGGCGATCAAACACCTTTCAATATTGAAACTGAGTAAAGTACATGTGCTAAAGAAATGAGAGATATACTAAAATATTTACCAAAAAGCAACCTCTTTCGATGTGCAGTACCGAAGAGTGTGGGCATATGTCCTGCGCTTGTTGTCAACCGTTCACAACTATTCCTTCCTGAAGGGCAAATACTATAAAATCATGTATTTCATCATTGTTGAGACCGGTTTCTGATAGGTGGTTATTATCGATCCCATCCCTGATCTTCTCCAGCAGCAGAATGTATGGGGCGGCCAATGATTCGGTGTATACAAAGCCATCCTTTAGGTAGATAACTGCTTGTGATCCTGTCTGGGCAAGGTTCTCGTACATCCAGGATATACGAGGTTCACCACACTCAAGAAGTTCCTCAATGTCGTAGGTGAAGTGTGCAACCAGGGCTGATGGAGCAAGCCTGAGGTTGTCAAGACACAAATCTTCAGGTGTCGAGATATCTGTATCTGAATCCGCTGTTGGAGCAAGCAGTACTGCAGCATACTGATGGTGATAGCTTACTATATCAAGTACCAGTGGCAGGAACCGAGTTGTTTTTTTGTTGTTGAAGGTCTCGCGCAGAAAAAGACTCTGCATTTCCCAGATATCGTCATCACTTAAGTCGGACTCTTTGGTGCCTTCTCCCCGGCTATTTATCAGCCACAGGCCGAATTTATGCAGAAAGGCGGATGGTTTCAGGGCGAGAGCCGCAACTATGGCATTAAACCACGCGACAGCTTTGCCACGTGTAAAAAAAATATCGCAGGCCGTCGCCAGTTCGGCCGCTGCAGCCATGTCAGCTGAGTTAAAACTGTCGGTGGACTCGAGTATATACGGTGGCTTTGTGTCCCAGTGCAATTTCAAAGCGGTCCCGCGAGAAGCCAGTCGGGTTCCGGGCAAGACTGCAAGCGGAAAAACATCAAGATGGTTTGGGTAGAGTGATAAAGCATAATCCAGAGTACGCCTGAAGCCATCCAGGGTGTCTCCCGGTAGACCGTAAATCAGGTCAAAACCGAAAACCGCACCGCTGTCATTTAGCAGCCCGACCTTTGCAGAAAAGTCGGCTTTGTTAAAGGACCGGCCAACCAGTCTGAGTACCTCCTGATCCGCGCTCTGCAGTCCTATTTGCAATGAGCATGAAATCTGTGCGAAAAGTTTTGCCATTTCGCGATCAATAAATTCATTACGCACCTCAAAATGAAAGTGAATATTCGGGGCATGTTTTTTTATCATTCTCAGGATTTTTTTTGCACGCTCCGGATTCAGATTGAAGGTTGAATCAAGCACAAAAATCTGTGAGACGCCGGTCGCAGCAAAATGGCGCAACTCCAGTTCGACTCTTTCCAGAGAAAAATGCCGTACTCCATGAACGCCGCGCGAGTCAAAACAAAAATCACAGGTAAAGCTGCATCCACGCGATAGCTGCCAAAGTATACCGGGGGTAGTATGCGTATCAATTACACCGGTCAGGTATGGAGATGGAAGTGAATCAAGATTAGTTATGGGTGGCGGGGTTTGGATTATGGAGGTTGCAGCCGTCACTACGCCTGGTATCCTAGAATAATCTTTGCCAGCAGACAAGTTTTGGCAAAGTGACAAAAATGGTACTTCACCTTCGCCGGTGATAACGAAGTCAAAAATCCCAAGGTTAAGTACAGAACCGGGCTCGGCGGTGACTTCCGGGCCTCCGCAAAAAAGTTTGACGGCCGGGTGAAGGCGCCTCAGCTCTGTAGCAATTTTGCAGGATAAGTCACGATTCCAGACATAAATCGAAAAGCCGACCGCGGCAGGTGCAGGATCGGCAAGCCTGGCAGCGCAACTAACAGCGTCCTGACCGAGAAAAAAATCAATAAGGTTGATCGAAGTAGTACTCTCGAGTGCATACGCCTTAAGAAAGGCGCTCGCCAGAGGAACTGATTGCGGAGAAGGGCAGGGGTGAATTGAAACCAGGTTGATCAACATGCTGCTCTGTCCTTGTCATAGCGCCAGGTGTGGCGTGGTTGTCAGGAGTGCTTGTGTCTGGTGCACGACAAACAAAAAAGGTCAGCCTGGAAAGCTGACCTTTTTATTGATTTGGCTGGGGCGCCAGGGATCGAACCTGGGAATGCCGGAATCAAAATCCGGTGCCTTACCGCTTGGCGACGCCCCAATAAAGAAGAAAAAGAAGTAATCAGAGTGTTTCCACTACTGCTGCAAACCAGTCTGTAGTCTTTGTAACTTTCAAGCGCGCTGCTTCAGCAGTCTCAATATCTTTGAAAATTCCGAATACCGTCGGTCCACTGCCTGACATCATGCTTCCAGCTGCACCAAGGCTTATCAGCTGGGCTTTTATTTCGGCAATTACCGGAAACGCCGGGATAGCGACTGACTCAAGATCATTGGATAGTATCGAAACAATGTCATCAACTGACTCGAAAAACTCTGGCAGTTTATTCAGCTCTCTCTTGTTTGTCAACTGTAAAGATTGATAGACCCACGCTGTTGAAACATGGATGCCGGGATTGACAAGGAGAATCCAGCACTTCGGCATTTTAGGCAGCGAGGAAAGTTTTTCGCCAATTCCCTCCGCAAGTGCAGTTTTGCGGAAAATAAAAAATGGAACATCCGCACCAAGCTTACAGCCGATTTCCATAAGTACCTGGACAGTCAGGCCGAGTTTTAGTAAATCATTCATTCCCATCAGAACAGCTGCCGCATCGCTGCTGCCACCACCCAGACCGGCGGCAACCGGTATGTTTTTAACGATTTGAATATCCACCCCGTTACCGGATTCTACATGGTCAAGCAGCGATCGTGCGGCTTTCCAGGCAATGTTTTTAGGGCCGTCAGGAGCCCCTTGTGCATTGCAGGTGACGTTGATTGCCGGGGTGCCTGTCAGGGTTAAAGTGACTTTGTCACACAGATCAACACGTTGCATGATCATGCGAAGATTGTGATACCCATCTGGTCGCTTTTCAATGACATCCAACAGGTAGTTAATCTTTGCCGGGGCTGAGATGATTAATTTATCCAACGAGAACTCCAGTAAATGTGTGTATGAAATCTGTAGTTCATCTTATATCGAATAATCAGCAATTTTGTCGAGTATGAAGTTACCTGATCTGTTTCTGCTTTAGTATGCGCAGGGATACCTGCAGATCTTATTTTCCCAAAGCAGTCAGGCTGTTATCTCGCCATGTTGCCATGAAATGAATTTGACAGTTTTGCCGGCAGTGTGCTAACTCTGAAAACACAATTTATTGTCAAAAATAAAGGGGTTAAGTACATGTTTAAAAATATTCGTGAGGATATCAATTCTGTTTTTGAACGTGACCCTGCCGCCCGAAGTATGCTTGAAATTATCTTCTGTTATCCAGGCCTGCATGCTTTATGGTTTTATCGTATTGCCCATTGGTTATGGATTCATGAACTGTTTTTTGCCGGCAGATTAACCTCACATATCGGGCGATTCCTGACTGGGGTTGAAATCCATCCCGGTGCCAAGATCGGACGCAAGTTTTTTATAGATCATGGCATGGGAGTTGTTATTGGTGAGACGGCAGAGATTGGTGATAATGTGACCCTATACCACGGTGTTACCCTGGGAGGGGTGACATGGGATAAGGTCAAAAGGCACCCGACACTGCAGGATAATGTGGTGATCGGCTCCGGGGCAAAGGTTCTGGGGCCGTTTACTGTTGGCAAGGGGGCTAAAATTGGCTCCAACTCCGTTGTTGTTAAAGCGGTTCCGGATAATGCGACGGTTGTCGGTATTCCGGGGCGGATGGTTATGGCTGAAGAAAAAAAAGCCGACGGGCGCGCAGACCTGCAGCACGGGCAATTGCCGGACCCTGAAGCCAAGGCTATTTCCTGTCTGTTCGACCAGATTCGTGAACTGGAGCGAAAATACGATGTTCTTGCATCAGAATATTCAGAACTTAAAAAAAAGGTTGATGGTTGAAGTTCCGGTGCATCATGAATTCTCAATGTTCTCCATGCGTCTTGACGCTCAGCATAATATCTGACATATTTCCCATATGATAAAACGTCAAACTACAATAAATCGCATTTTTAAAGTATCAGGTATCGGCCTGCACAGTGGCGAAAAAGTGACGCTGGAGTTTCTTCCACGTCGGGAATTCGGCATCGCCTTTGTGTACAAAGGGCAACTTATCCCTGCCCGTTATGACATGGTAGGCGATACACGTCTATCTACCCAGATAGGGTGTGGTGGTGTCTCCGTTTCGACTATTGAACACCTGATGGCGGCACTCTATTTCTCCGGTATCACTAACTGTCTGGTTTATATAGACGGCCCTGAGGTGCCAATTCTGGATGGGTCGGCCTGGGAATTTTATCAGGGTATGTGGAAGGCGGGAGTATATGAATTCCCGGAGTCAGGAGTGTATTTAAAAGTAATTCGTCCGGTAGAGGTGCATCACAATGACTCCTGGGTCAAGGTCAAGCCTCTCAATACGCTTGAAATAACCATGTCTATTGAGTTCCGCCCACCGGTAGGAAAACAGAAGAAACGGGTTACTGACGTTGAGAACGCCTTTGCCATTATTAATTCCCGTACGTTTGTGCTCCAGGAGGAGATCGAAGCCATTCAAAAGATTGGCCTCGCCAAGGGGGGCACACTCGATAACGCGGTGGTAATCGGGAGCGATGAAGTAATGAACCCACTCGGTCTCCGCTACAAGAAAGAGCTGGTAAATCACAAAATTCTCGACCTGATCGGCGATTTTTATACCAGCGGCTATCGCATTCTCGGAAAAGTTGAAGCAAACAAAACGGGGCATTATCTGAATAATATGCTGCTTAAGGAACTTTTCTCGGATCCCCAGAACTACAGCATCTATTGACCTAAAATCACTTCTCCAGTATCCGTGAACAGCTTTACCGGCAATTCAAATGCCCTGATAAATATGTTCAATATTCCCTTACCCATCGATTTTACCGGGATTGCGCTGACCTGTGGGTCAGACCACTTTCCCTTGGCCTCAAAATAGGCTGTAAGAAGATTCTTCTCTTTTCCGGTCAAGAGCCACCCAACAATAGGAATACGGTTTACGATCTTGTCTACTGTCTGAAGTGGCTGGGCTCCGAGCGTAAGATCTAACTCTTCTTTTACGAAGTCAGCACTGCCTACTATGGATACGTTGATGGCATTACTGCTTATAAAGAGATCCTGGGTAGCCATAACACCGTCCCTGACCGAGATGCTTCCCTTAATGCTGCTGTAGGGCATGCCCCCGGATGTCATGTCTGGGAGCCTGAATCTGAGCAGTTGGGAAACATTCAAAATTGAAAAAACTTTGGCAAGTGTGTTGAATCTTTTCAGTTTCCCGTCGTTCATGATGAGACGGACATTCCCTAAAGCGCTCTTTTTAATTTCGAGAAGAGTGTTCCCGCGCGCCGTCAGGTCACCATGAAGTGTTAACGTGCCGGTAACCTCACGAGAAATATCCAGGGCTGTAAAAAACTTTTCAGCATCGGCCCTTGCTATATCAAGGGTCAGGTCATAGCGATCCCCCTGCGCGCCACCAGGCGCTATTCTCCCTTTGGCCGTAAGCTTGCCACCTAGAAATCCGGCGGTCAGGTTCTGCAGATAAATAGTGCCCTTCTCCTGTAGAGCTTCAGCTTTCAGTTTGCTAAATACCAATTTCTCAAAAATTCCATTTTCGATATTCAGGGTGAGTTTTACATCCGTGCTTTGAGTTTGCTCTCTCTCGGCATTTTGAGGTGGTGACGCAAAAATGCGCAGGTCATTCAGGTCGAGATATGATGACGTCACTACGATATCAGCCTTGGGATTACGGCCGGACTCATAGATTCCATTCAGACTGAAATTGGATGAATTGATCATCCCTGATACACTTTTCAAAACGATGGTGTCACTGCGCAGGGTGCCGTTGGCGTTTAACTGCTTGATACTGGCATCGCGCCCGGCTTCGGCAAGATTCATGTCGCGCAGATAAAGCTGCGGTGACGAGAGTGTAATATCGCCTTCCGGGTTTTTAAGGCTCTTTATGGCAGCCTTTATGGAAATGGCAGAACTGCCGTAACGAGCTGCCATAGTGGAGGTTTCCAGGCTGTTATCTTTAAAGCTAATTGAACCACTGAGACCACTTACCTGTTTCAGGTTATCATCAGGCTGGAAACTGAAACTGGTGAGAATCACGCTGCCGTGGTAATTCATGGCGCTCAGATCATCCGGATCTCCTCCACCCAGGATATGTGCCTGTACCGTCCCCCGTGGTTTATACTTTTGCCACATTGAGAGTAGTGGCAGTTTTTCACTCATTACAAACCTGTTGGTCTGAAGGTCGAAACCAAGATACGGCTTTTCTCCGTAGCCGATCAGGCCGCTACCGGAGACAACCAGAGGCTGAAGATTGTAGTTCACAGATGTGACTTTGGTTGACTCAGCACCGATAACTGTACTGAACTTGAGAGTATTCGGTGTAGCGAGCGGTTTGCTGATGTAGCCCGGCAGGTTGTAGGCCGCCTCCCTGAGATCCCACACTCCGTTCAGTTTATAAGCTGAATAATGGCCACTGCCAACCAGCTGCAATGAAGAGCTGTTGCTGTATTGAAGTTTTGGAATGCCGGCTAACTTTGCCAGCCATGCCATTTCGGGGGGGTGCGGAGTGATATTCATCTTAATGGGATAGTCGGCAGTGCCATGGGTATTGTATTCGGTGATGGAACCGTTTAGCGAAAACGGAGAAGTTCCGAAGTATCCGTTCATTCCAACAAGGTTAAAGTTTTTACCTTTTAGTTCAATAACCCCATTCAAGTTGTTGAACGAAGGTGCTTTTGGACCATAACTCAAGATCCCATTCGCTACGGTCCCGCGAATCATGAGGGTGTTGTAGTTCTGCCCGATTTCCATGTGGGCAATCTGGCTGACCCGTCCGTCGAGGATCCCGGCTTCAAGTTTGAATATACCGGATTTTATCTTGTTTTCGATGTAGTCGGAGGTGTCGCTATCAATTATCCCGTAAGGCACATAATTCCTGACATCTTCGTAGAGGAACGTTGACGGGGTAATCGCTTTGGCAATGATGCGTGGATCCTCGGTGAGGTAATCATGTATCTGGAGAGTCCCTTTAGCTCTGAATCCCTCCATGCTGATGTCTACAGTTGAAAAATCGATAAGCTGTTTCGTTAGAGCTACCGTGTACTCAAGCTGGAGTTTTCTCGGTGAAAGTGTGGCGTGAAATATAGTCGGCCAATTCAGAGATGCGCCGCTGACCAAAACTTTCCCTTTAGCGGTAAAATCCCGTGACTTACCCTTTAAGCTCGTGGCAAAATCCAACCTGCCACCGGTGTTGGCGAAAGGGATGAACTGTCCGAAATAAGGCCAGAATCTGCCTATTTCTGCCTGCTTGATTGTCAGATCGCAATCTACTACCGTGTCCAGTAATGATTTTTCTCCAGAAGGGAGACGTATAACACCGGAAATGGCTATGTGGGACGGGGTCCCGCTTGCAGCAGGAATGTCTGCAGCCAATTTGAGATGCCCTTTTTTCCCGCGTTCGATATGGTTAGCTGTGAGGGAAATGTTACGTAACTCAGCAGAAAAAGGCTTGTTTCTACCAGCCATATCACTCCAGAGTATCGACCCATTGTTTATGCGGATCTTTTTAAAGTTTATGCTAACACCGCCTCCGCTAGGCTTTAACAGATCATCGATATTAAATGTGCCGTCAACGTTGCGCAACAGCGAGATAGTTGAATCGTCCAAAATGAGGTTATTTAATTCAACTCTTTTTGAGAGTAAAGGTATCAGGGCTAATTTAACCGTTACCTTCCGGGCTGTTATGAAATCGGTGGCTCCGTCACGCTCTTTGACGGCAAATGAATTGAATTCGAAAGACGGACCCAGATGCCATACAAATGATCCGGAGGAAAAGCTTACCGGACGATTGAAACCTTGCTGGAGAGCCGCAACTATCTCACTCCTGTATGCATTTACATCCATAAGGTATGGGAGGAAAAAAGCCGTTGCCGTCACAATAGTGGCCGCTGCAACCATTAAAAAGCTGGATGCCTTGATAAAACCTGATGTGATTTTCACGTTGTCGGCCCCTCTGCTGTAACCCTGACGCGACGGATTCTTTTTCGATCTACACTTTCCACCGTGAAACGTAAGTTTTCAAATTCGATAGTCTCACCCTGCTGTAGCAATCGTCCGGCCTGCGCAAGCAGGAAGCCGGCAATTGTGGTGTAGGGTGCGTCTTCCGGAAGATGCAGGTTAAGCCGGAGATTTACCTCCCGCATCGTCAACATACCGTCGAGCAGATAGTCGTTATTTTCCTCAATGCACTGTTCGGGGGATATTTCATCAAATTCGTCGTCAATTTCTCCTACGATTTCCTCAAGCAGGTCTTCCAGTGTTATGATGCCCTCGAATCCGCCATATTCATCTACAACAAAAACCATATGAGTCCGTGCTGACTGCATCTGTTTCAAAGCGGTACTTAGCTGAGCATTGGCAGGAATAAAGCGGGGAGGGTAAACGAGTTCTTCAAGCTTGAAGGCCTGTGGGTGTGCATGCGAAAGGAACGGTTCAAGGTCTCTTCTGACAACAATACCAACAATATTATCCAGATGCTCCTGGTAAACCGGCATACGAGAAAAGCCCATTGAATTAAAGGCTGCCTGGGTTTCTTCAAACGTGGCGGTAATTGGAAGTGCGGCCACTGCATTGCGTGGGATCTTTACGTCCCGAACTTCCGAGTCGGAAAATTCAAAAATGCGGTGAAGCATTCGCTGCTCATCGGCTTCCAGCGTCCCGCTTGTGTGAGAAGTGTTAATTATCTGTCTCAATTCGTCTACTGTATATACGCTGGCGTGGTCAGATGAGCTATGTAGTCCCAGTAACCTGACAGTGCTTCTCCCGGCAAAATCAAGCAGGCGTATCGGCCAGCTGAACAGATTGTGAAAAAGTCGCAATGGCCAGGCCACAGCCATGGCAACGTTTTCTGCCCGGTCCAGTGCCAGCGTTTTTGGCGCAAGTTCACCAAGCACGATATGCAGGAAGGTTATGATGGTGAATGCACCAGCAAAAGCGATTGTATGG
>Ga0123338_10003090_pt1 | contig 15210 bp, 8 predicted proteins | sample grotaG_FD_89793 | JGI IMG/M metagenome (GOLD analysis project Ga0123338, IMG submission 89793) | Glacier valley bacterial and archeal communities from Borup Fiord, Nunavut, Canada, to study Microbial Dark Matter (Phase II) -... | ecosystem: Environmental > Aquatic > Freshwater > Ice > Glacier ...
GCCGATTATGGGCGTCAGGGTCGCTGGCTGCATCCACGTTCTGATCGAACCGCTGCCACGAGGCTTCGGTCAGGCGGTCGATCTCAGCTTGCTGCTCTGGGGTAAGGTTCTGCTCGTTCATGCGCCGTTCTCCTTGCGGGTAGGGTGTGCCAAGGCAAAGCAAAGAGGTCAGCGGCGTTGTTCGCCTGCTGACCTCTCGTTCTGGTCTATTGCTATCTATGTGTCTGGCTGTGGAAGGTGCTGACAAGACATCCGCTGCTTTGTGCCACATGGTTAGATAGCTTCGGTACTACTTGATCTTGACGATGTACTTAGACTTAGCTTGCACAACTCCGTTCTTAATTATTTCGCAAACCATATCATGACTTCCTCGGTACTTGGTCGTTTCCCAAGCGGCCTCATCCACTACTATGCCCGCAGGACGAGGAGTGATGCTGCTCTCCTTAGCGGCCTCACGACCGTGATTCCTAACTGTCCACCTAACTTCATAGGGTCTCAGAACGTCTGTAGATGCAACTTTGAAGCATAGCCACGTCCATTTTGGCAGCGACCAACCATTGCTAGAATACCGCCCTAGAAGCGCGCCTTCCCTCTCGTTAGAAGTAAAGGCCTCGATCTCAACACGTTTCGGTTGACTGGCTGCGGGCAGAGTGACAGCCCTGATCTCCTCGTCGAACGCGTCCTCAGTAAACTCCTCATCTTCAGACATGGCTGCTGTCGCTGACTCAACCAAAGACACTTTATCGCTGGCTGGTTCTGTCGGAAAGTCAGTACCAAAAATGACGTTCCAAGCCTCTGCACTCTTTTGGATGGTATCCATACTACGAGCTGCTTCAGCAGCTGCCAGCGACTCCTGTACTATCTCCGCAAACCGCTTGGCCTCATCTGGTTCAACGCTCAGGCTAAGGATTTTGTCAGTATTACCCAAGTCTGGAACATCTGGGAAGTTGCCTTCTGTTAGTAGATCACCACAATCTTCCCAGAGGTTGGACAAGAAGTTAACAAAGGCTTCAGCATAGGTCGGTGCATCAGCATCTTGGTACTTTGCCACAAGAGACTCAAGGGTGAAGCCTTTTGGCACAGGCCGCTCAATCTCACGTAGATAATGAGCTTGGTAGCGGTACCAAGCCTTGACGATCTTTACAAAGGGCACGTAGTGACCACCTCCCAACTCGTTTAGTTGGGTTGCTGCCTCCATGTGACCTACTGGATAGGTGTCGATCCACACCTCCAATGGACGGTCTGGAATCTCAAGTGGATTGTTATCATCATTAACAGACACCACAGGAACCACGTCCAAGGTCGTACTCGACATATCAATACGCACCGAACGACGCTGCATAGCTGTCTTAGCTTGGTATCCAACTTGCTCCAAAACGGCACGGAGATCGATGACTACATCCTCCGGTTCATTCTGATCAGTCTTAATGTTCAACAGTATGCAAACATCTACATCCTTGATTGGCTGGATAGCCGTGTTGCGTGCGTAGGAGCCATACAGAAAAGCGTCGTTGTACCATTGCTTCCATTTCTTGTCATTATGATTAGCAAGACGGCTTCTCAGAGTTTTGTGGAGTTGAATAGCCAAATCCCTACTGGCAGAGCTTGGCTGAATCTCACGCAGATAACGGCGGAAGTAGCTAGGAATGTCCACTAATGAGCCTCCATGTTCATGGTGTAAGCAAGCCTGTACCCATCGGCATTGTGATCATAATATACATGAACTCTGTGCCGGTCAACAAGCTGCCGACCGACCAAAGCTGCAAACTCAGTTGACGAAGCTACAAAAAGATGCACATCTTCCACTTGCTCCCTGTCCCACAGTTGGCGCAGAGTATCGCCAAGCTGCTGTGCCAATGCTCGTGCTTGGTCTGGGCTGGTAATTGCATCTCGCGAAGGGCCATCTGGTGGCACGCAACGAACCCGCCAACGTGGTGTTATTGAGTTCTGCTTGCGCCACTTAGTAACATCTTGACTAGTGTCGCGGCTAACAGCAACCTCAACAATAGCTACATGATTATCGGCTTCTCCGGGTTGACGAGTAGGGATAAAGTTAAAGCCACTACCCCTCGGCCCGTCCGCCGCCCAAGTATCTTGCCTAGTACAGAGTTGCAATTGTAGACTCCCTTTGGGAGGGAAGCTATGACCGAGGGCAACAGCAACCGGCAACCTTGCCTTCAGCCACACGCTCACCAAGTTTGGTCGCCCTTGTTGAGCTAGGATGCTTGTTACATCGGCAAGGGCGGGCAGAAGGGTTTGGTGCCAGACGTTGGGATCAGGATAGTTGCCATCAAACCAAGCTGACCAGTCTAGATCGAGGTGCAAGCGGTCGGTGGGAGGTATGTAAGGGAAGGTGCGAAGACAAATGCTCAACCCTTGCTGCCTGTCCTCATCACGGCTTCGGCGCAAGGCCAGAGCTGACCTCAGCGTGCGTTTTGCTATGGTTTGTACCTCTTGTTCCGAAGGTACAGTGTCAGCAACCTTCTCCGCGTTGAAGTCCGCAAGCGAAGTTAGCCCTAGATCGGCGCAGTGAAGTGCAAGCTGACCAAAAGAGACACCTTGCAGCACAGGGATGATGTGAAACTGAGGATCACGCTGCCAACGCGCCAGAGCAGTTGGTACTTCGTACCGCCAGATGAAGTCGGAATTGAGCAACCGCTCAGTCACGTAGAAAAGGATAGCATCGCAGCCATTGTTAACTAGCTCGCGCAGCCGCGCAACGTTGTGACCGCCAAGCTCCAAGCTGGTTTGATCGCGTACCACCCGAACCCCACGCAACTGCAAGGCGCGTTCAAGCAGCAGCACTGCATCTTCATCCTGTCTCGCGTAGCTGATGAAAACTGAAGCCGGGTCGTGAGAACCCAAACGGTTGTTGGGTTGCTGTCCATCATTGGTCATTATCTGCTGCTGCTCCGTAACTGGTTCATCCCCAGGCAGCTTTGGCAAGCTGGCATTAGCTGCTGCCTTCTGTTCTGGCTGCCCAGCCACAATTGTCACCCGCCGAAGTGGGATGTAGTCAGCAACGTAGGGGTACTGGTTGGCCCAGTCAGCGAGAAACTCAACGCCTAGCACCGCAACTGCTGGAGTATTGGAGCCAAACCACTTTTGTACGTACTCGGTTAGACCAGTTCTCAGTATGTCCTGCTGTTCAGCAGTAAGGCTTTTGCAGAGACAAACCACGTAGCGGTAGCCCTCACGAAGTCTGTTACTCAGGTAACGTTCTTCTGGTTCAACTTCAACAATCGTCTTGCCACGTGGCTTTTTAGCATTTGGCCCCACGAGTTCTCTGATAAGTGCCTCAAGCAAACCTTGAATGCTCCTACCACCCATCTTCTCTGTAGCTTTGAACTGCCAGACGGTCCTTTTATCAAGCAGACCCTTGCTGTCACTGGCGAATCCATGTACAGCAGCATCAGCACCGCCGTCGGGAACATCCGTCCGCAGGGTAGTCACAACCTCGGTGGATTTTATATCCAACTGGCGTGCATGAGCCTCGATCAGAGCGTTCATAAACTTGGCGAAGTCGTAACCACCGGGACGTTGTAGATTGAGGAGGTCTAGTGCATCTATGGGGGTGTTAACTTGGATGCTCAATGCTTCTCTTGGGCGTACTTCCTCTGTCCTGTAGTAGGTTTGTGCTGAACCTATTGTTTGGTTGGCTGGAAGGCTTAGATTAAAGTTCCTTTGCTTTACACGCTGTTGGCCCTTCTCTACTATGTAGGGTCGCCACACTGGGTCTTCTTCAGGTTCAATCTCAACGGCAAAGGTATAGGTGACAAGCTCAATAGACCGATCCTCAACCAGCCCCTCAAGGATGTCCTCGAACATTGGGGAACTCACACCAGTTACTTTGCTAAAGTAGCTAACTTGGTGTTCGTGTTCGTTGGACTTGTAGTGGTAAGGATGTTTGTCCTTGACTTGCTGAAGGTAGGACAATATGCGCTCCACAGCAATCTCTTGGTATAGGGCTTTGCTTGCAGCCGTGAAGCTACCATTGAACACATACAAACCTTCTTCAGCTTCCTTATTCTCTCCAACAATAAGTGATGGTAGTTCTTTAACTTCCCCATAGGAACAAGGTAGAGGCAGAGTTGAAGGTAGGGTCGCGCCGTTCTTCAAAGCGCGGAAGCTACAACCTTCTGATCCTTGCTCATACTCACCTTCAAACTGGCTGCTGTCTTGCCACATGAGGAAATTGGCTATTTTGAAGAACAATGCTCTCTGTTTAACCGTTGGCTCTGTGCTTTTTTGACCGCTCAACCTTACTCTCCTTGTATCCACTAGCTACTTTTGTTCACTGCACCTTAGCTCAGACTCAACATCATTTAGGGGAACCTAGCTCCCCCGCAACCTCCCGGAACTGCGCCAGCGCAGCCTCCAAGTCCTCCATGATCTCGGCCGCCAGCACATCTGGTTCCGGTAGAGTGGCACTATCTTCCAGCGACAGGTCGCGCAGCCAGGTGATGTCCAGGCTGGCTTTGTCGCGGGCGGCGATCTCCTCGTAGGTGTAGCACCGCCACCGGCCTTCGGGATTGCTCTCTGACCAGGTAGCTGTGCGCTGATGGCGGTTGGCCGCATGGTAGCAGGCAACGAAATCATCCAAACCTTCGGCCTTCAGTGTACGCTGCTTGAGGGTGAAGTTCTGGTTGGTGCGGAGGTCATATATCCAGACCTCTCTGGTAAGTGCGGCCGGCCTCCGGTCGAAGAACAGCACGTTGGCCTTCACCCCTTGCGAGTAGAAGATGCCGGTGGGTAGGCGCAGCAGGGTATGCACGTCGTACTGCTCAAGCAACTTGCGCCGGATCGTCTCGCCTGCGCCGCCCTCAAACAGTACGTTGTCAGGGACAACCACTGCCGCCCGGCCATCCTCGTCCAGCAGCGTTTTGATGTGCTGGATGAAGTTTAGCTGCTTGTTGCCGGTCGTCGTCCAGAAGTCCTCGCGGTTGTAGGTACGCCCCTCGTCGGCTTCGTCGTCACCTGATTTACCACCGCGCTTGCCAAAGGGTGGGTTGGTCAGGATCATACTGTAGCGGCTGCCGGGATCGACCAGCAGGCTGTCCTTAACCTGGATCACGCTCTGGTCACTGTCCAGCCCCACGCCATGCAGGTAGAGGTTCATGACGCAGAGGCGGGCAGTTTCCGGCACCAACTCCCAACCGCTGAGAGCAGCACCACGCAAGTGCCGCAACTGGTCACGGTTGAGCTTGTAGCTGTCTTTAACGTAATCGTAGGTGGAGAGGAGGAAGCCACCAGTGCCACAGGCGGGGTCGCAGATGGTGTCAGCGGGACGCGGCTGCATCACGGCAACAATAGCTTCGATCAGTGGGCGCGGGGTGAAGTATTGACCAGCACCCGACTTTACCTCTTGAGCGTTACGTTGCAACAGGTCTTCGTAGATCGCGCCCTTCACGTCCACATCCATGCTCGACCAATTCACCTCGTCAATCAGCTTGATCAGGCGGTAGAGGCTGGCGGGGTTGCGTACCTTGTTGACCGCGCCGCTGAAGATGGTACCGACCAAGCCGGTCTCGCCACCCAGCCGACCCAGCAGGTTGTCGTAGTGCTGGCGCAACTCCTCACCCGACCTGCCGCGCAGGAGCGGCCACTCCTTGCCGAGCGTGTTGGCTTTGCCTAGCTGCTCCTCGCGCTCGTTGATCATCTTGAGGAACAGCAGGTAGGTTAGCTGCTCAAGGTAGTCGCCGTAAGATGTCCCGGCGTGGCGCAGTTCGTGGCAGTAGTCCCAAATGCGCTTGCCGATGTCGGATGCTGTCTCCATAGTTTGTCTCTCCCTAGAGTAGCCGTCCCTGACCTGCGGCTGCCCGGTTGCTCCTACGCTTCGCCTTTGGTGCCGCAGAACGCTTCGTCTTCTTCTCACCGGCTGTGTTGCCTGCTTCTGCACGCTGCTCTCGGATGCAAGCCAACAGGACGCTGGCTGGCTCATCGTTGTGGTCTTGCGGCACCAGCTTACCGCTGAATGCCCGCTTGAGGATCGCCTGCCGTAGCCGCCCAGCCCGCTTCAGGTTAGCAGTGATGGTAGCTTGTAGCTCATCCACCACTGACAGCCGACGCTCCACCTCGGCGACGATGCGCTGCTGCTCGGCAAGAGGAGGTAGAGGTAGTACAATGGATTTTATCTTGGACACGCTCAGCGTGTACAGACCACTAGTTGATGATGCCACTGCCCTCATCTGAGCAATGCCTTGAGGGGAGTTTAGGTACTGGCTTGCGTAGATGGCACTTAGCTTTGGAGTTCGTACCCTGATAATGTGATTTTGGTGAACACAATTCTCAATTTCGCCGCGCCACAAAGCGCAACGACCAATCTCAGTTCTGCTACCATTACCCTCCACGATCAAGAGGTCTTCCGATTGAAGCCTGAGTTTTTCAAGCTCGTTCCCAAACAACTCTATATTGAAAACTTCTTTAAGGTTTAGTCGCCCACGCAGCACATTCTCAACTCTAAGATAAGGATATGCGTTCTGGTTGGGGTTTCGACTAGGCTGCTTCTGAATGCCTCCTTGAACTTCTCCCACTGCGTCGAGAGTAGTCCAGACCCAACCCTCCGGCAACAGCGGCAGGCTTGCTGTGTCTGGGCTAGCAGGTTGGGGGTAGGCCTGCTTCTGCGGGTCTTTGCCCTTAGCTCGTTGTGCCGCTTCCCAACTTACCCGCCGCTCAGTCTGGATGCGCTCTAGCAGGATGCTGGCTGGCTCATCATTGGGGTCTTGAGCGACCAGCCGACCTTCGCAGGCTGCCTTCAGCACGCTGGCGTGGTAGCGGCGCAGGTTGGCGTGGGCGTGGTTCAAACCAGCAACCCCAGCATCAAGGCGGGTTAGCTGCTTCTCAATCTCGGCGACGATGCGCTGCTGCTCGGCGAACGGGGCTAGCGGGAAGGGTAGATTTTGCACTATTGACTGGTTAATGTTTGGCTGTGCGCCGCCAGCACGCTTCCCAAGCAAAGTTTGCCGTTGAGATTGTAGCCAGTAGAACATATACTTAGGGCTAAACACTTCGGCACGAGGGACAACTGCACAGATCGCTTGGTTGGTTGAGGTGTCCAGCCCCAGAATAGCTGTCTTGCCTACAGTTGCACCATACAAAGCCACTACAACGGTGTTCTTTGGAAACACCTTCGCGCTGGAGTGCTTGAGACCCTCGGCTGTAATGTGTTCTTCAACCTCTGTAACTAGGTTGTCCTCAAGCTCACCCGATTTCAACCAAGGAATGTCGCCTTTGTAATACTTAGGCACAGCGCGATCAGGTGTGCCACCGCTCAGGGTGCTAGCAACCTGACCTATTGTTGTCCAGTCCCACCCCTCTGGCAGCCTCTGCTCACCCTCCTCGTCGCTCATCAAACCACTAGCTCCAAACTCAGTTCGTTAAGTAGCGGGGTAAGGTCAAGGCCGAATAGTTGCCGCGCCTTCACCTGCCCACCAATGTCGAAGAATCTGCCAGTATCCAGATCATCCGGCTCAGTAGTCAAGCTCTCGGCGATGTGAGCCGCGATCAGGTCGAGCCACTGCTGCTGCTCCAAGCTGAAGTTGCGTCCATCATCCCGCTGCTGCGCCAGCCAGCGTTGGTAGCGGTCGGCCACCACCTCGCCGTAAGGGACTAGTTTACCCTCGCGCTGCAAGGCATGACGCACCAGTGCCACCACATCGGTTGCCGCCCGCTGGCTGCTGACTGGACGCACCTTGTCACCGTCCAGCACACGGTAGGCACCCCACAGCGCAGCCAGGCTCAGGTTCAAGGGCGGCTGTTCCAGCAGTGCCTTCAACTCCTTGACCGCCGCGAGCGTCAACCGCTGCTGGCTGTAGGGCTGGCCGTAGAGGATTTGCAGGGCCACGATCTGGTCGCGGCGGGCAGCAATGAACTGCTCAAAACTCTCGACCTTTGCCAGTGCCTGTTCGATGCTGGTTGCGGTGTAGCCCAATTCTACCACATCGTCGCGGCTGAGGCGGTCGATCACCTGCTCGCTGCGCTTATGTATTTGGTTCAGCAACTTACGCAGTGACGGGTTGGCGGCCAACAAGTCCGCCGCCGCCTCAACCATCTCGGCGCGGGCCGCCGCTAGCTGCTCGTCGCTCGGCGTGCTGCTACCACCCAGTTCGCAAGCCCGCTGCCACTGCTGCTCTGGATCGAGTGCGTCCACCAACGCACGGCTAATAGCGGTCAGGGTTTTGCCACCGCTAATGTTATGCACCTGCTCATGCTCGGTGGGGGTTAGCTTCTTGTTCAGCCGGGCCAGCCGCGCCGCCAGTGAACTCAGCACCTCATCAGCGCGGTCGCCCATCGCCAGTTGCTCAAGCAGCTTCTCGAAGCCGACCGACCGCTGCCGATCCAGTATCTTCGGCTCGATTTTGGCCCGCTCGAAGATGCCCACCGTGTCAATGAAGATAAAGCGGTTCTTCTCCTCCGCGTCACTCGTAACCCGGCGCAGGTCGCTGGCTCGCATCACCCTTGTGCCGCGCCCCTGCATCTGCTCGAACAACTGCTTGGACTGCACCACCCTCATGAGCAGCAGGATTTCAATCGGCTTGACATCGGTGCCGGTGGCGATCATGTCTACCGTCACCGCAATGCGAAAGTCCGGGTCGGTACGGAACTGGTTGATCAAGTCCTGCGGGTCAATACCCGAAACCTTGTAGGTGATCTTGCGGCAGAAGTTGCCACCCTGGTTGAACTCCTCGCGCACGATCCTAACGATGTCCTCGGCGTGGCTGTCGTCTTTGGCGAAGATCAAGGTTTTGGGTACGACGTTGCCGCTGCGCTCTGGAAAGAGGTCAACAAACAGCCGCTCCTTGAAGGTGCGAATGATCGTGCGAATCTGATCCTCGGCTACCACTTGACGATCAAGCTGGCTGGCCTCGTAGCGAAGGTCGTCATCCATCAACTCCTGACGTTCGACGCGGGTGTGACGGTCGCGCTTGTCTATGTAATAGTCGGCCTCGACCTTATCCACGCGGCTGCCCTGCCCACTGATGCGGGTGCGGATACAATACACCTGCTCGTCCACGTTCACCCCGTCGGCCACCGCCTGGGCGCGGGTGTAGTTCATCACCGTGTTCTGCTTGAAGAAGGCAAGGGTGTGCGCCGACGGCGTGGCGGTCAGGCCGATGTGAAAGGCATCGAAGTAGTCCAACACCTGCCGCCAGACGGTGTAGATCGAGCGGTGCGACTCGTCAATCACAATGAAGTCGAAGAACTCAATTGGTAGGGCAGGGTTGTAGCGCACCTCGCGGATTGGCTGAACTAGTGCCTGCTCGTCCTGGGCAAACAGCGACTGCTGCTCATCAGCCGGGTCAAGCTCCGGCTCACCGCTCAGGATCGAGTAGAGCCGCTGGATGGTGGTGATGAAGACCTGGTTGGCGGGGTCGAGGTTGTTGCTGTTCAGGTGTTTGGTCGTGTATAGCTTGGTGAAGGTCAGGTTGCTGTCTGACGGCTGGAAGTTACTGAACTCCTTGTACGCCTGGTCGCCCAGATTGGCGCGGTCAACCATGAACAGGACGCGCTGGGCCTTTGCGTCTTTGAGCAGCCGGTAGACGGCGTTGATGGCAGTGAAGGTCTTGCCGCTGCCGGTTGCCATCGAGATCAGCGCACGCGGCTTGCCAGCGGCCAATGACTGCTCAAGGCCGGTGATCGCCTGCACCTGCGCTGACCACAGGCCGGTGGTCACTACTGGTGGCATCGTCTGCAAGCGGCTTCGCAGCGTACCTGCGCCCGCCTGCCAATCGTTCATCCACTGCCGCAGCGTCTCTGGGCGGTGGAAGCTGAACAGGTCACGGTAGTCTGGTCGGGGGTCAAGCCCGTTCATGAAGCTGCACAGCCGCCCGGTCGTGGCATAGAGGAAGGGCAGTGGGCGGTGCCAGGGCGTGAGGTTAGTGGGCAGGCCAGTGCTGTACTTGTCCAACTGCGCCGCTACCCCGCTGAGAGTAGTGTCGGCCTTCTTCGCTTCGACTGCACCAACGGCCTTGCCACCGACAAACAGCAGGTAGTCAGCCTCACCGGTCTTGAGCGGGAACTCGCGCACAGCCACGCCGAGACGAGCCTTGAGGTTCAGCTCGTCGCGGTCTTGGATGACCCAGCCTGCTTGAGTTAGCTGCTCATCTATTAGCTTTCGTGCATCGGCTTCTAGTTCTGCCATCACCATTCCCACTTCCAGTATCACGTTAGGCTACCGCCTACTTGCCCACTTCCATACGAGCAGCGGTATACTGACATGGAACGATGGGTTAGTTACACAAGCACCTGAACACAAGCATTATAGCAAAAGAGACCCGAACTGACAAGCCGTCGACAACCTTGCAAGCTGTTGAGGAGACACCACCTCACTACCTTCTTGTCCTGCCTCATGCTTGACTGGCCGCTACCAGCAAACATCAAGTACAAGCAGGCGATCCAGCAGCCCAGCCCGCACATCCTGCCCACCCTTTTTGTTCAGCCCGCTGAAGAACAGGAGCTTGAGCCGCTCGGCGTAGAAGTTACCGCCCGGCCCTGCTGCCTTGCGATATGCAGTCCAGAGATCGCTCGGGTAGTCGCCGTCGCCAGCTAGCTTGAGCCAGCCCTTCTTCTGGACGAAGGCGATGAACATCAGCCGATTAAAGAGCCTTTGGGTGAACATCTGCTTCTGGCGGTCGTCAGCGATGCCAACAATCGCGGCCTTGACCTCGGCAACAGATGTTACAGATGATGTAAAGAGAGGGAGTGCAATGGATGCTTAGAAATGACGGGAACACATGATGTGTTCTCGTTACCTTCACGCTGAAACTTTACAGTAGCCCCCCTCGTATATAGGTGTGCAAGGGGTTGGGTGTACCACCTCATCCTGGCAGAAGCTCTACGCAGCCACGTCCCGGCGCATCTGTCAACTTTGCTCAACTTAGCCGATTGCAACGTGTGGGGAGTAGTAAGCATAAGTCAAGTCAGAGAACAAAGGGAGGTAAGTCTATAAGTAGAACTTTCGTAATGGTTTTGAACGTTGTAGCTAGCGGGAGCCAAATTACTGGTATCAACCTTAATTTTGGAACACTGGCTACGCTCGTCGCGTTCTTGGCTTCTATGTCAAGGTGGGTAACAGCGAACTGGGTGCTAGTGGTTATTGTTTCGATGCTTGTGCTTATCTGCTTCTTGGGGAGCCGCCACACGTAAGGCGGCTCCCATTCATTTGCCCTGACTTAGTAGCCATTCTCCGCCTGCGCGTTCTAGGCAAAGACATGGCCCTTGACAACTATAGTCAAGAGCCATGTTATTTGGCACCTACTGTAACAAGGAGCGGTTGAAAAGTAGGTAAGTTTGCGGTGGCACCAGCAGTGCGGCTGGTTGAAGTAGTTAGCCGCTGGGCTGATCAGCTACCCAGTGGTATAATGAGCAGCAGGTAATGTCCTGCTCAGTTGTAGTAAAGCCAAACCACGAACCGGTCAGGCTAAGTACCAGGACACCCACAAGGGGGCAAGATGAGTAAGCAAGCGTATAACGTCTGTCTAACCGTATTGATGGTTGTTGTTCTAGCTAGTGTTGGAACCGCACCACTGGCAGCAGCTATAAAGGATGCGCCGCCGCAAACCCCGGCTGCTATTAAAGCATCGTGGCCTGCGGCAGCCCCAGCCTCCCCGCAGCAGGCCAGGGGGCGAGGCGGCATCTTCATTGACGTGCAGCCGAAGGTTGTGCCTGCTTACGACCACACTAGCACTAATGGTGGGTCAGTGCCTTACATCGCAATTGTCAGTTCCGGCTGGCTGCCCTATGATAGGGTCATCATTAATATAAACGGCAGCTACGAAACTGGCCTACTCAGCGCGAATCCGGCTGGCTTCTTTGTGCATACCTTCCCGCTCCAGGAGATTTTCCTCCCATCAAACGAAGTCTTCACCGTGCAACTGCGAAGTTTTACCACCGGCCAGTCGGCCACCGATAGTGTCTATCTTGCCGAATCGACCAGTGTACCAGCATTTAGCGTTGCCGTTGCTCCGCAGCAGGCCCGTCCCGGTGACTATGTGGCTGTGCTGGGGGTCAACTATCCCATGGGCAGCGTGGTCAGCTTTACGCGTGGCTCGGAGGTGCTTGCAACACGTCAGATTACTAACACCAACTACTCGGCTTGCTACGGTGCGTCTACGGCGGCTGGCTGTGCCTATGCAATTGTGCGCGTGCCGCTGACCGCCACCGACGGGGCGCAGGTCTACGGCATCTACAGCGACATACTGAGCGCGACCCTCGGTCACTCGGTTGAGGAACGGGCGGATGCACGTAACATCGCGGTGGCGCGCGCCTATGCTGCTCAAGGCAGTTGGCGCAGCGGCAACCCCAGCCGCACCAGCCAGATCGCCGAGGGCTTCCTCCCTGGTGAATTGGTCAGCGTCGAAACAACCGGGCGGCCTAGCTACAACCTGACCGCCGACAGACAAGGTACAGTCTACAGCAGCTACGATTACGCCGGGGGTGGGGCAGCCAGCATCGGCTTCACCTACACCGGGCAAGGCAGTGGACGACGGGCGTACTACAAGCAACTGTTCCAGCCGCAGGGCAGCAACCAACCCAGCCTGCTGGTTAGCCCCAGCTTCACCTTGCACGGCCAGTCGCAGCGGGTGGTTGGCTCTGGCTTCCCAGCCAACATAACCGGCACCCTGGAACTCAACAAGGGTCGTTATGGACGCACTCTCGCTACACTAGCGACTGACGCAGCCGGTAGTTTTAGCACCACGCTGTCGCTAACTAATACTAGCTACTACGGTGATGCAGTCAGCTTTCAGGTAGTCAACGGTGGGCTGACCAGCACCGCAGTCACCGGTTTTTACCTTGAGGGTGAACTGACGGCCACTGCCTACCTGACTGGGTTGATCCAGGATGCCAGCAACAGTGCGCCGCTCGGTGGCAGGTTGCTACTTAGCAGCCCATCCTCATTTGTTTACGTAGGAACAACCTCCGCTGGGGTCTACACTGCCACCGACCTTGCGCCTGGCAGCTACACGGTGACGATGCTTGGTGGTGACTCCCGGACCAGCTACGCCAACGACAGTTGCTACTTTGCCCAAACGCAGACGCTTACCCTGCAACCGGGCGCGAACCAGCTCGACTTTGCGCTCAAGCGAACCGGACCGAACGCCAGCGGTTATAGCTGCTACGAAGGCCTGCGCCGCGACTACATCCCGCTACCCGCCACCAGTCTGGTGCTGACCGGCTTTGGCAGCTTGCAAAACTACGGCCAGCTAAGCGGCTCACAACTGCCCTTCAACCTACCGTTCGCCTTCCCCTTCTATGGGCAGAGCTACACCACCGGCACGATTGAGACACTCGGCTTCCTGCGGATCGGTCAGGTCATCTCCTCAACCTACGGGAGCAGCACCACCTTCGATTGCTCGGCCAGCTACCCTGCCGGGGTTATCGCCGCCAACGCGAGCTATCTGCTGGACAGCCCAGAGCCAGGGGCGGGTGTCTATACCAGGGTAGTCGGCACGGCTCCCTATCGCCACTTTGTGGTTGAGTGGCGCAACTACGCTTTCCCCGATTTTTCACAAAGCACTGTGCTTGACCCCTACCGATTCTATACCAGCACAATGCAGCTTCAGCTTGATGAGGGCAGTGGTGACATCTTCATGCTCTACCCGCAAGTCGCACCGGGCGGGGATGGTATCTCTGGCGCGACGGGGATTAGTGGCTTTGGTGGGGCAACACCACGCAGCCACCACTGCGCTGAGGGGCCGCGCTTCTTCAACGCTGGCTCAACCGTGCGCTTCTTCCGGGGCAACCTGGTCAGCGGGCGGGTGACAGCGGCTGACGGAGGCAGACCATTGCCGGGCGCGTTGGTGCGGGTGATCGAGCCAGGCGGTGAGGTGACGCAGGCCCGCACCGACAGCAGCGGCGCGTACAGCATGACCCTTGCGCTAGCCACCAACCTTAGCCTGACGGTCGCCGCCGATGGCTACCAGACGGTAACGACCAACCTCAACGCGCCGACCGCGATCAACCAGCCGCTAACCCGCAACTTCAGCCTGCTCGCTGCCCAGCCTGCCTGCAACCTGAGCTTCACCGACGTGCCGACAACTAACATCTTCTACGCCAACATCCGTGCGTTGGCTTGTGCGGGCATCGTCAACGGTCTGCCCAACGGTGACGGCAGCTTCCGCTTCGAGCCGAACAGCAACACGACGCGGGGTGAGTTCGCCAAGATCGTGGTGCGCAGTTATGGTCTACCGCGCACCACCCCCGCCACGCCAACCTTCCGCGACGTGCCAGCTAGCAACGTCTTCTACCTGTTTGTCGAGGCAGCCGCAGCAGCGGGCGCGATCACGGGTTACAGCGATCCAGCAAGTTGTCCCAGTGGCGCTACACCTTGTTACCAACCGGGGGCGCGGATCAGCCGGGTGCAGGTGGCCGTCATGCTCAAGCGGGTGGGGCAGTACCCGACCGTAAGCCCCACCAGCGCAAGCTTCGCCGATGTGCCGGGGGGTGCCTTTGGCTACAGCGCAGTGGAGACGTTGGTCAGCCGGGGAGTGGTTGGCGGAGCAGCCTGTGTCAGCGGTAGCGGCCAATGCTTCCGGCCCAACGACCCGATTCGGCGCGGCGAACTGGCGAAGGTTGTGGGCCGCGCCACTGAGGGCAGCCAGTAAGTTGAAGCGCAGCCGTACCAGCCGCCGGTAGCGGTGATGGTGTAGTGAGCAGTACAAGACTGGTGCGGGCAAGGTGAACGAATCAACTACCCCCACAACGAGCAAGAGCTTCTGAGATCACGTCAGCAGAGTAGCTACAGACTACTGAAGCACGCCTGCCCTGCTACCGCAGCAGCTTCTCGGCCAGTGCCAGGGCATCCACCGGCCAGTAAACTTGTGGACGCGGCTGACCCACGCCCGGCCCAGCTTCTGGCCTACAACTCAGCACCGCCGCACGCCACTGCTGCGGGATCGCTGCCAGACCGTACACCCCACCCAGCAGCGCAGCGGCAATGGCCGCGTTGGTGTCGGTGTCACCACCAGCCATGACGGTAGCCACCACGCCCGCTTCAAGACTGTCGCTATGCAGTAGCTGGTGGAACGCGTTTTGCAGAGCTTTGACTACGTGACCCATCTGCGGCTGGTAGTCAGCTGGAGGTTGCGTTGCGGCTGCCGCCAGTGTAGCGGTGATCGTCTGGGTGCGGCCATGTGCGGCCTGCCACGCCACTGCCCGCTCGTAGGTGGTGCGGGCATCCAACCCTTCACCCACCGCTGCGGCCAGTGCAAC
>Ga0123338_10003093_pt1 | contig 15202 bp, 13 predicted proteins | sample grotaG_FD_89793 | JGI IMG/M metagenome (GOLD analysis project Ga0123338, IMG submission 89793) | Glacier valley bacterial and archeal communities from Borup Fiord, Nunavut, Canada, to study Microbial Dark Matter (Phase II) -... | ecosystem: Environmental > Aquatic > Freshwater > Ice > Glacier ...
GGCGATTCACGTCTCGGCGATCATGGCGATCACCGAAGATCTCTTGCCTTCGCTGACCTTGCTGCGCGACGCGCTAGAGGCGAAAGCGTAAGCCTGGCACGGTATCATCAAGACGGGCCGCACGCATCTTCAAGATGCAACGCCGATTCGTCTTGGCCAAGAATTCCACGGCTACGCCGGTTCGATCGACCGCGGCATCGCGCGCGCGAAGCATGCACTCGATGAACTCGCCGAAGTCGCGCTCGGCGGCACCGCCGTCGGCACCGGCATCAACACGCATCCGGATTTTGCGAAAAAAGCGACGGCCCGCCTAACGAAGGCCGTCGGTGCGAAGGTCGTCGAGACCGAGAACCATTTCCAAGCTCAATCGACGCTCGATAACGCCGTCGAAGCCTCGGCTGCGCTCCGCACGATTGCCGTCTCACTCTATAAGATCGCGAACGACGTTCGCTTCCTTGGATCGGGTCCGCGCGCCGGCATCGGCGAGCTGAACTTGCCCGAAGTGCAGCCCGGCAGTTCGATCATGCCCGGTAAAGTGAACCCCGTCATCTGCGAATCGGTGCTCATGGCGTGCGCGCAAGTCATCGGCAACGATGCGACGATCGCGTTCGGCGGCGCGGCGGGCAACTTCGAAATCAACCTCATGATGCCGGTCGTCTCGTACAACCTCATGCAGTCGATCGAACTCCTCGCAGCAAGCGCGAAGAACTTCACGACGCAGTGCATCAACGGCCTGGAAGCAACGAAAAAAGGCCCCGAAATGGTCGAACGCGGACTTGCGATCTGCACCTCGCTCGCACCGATCATCGGCTACGACAAGGCCGCGGCAATCGCCAAGGAAGCCGCAAAAACGGGCGAATCGATCCGCGAAGTCGCGCTGCGCGAAACGGATCTCGGTGCCGACAAGCTCAAGGCAATCCTCGATCCGAGCCTCATGGTCGAGCCGAGCGCCGATCGCGTCGGAGCCGGCGGGGGCTAGTCGCCGCCCTCCAGAGATTCCTCAATGGGGCCGTGCGAGCGGCCTCATTTTTCTTTAACGAGCAATTCCGGCTTGCTCGAAGAAGAGAGCGTGCGGAGGTTCATCGTGATCGCTTCCGCTCCGGCCGTCCATATCAAGCAACTCGACCCACTCGACTTTCTCGAGCGGAGCGCCGCCGTGTTTCGCGCGAAGGTTGCGGTCGTCGATGGGGAGACACGTCGAACGTATCCGGAGCTGCTCGACCGCGTACGCCGCTTCGCCGATGTGTTGCAGTCCCAAGGCGTTCGATCGGGCGACCGGGTTGCGGTTCTCTCGCCGAATACCTCAGCACTCCTGGAAGCCCATTATGCGGTGCCGCTCGCGGGCGGCGTCCTGTGCGCGCTCAACATCCGCCTCGCCGTCGAGGAGATTCAGTATATCCTCAGCCACTGTGGTGCGACGCTCCTGGTTTACGACGCGCAGTTCGATGACTTCATCGCGCAGTTGCGGCCCGCGATTTCCACGATTCGCGTTAGCGTCGGCGACGTGCGCGACCCGGAACGCGACTACGAAACGCTGCTTGCGAACGCCGATCCAACGCGCGTGACGCGCGCGGCATTCGACGAAGAGACGTTGCTCTCCATCAACTATACGAGCGGCACGACGGGTCAGCCCAAGGGCGTGATGTACACGCACCGCGGGGCGTATCTCAATGCGATGGCCGAGGTCTTCCACGCCAACTTGCGCCCAACGAGCGTCTATCTCTGGACGTTGCCGATGTTCCATTGCAACGGCTGGGTCTTTCCGTATGCGGTTACGGCGGCGGGGGCGACGCACGTGTGCCTGCCTCGCATCGACCCCGCGCTCATCTTCGCGTTGATCGAACGCGAAGGCGTCACGCATCTGTGCGCTGCGCCAACCGTTCTTATCGCACTTGCGAATGCGCCGACGGCTGCAAAATTCACGCGTCCGCTTTCCGTCACGACGGCGGGCGCACCGCCATCCCCGACCCTCATCGCGCAGTTCGAAGGCCTCGGTGCGACGATCACGCACGTCTACGGACTAACCGAAACCTACGGACCGATCACCGTTTGCGAATGGCAGAGCCCGCTGTGGGACGGTGCATCCCTCGAAGAGCGTGCGCGATTCAAAAGCCGCCAAGGGGTTGCGATGGTGACGATGGATGCCGCCGACGTTCGCGTGGTCGACTCGCAGTTGCGGGACGTTCCGCCCGACGGCCTCACTCACGGCGAGATCGTGATGCGCGGAAATAATGTGATGAAAGGCTACTATGACGATCCGGAGGCGACGGAGAAGTCGTTTGCCGGCGGCTGGTTCCATTCCGGCGACGTCGCCGTTCGTCACCCCGACGGCTACATCGAAATCCTCGACCGCGCAAAAGACGTGATCATCTCCGGTGGCGAAAACATTTCCACCGTCCAGGTCGAGAAGGCGATATCCCAACACCCGGCCGTGCTCGAATGTGCCGTCGTCTCCAGTCCCGACCTGAAGTGGGGCGAGGTCCCGAAAGCGTTCGTGACGCTCAAACCCGGCGCGACACTCTCTGCACCCGATTTGATTGCGTTCCTGCGCGACCACATCGCAGCGTTCAAAATTCCCCGAGCCATCGACTTCGGCGACCTTCCGAAGACATCAACCGGCAAGATTCAAAAGTTCGTCTTACGCGAACGCGAGTGGGCCGGCCGCACGAAGCGAGTGAATTAGTGACCGAGATGCCCGGCCGCGAACTCCCCGACCGCGAGACGCTCGACCGAGAATACGATGCGGCAAAAAGCGTACCCAACGTCGCCAACTATATCGCGCGGTATCAGGCCGAATCGAAACTCGCGCGCAACAAGATGTCGCCGATTCGCGATATTCAGTACGGACCGACCGAAGACGAACGCCTCGATCTCTTTCGCACCGAGGATTGTACCGGGCCGCTCGCGCTCTTCTTCCACGGCGGCTACTGGCGCCGACTTCATAAAAACGATTTCAGCTTCGTCGCCGAGGCGCTGGTCAAGCGCGGCATCAACGTCGGCGTCGTCAATTACGGCCTCGCGCCGAAGGTTCCGTTGCGCGAGATAACGGCGCAAGCCATTCGCGCGGTTGCCTATTGCTCGCGCAGCGCCTCAAAATTTGGCTTCAATCCGACGAAGATCGCCGTGTTCGGCCACTCCGCCGGCGGTCAACTCGCAGCGATGTGTGCGCTGACCGATTGGCGCGCGCAAAATTTGCCCGACGACGTCGTCGGCGGCCTCGTTTCGATGAGCGGTCTGCACGAGCTCGAACCGTTGAAATATGCGTTTGCGAACGACTGGTTGAACCTCACCGACGAGGACGTTGAGACGCTCTCACCGATCCGCCTCGTTCGCAAGACGAACGCTTTTCTCGTCGCCGCCGCGGGAGCGAAAGAATCCGACTCGTTCAAAGACCAAGCCCGCTCGTTTGTGAAGGCCTGGGTTGCGACGGGTTCGGCCGGCGCGTATTACGAGTCACCGGATGACAATCACTACACGATCTGTTTGCGTCTGATCGAACCCGAACACGCCCTCGTCAAAGCCGTCGTGCGGGCCGCGGGCACTAGCTGACCGGCGCATCTCCGAGAAAAAACCGCATCATCGCTTCGCTCGCGCTCGGGCCTTTCGGTGCGGTGTGCGAACCGCGCAGACTGCCGCCGCTCCATGCATGTCCGAGATCCTCGATCGTGCGCAGCACCACGCGAACCGTGCCGCGCGCGTCGCGCCACTGCGCGAGTAAGCCGTCGTCGACGACGGTCGGTTCGGCGGGGTCGGCGGGGAGGTGCAGGAGCTGGAGAAATTGCTTTGCGAGCAACTGCGCGTTTGCCGGCGCGACGGTTCGATCGCGCGCGCCGGTCCAAATAATGACGCGCAAGCGCTCGAATGCCGCCGCGTCGTTCGCCCGCAAGAGCGAGCGCAGAGCATCGGCGTCCGGCTCGCCGCGCATCGCGCTATAGGCGGTGCGCACGTCGTGCGAGGCGTGCAGCGCAATGCCGGCCATCAACCCGACACCGGCAAACACATCGGGCGACTGTTCGGCAAGAATCGCTGCCATTGCGGCTCCGGCGGAGAGGCCGGTAACGAAGATGCGCGAGCGATCGACGTTGAGGCGTTCGACGATCTCTTCGACGACGGCGAGAATCGCGGCGGGTTCGCCACGCTCGCGAGATTGATTCTCGGGCAGAAACCAATTCCAACAACGGCGGGCATTCGCCCGATCCGTTTGTTCGGGATAGACGACGATTGCACCGTAGCGGTCGGCGATCGCATCGAACCGCGTTCCTTCGGCGAAGTCGACTGCGTTTTGCGTGCAGCCGTGAAGCGCAACTAAGAGCGGCGCCTGCGTCGCGCCGTCGAGGTGCGCCGGGACGTGCAGACGGAAATGCAACGAGTCCGGCGCCGGATGCATCATGCGCGAATTTTGCGCGCGTAGCCCACCATCAGAAAGAGTCCAATAGCGGTAGTAAAGAGAGCGAGTCCGACCGCGAAGGCATCGCGGTGATTCGCTATCGCGAATATCAGTTGACCCATCCCGGCGATCGAGAACACGCCCCACAGGATGCTGAGCAGCCGCATCCGCTTTTGCATGGCCGTCATTTGACCACCGGCAAGACGTCACTCGGCGTGAGCGGATAGAAGCAGAGCACGAGCACCGCCGCCGCGCAGACCGCAACGCCGATCCACGGGATGAAGATCGGACCGCGCTCGTCGCGCACGTGCGCTTCGTCCGCGCGAACGAACATGATGCGTACGATTTTGAAGTAGACGTACACGGAGATGGCCGTTCCGAGGATCAACACGAGCGCGAGCCACACGTAGCCCGCGTTCGTCGTCGCGGCGAGAATGAGAATCTTGGCGGTGAACCCGCCCGTCGGAGGCAGTCCGGCAAGCGAGAGTAAGAAAAACGTCATCGCGCCGGCGAGCCACGGCCGCCGATAGGCAAGCCCGGTAAACGATGCCAGCCGCGGCCCGGTCTCGCCATCGCGCGACATGAGCGCGAGCACGGCAAATGCGCCCAGATTCATGAACAAATACACCGCAAGATAGAGCATCGCGTAACGCAGCCCGTAGTCGGTCCGACCGGCGAACGCCGCCACGATATAGCCCACTTGCGCGATACCCGAATACGCAAGTAGGCGCTTCATATCGGTCTGCGCGAGCGCGGCGAGATTGCCCACGATCATCGAGATCGCTGCGATCACCCACATGGGTACGAGCAGCGCCGTCGCCGACTCCGCCGGAAGCGCGGCATACGCAAATCGTGCGAGCACCGCGAGCACGCCCGCCTTCGTGACGATGCTCATGTACGCGGTTACCGTCAACGGCGCGCCTTCATACACATCGGGCGTCCAGAGATGGAAAGGCACAAGGCTCAGCTTGAATGCGATGCCGATGAGAAACAGGCCGACACCCGTAGCGAAGAGGGCGCCCGGGTGCGCGCTTGCAAGTGCGGCAAGCGAAACGCTTCCGGTCGCACCGAAGAGCAGCGCCATGCCGTAAAGCATGAACCCCGAGGCCATCGAACTCAAGATCAAATACTTGAGCGCCGCTTCGCGCGCGGTCGAGCGCAACGACATGCCGCACAGACAGTAGAGTCCAAGCGAAAGCAACTCGAGACCGAGGAAAATCATCATCAAGTTGCCGGCACCGGCCATCAGCATCGCACCGGTCGTGCTCCACAGCACGAGCGCCGAGGTGCCCGCTACCTGATCGTCACGACCGACACCAAGCGTGAGCAGCAGCGAGACGATCGTCGCGACGATCGCGATCTCACTGAAGATCACGCTGAATCCGCCGACGATATAGGCGCCGGAAAACGCGATGACCGGATGACCGTATTGCTGCGCGGTGAGAACGCCCGCCACCACGAGGCCAAGAATTGCGAGTGCGACGGCGAGGCTGCGCCGGATCGACTTCGGTGCGAAGAAATCGAAGAAGAGCACGACGAGCGCCGTTCCGGCGACCAAGAATGTGGGCAAGAGCGCTGCTACGTCGGGAGCCGTAACGGCGTTTGCGAAGATCGGGTTCACCGGGAGGCATCCTTTACAGCGGGCACGAGCGCGACGGCCGCGTGAAGCGCGTTCGTCGCAGCGGAGGCCACGGGGCCCGGATTGATGCCGAGAAGCACCAAGCCGATGATGAGCGGTGCGAGCGCCAGTCCCTCGCCCCAACTCAAATCGCGCCGCTTCGGAAGGTCCGCATTGTGCGGCCCATTCATCGTCATCTGAAAGAGACGCAGCATGTACGCTGCGGCGAGCACGATCGGCACGAGCGCGATGAGTGCGGCCCACCAGTAGCCTGCGGCAAACAAACCGCTCATGATCAGCAACTCGCCCGCGAATCCTGCGAGCCCGGGCAACCCGAGCGCCGCAAGTGCCGCCAGCATCAACCCGCCGGCCAAGCGCGGATTGTCGGCGGCTAGGCCGCCCAAACGATTGATCTCGCGCGTTTCTTCGCGCCGCTCGATGTACCCCAGAGTGAGAAAGAGCGCGGCGGAAAACAGCCCGTGCGCGATGATGTACACGAGCGCTCCACGCAGCGCCAGTGTATTGAAACTGAAGATGCCGATCAGGATGAGCCCGAGATGCGAGAGCGAGCTGTAGGCGACGATCTTCTTTGCATCCGTCTGCACGAGCGCGATGAGCGCGCCGTAAACGAGCGCCACCAGACCCAGCACGAACATGACCGGCGCAAATCGATGCATTTCGTTTGCGAAAAGCGGCAGACCGATCGCGATGAAGCCGTACAAACCGGCTTTCGATTGTACGGCGCTTACGACCGCGACGACTTCGGGTGGCAGCTCGGCGTACGTTTCCGGCATCCACGTGTGCAGCGGCCACACGGGTGTCTTGATGAGGAACGCAAAAGCGAATCCCGCGAGGATCCACGGCGCCCATACTTCTCCGAGCGGGGTGAGCCCGGCGACGCCGATCACGTCGGTCGTGCCATAGGCGACACCGAACGCCGCGGTTGCGAGCAATAAGCTCAGGCCACCGACCATATTATAGATCAAATAGCGCCACGCTGCGGTCTGATGCGTTCCACGCGCGCCGAGATTCATCGCGTCGGCGCGACGCGATGCGACGCCCCAACCGACCATCAACAGAAAGACCGGCACGAGCATGAGATCCCAGAACAAGGCGAAGAGCAGCACGTCCTTGGCGAGGAACACGCCCATCATCGCGCCCTCGAGGATCAGCATCTGCGCGACGAAGTCACGCGCGCGCGCGGCCGTCAGCGCGATGAGCGAGGTAAACGTTGTGACTGCGAGCAGCAGTGCGATCCAATAGGAAATGCCGGAGAAACCGACATGGAACGTCGCCACGAACGGGCGCGAGAGCCAGCGCACTGAGACATCCGCGTCGTGCGCACTGATCGCCACGTAGAGAACGATGAGCCCACTTAAAACGATGCCGATGATCTTCGCGATTCGATCGCTCTTCTTCGGCAGCGCATAGAGCGCGAGTCCCGCAAGGATCGGTACGAGGATGCAGAGGGTGGCCGCCATTAGTGGATCCCTCCGGCAAAAGCGTAGTATGCAGCGAAACACGCCACACCGAACACGATGACGAGCGCATACGCGCGTACGAGTCCGGTTTGGAAGCTGCGGAAGAGATGGCCGAGCCACGACGCGGTGAAGCTCGCCTCGCGAACCGCTCCGTCGATCAGGATCGGATCGACGAACCGTCCGAACGCGGCGCCCAGCCCCTGCGCCGGTCGCACCACCAAATAATCGATCGCGAGATCGAAATACAAGGCGTTGGTGAGCGGGGCGGGCATGCGGATCGATTCGAAACGCAAGCGTTCGATCGCATTTTGGAAAAACGATGCACGCGCGTAGCGAAGATACGCAACCGCGATTCCAACCAGCACGACCGCGAGCACGATGAGCGTCGAGGTCAACTCGCTGAAGGGCGGCGTCGCCGCCGATTCGCTTGCGGCATTCGTATTGAACACGGGCGCGAAAAACTTCACCCACGGGCTCTCGCGTCCGCCAAGATAGAGAAAACCGACGAACGTTGCGGGAACCATCAAGATCGCAACGGGTACGGACATCAGCCACGCCGGCGCGTGCGCGTGTTCGGCATGCTCGTCGTGCGGTGCGTGCACGCCGGCAAGTTCCGGATGCCGAATCCCAAGTGAAGACGGATCGACATCGCCGCGGTAGGTGCCGAAGAACGTCACGAAGAGCAGGCGGAACATATAGTACGCGGTGAGACCGGCTGTAATCGCGCCGATGGCATACAACCACGGATGTCCGTGGACGAGCGTCTCGTAGAGCACGGCGTCCTTACTGAAGAATCCGCTGAACGGCGGAATACCGCAGATCGCAAGCACGCCGACGAAGATCGCGGCGAAGGCGAACGGCATCTGCTTGCGCAGGCCGCCCATCTTGCGGATGTCTTGTTCGTTTGCGAGGTTATGGATGATGATGCCCGCACCGAGGAACAGCTGTGCTTTGAAGAACGCGTGCGTGAGGAAGTGCAGCACGCCCGCATCGAAGGCGCCGACGCCCACACCCATGATCATGTAGCCGATTTGCGACATCGTCGAATAGGCGAGAATCCGTTTGATGTCCCACTGCGCGATACCGAGAACCGCACCCGTGAGCGCCGTAATCGCACCGATCGCGCCGACGAGCGCGCGCGCATCGGGCGAATTCACCCAAAACGGCCAGCAGCGTGCGATCAGGTACACACCCGCCGTGACCATCGTTGCCGCATGGATGAGCGCGGAGACGGGCGTCGGGCCTTCCATCGCATCGGGCAGCCACGTATGCAACGGAACCTGAGCCGATTTTGCGGCGCAGCCGATGAAGAGCGCGATACAGATCGTGGTCAGCTCCGCCGGCGTGAACCCGGCGCTTGCCGCAGCGAACGCATCGCCGTACGCGATCGAACCGATCTTCGAGACGATCAGAAACACCGCATAGAGAATGCCGACATCGCCGACGACGTTGATGACGAAAGCTTTGCGCGCCGCGGCCACGGCCGTCGGCCGCTCGAAATAAAAGCCGATCAAAAAGTATGAGGCAAGGCCGACCAGCCCCCAGCCGACGAGCAGCCCGACGAAATTGTCGCTCAAGACGAGCGTCAGCATCGCGAACACGAAGAAGTTGAGATAGGCGAAGAACCGCGCGTACGCACGCTCGCCGCTCATGTACCCGATCGAGTACACGTGGATGAGAAAACCGACGCCCGTGATGATGAGCGTCCAGGTGAGCGAGAGTCGATCCCAGAGTAGACCGAACGTAAAACCTTGGGTCCACTCGACGATCGATTGGTGCGCGCCGTAGAGCATCGCGCCGCCGGTTCCGAGGCCTTGCGTTGCGGCGCCCCACTCGACGAGCGCGGCGACGAACGACGTGCCGACGAGCGCTGCGCCGATCGGCCCCGCGAGCGATTTGAGCTGCGGACCGAACGCCCACAGCACGATCGCACCGAGCAACGGCAAGAGCCAAATGAGGAACAGAACCGGATACTGTCCGTCGACGCCGATGAGGTGATGAACCACGGTTACCCTTTCAGCGCCGCGACTTCGTCGACATCGACGTTCGCGGATTTTCTAAAGACGATCACGACGATGGCAAGCGCGATTGCTGCCTCGGCAGCCGCGACGGTGATTACGAGGAATGCGAAGACGTGGCCCGTGTTGTTCGCCCAGGCTTTCGCAAAGGTGACGAGCGCGAGGTTCGCAGCGTTGAACATCAGCTCGATGGACATGAGCATGATGAGCGGATTGCGTCGCAGCACGACCCCGATCGCGCCGAGAAAGAACAGCACGGCCGAGAGCCCGATATAGTATTCGATCGGCGCGGCAAATTCGGTGAGATTCATCGCGTGATCGACTCGCGTTTGGGCCGAGCGACCTTACGCGCGGGCATATCATCGCCCGCGAGTAGCACGACACCGATGACCGCGACCATCAAGATGAACGAGGTCACCTCGAAAGGCAACAGATTGATCGAAAACAACGATGCACCGAAATCGGCGACGCTACCGAACGCGCCCGCAACCCCCGTTTGATCGCTCGTCGCGGTAATCGTTCCGGCCGGCGGCCCGAGTTTGTCGCGCAGCGTGCCGATCAGAACGAAGGCCAGTGCGGCGAGCGCGATGACGGCGGCGGGGAGCGCGGCTTTGGGCATGCGATCCGGGCCGACATCAAAGGCTTTCGTGCCGCTCGAGAGCAGCGCGATCACGAAGAGGAACAGGATCAAGATCGCGCCACTGTAGACGACGATCTGAATGACGGCGATGAACTCGGCGTGCAAGGTCAGGTAGGTGATCGCAAGCGCGATGAAATTCGCCAAGAGGCCGATCACGCTGTACACCGGCTTTTTGGCGGTGATGATGAAGACGGCGCTCGCGATCATCGCGAGCGCCAAAATCCAGAATCCGATCATCCGGCCAATCCTCGCCGATGATCTTTGAGATACTTCCCGCGTGCCGTCGCCTCGTAGCCCGCGGTGATGTCGATCGTTGCTTTCGTTTTTGCAACTTGGCCGAGATCGCCGGGAATGCCGTTGGGCCGCTCGTCGGGCGCGTTGCCGACGCCTTCGTCGGGCGCGACGAGCAGCCGGTCTTTCGCGTAGACGAATGCGCCGCGGCGGTAGTCCGCCATTTCGAATCGCGGCGTCAAAACGATTGCATCGGTCGGACACGCTTCTTCGCACAGGCCGCAAAAGATACAACGCAGTTCGTCGATCTCATAGCGCGCGGCAAACCGCTCGCCCGGCGAGCGGCGATCGGTCGGAGCGTTCTCGGCCCCGATGACGGTGATGGCATTCGCGGGGCAGGCGATCGCGCAGAGCTCGCAGCCGATGCAGCGCTCTTTGCCATCCGCGTAGCGACGCAATTCGTGCAGGCCGTGAAAACGCGGCGCGTGCTGCTTCTTGACGGAGGGATACTCGATCGTCGGCTTCTTCTTGAAAAAATAGCCGAACGTCGTGGCAAAACCCGTAAAGAGCGCGGCGACGTTGAAAAGATTCTTACGCATATCAGCCTTTGGACGTGTACGCGATCACCGCGGCGGTGATGATCAGATTGAGCGTTGAGACGGGCAGCAAGAACTTCCAGCCGAAGTCCATGAGGCGGTCGTACCGGAAACGCGGCAGCGTGGTGCGCAGCCAGATATAGAAGAACAGAAACAGTGCGGCCTTGGCCAAAAACCAGATGATGCCGGGAATGATTCCATCGAGCAATCCGAACGGCGCGTTCCAACCGCCGAGGAAGAGCAACGTTGCGATGCACGCAACGGTGATCATATTGAGATATTCGGCGATGAAAAACAGCCCGAAGCGCAAGCCCGAATACTCGGTATGGAATCCGCCCACGAGTTCCGTCTCGGCCTCGACCAGATCGAACGGCGCACGATTGGTTTCCGCAACGGCCGTGATGATGTAGATGATGAACCCGATGATCTGCGGGATGATGAACCAGACGCTCTTCTGGGCGTGGACGATCACCGCAAGCGACGTCGAGCCGGCAAGGATGAGCACGCCGATGACCGACATCGTCATCGCGAGTTCGTAGCTGATCATTTGTGCCGTGGAGCGCACGCTGCCGAGCAGCGGAAATTTCGAACCCGACGACCAGCCCGCAAGCGAGATGCCGTACACGCCGATCGAGCCGATCGCAAAAACGAACAAGATGCCCGCGTTGACGTCGGCGCCGGTTCCCCAGAGCCCGCCGCCGGGCGATTCCGAAAACGGAATGACGGCAAAGACACCCATCGCGCAGATCAGCGAGATGAACGGCGCGAGTTTGTAGATGAGCGGATCGGCCGTCTCGGGCGTGAGATCTTCTTTGAACATCATCTTCACGGCGTCGGCGGCCGGCTGCAAGAGCCCCCACGGACCAACGCGATTCGGACCCGGACGGAGTTGCATCCAGCCCATGATTTTGCGCTCGAAGAGCATCGAGTAGGCAAACGTCGTGATCACGACGGCGAGCACGATCCCCGATTTGATGAGGACGATGAGCCAAAGCGGGACGGAGTTGATGATGTCGCTCATTCGCCTGCGGCTCCCGTCGCGAGTTCGCGCACGGATTTGCGCACGTTGGTGACCCCGGCCCACTCGGCCCGAGCGAACGTCGTGACGGGCGATGCGGCGAGACCCTCGAGTAGCACCACGGCGTCGCCCGGCGCATGATTTTCAAGCAGCACGACGAGATCGCGCACGCTGCCGTCGGGCGTCGTCAGATCGAGAACATCGCCTTCGGCAAGACTCATACGCAGGGCCGTCGCCGGATGAATGACCGCGTGCGCGTGCGGACGCAGCTCGTTCAAGCGCGCATCGAATGCGACCGTGCCTCCGCCGGTGAAGATCGAGGTCGCAATCACGAGGCGCAGCGAGCCCGCAGGCGGTGGCGCCGGCAACGTACCGCGCGGGCGCATACGTTCGACCGGTTCCGGTTGCGCGGCGAGCACCCGAACGCGTGCTTCGATCTCGGCGGGAAGCGGAATGGCGATCCCGAGTTCCGCGGCGAGCGCGACGAGCATGTCACCATCGGCGAGCACGCCTTCCGGCGCGGGCACGGCGCCGTTGACCGGCAGGATGTCGCCGGCGAAGTCGGTCGTGGTGCCCGTCTTCTCGAACGCGCTGCACGCCGGAAGAATGAGATTCGCCCGTTCGGCCGTTTCGGTCATGAAGAGTTCGCTGACAACGACGAACGCGGTTTTCTCGAGTGCCGATTCGATCAAGCCGCGATGCGGGAAGCGCAGCATCGGGTTCACGCCGAGCAGTGCGAGCGAATGAACCTTGCCTTCGGCGGCGGCGGCGAGGAGATGATACGAATCCATGCCGCCGTTTCGCGGCAGCATCCCCATCGACTCCGCACCGCGTGCGTTCGGCTGTTCGCCGGTGATGAAAAACGTGACCGATTTCCCGGCGCTCCGCAGCGTGTTGGCAAGCGCGAAGAAGTCCTCGGCTTGCGCCGAGGTGCCGCCGTCCCAGACGAATGCGAGCCGTTCGGCGGAACTCGGAATTGCGGCTTTCGCATCCGCGACCGTTGCGACGTGGCGATCCGGAATGACGGTACTCGCGACGAAATCGCCGATCGAGATCAGCGTCGCGCCGTGACGCGAGACGGCTTTGCGAATCCGCAAATCGAGGATCGGTGCGGTCTGGGCGGGCGGACGTCCGTAGGTGAGGATCGTTTGCGCCGCTTCGAGATTGACGTGCGTTCCACCGAAATCCCCGGGGTGCGCTTGATATTGGCGCCCGCTGCGCCAATCGAGATTTTCCACACCCTGCGCGCGAAAAACGTGTTGAAGCAGGAAGGCTTCTTCGTTGAGCAATCGCCCGCCGCCGATGACGCCGACGCCTTGCGCTCCGTGTTTTGCGATCCCATCGGCGATCGACTTCGCCCAAAGGGCGATCGCATCGTCCCAGCCGATCTGCTGCCAAGCACCGTCGATTTTGTAGAGCGGCGAGGTGATACGGCGCTCGTCCGTGACGAAGCCGATGTTATAGCGCCCGCGATCGCAGAGCCAGCCATCGCTGATCGCATCGTCTTGCTCGACACTCATCGTGCGCAGCAGCGTGTCCTGACGCGAATCGGTGTGCATCTGGCAACCGACCGAGCACTGCGTACAGGTGGTCGTCGTGCGATGATTATCCCACGGCCGCGATTTGAACCGATACGTCTTCGAGGTCAGCGCGCCGACCGGGCACAGTTCGGTGACGTTGCCCGAAAAATCCGAGTGGTACGGATGACCGCTTGCGGTCGTAATGATGGCATGCGCGCCACGATCGTCGGTACGCAGCGACTGTTCGCGCGTAATGATGTCATCGAAGCGCACGCAACGCAGACACAAGATGCAACGTTCTTCATCGAGCACGATCGTCGGGCCGAGATCCACCGCCTTTGGCTTCGATGATTTTGCATCCGCAAGCCGCGAGCTGCCCTGGCCGTAGGCCATCGAGTAATCTTGCAGATCGCACTCGCCGCCTTTGTCGCAAATCGGACAATCGAGCGGGTGATTGAGCAGCAAGAGTTCGAGCACGGCGCGCCGACCCTCGTCGCTCTTCTCACCAACCGTGCGCACGACCATCTTGTCGGCAACGGGCGTATTACAGGCGATCTGCAGCTTCGGCATGCCCTCGATTTCCACGAGGCAAATCCGGCACAGTCCCGCGGGGCCAAGCTTGGTGTGATAACAGTAGACGGGAATCTCGCGTTGAATCAGTTTCGCCGCTTCAACGAGCAGCGTGCCCGTCGGAACCGAGACATCGATCCCGTCGATCGTCACGGTTACCATCTTGACCTCGGTGTTCATGCGGGGACGGCAACCTTCTTCGACGGCGCGATGTAGGCGCGGAACTGATCTTCGAATCGGTCGATCACGGAACCCAGGAACGGTTCGATCGAATCGCCGAGCGCGCACAGATTGATGCCCGTGATTTGATGCGCGGCCGATCTGATGACCGCGATATCCGATTCGACTCCGCCTCCGGCGATCAAACGCGTGAGCGTCTTTTCGAGCCAACTGCCGCCTTCGCGACACGGCGTGCATTGGCCGCACGATTCGTGGGCGTAGAAACGCACGAGCGCGTGTGCGGCTTTTACGAAGTCCGTCGTATCGTCGAACACGACCATCGCGCCCGAACCGAGCATCGAACCGGCTTTGCCGATCGAGTCGAAATCGTACGGCACGTCCAGATGTTCTTCGAACAAACACGCTGAGGAACCGCCGCCGGGTTGAACGGCCATGAATTTCCGGCCGTCGCGCAGCCCGCCCGCGCACTCATCGATGAGCTGACGGATCGTGGTGCCCATCGCGATTTCATAATTGCCCGGCTTCTTTACGTGTCCCGAAATCGAGACGATCTTGTAGCCCGGCGAACGCTCCGGTCCGGCTTTGGCGAACCACTCCGGCCCGTTGCTCAAAATATACGGAAGATAGGCGAGCGTCTCGACGTTGTTCACGACGGTCGGTTCGCCATAGAGCCCTTTGATCGCCGGAAACGGCGGCTTGAGGCGCGGTTCGCCGCGTTTGCCTTCGAGCGAATTGAGCAGACCCGTCTCTTCGCCGCAGATGTACGCCCCAGCACCGCGATGGATCGTCAGTTCCAGATCGTAGTCGCTGCCGCAGATGCCTTTGCCGACGAAGCCGGCCGCGCGCGCTTGCGCGAGTGCATCGCGGAAAATCTCATAGCCGCGTTTGAATTCACCGCGAATGTAGATGAACGCGTGGTGCGAGCCGATCGCATACGACCCGA
>Ga0123338_10003094_pt1 | contig 15200 bp, 11 predicted proteins | sample grotaG_FD_89793 | JGI IMG/M metagenome (GOLD analysis project Ga0123338, IMG submission 89793) | Glacier valley bacterial and archeal communities from Borup Fiord, Nunavut, Canada, to study Microbial Dark Matter (Phase II) -... | ecosystem: Environmental > Aquatic > Freshwater > Ice > Glacier ...
CAGAAGAGTTTGAAAAACTAATAAAGGCATATAGTGAAGTTGATATATCGATCATTTTAAAAATCATCTTATATTTCAATGCTAGCATAGATGAATTAGTTGAGTTTTTAAAAGTATGTTTGAAGCAATTCTCCTTACCCGCACTTCTTAAGATGTTATCACGGGATAGTTTCAGTGATGAGCTTAAAATTGGGACAGAACTTGTTGGCGATTTCCTGCGTAGTATAAATTAGTGCGTGGTAATTCTGATTAGAAGGTCATATCCATGGCAAGATATAGTATTTTCTCACTTAAAACATGATTTTAAATTAATAATCCAAAGATAAAATAATTAACATTAAGAATGTTAAAATATGTCATGAATAAACTAAAGATTAAGCAGGCATTTACTACAGTATTTAGTTTAAATGGGCTCATTAATAAAGCCTACTATTTTGCTCTAGTTCCTTTTTTTTCATCAATAATATTAGCAGCAATAGGCTTTAATTTAAAACCTAACTTAATAGTAATATTTGCAGGGATATTTTTAGGAATCATTGCTGTTCTCTACCAATTATACCTGTGGGCAACAGCTTTTTTTTATGCTCAACAGATTAGTGAAAATAATTGGGATGACTACGGATTAAGCTTGCAAGAACTAATAACTGATTTTGACGTTAAATTAAGAATAATAGTAATAAGATTTGTGTGGTATATGCCAATACTAGCTGCAGGTTTGGTGCTAGTAGTTGTTAATAGTAATAAAATAACGGGAATTATCAGTAATTTTAGTAATCTTACAATTGATAATCCAGATTTAACAATTATTACTATAGGTATATTATTATTTCTATTCTTACAATTACTACTCGAAAATACTTTAATTAATATTAGTCTATTTATCTATAGCCAAACAGGTTCTATTAGAAAATCACTAAATTTTAGGAAGGTATTTAAATTACTTAAATCTGTATTTTTAAACTACATAGTAATTATGTTTCTTAGCATTATTCCAGCAATTATAGTGAGCGTATTTTCCATTCCCATAATTCTAATTACTTCTATCCCAGTAATAGGAGGACTTGTTTGGGGATTAATTCTAGGCCTAGAGGCTATGTATAGCACACTATTTATCAGTAACCTCCAAGGTCAGATCTGGAATTATTTAAGAGAAAAATACAACCAATGAAAATATTACTTTTTGATAGCAACGCCTTAATCCACCGCGCCTTCCATGCCTATCCAAATACTTTAACTACTAAAACAGGAGAGCCAACAAATGCCATCTTTGGCTTTAGTTTAATGTTATTAGAAACAATTACTAAATTTAAGCCAGATTATGTAGTTTGTATCTTTGATTCGGAAGAACCTACCCATAGACATTTAGGATATGAAGAATATAAGGCGAATAGAAAGCCGATGGATGCTGATTTAAAAGTACAATTTCCTAGAATAAAGGAGATAGTTAAAGCATTTAATATTCCCATATTTAGCCTAGCAGGTTATGAGGCCGATGATATTATTGGAACTCTAGCTAAAACAAAAATGCCTCAGGAACTTGAAAAAATAATTATTACCGGCGATCAAGATATTCTGCAATTAATTGACGACAAGTTAAATATCTCAGTATATCTATCAGGATTTAGTTTTGCTGCAAGTAAGATATACATAGAGGCAGTATTTAGAGAACGGTATGGGTTTAATCCTCCTGAGATTGTCGATTACAAGTCTTTAGTTGGAGATGCCTCGGATAATATACCAGGTGTAGCAGGTATTGGAAAGAAGGGGGCCCTAGATCTATTGAATCAATTTAAGACTGTGAGCCGTCTATATGAGTCTTTAGACTCAACTGAGGAAATATGGATAGAGAAACAATTTAGTAAGCTAAAACAAAAACTAATTAGTGGAAAAGAATCCGCATTTCTAAGTAAAGATTTAGCAACAATTGTCACAACTGCTCCAATTGAGTTTATTCTGGATGATTGCAAAGTTAATAATTATGATGCTGAGTTAGTTAGAAAACTATTTTTAGAATTAGAGTTTAAATCGCTCCTTAGAAAATTGCCTGAAGCTCAAGCTGAAATTGAAACACGGATCATTGCTGATAATATAACTCCTGACTATCATGTACTATCTAATCCAGACTCTTGTTTAGATTATTTAATAAATGTAGAAAAGTCAAAGTATTTTGCTTTTGATACAGAAACTGATTCACTTGATAATATTAATGCAAAAGTACTAGGTTTAAGCTTATGTATTAAGCCTGGTGAGGGCAAATTTATCCCAGAAAGTCTACTTACAAATAAGGAAGTAAAGGCTAAATTACAGCAAATATTTACTCTTGCTGAGAACGGATCAATTACTGCAATCGCTCATAATCTTAAATTTGATTTACATATTTTATTGAATTATGGAATCAAGATAATTAAGACTAAGAATTTCTTTGACACTTTATTAGCAGCTTATTTATTAGACGGTGGAGAAAGGGAAAGTAGGGGATTAAAACAACTGGCACTTTCTAAATTAGGGATGGAATTGACGCCTTTAAGTGATCTCTTAGGTAAGGGTAAATCAAAAATTACCGTAATTGAAATACCCTTAGATAAGTTAGGTCTTTATGCATGTGCTGATGCAGATGCAACATTCAGGTTATATGAATTATTGTCTTCTGAACTTGAAGAAAACGATCGATTAAAAAACTTATTTAAAACGATAGAAATACCTTTGATAGGATTACTGATAGAGATGGAACGAGTAGGTATGGTTATTGATAAGGACGTACTGATCGATTTAAAACAAAAAACAGAGCAAAAATTAGCCGAAATTCAAATTAAAATATTTAATTATGTAGATACTCCCTTTAATATTGGCTCACCTAAACAGGTGGGAGAAGTTCTATTTAAAGTATTAGCAATCCAAGGAGATGTGGATAGGACTATAAAAACAAAAACAGGCGCTTTTCCCACTGATGAGAGGACACTCTTAAACTATGCCCGAGATAATGAAATTGTAAGAGATATATTGCTATATAGAGAATTAAGCAAATTATTATCTACATATATAATTGGACTGACCAAAGAAATTGATACTGACGATTTAATTCATACTAATTATAATCAGGCCATAGCATCAACTGGGCGCCTATCTTCTAGCGAACCTAACTTACAAAATATTCCAGTGAGCAGTGATTTAGGTAAACAGATCCGTAAAGCTTTTAGTGCAGGTCCTGCTAGAAAGTTATTAGCATTTGATTATGCTCAACAGGAGTTAAGATTACTAGCTCACTTTAGTCAGGAAGAAAAATTAGTTGAAGCCTTTAGTGCGGGTGTAGATATCCATTCTCTTACTGCTAGTCAAATATTAGGAATTGAATTAGAAAAAGTAACTTCTGAAGAGAGGAGAATAGGAAAAACCGTTAATTTCGGAGTTATCTATGGGATTTCAGCATTCGGGCTTGCCGATAGATTAAAGGTAGATCAAAAATTAGCTGCTGAATTTATAGCTTCTTTTTTTAATAAATATCCTCGTATTGGTATATATTTTGCCAATTTAAAAAAGGAAGCACTTGATCAAGGTGAGATCTATACCATTTTTGGGAGGAGAAGAGATGCTGCAGGTTTAAAATCAAGTAACTTTAGGATAAGAGGTGCAGTTGAACGAGAACTTATTAACTTTCCTCTCCAGGGGAGCGCAGCAGATATAATGAAACTAGCGATGTTAGAAGTACAAAAATTTATACTTGCAGATAAAGACTTAGCTAAGGAGTTAAAAATCCATTTGCAAATACATGACGAGTTAATTTTATCAGTACCGGCTAATCTAGATCATAACTATTATCAAAGTTTAGCAACAAAGATATCTGGGTTAATGTCCAACGTAGTCAAACTGACCGTACCGATGCTTGTAGATGCCGAAATTGGAGCTAATTGGTACGATTTAAAACCATTCTAGCTTCCGATAATTATCCACTTAAATTAGTAGATGTTACGTAGATAAGCTACTAAATGCGTAACATCTATGTTTTTCGTGAGCATTGGTTAGTTTAGAAAGGATTTGCTATTATAGTAATAATATTTCTAATAATCACTCATGGTAATCTCTGCAACTGACTTTCAGTTAAGGGTAAACGAATACTTTACTAAATTAGTTAAAGGTGAAGAGATAGTTATCGAAAGATATGGTAAAAAGTTTGCTGTCTTAATCTCTCATGAAGAATATCTACACCTCACGGCAAAAAATACCAAGTTAGCTGAAGAGCCAGATTTAAATCAGCAAGTGAAAATAGAGAAGGTTGCTAAAATTAGTGAGCTAAATTTAGAAGCCGAAACAATACCATTAACTGTAGCGGAATTGTTAAAACTACTTAAAATTTTACTCGCGAAAACTTAAAATATTTGGTAGTGTAAAAATATAATTTAAGTAATTTTTTAGCGATGGATGAAGTAGTTAAACCCAATCAACCTGAATCAATTAATAATGCTAGCCCAATGTTGGCAAATCAAGCAGAACCATTAATTAATCTAAATGAAGTTAATAACCAAAATAACCAGGATAATCTACAGCCACCTATGAATAATTCCAATCCAACTCCTGTTCAAAATAGCCAAGTATACGGGCAAACACCCCCTAAGAGTCATCGGACTAGAAATGTTTTAGTTACTTGTGGGGTACTAATTATTTTATGTTGCTTAATAGTTTGTGGTGTTTTGATTTTTGCGCCTTCAGTAATTACAACTGCAATCGCTAAAGCATCAACGGGACCTGATAAATCATTAACACATATTGGTACAGATGAGGTTTCTACAGTGCAAACTGGATTAAATACTAAATTAGATAATGAGCAATCTCAACTTTCTAGTACTCAGACTGGCCAAACAATTAGTGTCAAATTGTCTGAGAAAGAATTTAGCTATCTATTAGCTAAGGAATTAAACGTGTCAAATAATGCTTCTCAAATAGGTATTTCTGCTGATACAGGCATACTAAAATTAGAGTTTCCATCGTCAATTTTATTAGATAGTTCTAGCCAGAATACTGATGCAAATACAAAGAAACTTTTAGGAAGCTCATATTTTAGCCTCTATTTAGGTACAGCTAGCGATAAAAAATCTTTAATTGTTAATAAGTTTTCAACTGGTAATACACTAATAGATTCAATCATTCCTGCTAAAACGAAATCAGATTTACAAACTCAGTTAAACGATTCTTTAAAAAAGGACAATAATGGCCTAACAATAGATACTATTGATTTTCAACCACAGACGATAGTGATCACTTATCTGAAATCAACTAGTGTTACTCCACCTGCTAGTGTTAATCCAGATCCTGCAACTCAACAATAATGCTATTTATAGATTTCTCAAATTCACTTTCCGTTCTAGAGACTACAAACTCTAGGACGGAAATAACGGTGAAATTGGCTGAAATATTTAATAAATTGGAATATGCAGAACTTGCTCAAACTATTTATTTATTACAAGGAAGAATAGCCCCTGAATATATACCCTTAGAATTAAACTTTTCTAATAAATCTTTTTTAACTGCTTTAGATAACTTAGCAGTAGAAAAACAAATCGAATTTAATCCCAAACTAGAATATTCAAAACTAGGTGACAGTGGAAGAGTAGCTGAGTTACTTAGTATTAAATTAGCTAACCAAGATTCTAATTTTAAGCTAGCTGATATTTTTACTAGCATAACTAGTTTAGCTAACCAAAACGGCAAAGGAGCAGTAGGAAAAAAACAGGAAATAGTGAAAATATTAATTAGCAGTTTCAGCCCTGTTGAAGCTAGATATTTTGGCAAAATTGTAACTGGTCATTTAAGATTAGGATTTAGTCAAAAAACTCTTTTAGATGCAATATCCTGGGCAAAGCTAGGCACTAAAGCTTTAAGACCCAGATTAGATAGAGCCTTGGGTGTGAGATCTGACATAGGTTTATTGGCATCAGAAGTTTTATTTAAAGATAATAGTCCAGAGTCTATTAAATTAGAAATCGGTATTCCACTAGCTGCACAATTAGTTGAGAGAGAAAAATCTGCATTAGCGATAATAAAAAGAATGTCGACATGCGTTGTTCAAGCTAAATATGACGGCCTGAGAGCGCAATTACATTTTAGTAAAACTGGATTTGAAACGGGATCAAGTTTAGGTGAAAAAGTAAGGATCTTTAGTAGAAATATGGAGCCTTTAACAGATATGTTCCCAGATTTAACATCATCGTTAGAAAAAATTGGACTGGATTCATTAATTATCGACGGCGAAATAATAGGCTATGATGAAAGTACAGATAGCTTCCTTCCTTTTCAAGAAACTAGCCAACGCAGAAGAAAATATAACGTTGATGATAGCGTTACTAATATTCCAATTAACTATTATGTTTTTGATCTGCTTTATTTAAACGGTCAGGATTTAACTACTACAACTTTAGAAAAAAGGCTTGATTTATTAGCAGAGATTTCCAAAAACTTTCCCTCTCAGATTAAATTGACACTTAGCCCCATATATACTGACGGCAAAGAACTAGAGGCCTATTTTCGGAAACTATTAGATGAGGGATTGGAGGGAATAATTGCTAAAGATCCCAACAGTTACTACCAGCCTGGTAAAAGAGGGTATGATTGGATAAAGCTAAAAGCAAATACTTTTTCAGATCTTAAAGATACTGTAGATGGCGTAATTATGGGTTATTATTTTGGCCGAGGTCAGAGAGCAAAATTTGGAATAGGGGGGTTTTTAGTAGGGGTCTATAATAAAGAAACTGATACCTATCAAACTATAGCTAAAGTGGGTAGTGGAGTAAAAGAACTAGAATGGGAAGTTTTCAAAGATCAATTAACTACCTACCAGGTTAATAAACTACCACTAAACTATTTGATAAATAAGGACTTGTGGCCAGATGTATTGGTTGAACCTAAAATTGTTATCGAAATCGATGCAGATGAAATTACACTGAGTAAAAATCACACTGCAGTGGTTAAAGATAGTCAGTTAGATAAATCAGGTCTTGGTTATTCCTTAAGGTTTCCGAGATTAAAGACTTGGGGGAGAGATAAATTACCTGAAGATACAACCACACCCTTAGAACTTCAAACGCTCTATAACTTAGGTAAATCTAAGTTAGAATAGCCGAACAATTAATTGATACTAAATACCCACGTTCAATTAATATAATAGGTTAGTGGTTAAAATATTTGGACAATCACTATATAACCTTTAGTTTATTGACATATTTAACTAACCGCATTAAACTGGAATTAGTTAATTTTAGTCACTTATTTTCATGGCAGATCAAAAAAAATCAGCAACAGGTCTAGATCCAAAAATTGCAGCAGTACTATGTTGGATTCTCGCTCCTTTAAGCTCTATAATCTTCATTTTCATTGAAAAGGATGATAAATTTGTAAAATTCCATGCCTGGCAGTCATTATTCTGGGGAATTATAGCAATTGTTATTTCAATAGTTTTATCAACAATATTGAGTTTTACAGTAATCTTGATTTGTTGTGCTCCTTTTAGCTTCCTTCTTCCATTTATTGTTACTATCGTCGGAGCAGTAAAAGCTTACAATGGTGAAATGTGGAAATTACCAGTTATTGGTGATATAGCAGAACAGCAAGCAAATAAGTAAAATATTCTATAAACTATTTTAAAAACGGGCTAAGGCCCGTTTTTTTTGTGCTCCAACTGCAACAAATTAGTTGGGATATGGTTTAAGATTTAGAATGGACATTAAACAAGAAAAGATATTATTGGAATTAATTAAGGCTGGAGATCAAGACGCATTCGGAACCATATATGATCACTATTATCCTAAACTAATAAATTATGCCTACAGAAGAACACTCAATATTGAGGGAAGTGAAGATATAATTGCGAATACCTTTGTTAAAGCATTGAATGCAATAAATAAATTTAAATGGTACAAATACGGTCTAAGTCCTTGGCTATATAAGATAACCAATAATGAAATAAATAACTATTACCGAGAAAATCAGCGGTATCACTTTGTTGATGACGCCGATCTAGAAAAATACGCTGATAATATGATCAATCCTGACTCAGAGATTGCAACTCTTGAAAGTGAATTGATGCAGTGTGAAGATTTTCAAGTTATCCAAGTGGCATTAAGGAAACTAAATTTACGTTATCAAGAAATTATCCAGCTCAAGTTTTTTGAAGAAAAATCGTATGCCGAATTAGAACTAATCCTAGGGATAAAACAAACTTCTATAAGATCTTTAATCTCCCGAGCGTTAACTAATTTAAGAGATATACTAGAGAAAGATAAATTATCATTAAATTAATAGCCGATAACAACTAATACCTATGGAGAATAAAGAAAAGGATTTACGAGTAATAACTGAGACATTAACTACGCTCAAGCTACCAGTGGTAGCTACTAGACGTCAACAATCTCACTTAAAATCATTGTTACTTAATCATAATCAGTTCAAAAAGAATAAGCTTGGCTTTTGGCAATATTTTAAGTATTGGCTATATGGTGCCAGTTTTACTGCATTTTCTGGAATCATAATTATTATAGTGGTTGGCTATTTAATGAATAATAGTTTATTTACGTCTAGCAATAGTTCTCCGGTTACTAATTTTGTAGGACAAGGTATCATTCCGCAAAGTTATCCTGGAATCAATCATCTAAATAAGCTAACAACTAATCTAGCTATCCCTAATCTAACTACACCAGGAAAGTATGCGTATGAGTTTATATTAACTGCTAACTATCTCAACAACAGTTTAGAAGGAGAGGGGAGCGTTATAAGTAAATGGCATAGTTTAACTAATTCTGATGAGTATTATTCTGAGCAAACACTTTCAGATTCTTATGAATATAAATCTGTAAGCTTGAATGGAAAACATTACATTTGCAATACTAATACGTGTAATTTTAGAAGTACCGTTTTCAATTTATCTCGGGGAATACAAATCGATCAGACCTATTGGGATAGTGAGAAAGTTTATACTTATCCTGATCGGGGTCCTTTCTTAAATTGCAGCATAGGTGATCTAGTTTGTGAAAACTCACCACCAAATCAATTGCCCTCAGATTCAGAAGTAACAAGTCTATTACGTAACTCTCTTAATCAACCCGTTCAGGAATGGTTAAATTCTGTAAATGCAAATAAATATATGAAGTATATCGGCTCAGCAACTATTTTCAACCACAAAGTCTATTTAATACAATATTATAAAGAAGAACAACTAAACGGAGCTTATATTGCAGTGAGGAGAATAGTAGATTATTTATCCCTAGATAACAATTTAAGACAAGATAGACCCACAAAGATTATAGGAGAAGAAGTTTTTGGCTATCATAAGAGGCAAGAAGAAGAGATATTAGCTACTATTCAAATTAATGCTCAGACAAATGAAAGTCCAAATTGGAAAATTGATTCAACATTTAGTCCTAATTGATAGTTATTTAAATTTAATTGAGAAAAGTTAATTATGGAAAACAATTCAACAAAAAGATTAACTAGGAAAAATAAGCTAGTTCTATTAGCACTTGGTTCGAGCACTATTGTTTTTACATTTGTAATTATATTAGCTACTTATGCTGTAATTAAAGGGCATTTGGATAAAACGAATAGCTCTACTAATCCATCAGTTGTAAATACTTCTTCTGGTAGCGTTGTCCCCGTTGCAGTTCCAGATTTAGGTCTCAATCAGCAGAATCCTCAACTCCTAAAGATTACGCATGAATATATTACTGCTAATAATAAAATCTATGACTATGATCAAACTAGTATTAAAGATATAACTGCAAGTACTGGTCTTCCATCTACTTTTAACTACTTTAGTAATTTTAGCTTTTATCAATTCCAGATATTAACCAAAACTTCATTGCTATCTTTGACTGATAGTACTGGTAAAAATAACACTATTTATTATTATAATTTACAAACTTTAAAAGCTGAAAAGTTAGTTACACTTACGAACAATTTAGGAGTATCTGAATACAATAGAGGAAGTTATGATCCGGATAATCAATTACTATATCTACTTGATAGTCAAAATGGCAAGGTTTACAAATATAATTTGCATACTCAAAAGACAACGCTTTTTGCAGATTTAGGTTATAAGTTTGCGGGAGGAAGGGGCGCAAGACTTACTGATGATGGGATAATTGAATTAAGTCCAGATAAAAAATATTTATTAACGGTAGAAACTGATCACCACACTGATAATAGTAATAAAGCTCTACCAAATATAACCATAGTTGGTATTAATGGTAGCGTATATTCAAGATTAGATGGAACCTTTCCTCGCTGGCTTAATAGCACAACTCTAATATATTTAAATAATTCTAGCGGCTCTAAGGATAACTATCCTAATGATAATAAAATTTATACTTACGATTTAATTACGAAAACATCTAAGGCAATTACTAAGACTCTTACCACAACTACAGATGATATAGCCGCAATCAGGGTTCAAGATAATAATACGGTAATTATTAATAAATTTGGAGATAATATTGTGGGTGAGAAATTAGATTTAACTACTAATACCTTAACTACGATCGCTAGTAATGGTTATCTGATAGAAACTAATCCACTGCAAAACCTAGGCTTAAAGGTGCGAAATTGCGATGCGAACGGACCAACAGCACGGACTCTGTATATCCAATGTCCAATCGATGCCTCAACTTTAGAATATGCAGTTGGATTTGTTAGTATTTCTAATAATCATCAAGCCGATTTACTAGCTTTCGATCCAATTAATCTTTAATTAAGGAAGTGTTTGGGTATATTCTTAACAAAAGTACAATTAATGTCAGATTAATTACCTAGTATAACCTTACAGCAGCAACGGGAATGAGCAATCTGGAAATAATGTCCTAAAGTTGATTTACAATTAAGGTAATGTCTTGATATAATCACAACATTCGAGTGAGATTTTTATGCTTCCATCTCGAGCTAATCTTTGACAGTTTAATAGTGGTAAGAATATTTTTGGTTACGTCAATTCTTTGTTTTTTAAAAATTTTGGATGGTTAAGTTTACTTAACTATTTTGTTCTTAAAATTCCTCTAATTTTTAATTAGAGGTGGCATAATTGTGGATGAGCTTTTTATTCGACAATTATGTTCTTATGGAGAGTTTGATCCTGGCTCAGGATGAACGCTGGCGGCGTGCCTAAGGTATGCAAGTCGAACGAATTTAGCTTTGTCGCAAGATAAAGCTAAGTTAGTGGCAGACGGCTGAGTAATACATGGGAACTTACCCTTAACTCGAGAATACCTCAGCGAAAGTTGAGTTAATACTTGATAGACCCTTGCGTAAAAGTGTAGGGTAAAGCTACGGCGGTTAAGGATAGGCCCATGACCTATCAGCTAGTTGGTGAGGTAAAGGCTCACCAAGGCTATGACGGGTAGGGGACCTGAGAGGGTGAACCCCCAGAATGGGACTGAGATACGGCCCATACTCCTACGGGAGGCAGCAATTAGGAATTATGCGCAATGGACGAAAGTCTGACGCTGCGACGCCGCGTGGAGGATGACGGTCTTCGGATTGTAAACTCCTTTTATGTGGGAACAAGTTCTGAGGGTACCACATGAATAAGCAGCTTCCAACTACGTGCCAGAAGAATCGGTGATGCGTAGGCTGCAAGCGTTATCCGGAATTACTGGGCGTAAAGAGATGCGTAGGCGTTTTCTTAAGTTACTTGTTAAAGCCGATAGCTTAACTATCGTGTTGCAAGTGATACTGGGAGAATTGAGGATGTCAGGGGAAAGGGGAACACCTGGTGGAGCGGTGAAATGCGTTGATATCAGGTGGAACACCAATAGCGAAGGCACCTTTCTGGGACATTCCTGACGCTAATGCTCGAAAGCTAGGGTCGCAAAACGGATTAGATACCCGTGTAGTCGTAGCCCTAAACAATCCCTGCTAGATATCTGTTCTCTTGGTTTCAGCTCTTCGGAGTTGGAATTAGGAAATGGGTGTCGCAGCTAACGCGATAAGCAGGGCGCCTGGGGAGTACGAGCGCAAGCTTAAAACTCAAAGGAATTGACGGGGACCCGCACAAGCAGTGGAGCGCCTGGTTTAATTCGATGCTAAGCGAAGAACCTTACCAGGGTTTGAATTGTAGCTGCTAAGCCTATGAAAATAGGAATCCTTCGAGGGTGCTACAGAGGTGCTGCATGGCTGTCGTCAGCTCGTGTCGTGAGATGTTGGGTTAAGTCCCGCAACGAGCGCAACCCCTATCTGCTGTTATAATTTCTGCAGAGACTGCCTTGCCAAAACGAGGAGGAAGGTGGGGATGACGTCTAGTCAGCATAGCCCTTACGTCCTGGGCTACACAGACGCTACAATGGTCGGTACAACTGGTTGCCAAACCGCGAGGTGGAGCCAATCCCTTAAAACCGATCTCAGTCCAGATTGCAGGCTGAAACTCGCCTGCATGAAGTCGGAATTGCTAGTAATCGTGGATCAGCATGCCGCGGTGAATACGTTCTCGGGTCTTGTACACACCGCCTGTCAAGTCACGGAAGTCGCTTTCGCCTGACGTTCTCGCTTTGCGAGACCTAGGGTGGGGGTGGCAACCAGGGCTAAGTCATAACAAGGTAGCCGTAGGGGAATCTGCGGCTGGATCACCTCCTTTCAAATGAGTAAGTTTTAGTCGTGTGTGTGTGCACACGCAGCGTAATTGAAATATCGTCCTTCGGGACCACGTAAAACCTACGTGTCTTACCACTATTAAGCTGTCAATTTATCACTATTAACTTCTTTTCTTCTAATATCCGTGCTAAATTACCTGTATTATTAAGATAATTTATGGATAGATACAAGCCACAACATGAGAATGCTAGGCTACTCACTGAAATAGATACAGTTAGGTCTGAAATAAAAGACGTCTATTTTAATATCCTTAAAGTAATCAAAGGTAAAGATGAAGTAGTGAAAAAGTTATTGATTGGAATCATAACTAATGGACATATCCTACTATATGACGTTCCTGGTGTAGGAAAAACTGTATTGGCTAAAACACTAGCTAAATCAATCAGCGCTAATTTTAAAAGAATTCAATTTACTCCTGATTTGTTGCCATCAGATGTCACAGGAGTAAATATTTATGATCCTAATACTAAGAAATTTGAATTTCAAACTGGACCAGTGTTTACTAACATCCTTCTTGCTGATGAAATAAATCGAACTTCTCCTAAAACACAATCCAGTCTTTTGGAAGCAATGGAAGAAAGACAAGTTTCGATCGATAATACGACATATAAGCTACCCGGATTCTTTTTTGTAATTGCAACTCAAAATCCTATAGAGCATGATGGAACATATCCCTTACCCGCTGCACAATTAGATAGATTCTTGTTTAGATTAGAATTAGGTTATCCAAGTAGAGAAACAGAAATAGATTTAATTAATACTTTCTCCGCTACACAACCTTTAGAAACCTTAGGTTCCGTGGTTAATGCAGATCAAATATTAAACTGGCAAATAGTAGCAAATAAGATATATCTAGGTGAGGCAATAGTTAAGTATTGTGTTGATCTCGCTAGAGCTACTAGAGAATTAGCTGGTAATAACATTGGCGTAAGCCCTAGAGGAGCAATATTGCTAGCTAAAGCTGCAAAATCAACAGCATTATTAAATGGAAGAGATTATGTTTTACCAGATGACGTACTATACATAATTGCAAATGTATTTTCACATAGATTAGCTGAAGCGGGAAAAACAGGTGAAAGTTTGGTAAGAGAAATTATTCAAAAAGTAGTTATAGTTTAAAGTGGAATTATTGCAACTTATTAATGGTTTAAGTGGAATAACGCTTTTATGTTGTGGACCGTTAGTGATATTGGGAAGTCTAATCACGATACTTCTAAAGGCCTGGAGCCTAGTAGAGGAAAAGCAGGATAAACCAACTATCATATCGAAGATTTGGTATCGCACTTTTCTTCTAACTCCTAAGTCTATAGCTTTAATATTTTTTTCTCTATTTACTATCTGGCTAGCAACTATTTCTATAGACTTAGCAATATTTTCAACTGTAGGAATATTCTTCATATTAATAATTGCCTTGCTTTGGATATATGCCCAAATTATTAATCTCTATCTATTTATTAAATCAAGATTAGAAAATGGCTTAATAACTTCTAGGACTAACTACAGAATAATACAAGTTAGTGAAACTATTAAACAAGATTTAAATATCCGTCTACCTCAACCTATAGGACTAGTTTTAAAGCTGAGGGCAATAATGCCTAATAGATTAGGAGAAGACTTCAAGCAGGTCGGTTATAGCTCGAAATCACTAAAGTCTCCCGAGATAGGTCAGCAGTCCGTAGAAATTATCCCTGAATATAGCAAGAGAGGAGTATACAATTTAGGTCCCATAATTGCCGAATATACAGATATGTTTGGACTAACAGCAATTATCTATACCTATTATCCAAAAGAAACTATTACTATTTTCCCTAAATTAAGAAGATTAAATAAATTAGCTATCCAAAGCTATTCTCCAAAAATAGGGGATGAGTCAGAGTTAAAAAAGATAATCAATAATAGCGAGTATTTTGATGCCAAGCAGTATGTTAGAGGAGATGATGTACGCCATATACATTGGAAGTTAACTGCGAAATCAGATGAGTTAATGCTTAGAAAAGCAGAGATTACTGAGATTACTAGAGGAGAAGTAATCATAATTATCGATAACACAATTCCTAGTTATGCTCATTCTAGGAATTTTACAGATATTCTAGGAAGTTATGATTTGCTAGATAAAATGGTTGATGCTGCATTAAGCTTGGCTGATTATTCTCTGCGTACTAAAACATCTTTAAAGCTAGTTTATTATATTAGCCCAACTGAATTTGAAGTAATAAAGATAAATGTAGCTAGAAGAGAAGAGCTACTTCAAAGACTAGCTAAATTAGACTGGGTCTATAAGTCGAATCTTCAATTTTCATTATTCCCAATATCTCAGTTAGCTAAAAATAATAGTTGTTATTATTTAACTGCAGAAATTAACATTCCCATTTTAACCCAAATCAATAGTATGGTTAAATTATGTGCAGCAAATTTAATCTATTTCCCTCTATATTCATATCTCTTACCTAAGGCTGAAAACCGTAAATTAAGTGTTGCTAAAATCTTTTTAACTGACAGTGGGTACGGCCAACAAAAAACGCTTGTACAATACATTAGCTCATATTTAACTAAGAAGAATAACTATTTACCCCTCAATA
>Ga0123338_10003096_pt1 | contig 15193 bp, 10 predicted proteins | sample grotaG_FD_89793 | JGI IMG/M metagenome (GOLD analysis project Ga0123338, IMG submission 89793) | Glacier valley bacterial and archeal communities from Borup Fiord, Nunavut, Canada, to study Microbial Dark Matter (Phase II) -... | ecosystem: Environmental > Aquatic > Freshwater > Ice > Glacier ...
ATAGCGGTGGTTTTCGCCGTTCAGGAAACATAGCCAGGGTTGTTCGTGCCCGGCGTCCTCCTTGTTGCGGAACGGGACGACCGTACGCCAATCGGTCAGACTGGTCTTGCGTAGGTGTTCGATGCGCGCCCAATCGTCCACTTGGAAGGTCAAATTCCACAGCGCGATCGGGTAAACGGGTGTCGGTGTTTGATAGTCGAACCAACCCGAATCCTGATAGCGATAGGGCACGACGAAAATCTCGGTTTCAGCCGTATGCTGATGCAACATCCCAATCCAGTGATGACCCAGACTCATCGCAAGTGATCCGAGCGTGCGGGTCTCACCCAATTTGTGAATCGCTTCGATTTGCGTGCGGGGCAGGTCGAGATAATCTCGATTCCCCGTCACTAGCCGGGCATTCGCGCCAGCGACGAGGGCAGCCATCCCGATGTTGTAGTAGCCGTGCGGCCAGCTCCAACCATATAGGCCACCGTACCACTTGCCATCAATATATTCGCCTACTACCCCCGAAAGTCCGACGTTATCCGGCAGCAAACCGCCATTCTGCTGTGCCCGTTCGCACCAAGCGTCCACGTACTCCCGAATCCAGCCGCGATACTGCTCATCACCTGTCATCAGAAATGCGTTGGCGATCAGGCTGGTCACAATGAGGTTCGTCGCCACATCACCTTTACCCATGCGTGCCTGCATCACCTCACCCATTCGCGCTGACAATATTGGGTCCTTGAGATCGTCATAAGACGTGATCCTTTCAACATCCTGATACGGAAGGCCATAGGATGCCATATATGGATACCAACCATAAACGGCTTCGGCGTCGAAATAGCCCCACCGCGCGCCGACACTGCCATTATGCGGTGCGCGGATGATCTTGTGGGTTGGATCATAGTTCTGAGAGGCTGGGTTGATATATAAACTGGCAAAACGCTTGGCGCGCTCGATCAATTTAGGGTTTTCTGGATCCGCCAGGCATAGGAAGTAGAAATAGGTATAGCTTTCGCCCTGATGAAACTGATCGTAGCCCCGTTCATATTCATCCTGAACGAGGCCGAGGCGCGTCAATTGCACGGTCACAGCATCCCACGCGCGATGCGCCAACTCTAACAGGTGATCACCACCGCCGATCAGGTAGAGTAGTGCCCAGTTGTAAAAACTTTCATAGAAATCATCGGCGCCATCGCGGGATTGATAGCTGTCGTCATGTTCGTCGCGCCAGATGAGAGTCCCATCGGCACGTGTATACTTCGCCAAAAAAGGGTGGACCGATTGACTCATCACTTCAATGAGACGACGCTGCATGACTGCCCAGGGCGGCATCGTGGTTGGCACGTTCGCTTGCATCATAAAAATCGGTTTTAGATTGTGTTGGGTCATTGTTTATAGGTCTTGAAAAATACTCATTGACAAGATTTTGAATTGCAGCTAAACTCCATTATATAGTGGTCTGACCACCAGGTCAATAGACCAATTATAGGCAGATCGGCGTTATTGAAAAAGAGTTTGGACCCGGCAAGATGGACACTTCTTTGAAACAAACAATCCAATCCAAGATCGTGCTTCCGCAAATGAAGCGACGCACACTTGCAGAACGTCTGCAAGACCAGCGTTTTCGGCGCAATTTGACGTGGCTGCTGATGGCATTTCCAGCGCTAGCATGGATATTCGTCTTCAAATATCTGCCGCTGTTCGGCATCTGGATCGCATTTACTGATTTCAAGGTGCGACGCGGTGTGTTCGGGAGTGATTTTGTCGGCCTGAAGAATTTTAACTTTCTTTTTTCTACTGAAACTGCCATCCGTGCCACTCGGAACACAATCCTCCTCAATACAATTTTTATCAGCTTTGGTGTCGTTTTTGCCTTGTTTGTGGCCTGGCTGTTGTTTGAGGTCTACAACAGCAAGCTGACTCGCTATTATCAGATGCTGCTGCTTCTGCCCCGGTTTATCTCATGGGTCGTCGCCTCCTATTTTGTATATGCGTTACTTGCGACGGATCACGGGCTAATCAATTCCATTCTACAGCGCATCGGGGTAGCACCTATTTCCTGGTATACGACTCCTCAGGCATGGCCGCTGATTTTGCTGCTAACCAGTCTATGGAGCGGAATGGGTATCGGCAGCCTCGTATATCTATCTGGAATGCTCGCCATCGAGCCGCAGCTCTTTGAAGCGGCACGCATCGATGGTGCAAATAAGTGGCAGCAGTTCTGGTACATCACCTTCCCGATGATACGCCCGCTGCTGGTGATCAATCTGCTGCTTTCAATGGCCTATATCATGAATGCTGACTTTGGGCTGTTTTTCCAGGTTACGCGCGATCAACCCCTACTCTATGCAGTGACCGATGTGCTCGATACTTATATCTACCGTTCGCTCACCGTGTCCAAAAACATCAGCATGGCTGCTGCGGCGCAATTCTATCAATCGATTGTTGGGTTCGTCCTGGTGCTGGTCTTCAACTGGATCGTTCGCCGCATCGAGCGCGCCGACGAGCCGCTGTCCTTATTTTAAGGGAGAATCATGAGCACTGTTCGTCAACAACTCCGCCAGCAAAAACAACTCGATGTTGATCGTCTGATGAATTGGTTGGGGCGGTCCAGCATTCATTTGGTATTGATTATCTTCGCGTGCTGTTGCCTGATCCCGCTCTTGCTGATCGTTTCCGCTTCATTCACGGATGAAACCACACTCACCCGCCGCGGTTACAGCCTGATCCCGCAGCAATGGAGCACGCAGGCTTATGATCTCATTTTCCGCAACCCCGAAGTCATTCTGCGCGCTTATAGCGTGACAATGTTCACCACCTTCGCGGGCACGCTGGTGGCAGTTGGATTGATGTCGATGCTGGCCTATGTGCTCTCGCGTCCCGAATTTATCCTACGCAAGCCGCTGTCATTTTTTGTTTTTTTTACCATGTTGTTCAACGGCGGCATCGTACCTTATTACATCCTGATGACACAATATCTGCATGTGCAAGACACCATCTTTGCACTCTTGTTACCCTACTTCGTCGTTGCATTTTATGTGTTGATTCTGCGCACTTACTTTGCCACACTGCCGTCCGAGCTGATCGATGCGGCGCGGGTGGATGGTGCGGGCGAGTTCCGCATTTTCGTCTCGATTGCCGTGCCACTTGCCAAGCCAGCGCTTGCCACCATTGCGCTTTTCACCGCATTGAACTATTGGAACGACTGGACAACTCCCCTTTACTTTATCCGCGACTCGCACCTATATCCGCTTCAATATCTGCTCTACATCATTCAGAGCAATGTCGATGCGATGCAGTTGCAGAGTGCTGTCGGCAATATCAGCGTGGGCACGATGCCCGCCGAAACCGCACGTATGGCGATGGCGGTCCTAGCGACCGGCCCCGCCGCAGTGATCTTTCTGTTTTTTCAGCGCTATCTGGTACGCGGCGTCACGCTGGGCGCTTTTAAGTAAGGTACTCGACGGCTCACATAGAGACGTTTTACGAATGTACAACCGGTTTTAAGAGCAAAGGGAGTTCGAACCATGAAAAGCACGATTTCACGTCGGTCATTTTTCAAGTCCGTAGGAGCCGCCGCCGCCGCGGGTGGGTTTAGCCTTTCCGGGCTGCCGAACCTGATCGGGTCAGGCCAGCTATCCAGGCGCGCGGCTGCCGATCTGCCGCGCCTCGTCTACATCTTTCCCGGCGCGCCGCAGCCGGACGTAAAGAAGGTGCAGGATGCCCTGAGCGCGTATATAGCTGACCGCATCGGCGCGACCATCGAACTGCGGGCAATCGATTGGGGTGCCTTTGACAAGCAGATTTCGCTGATCAACGCATCTGCCGAAAAGTACGATCTGGCTTTCACCGCTCCCTGGGTCAACAACTACTACACCAACATCTCGCAGGAATACCTTGCTCCTATTGGTGATCGTCTCACTTCACTCGCGCCGAAGTATTTCGGAAGTCTGACCCCCGCGATGTGGGCGGCAGCGACCGTCGGCGGCAAAATTTTTGGAGGCATCAACCAACAGATTTTTGTCAAGCCGTTTGGACCCTACATCCGAACCGATGTTTTAGAAGCGATCGGGTTGAAGGACGACTTCAACAAGCTGACCACCTACGAAACGCTTGAACCCATCATGGCTGCCGTAAAGAAATATATTGCCACTGGCAAAGACAAAACGCTGACGCACGTCACCTACAACCTGTCGCCAATTATGACACAGGAAAACTGGGGCTATGACCCGCAGGACTTTATGTTAGTGGTCAAGAGTACCGACACCGCGGCTCAGGTCAAAATCTGGAGCCAGACCGACGAGTATCGCAAGGCCGCGGAGCTGGTGCGCCGCTGGTATCAAGCGGGTTATGCACCAACGGACGTTAAACTTTGGAGCGAACAAGACAACGCCTGGAAAGCCGGTCAATACGCGATCCGCGTATCCGATATTGTAAAGCCCGGTGGTAATGTCGAAATTTTGGCGCGTTGGGGGCAGGCAGTGACGAGCAAAGCCATCGCCGAACCCCTTCTGACGACGGGCGGCGTAACGGCAACGCTGACTGGAGTCAGTGCCGTTTCCGCAAATACCGACTTGGCGGTCAAGTACCTTGAGCTGGTCAATACCGATCCAGTCTTCTACAACATGCTGTGCAAGGGCATCGAGGGTGTCCACTGGGATTGGGCGGATAAAGCAAAAGGTGTCATCAAGCCCGGCAGTGGCAAGACTAACTTTGGGGATACTGGTTACAATCCCAACACCGATTGGATGTACGGCAATGTCTTCAACTCCTACTATGCCGATGCTTCGCAGGTCGGTGCATGGGCTGAGACCGCAAAGTTGAACAAGGATGCACGCCCTTCGCCCGTGCTGGGTTTCACATTCGATCGCAAGTCCGTCGAAACCGAGATCGCCTCAATTTCGGCGGCACAGAAGGAGTTCGCCGACCCCCTGGGGACAGGCATCGTTGATGTAACCGATGGCTTGGCTAAACTGAACAAGGCACTTAAAGCTGCAGGGATCGAAAAAATCCGCGACGAGATGCAGAAGCAGATCGACGTTTGGAAGGCCAAAAAAGCCTAAACAAGCGTGCTGAACGGACCGCGAAGGGTGTCTCGGATACCCTTTGCGGTCCGCCATTGAAGGCTGGTTGGCAAATCGACTACAATTATAAAATTGGTTAGATCACCAGGACACTAGATGATTATGCCACTCAATATCAATCTGAATGACCAGTTGCGCGGTACCGTTCACCGTGAGGGATTCTCGGTACAAATCGCGGAACGCCTCCTATCCCTGATTCGTGAACAACAACTTAAACCTGGAGACAAGCTTCCGGCTGAACGCGATCTATCGATCTTGATGGGTGTCAGCCGTGCCACCGTGCGTGAAGCATTACGCTCATTGGCGACCATGAATATTCTCGAACTGCGGCATGGCTCCGGCACCTACGTAACCTCATTGGATCTGCAGCTTCTGGTTGAACGATTCGACCTCGTATTTTCGCTGAACGACAACTCATTTCTGGATTTGGTCGAGGCGCGCAAAGTCATGGAACCAGGTGCGACGGCGTTGGCAGCACTGCGCAAGACTCCAGAATACGTTGCCGCTCTGGACGACATCTTGAAGCGCTCGTGGCGATGTATGCACGAACAGCCTTCTGAATTTCCGAAGCTGGACATCGAATTTCATGTCAAGGTGGCGGAATGTTCGGGCAACGCACTACTCTCACGCATTATGCAGGCCGTGACGCATTTAAGTATTGCCAGCAGCGAGCGCACGGCCAGCACCAAAGGCGGCTACAGCATCCGCCGCCTTGAACGCGCTATTCAGATGCACCAAGAAATCTTTGAAGCGATAAAAGCGGGCGATGCCGACCATGCCTACCAGCACATGACCGAGCATTTACGCCAGGTTGAGGATACCCTGCGTGGGCTGTATGGCGATGACGAGTAATAGAAAGTGGTTTGACGGAAGTCAAATGTTACTGCACCAGCAGTTTCAGCAGATTTTGGGACGCTATAAACCAGGCAGTCCGGCCGTACCCGCGAACCGCTTCATCTTCGGCTTTGTGATACCACATGGCGAGCAACTTTCGATCATTTTCGGAAACGGGGGTGCGCGACTTGAAGACGGCGTCCGTGAGGCGGAGTATCTGGTATATGGCACGTTGCCATTGTTCGCGGCTCTGCTTAATCCCGATATGCCAGATCGTGCCTCAATTGTCGGACAATTGCGGATACAGCCTGACTATCCTTTCAGTAACTATCTGCTATCGATCTTTTTGAATGCGTTTGATCTCGCTATCCTCGATCTAGATTATGTGGCAAAGCGGTTCGATGGTCCATTCCCATTTCCACCGCGCTACCCCGTTGCGGACAACACTTTCCGGATGCGCGAATACCAATCCGAACCCATTCCAGCTTACGATCCTCAACGTCTTCCAGAACTCATCGCGGATGATCATCCAACCTGGGTTGCCATGTTTAACCGTGCGTGGGAATTGGCCTTCCGCAATCTCCGGCAGCCAGAACCCGATTCAGGCTTCATCACCAATTTCATCGATCCTGCCTTCAACGCCAACATATTCTTGTGGGATAGCTGCTTCATGACAATGTTCGGACGCTATGCCCGGCGGCAGTTCTACTTCATGGGTACGCTGGATAATTTTTATGCCAAACAGCATGATGACGGCTTCATTTGCCGTGAGATCAACACATATAGTGGCAAAGACCTCTTTCAATCACTTGATCCACGTAGTACCGGGCCAAATATTCTCGCTTGGACGGAATGGCATGATTATCAACTCAGCCGCGATGAGGAGCGGTTGTGCACCGTGTTCTCGGTATTGATCGGCTATCATCGCTGGTGGAAAGAATGGCGTACCCATTCTGACGGCGGCTACTGGACGAGCGGTTGGGGCAGTGGTATGGACAATCAGACCCGCATACCGCGCTCGGAATATCATCATCGCCATTTTAGCTGGATCGATACAAATATGCAGCAAGCCCTAAACTGTCAGATGTTACTTAAGATCGGCGCGGTAATCGGGCGCAGCGAGTTCGATGCAGAACTTAAAACAGAATTTTTCCATTTAGGGGAGTATATCAATGCGCGGATGTGGGATGAAGATATTGGCTTCTACTTTGACGCTGCTTCGGATGGCACATTAAGCCGAACCAAATCCATTGGCGCCTATTGGGGGTTGCATTCTGGAATTATTCCCGATGAGCGCGCCAAACGGATGATCGCGCATCTGGACGACCCGGCAGCCTTCAATCGTCCACACCGTATTCCGACCCAATCCGGCGATAGCGAGGTTTACAACCCCTATGGCGGGTATTGGCTCGGTGCTGTCTGGTCGCCCACAAACTATATGGTGCTGCGCGGCCTGACGGAGCGCGGTCGTCACAACCTGGCTTATGTGATCGCTCAGAATCATATCGAAAATGTTGGGCGAGTCTTCGAGGACACGGGGACATTATGGGAAAACTACGCCCCCGAACACGCTTTGCCAGGGAAACCCGCAGGCCGCGATTTTGTTGGTTGGACGGGCGTTTCGGCCATCACCATTCCGCTGGAATATCTCATCGGTGTGCGGCCCATCAGCCAACCTAATAGCTTGCTGTGGGATATTCGCCTGACAGAGCGGCATGGGATACAGCGTTATCCACTCGGCATTTCTAACGAGATCGATTTAGTTTGCGGGCGGCGTATTGATTCAAGCACACGGCCCACGCTAAACGTGAAAACCCATCAACCTGTGATGCTCGAAGTGAGATGGGATGACCACCACAAAGAGTTTTCGCTTGAAGCAGGAGAACACCTCATTCAATGTTGATCTGTGCAAACGAAAGGCCATAATGAACGTTCATAATTTTGAGTTGCGGGCACGTGAACTCGTCAACCAGATGACACTAGATGAAAAGATCAGCCAGATGATGAACGACTCGCCCGCCATTGAACGGCTGAACATCCCGGCGTATAACTGGTGGAATGAAGGCTTGCACGGTGTCGCAAGGTCGGGCATCGCAACTGTTTTTCCACAGGCTATCGGGCTGGCTGCAACATGGAACGTGTCGCTAATGCACCAAATTGCTTCCGTCATTGCCGACGAAGCCCGTGCCAAACATCACGAATCGGTGCGCAATGGTATTCATGCCATATATACCGGGTTGACCTTGTGGGCACCCAACATCAACATTTTTCGTGATCCCCGTTGGGGGCGCGGACAAGAGACTTATGGCGAAGATCCGCATTTGACAGCGCGCATGGGCGTGGCGTTTGTTCGCGGCTTGCAAGGCGACGATCCAACATATTTGAAAACCGTCGCCACACCCAAACATTTTGCCGTCCACAGCGGCCCGGAACATGTACGACACCTCTTCGACGTGAATCCCTCTCAGCGCGACTTATGGGAAACCTACTTGCCCGCCTTTGAAGCCTGCATTTGTGAAGGCAAAGCGGCCTCGATCATGGGCGCGTACAATCGACTCAACGGTGAACCTTGCTGCGCCAGCCCGACCCTGCTGCAACAGACTTTGCGCGAGCAGTGGGGCTTCGATGGCTACGTCGCGGCGGATTGTGGCGCAGTTTATAACATTTATAAGTTCCATAAGGTTGCGTCAACTGCCGCCGAAGCCTCTGCCCTTTCCGTGAATGCAGGTTGCGATCTCGACTGTGGTGACTCCTATAAAGCACTCTCCGAAGCCGTTGTGGGCGGGTTAATCGATGTTGCAACCATCGATCAATCGCTGGTTCGGTTGTTCACTGCACGCTTTCAGCTCGGCATGTTCGATCCCCCCGAACAAGTTTCCTATACGCAAATTCCCTACGATGTTAATGACGCACAGGCACATCGAGCGTTAGCATTGCAAGCCGCGCACGAGTCCCTTGTTTTATTGAAGAATGAACACTCATTCCTGCCGCTGCCGAAGACGACTCGCCGGATAGCAGTGATCGGCCCGAATGCCCATGACCCGGAAGCCTTGCTAGGCAACTACAATGGCACGCCCTCGCACAGCGTGACTCCGCTCGATGGCCTTCGGGCTAAAACGCTCCCCAATAGCGAGCTGAGCTATGCACGCGGCTGCGGTATCTTCAACGAAGACGAGAGCAACTTCGCTGAAGCAGTAACCATGGCAAAAAACGCAGACGTCGTGATTTTCGTTGGTGGACTTTCACAGGCACTCGAAGGTGAAGAAGGGCAAAAAGAAGGGCTGCCGGAAGGGTTGGTCAGTCAGGGAGATCGGCTCCGACTCGATCTACCAGATATACAGGAAAGGCTGTTGCACGCGCTTCATGCCACAGGTACGCCGATAGTCCTTGTGCTGCTCAATGGAAGCGCTGTTGCAGTGAATTGGGCAGCGGATCACCTGCCTGCCATCCTCGAAGCGTGGTATCCCGGCGAAGAAGGCGGTACAGCAATAGCCGATGCTTTATTCGGCGATTATAACCCCGGTGGCAGGCTGCCCGTGACATTCTATAAAGCGGTGGGCGATTTGCCCCCGTTTGAAGACTATCGGATGGAAGGGCGTACTTATCGCTATTTTACAGGTGAACCACTCTATCCATTTGGGCATGGCTTGAGCTATACGCGCTTTGAATATCGCAATCTCATGTGCAGCCCAACCCACCTGACTACGGATAATACGGTGACGATTTCTGTGGACGTGAAAAACATCGGTGCACTAGCAGGCGATGAGGTGGTACAGTTTTATATCCGCGCGGGGCGTGATGGTTATCCATTGCGCCAGTTGGTGGCTTTTGAACGAGTCCACCTTGAGGTTGAGGCATCCTCCACGGTAAAGGCTAACCTTCCTGCCAGCATATTCAGCCGTGTGAAAGACGATGGTACGCGCATTCTAGAAGCCGGGTCTTTTACGGTCGAAGTGGGCACTGGGGGATCGGGTATAGAAACCGTACTCATTGCAGACGTAACCTGATCATCGGGGAGTTGCAAGGCAAGTTGAGCGCGCAGTTCCAATCCCTCGTTCGGGATGACGATCACTTCAACAAGCGGACAGCACGTCCGCGGCCAGGATATAGAAGGCATTTACTTCAACCCGGCACGGGCAGTTATGCCAATCGAGCTGCGGTTGCGTCAGAAATCAGCGTCAAATCAAAGGCTATGAAAAAAGAAACGGATCAGAACCTACTCTGTCAACGGCTAAAATCGAACGCAGAGAGCCGTCAAAGAGGCAAATTGTTGCCGAAAGTGCATTCGCTGTTCGGAAAGAGAAGGTGGGTTTTGAGGGGTGAAACCGCGACGAAAATACTGGCAAACTTCATCAAAAGCGTGCTGCGCTGGCAAAACTTCCAAAACCGCGCATCGGATAATAGCGGTCTTTGATGCCGCGGTGGTGTTATTCGATGCGGTTGTTAAAGTATTGACTGGTCCGATGACGCACTTTGCACCCTACTGTTTGGCGAATGGCACGCGGATAGGCGCTATGTTTATAAGTAGATGTCGAGTTTACACCAGTGGCTAGAATGCCACTATTGAACACGCCACCTAATAAGAGGCTGATGTGGCGATTTTCGCATACTTGTAGAAACGGTAGTGTCCTATGCTCTGGTGGTGTTAGCTCCCTGCCAATTTCGTCACGAGCCGCCTAAAACAGGCCGTTATCGTTATAATCTTGGGCATGGGTACTCAAGTCTTGTTGGTTGTGCTAAACCTCACTTTACCTGATTACCCTGATTTTTTCCTCATACCATTTTTGGCGAGGGTATTGTTACTACTTTAGTGCTATAAGATTTTACATAGTTGAGCAGAAAAACGGGCTCTGTCGCAAAAGGGCAAACGGTTTGGAAAAGAGACGGATGAAGGCAGGAAATTGGAAAAGTTAGGCGGGGATAGCCGGTCGCCGGACGCGCCACAAGTTGCGTGAGCAGCGCGAACCCGGTTGGCGTCAGGTGCAGGTCAATGCCAAACCAGAACACGCGCCGCGCGTCAGTATCGGACCGTAAATCACCGGATGCTGTTTGCATGAGTTGTCAGAAGTTGTACGTGCATCACAATCTCCAGCGCATAGTGCTGTGAACGGCAAATTTTGACAGCGGCGGGATATTCGATTATCGTTATCAGAGAACTGGTACTTACCACTTTTTGGGCATTCGTGTTTAGCTTTTGAGAAAGAAACCGATGTCATCGATTCGTACAGTACGGGGCGATATTCCAGCCGAAGCGTTTGGTGTGGCGTACCTGCACGAACATCTGCACGGCTATTCCGTGAACACCGAAGGCGATCTCGATCTACGCCTCGATAGTGAAGCCGCCGCTGCGACCGAATTGGCATATTTCAAGCTGGCGGGCGGTCAGGCACTGGTCGAGATGTCCCCAAAAGATTATTCGCGCGACCCGCTCATGTTGCGGCGGCTCTCGGAAGCAGCGGGCGTGCATATCGTCGCCGTCTCCGGGTATATTAAAGGCACATCGGCAGACCCCTTCGTGCAGGATCAAGAGGTGAACGCTATCGCAGACGAGATGATCCGTGAAGTCGCGGAGGGCATCGACGGGACGAATATTCGTGCCGGGTTGCTCAAAGCAGGTTCCAGCCTGAACAAGATCACACCAAACGAAGAGAAAATCTTCCGGGCAGCGGGGCGCGCGCACCGCGAGACGGGCGCGGCCATTTCAACCCACACAGAAGCCGGGACGATGGCACTTGAACAAGTTGCGCTGCTCAAAGCGGAAGGCGTCCCGGCAGAGAAAATCCTGATCGGCCACACCGACCGCCGTCTCGATTGGGACTACCATCGCGCAATTGCGAACACGGGCGTCACGCTTGGCTATGACCAATTCAGTAAGGAGAAATACTACCCGGACTTCCAGCGCGTGGAGTTCATCGCGCGCATGGTGCGTGAAGGCTTCGGCGCGCAGCTTGCGGTGTCGGGCGACCTCGCGCGGCGCTCCGATCTGGTCAGCTATGGCGGCGGTCCAGGCTATACGTTCATTCTGTGGCGCGTGCTGCCCTGGCTGCGCAAGGAAGGACTAAGCGAAAGCGACATCCAGACGATCATGATCCACACACCGCGCCGCCTACTCGCGCTGGAAACCTGAGAATGCAACCGACTATGATTGACGCGCGTTTGCAAGCGCTGGGAATCACGCTGCCTGCGCCGTCCGCGCCGTCGCATTCCTACGTCCACGCCCGGCAGGTCGGCGTGCTGCTATACATCGCGGGTCACAGCCCGAAGCGCAACGGTAGCTATCCGTATCTTGGCAAACTCGGCGCGGAAGTCAGCATCGAACAGGGGCAGGAATGCGCGCGGAACTGCGTCGTCAACTGTCTCGCGTCGGCAGCCGCGCACCTCGGTACGCTGGATCGCGTGGCGAGCGTGGTGAAGCTGGTCGGTTACGTCGCGAGTGCGCCAACTTTTACGCAGCAGCCGCAGGTAATCAACGCCGCTTCGGATTTGCTGCTCGCGATCTTTGGTGAAGCCGGACGGCACGCCCGCACTTCCGTCGGTGTGAGCGTCTTGCCCGGCAATATTCCCGTCGAAATCGAGATGATTTTGGAGGTCACGCCGGAATGACTGCTAGCAGCGTTTCCCCGATAATGGTGCGGCCTGCCGATTGGCTGCGCGGGCTACCGAAGGTCTACCTTGCGCTTGCGCTGCTAATCGTCGTCCTGGGGTTTGCCTCACCGCGCTCCATCGTGCCAGAAAACCTGATCAATCTGGTGCGGCAGGGCGCGGCGCTCGGCGCGGTTGCGATTGGGCAAACGGTCGTCCTGATCAGCGGCGGATTGGACCTTTCGGTAGGCGCGGTCGTGATCCTGAGCGACGTACTGGCCGCGATGCTAATTACTGGCCGCGATGAACTGGTGATCCCTGTGATCGGGCTGGTGCTGGTCATCGGCGCGGTGATTGGGTTGGTGAATGGGGTCCTCGTCACGCGCTTCAACGTCACGCCGTTCATCGCCACGCTTGGCACGCAGTTTATCGTCTATGGCGCGGCGCTTGTTTATTCCGGCGGCGCGCCGCGTGGTGACATCCCGGAGTCGATGCGCTTCTGGGGTAATGGCTTCATCGGCGGCGCGATTCCCTCGGCGGCGCTGATCTGGACGCTGATTGCGCTCGTGATGGCGCTCATTTTGCGCCGTTCGACATTCGGGCGGCGGCTGGTCGCGACGGGCGCGAACCGCCGGGCGGCGCGGCTGGCGGGGGTCAACGAAGGCCGGATCATCCTGCAAGCGTATGTATTCAGCAGCGTCCTTGCCGCGATGGGCGGTCTGCTGCTCGTCGCCTACGTCGGGACGGGGACGCTCGAAGTCGGGACCGATTTTCTGCTCGGCTCTATCGCGGCGGTGGTCATCGGCGGGACGCCCTTCGAGGGTGGACGAGGGACGGTGTGGGGAACCTTCGGCGGCGTGCTGTTCCTGATGGTCCTGTATAGTATCCTGACCGTCCTCGCACTACCGACGAGCGGTCGGCGCATGGTCGAAGGTGCGATCATCCTGATCGCGGTCGCCCTCTATGCGCGTACCCGTGAATAATTCAGGCTGGTTCCGGCTGCGTTCGCAGTCCGGTTTTTGACAAGGAGAAACGTGTGAACCGCAAACTATTTGCCCTGATGTCTACGCTGGTCGCTTTACTGGCACTCGTGATGATGCCCGTCGCGTCTCCCGCAACCGCGCAGGGGAGCGCCACCGCCGCGCCGACGATGGCCGGAACTATGGTCGGAACTGCGGCGAAACTGAACGACATCGTGACGCAGCGCTCCAAAGATTACCTGTCGGATTTGAGCCTTGCCGCGCCGCAAGGGAAGCTGGTCGATACGAGCAAGTTCAAGAAAGCGCCACCCTATACAATCGGCTTCGTGAACTGGTCCACCGCCAATTCGTGGACGGTCCAAATCGTCAACGAAGTGCAGCATGAAGCCTCGCTCTACCCGGAGATCAAGGAATTCATCACCGTCAGCTCCGAAGGCGACGCAAACAAGCAAATCTCGCAGATTGAAGACCTCGTAGCGCGCGGCGTGGACCTGATCCTGCTCATTCCGGTCGCGCCGGAAGCCATCGTCCCGGCGGTCGAGGAAGCGACCAAAGCGGGTATCCCGATTGTCGTCTTCGCCTCGCTGGTGAAGACCGACAAGTATGTGACCTATCTGCAAGCGGACGAACTGCAATTTGGCCGCAAGCAGGGCGATTGGCTGATGCAGCAGTTGAAGTGCAAGGGCAACATTATCGCCCTGAACGGCGTGGCCGGGATTTCCACGAGCGACAACCGCCGTCAGGGGTTGCTCGACGCGATCAAGGCTTGCCCGGATGGTGGCACGAGTGTCAAAATCCTCGCGGAAGCCGATGGGTCGTGGGCGTATGATCAGGGCAAGCAGGCTGTCGAGCGGATGCTCGCCGCCTATCCACAAATCGATGGCGTCTGGTCGCAGGGTGGCGCGATGACGCAGGGCGCAATCGAAGCCTTTGAAGCGGCCAAACGTCCGCTCGTGCCGATGACGGGCGAAGACAACAACGGCTACATGCTCTACTGGCAGAAGCGCCTCGCGCAAGGCTTTAAGGGTATGGCCGCCTCCGAACCGACCTGGCAGAGTCGCGTTGCGTTGCAAGCCGGGCTTCGCATCTTGCAGGGTATCCCCGTTTCGTCCTTTTACGCGCTGCAAGTCCCAACTATCTACGAAGCGGATGTCGCGAAGTATGTGCGCCCTGAATATTCGGATGCGTACTGGACCAATTCGCTGCTGCCGAAGGATGTCGCCGACAAGCTGTATCTGAAGAAGTAGCTCCGACGGTCAAGCGGGCGGGTCAAGCCCCGCCCGTACACCGAACGACATCGCATTGGGTGGGTCGGGCTTGACCGACTCTTTCTGAATAGTAATTACGGCACAATGACCCCTGAACACCCGCTCCTCGAAATCGATAACATCACGAAATCGTTCCCCGGCGTGCAAGCGCTGCGGGGTGTTTCGTTCAGCGTACAGCGCGGCGAAATCCACGCGCTTGTCGGGGAGAACGGCGCGGGCAAATCCACCCTCATGAAGATACTGGCCGGGGTCCATGCGCCAGATAGCGGTCGCCTGCTCTGGAAGGGAACGCCGCTCGTGCTGGATGGCACTGCTGACGCGCAGAAACACGGTATCCGCATCATCTATCAGGAATTCAACCTGCTTCCCGACCTGACGGTTGCCGAAAACATTCTGCTCAATCAGGAGCCACGCACACGCTTTGGGACCATCGCGTGGGGACGTATGATGGACCGCG
>Ga0123338_10003097_pt1 | contig 15189 bp, 11 predicted proteins | sample grotaG_FD_89793 | JGI IMG/M metagenome (GOLD analysis project Ga0123338, IMG submission 89793) | Glacier valley bacterial and archeal communities from Borup Fiord, Nunavut, Canada, to study Microbial Dark Matter (Phase II) -... | ecosystem: Environmental > Aquatic > Freshwater > Ice > Glacier ...
AGCGCGGGCAGCACATGCGGCTGACGGCCATCGTGACCGGGCTGCCGCCGCACTGGCGGGCGCGGGCGGAGGCGCTGGCGGTCGGTGCCTCGGCCGTGTTCCTGGGGCTGATGCTGCCCTACGCCACCGAGTATGCAGCCGACGAGTGGTATATCGAGACCCCGGCGCTGGGCTGGTCCAACATGGTCCGTGCCGGCGCAATCCCGGTGGGAGTGGCGCTGATGCTGGCATCCTGCGCGCTGCACTTGCTGCGCGGGCGGCTGCGGGACGTGCTGCTGGTCGGGGCCGGGCTGCTGGTGGTGGCCGGGGCGCTGTATCTGCTTGGCCCGGTGCTCAAGGGCGCGGGCAACTGGAACCTGGTACTGTTCTTCGTGCTGCTGCTGGGCACGGGCGTGCTGCTGGGGGTGCCGATCGGCTTCAGCTTCGGACTGGCGACCCTGGCCTACCTGGCGACCACCACCAGCACGCCGCTGACGGTCGTGGTGTCCCGCATGGACGAGGGCATGAGCGCGCTGATCCTGCTGGCGGTGCCGCTGTTCGTGTTCCTGGGCCTGCTGATCGAGATGACGGGCATGGCGCTGGCGATGGTCAACTTCCTGGCCAGCCTGCTCGGCCATGTGAAGGGCGGGCTGTCCTATGTGCTGCTGGGGGCGATGTACCTGGTCAGCGGCATCTCCGGCTCCAAGGCGGCGGACATGGCGGCGGTGGCGCCGGTGCTGTTTCCGGAGATGAAGCGGCGCGGCGCTCATGAAGGGGAGTTGGTGTCGCTGCTCGCGGCGTCCGGCGCCATGAGCGAGACCATCCCGCCGTCCCTGGTGCTGATCACCATCGGGTCGGTGACGGGGGTGAGCATCGCCGGGCTGTTCACGGGCGGACTGGTGCCGGCGCTGGTGCTGGCGGCGGCGCTGGGGGTGGTGGCCTGGATGCGGTCGCGGGATGACGACGTCTCGGCGGTGCAGCGGGCGACGCCCCGGCAGGTCGCCTGGGCGCTGCTGGTGGCCCTGCCGGCGCTGGTGCTGCCGGTCCTGATCCGCGCCGCGGTGGTGGAGGGCGTGGCGACGGCGACCGAGGTCAGCACCATCGGCGTCGCCTACTCCGTCCTGGCGGGGCTGCTGATCTACCGGCGGTTCGAGTGGGGGCGGCTGTATCCCATGCTGGTGGAGACGGCGTGCCTGTCCGGCGCTATCCTGCTGATCATTGGCACGGCGACCGGGATGGCGTGGGCGCTGACGCAATCCGGCTTCTCCCGCGCGCTGGCCACGGCAATGGCCGGGGTGCCCGGCGGGGCCGCGGGGTTCATGGCGATCTCGGTGGTAGCGTTCATCGTGCTAGGGAGCATCCTGGAAGGCATCCCAGCCATCGTGCTGTTCGGCCCGTTGCTGTTCCCCATCGCGCGGACGCTGGGGATCAACGACGTCCACTATGCGATGGTGGTGGTGCTGGCGATGGGGGTGGGGCTGTTCGCGCCGCCGTTCGGGGTGGGATACTACGCGGCGTGCGCCATCGGGCGGGTCAGCCCTGATGCTGCGATGCGGCGGATTTGGCCGTACTTGGGGGCGCTGGTGCTGGGGCTGATCCTGGTCGCGGCGGTGCCGTGGTTCTCGACGGGGTTCCTGTAGGGCGTGGGGTTCGACCGGTTGGGCGAGCCGCCGTGACGCGGTGGGCGGAGAGATTGTCAGAAAATGTTGCTGGCCAGGGAATAGATCGGCCCGGCCGGCGTTCATACACGGAACCGGCGCATCCAGCCCCGGCCACGAAAATGCTGGAGGCAAGATGCCCGCCTGATTCATCATGCGCACCAGTGTCGTCGCGTCCGTGCTGGCCGCCCTGTTGGCCGCCTCGCCGTATGCGGCCCACGCCACGATCATTGATCCCACCGGGGACTTCCTTCCCAGCTACGCCGGCACGAAGGACCCCGGCCTCGATGTGATCTCGGCCGGTGTCACCTTTGATGGCCAGCAGTTTGTGCTGACCGCGACGATGGCCGGGCCGATCGCCTCCTTGAAGACGTCCGTGCCAGGCGCGTTGTTTGTGTTTGGCGTGGATCGCGGGAAGGGAACGGAGCGGTTCCTGCTCGGCTCGCCCGCCATAGGTGCCGGTATCAAGTTCGACTCCGTGCTGGTCCTGCGCCTGACCGGGGTAAGCTCGTTCAACGACCTGCTCAACAATACGAGCACCCCGCTTCCGGCTGCCAACTTCCAAATTGACGGCGCGACTATAATGGCGGAGTTGCCGGTGTCGTTCGCGCCCTCGCAAGGGCTGGACCCGTCCGCCTACGGCTTCAACCTGTGGCCCCGGTCCGGTGCGGGTATGAATAACCAGATTGCTGACTTCGCGCCCAATGCCTCGTCGTTTACCGCAACGCTGGTGCCTGAGCCTGCTTCGCTGGCGCTGCTCGGCGCCGGCCTGATCGGCGCCGCAACGGTCCGCCGCCGCCGGAATAGCGCGGCATTACGGTGACGGCAGCCGACGCCGACGAGGTTACACGGAATGCTTGCGGGCGTGTGCGGCGTTGCTCCTGGGACGTAAGCCTAGGAACGCGCCTCACCGCTGAACCCGGACATGAAACAGCGCCAGGTGCATCAAGACGGCGAGAGGCGTAGCGTTGGCCGCATCCAGTGCCGCAAGGGGCGGTCATTTCTAGGTTAACGTCCATGCTCCATCCGAGCATCGGAGGGCAGATATGATATGTAGTCCCGCCGCCTTTGCCCAGGCCGGGCCTTGTAGCGGAACAGCGGGCCGTCCGGCGTGATCACATGCCACAGGTTTGGCGCGTCACGCCGGCATGGCGCCGGGTTGACCAGGCGGGATGGCCGGCCACCCGCCACCCAAGCGCCGTAGCCCCAACCATAAGCGACATCGCTGCCCTCCTCGAACCGCAAATCCCTGCGCTGCGGCGTTACGCCTTTGCGCTGGCGCGGGACCACGCCGCCGCCGACGACCTGGTGCAGGACTGCCTTGAGCGCGCGGTCAACCGTTGGTATCTGCGGGGACCGGATGCCCAATTGCGGGCGTGGCTGTTCACCATTCTGCACAACCTGTTCATCAGCGCGCAGCGGACCCGGCGGCGCCGGGCGTTGCACGACGCGCTGGACCAGGTGCCGAATGCCGCGGCTAGCACCGCGCCAACCCAGGAATGCAGCCTTGCCAGCCGTGACATGCTCGAACGGTTCGGGGCGTTGTCCGTGGACCACCAAGAGGTGCTGCTGCTCGTCGGCGTCGAGGGCATGGCCTACGCCAGCGTGGCGCGGGTGCTGGGCATCCCAGTTGGCACCGTCATGTCCCGGCTGAGTCGCGCCCGCGAGCAGTTTCGCCGGCTGCTCGAAGGCGAGCGGCCGGTCCTGAGGAGAGTGAAGTGATCGCCTCCATACCCATCGGCGACGATGACCTGCACGCCTATGTTGACCGGCGCCTGCTGCCGGGCCGCATGGCAGAGGTCGAGGCCTATCTGGGCAGCCATCCCGACCAGGCGGAGCGGCTGGGCAGCTATGCCGGCCAGGGCGCGATCCTCGCGGCCGCCTTGCGGACCAAGCTGGAGGAGCCAATTCCCTGCCGCCTCCGCGTGGCGGTCATCCTGGCCCGGCAGCGGCAGCGCCGGGCCGGGCAGGCAGCCCGTGCGGCTGCGGTGCTGCTGGTGGCGTTCACGTCCGGCGCAGCGGGCTGGCTCGGCCATGCCTGGACCGGGGACCGGAGTGGCTTCCAGGCTGCGGCGCAGAGCGCATTCGCCGCCTACCAGACCTTCTCGGTCGAGGTGCGCCATCCCGTCGAGGTCCGTGCGGAGGATGGGGCGCACCTGCAGCAATGGCTGTCCAACCGGCTGCAGCGGCCATTGACCCCACCGAACCTGGCCTCACTCGGCTACCAGTTGATCGGCGGGCGCGTGCTGCCGGCCGCATCAGGGCCTGCGGTGGCGACACCGGCCGCGCAGCTCATGTACGACACTGGCAACGGCGGGCGCCTGACGGTGTATGCCCAGCCGCTGGGCGTTGACGCCGAGGAGTTCCACTACGTCAAGCAGGGCGACGTCCGCACGGTGGTCTGGGCGGAGCGGCGCATGGTGATCGCGGTGACGGGCCGGGTGCCCCAGGCTACCTTGGTGGAGGCAGCCCGGCTTGTCAGCAACGGCCTGGAGCGCCGCCAGGCCATTCCTTGACCCGGCGGCACTGCTTGCCCGGCGCTGGGCCGGGTTAGGCTACCCGCGCCGCGGCGGCTCGATGCCGGCCTGCGCGCAGGGCCGGACCTCGAACTCAACCCGGCGGTCGAGCACGTCGGTCGCGTCGTCACGGCCGGAACCGACAATCGGCTCGGCGCTGCCACGGCCCTGGGCGTCGGCCTTGGCGTCAAGCCCCGGCTGGCGGGTCACCAGGTCCTGACGCAGGCGCTGGGCGCGGGCGAGGGACAGGGCCTGGTTGGCTTCCGCCGTGCCGGTCGGGCTGGTGTGCCCCACCAGGCGAAGGCACGACGTCTGGTCGGCAGAGCGCGACGCGATCTGCCGCAGCCACATCGGATAGGCGCCGGTGATCTTCTGGTCCGGCCAGAACTGCGTTGCATTGGGCCGGAACACGAACTTCACCGCCAGCTTCCCGTTCTCAAGCCCATAGGCGACAAGCGACCCAAAGGCTTGCTCGGCTTCCAGCTTGCGGTTCAGCGCGGCGTTGGCGAGGTAGATGCCATTGAACACGCGGAGCTGGTCGCCGGCTGGCAGCGCCTTGGCTTGGGTGTAGCGGGACAGCGCCTCCTGGTAGCGGCCGCCCTCGTAGGCCTTGACGCCGTCCGCAACCGCGGCGGCGCTGAACAGGCTGGCGATGTAGGAGGGGTTGACGGCCTCCCCGGCATTGGCCGCGCAGGTGCCGAGGTAGGCGGCCTGGTTGCGGTCGGCAAGCCAGGTCGGGCTATCCCGGAAGAAGGCCGTTGGCGTCATGTCCACCCCATCCGCGCGGACCCAGGCCGTGGCGTGGCTGACGATGCGGTTGGTGCGGAGGTCGGCGAGGGACGCCCAGATGCGGTAGGTTTGGGTCGGCCCCTTGGTCGGCGGGATGATGCCCGGCCCCGCCACGGGGGTGATGCTGCCGACCAGGATCAACGGCTGCGACTGCAGGCTCTCGGCGCTGAATTGCTGCGGCTTGACGGCGGCGAAGCGGTCGCGGACGGTCCGGACAATCCGCTGCTCCATCGCCCGCGTGGCCACGGACTGGTTGCCGGAGCCGCGGTCAATCAGCGGGTCAATGACAAGGGTGCGGCCGTCAACGGCTGCGGGGTCCTTCGCGACGCCTGCGAACAGCGCGACGGTCAGTTGGTCCACCGCGTCGTCGAACGCCAGGGCCTCCTTCGGTGGCACCGGCGCTTGGGCAACGGGACCAGGGTCCGGCACCGCGCATGCGGCAAGGGCCAACGTGGCCACCAAGACGATGGGCCGCATCGCCCTGCTGGCCGCTTTACCCGCCGCTTTACTCGCTGCTTTCCTGGCCACGTTATTGGCACCCATTGCGTAGAAACGTCCGATCAACATTGCTGGCGGTCTCCCCAAGTTGCAGGCGTAGCGTGATATCCCGGCAGTGCTGGCCGTCTTGCCTAGGTGCGGGTGGGACGTCGGCGACCCGTTCAGGACGGGTTGCCGCGGGACGGGGTTGGGGCCGGGGCGCGGCGGGCTGCGCTGCCGCGGCGACGCGGGGTGGCCTGACGGCACGCTGGGCCGGCGTGACGGCTGGCGGCAGAACGCCAGCCATTCCGGCCGCCGCGACCGGCGGCACGGCAACAGGAGCTGTAATGACAGCAGGAGCGATGGCGGCTGGCGCGACGGCGGCAGGCGCGATGACGGCAGGGACAGCAGAGGGGACGACCAAGGCGGAGACGACCGGAGCGGAGACGACCGGAGCGGAGACGACCGGAGCGGAGACGACCGGGGCGGCAGCCTCAGGGCCGGCAGCCGCGAAAGCTGCAGGGCTGGGGTCCGGCGCACCCATTTGGCTGGGTGCAGCCTTGGGGACGGCAGCAGGGGTAGCGGCGGGGCCAGGGTCTGGAACGCCCATTTGGCTGGAGGCGGGGGCCGGGGCCGGCATTGCGGCTTCGCTCAGCGCCGCCATGGCGGCAGGTGCAGGGATTGACGGCATGCCAGGCGCCACGGCTGCAGCCGGTTCGCGCGCAACAACGACGCCGGCGTCGGCCGTTGCAGCAGGCCTGGGATCGTCCGGCAGGCTGGGCTGCGGAGTGGCCGTCTCCGCCGTGACCTCGGGCGCGGCATCTGGCACCCGATCAGGGCCGGCCGGCTTCGCAGGCCCGGCTGCGGCTGCATCGGCAGCCAAGGCGGGTGCAGGATCGCCCGCGGAATCAGGGATCAGGCTTGCTGCCAGACCCGGCTGTTCCGGCATGGAACGCGCGTCCGGCTCCGCAAGCGGGTTGGCCGGGACGGGTTGCCCAGCGGCCAGTGCGGGGGCCGCCGCAAGCCCGGCCACGGGCGCGATGCCGGACTCCTCGGTTGCCGGGGCGTCCATGTACGGGTTCTTCGGCATGACCAGCGCGAGGCCGACCAAGCCGGCGATGGCCAACGCCGAGGCGGCGGCGCCGTACATCAGCGCACGGCCACGAGTCTTCCCGCCCGGTTGGGCTGCGCCAGGCTCCTGACCGGAGGGCTTCGCGGCGGCCAGGCCCGCGGGCCGCGGATCGGCATCGGGCACCACCAAGTGCAGCGAGAACCGCTTGCGGAGGGTGGCGAAGCCCGGCAGCGCGAGGGTCTCCATCAGCCCAGCCCGTCCCGCCAGGACCACATGCAGATGCGGCCCGGCGCAGAGCACCAGCTCGATGTAGTGCAGCGTCGTCTGCGGCAGCAGGTGCGCGTCCTCCACCAGCAGCGCAATGCGGTCGTGGCCAGGGCCGGGGTTGGTCAGGGCCTCAAAGCCCCGCTCAAGCTGGATGTCCGACTGCCCACCGTCGCCGCTCACCTGGCCCAGCACGGCGAACAGGTCGAGCGGCGGCCGGACCGTGAAGAGCCGGGTCCGGGCGAGGCCAGGATACGAGGCTGCCATGTTCAGGATGACGGACGTGCTGGCGGGGCCGGTCACCAGCGCCGAGCGGCCCTCAGTCAAGGCTGCTGCAAGCTCGTCAGCCAGCGGCGTGAAGTTGCCGGCGACCGTGCCGCCCTCGATGGCAAGGCTTTGCCGGTCCATTTCTCGTGTCATGCGGCCGTGTCCCGAACTAGGCCTGCTTGTCGCAGGCGGGACGCTTCGCGTCCGTTCCGGAGTGGAGTACTGGATCACCTGGCCATTGTCCAAAGACATCCCGCATTTATCAAGGCTGTTTCAGCCTTGCAACGCAAGATGCGCGGAGTTGCCTCGTATGTCTAACCGAATCTTAATTTTATATGGATGAAATGCGGCGGAGACATGGTGCCGAGGCAAGCCGCCGTGCTTGGCGCATGGTTCGGGTGCGCCCATATCCCGGGGCGACGAAAACCCGGAGGTTCGCCGTGTCCCTGTTCACCACCAAGGTCAAGCCCGCTGAGACCTACGCCTTCACCCGCACCGACGCCGAGTGGCAGGCGATGCTGACGCCCGAGCAGTTCAAGGTCATGCGTGGCCACGGCACGGAACGCGCCTGCACCAGCCCGCTGAACGCAGAGAAGCGGACGGGCACCTACGCCTGCGCCGGTTGCGGCCAGGCCCTGTTCGACACCGGCGCCAAGTTCGAATCCGGCACGGGCTGGCCCAGCTTCTTTCAGCCCATCGCGCCTGCGGCCGTCGCCACGACCGAGGACCGGGCTTGGGGCATGGTCCGGACCGAGGTGCATTGCAGCAACTGCGGTAGCCACCTGGGCCACGTCTTCCCGGACGGACCCGCGCCCACCGGCCAGCGCTACTGCATGAACGGCGTGGCGCTCACGTTCCAGCCCGCTGCGTAAGGGCGCGGCGCGGTGCCCCTGGAGATCAAGGTCGGCCCGGCCCAGCTTGCCATCCACCAGGGGCATACGGTCCTTATTACCGAGCCGGACGGCCAGGTGCTGTGGCCGACCGACAAGGGGCTGTATTTCTTCGACACCCGCCTGGTCAGCGCCTATGCTCTGTATGCCAACGGCCAGGTCTGGGATCTGCTGAACAGCGGCGCCCCAGCCTACTACGCCGCGCGCATCTTCCTGACCAACCGCGCCTTCCCCAGCGAGGGCGGGGACGTGCCCGCGCGCAGCCTGACCCTGGTGCTAACCCGTGCCGTGGAGGGCGGGATGCACGAGGCCTACGCGATCACCAACCACGGGCGCTCGGCCGTGCGCTTCAACCTGGAGATCGCGGTCCGCAGCGACTTCGCGGACGTGTTCGAGGTCAAGTCCGGCCGCATCGTCAGGCGCGGGCGCATCAGCAGCGCCTGGTCGGACGGCGACGGCGTGCTGGTCACGGGCTACCGCAACGGGGACTTCTACCGGGAGGTCCGCATTACCGCCCGCAGCCCGGTGATGGCTGTCTATGCCAACGGCCGCATCAGCTTCGCCGTGGAACTGCAGCCCGGCGCCACCTGGGACGGCGCGCTGCTCTACGACCTGTCCGACGGCGAACGCAGCTATCCCGCGCCCTCCGTCTGCGATTTTGGCCCGCACAGCGCCCAGGCGCAGGAGCTGGCGGGCTGGCGGCAGGGTGTCCTGAAGCTGGAGGCTGGGGGCCATGCCTTCGCCCGCATGTATGCCCAGGCGGTCGAGGACATCGCCGCGCTGCGGCTGCCGGTGGAAGGGCCGGACGGTGCCCAGACCATCACCGCAGCCGGGTTGCCTTGGTTCGTGGCGCTGTTCGGGCGGGACACCCTGATCGTGGCGCTGCAAACCATCATCCTGGACCCGCAATTCGGCCGCGCCGCGCTGGACGTGCTGGGCCGCTGGCAGGCGACGGCGCGCGACGACTACCGCGATGCCGAGCCGGGCAAGATCCTGCACGAGTTGCGCCTGGGCGAGCTGGCAGCACTGCACTTGATTCCGCATACGCCTTACTACGGCACGGCGGACGCGACGCCGCTATACCTGCTCGTGCTGCACGCCACCTGGCGCGCGACCGGCGACTTGGACCTGCTGCGCCGGCACCTGCGCACGGCGGAGGGCTGCCTGTCCTGGATCGACGACTACGGCGACCGGGACGGCGACGGCTTCCAGGAATACGGCACCCGGTCCGGCCAGGGCTACGAGAACGTCGGCTGGAAGGACAGCGGCGAGGCCGTCGTCAACACCGACGGCAGCAAGGTGTCCAACCCCAAGGCCCTGTGTGAGCTGCAGGGTTACGTCTATGCGGCCTGGCAGGGCATGGCGGAGGTGCATTCCTCGTTGGGCGACCAGGACCGGGCCGATGCGCTGTCGGCCAAGGCGGCGGCGCTGTTCGAGCGGTTCAACGCGGTGTTCTGGAACGAGGCCGAGGGCTGCTACGGCTACTGCCTGGACGGCGACAAGCGGCTGGTGGCGACGGTAGCCAGCAACGCCGGGCACCTGCTGTGGTCCGGCATCGTGCCGCCCGACCGTGCGGCCCGCGTCGCCGCCCGGCTGATGCAGCCGGACATGTGGAGCGGCTGGGGCATCCGGACCCTGACGGCGCTGAACCCGTCCTACAACCCATTCAGCTACCAGAACGGCTCGGTCTGGCCGCACGACAACAGCCTGATCGCGCTGGGGTTCAAGCGGTACGGCTTGCATGACGCGGCGAACGCGGTGGCGGAGGACATCAACCGCGCCGCCGGGTTCTTCATGCAGCGGCAGTTGCCGGAGTTGTACTCGGGGCTGCAGCGGGAGGATACGAGCTTCCCGGTGCAGTACCTAGGCGCCAACGTGCCGCAGGCGTGGGCGGCTGGGTCGGTGTTCGCGCTGGTGCAGGCGATGCTGGGATTGCAGCCCGACGCGCCGACCGGGGTGCTTCGGATTGACCCGGCATTGCCGGAGTGGCTGCCAGCACTGACGCTGCGTGACTTGCGGGTGGGCGGGCAAATGTTCGACGTGCGGTTCTGGCGAGAGGACGGTGCGACCCGTCACGAGGTGCTGCGGGGGGACCCGGGCAACGTCGTGCGGGCGCACCTTCTCCCTCTCCCATCGGGAGAGGGCCGGGGTGAGGGGGTCTTGGCTGCGGCGCAGTAAAGGCAGGATCTAGATCAACACCGGTGCGACCTCACGGTACTACCCGCATACCACCCGCCTCGGCACTACCCTTGGTCGCTTCCAGTCCTGCAAGCGGCTAGGATCACAGAACATCAGCTGGGCGGCGCACCCCTACCCAGTCCGTATGCCGTTACGCCCCAACCGGGTCAGCCCGAAGGCGGGGACGACATCCTCATCCCGCCCGGCGATCTCCTGGATCAGCTTGCGGCGGATGGCTGCGCCGAGCGACTCGAAGTCTTGCGCCACCACTAGGAACGCGCCGGGACCGCCGATCACGGCGTTGCGGTAGTAGGCTTCCAGCCCCGCGCCAGGCTGCACGCCGAAGTTGGGGCGCTCGTTCACGATGGGCAGGCCGTTGATCGTGACGCCTGCCTCCACCAGTTGGTCCCGCTCGCCTTCCGCGGGCGGACCGTTGTTGTTGGGGCCGTCGCCGGACACGTCCACCACGCGGCGGGTGGTTTCGAAGGGACATTCGGCCAGCACGCGGCGGCTGAAGGCCAGGGCGCCGGAGATGCTGGTCCAGGACACGCTTTGCCGCGGGCTGCGCGCCAGCCGGTCCGACCAGGCCGCGGCGTCCGCCGGGCCGCCGATGCGTGTCCATGGGATGACAAGCTGCTGGTAGCCCATCCCAGCCCATTCGACGTAGGCGACGGCCACAGCGCCCACCATGCCGCCGGTGATGGCGGCCAGCACGCGCGGGTCCACCATGGCGCTGCGGTAGCCCTCACGCTGCAGCCGGGCTTCCTCCTCGTCTATGGAGCGGGACACGTCCACGGCCATGACAAGCTGCACGTCCACCGCGTCGTCGGCGCGGGCCGGCGCGGGCAGCACGAGCGCGCCGCCAGCCGCAAGAAGCATCCGCCGCCGCATCGCCGCCCTCCACACTGTCCGGAGGCGGAGCGTTGCGCGTTTTGTTTCCAGGTGCAACGCAGCGGTTCAGTGCCGCGGGCTACGCCCCAAGTGCTGCGCCCTACCGCCCGGGGCTATAGGTATTGCGCCAGCGACAGGCCCTTTACCCCGGCCAGCAGCTGATACGACGCCTGCAACTGCGTTTGCAGCGCTGTCACCCGCGTCAGGGTCGCTGCCAGGTCCACGTCCTCTGCGCCTGAGACCTGGGCCGTCAGGGCGGTTTGGACCTCCCCCAACTGGGTCCTGCGCGTGGCCAGGCCGGCTTGCGCCACGCCCAGCGCCCCGGCCTCCCCGGCGGCGGCGCTGATTGCGGACGACAAGCGGTCGTGCGTGTCCGACACCGCCGCTTGCAGGCCCGGGCCGTTCGTCGTCGTGGCCAGGGTGGCCAGCGCACGCAGGATGTCCCGCATGTAGGATCCGGTGGTCGGCGGCGCGGACACGGTCAGGGTGTTCGCGTTGGCCAGCACGCCGACCGGCACGCGTTGGCCGTCCCCGGCCTCCACCGTTGGGACGGCGGTTCCAAGGGTGGCGGAGAACGGGGCCACCGGCGCGTTCGCCAGCAGGGCCGGGATCAACGTTGCGGCCTTGGTATCGGGCACTGGCGGGTTGGCCGTGTCCTGCCCGGCGAACACATAGGTGTCGCCGACCTTGCTGTTCAGCAGGCCCGCGACACGCTCCAATGCCACGCGCGCCTGCGCCGCCACGTCGCCCACGGCGCCAGCGCTCAGCCCGTTCAGCGACGGCAGCTTGGCGTAGAAGTCGGCGGCCACCTGGCCGATGGCGGACAGCGCCGATTGCGCCACGCCCAGCCGGGCGGTGGCGCTGTCAATGTTGCCGATCCAGGCCTGCTGCCGGGCGATCTGCGGGCGTAGGTCCAGGGAGACCCTCGCCGCGGCGCCCAGCCCGGTGTAGGACTCTGCCACCTTGCCCGTCGCGGCTTGCTGCGTGGCGACCGACAACTGGCCGCGGATGACCGCGCCGTCCTGGGACAGCGCCTGTAGCAGCCCGTATCCGGCGATGGCGTCGGGCATGCTACCTCACGATGCCAAGGATGGTTTGCAGCATGGAGTCCGCCGCCCCCAGCACCTTGGCGTTGGCGGCGTAGGCGCTTTGCAGCCGCACCATCGTGGCCAGTTCCTGGTCCACCGAGACGCCGCTGCCGGCGGACAGCTTGGCTTGCAGGGAGGCCTGGGCCGCCGTGTCCACCTCCAGGCTGGCTGCTGACGCCGATGCGTTTCCGGCCAGCCCCGCCGTGAACGACGACGCCTGGGACGCAAGCGACCCCGCGCCGGAGTGCAACGGGCCGTCCAGCAACGCATGGATCAACGCCGTGTTGCCGGCCGGCCCGGCCGGCCCCGTCCCGTCCCGCAACTGGGACGGCGTGGCGCGCACCGCGTCCGACACCCGGATCGCCTGCGCGCTGCCCGGCCCGGACGGCACGGCGCCCGTGGGATCGGTGAACAGCGCCAGCCCGGCGCCAGCAAACCCGGATGCCAGCCCCTGCGCCAGCCCATCCAGCCCGGCCTGCACGCCGGGCAGCACCTTGTCCCGCAGCGCCAGGTTGGCGCCGATGCGCCCCTTCGTCAGCGACCCCGTGATGTCCACTCCGCCGACCGTGACGCGCGGCACGGCGGACGGCGGCGTATTGGGCAGCAGCGTCGCCGCCTGGATCACCAGCGGCCCGGACCCGCCGCGCAACGGCAGCAGCACCCCGCCCGCCACGGCCAGCACGTCCCCATTGGATTGCCGCAGGAACTGCGCGCCGGTCAGGTTGCCGACGATCTGCACCTGGCCGTCCCGCGCGTCCTCCAGCCCGGCGATGCTGTCGCCGCGGGCTTGCGCGGCGATGATCTGGTCCGACAAGGTGCCGATGCTGCGCAGCGCGGCGTTGGCGGCGTCCGCGTCCGCGACGATCCCATCCTGCGCCGACTGGCGCGCCACCGATACCGCCGTCCCGAGCGCATTGAAGCCCCGCGCCAGCCCGTCCGCCTGGGCCACGACCTGCCGCTGCTGGGTGCCGTTCGCCGGGTCGTTGGCCAGGGTGGACAGCCCATCCCGCAGCGTGCCCAGCAGCCCCGGCAGGTCGTAGCCGCTGCCGGGCTTGCCCGATGCCGCATCCAGGCCGGCGAGCGCGTCAGCGTGCGCCTTGCCGGCTGCGACCCCGGCGGAGGACTCCAACAAGCGGGATTGCAGCGCCAGGTCCAGGCTGCGGGACGCCGGGCCGGTGCGCACGCCCAGGGCCACGCCGGAGACGCCGGCGTCCTGCACTGGCAGGACCTCCCGCGTGTAGCCAGGGGTGCTCGCGTTGGCGACGTTCTGCGACACGACCGCCAACTGCTTGGCGATGCTGTCCAGCCCGGATGCCGCCGCGCCCAGAGTGCCTGTCAGGCTCATGCCGCCGGCCCCCTTGCCTTACCGCTTCATGTCGAGCGTTTCCCGCAACAGCTCGTCCGCCGTCGTCACCATCTTGGTGTTGGCGGAGTAGGCGCGCTGGGCGACGATCAGCTTGCTGAACTCGCTGGCGATGTCCACGTTGCTGCCCTCCACGGACCTGGACACGAGGTTGCCCGCGCCGTTGCTGCCGGAGGCGAGGGTGCGCGGCGCGCCGCTGTCCCGCGTGGCGGTGAAGGCCTGGCCGTCCTGCCGTTGCAGGGCGTTGGGGTTGCTGAACAGGGTCAGCGGGACCCGCGCCACGGTGCGGCTCTGGCCGTTGTCGTAGTTGGCCACCACGTCGCCGTTGGCCCGGGTGGTGACGCCGTTGAAGCTGCCCGGCGCGGCGCCGTCCTGCGTCAGCCCCTTCAGGCTGAAGTCCGTCCCGGCGTACTGCGTCAGGCCGTCGCCCTTGCCGAAGGTGCCGAGGCCGATGGTGATGGTCTGCGGTCCCGCGCCGAAGTCGGGCTTGAGCGTCAGCGTCGCCGGTACTCCAGCGGCATACGTGCTGCCCGCGGTGATGGTGCCATTTGGGGGCGTGGCCCCCGTGCCAGCGACGACGTTGCCGACCGCGCTGATGGTGCCAGGCGGGGCGCCGTTGGTGCCGAAGCTCACGTCGGCCGTGCCCAGGCTGGTGCCGTTTGGCAAGGCGATCTTGACCGTCCAGGTGTCCGGCGTTGCGCCGGCCGTCGCGGAGGGCTTCTGGGTCCAGGTCAGTTGCAGCGCCTGCGCGTTGCCCAACGCGTCGAAGACCTGCAGGGGATTGCCGACCGCCGGCGTGGACGGCGTCGTCGGCAGGTTCGCGATCAGTCCGACCTGGCTGGTCGCGGTAGGGCTGATCGAGGCCTGGCCCACCTGGATCGGCGCCAGGCGCGTGGTGTCCAGAACGCCCTTGGCATCCGGCAACCAGCCGTTCAGCACGCCGCCGGCGCTGTTCACGAGGTAGCCGTCGTGGTCCAGGTTGAAGTCCCCGGTGCGTGTGAACTGCTGCTGCAAGGCGAACGTGCCGACGCCGTTGGACGACGACAGCTCCTTGCTGACGGTGAAGAAGCCCTGGCCGGCGATGGCCAGGTCCAGCGGATTGTCGGTCAGCTTCACGCTGCCCTGGACGGTGTTGGCGTAGGCCGGGCGGGCCTGGACCGACCCGGACTCGTTGTTGCTGGGGGTGCTGCTGGTCAGGTAGTCCTCGAAGATCGTGTCCACCCGCTTGAAGCCGACGGTCTGGCTGTTGGCGACGTTGTCGCCGATGTTGGCAAACGCGGCGGACTGGGCGGTCAGTCCGCTGATCGCGGTGTTCATGGCGCCGAACAGCGACATCGCTTCTCTCCTGTGATGGCGGCCGCACGCAGGGCCATGCCGTGGCAAGGCAGGAACCGTGCCACGCTTGCGCCGGGCCGCGCCGCCCGTGGCGCGGGGCGCATTGCAGGGCTGGGTGATGGCGGGGACGGTCTGCCCGGCACAATGGGACCGGCAGGTTCTGCCGGGTCCGGGCGGGATCGGCCTGGAAACGTGGCGGCATCCCATGGTCCGGCGCTTGGCCCATGGCTTGCTGGTAGCCCGGCATGACACCTGCCGCGGACACCCTGACCCTGCTGCGCCCCGCCCTGGGCCGCCCCATTCCAACCGGCGTATCTCCGGGGGATGGCGGGTTTGGCTTCGCAGATGCGGTAGATGCTGCGGTTGGTCCCGGGGCGGGCAGCCCGGCTGCGGCGAACGGGCTGCCGCCGCCAGGGCCGGAC
>Ga0123338_10003098_pt1 | contig 15187 bp, 8 predicted proteins | sample grotaG_FD_89793 | JGI IMG/M metagenome (GOLD analysis project Ga0123338, IMG submission 89793) | Glacier valley bacterial and archeal communities from Borup Fiord, Nunavut, Canada, to study Microbial Dark Matter (Phase II) -... | ecosystem: Environmental > Aquatic > Freshwater > Ice > Glacier ...
ATCGTGTCATGGTGCCGCCGAACAAACCGGAATATAACCTGCGGCGAATCTGGCTCACGAAAGAGGAAGAAAAGGGGTATTATTACGGATTCTCCAATGAGGGGCTTTGGCCGCTCTGTCATAATGCCCACGTCCGGCCGACCTTTCGTACCAGCGACTGGGAGCAGTACGTGAAAATTAATCAGCGCTTTGCCGACGCTGTCGTCGCCGAGGCGGACAGCGACAATCCGGTGGTGCTGGTGCAGGATTATCATTTTGCCCTGCTGCCAGGAATGGTTCGCAATGCGCTGCCAAAAGCCACTATCATCACCTTCTGGCATATACCATGGCCGAACCCGGAATCATTCGGCATCTGCCCCTGGCGGGAGATACTGTTGAAGGGGATGCTGGGAAGCACCATTCTCGGTTTTCATACCCCCTATCACTGCAAGAATTTCCTGGAAACGGTCGACCGCTACCTTGAAACCCGTATCGAGCATGAATCGTCCACGGTCTTCCGTCGCGGCCAGTTGACCATGGTGGAGAGCTACCCGATCTCGATCCAGTGGCCACCCCCCTGGCAGGGGACAGTCCCTCCGGCCGAACAGACCCGGGCGGAGATTTTGGCAGATCTTGCTCTACCCGCTGACCACCTGCTGGGGATCGGGGTTGACCGAATGGATTATACCAAGGGAATACTTGAGCGTTTCAACGCGGTTGAGCGGATGCTGGAGCTGCATCCCGAAATGGTGGGACGTTTCACCTTTATCCAGATCGCCGCCCCGAGCCGCTCGGCACTGGAGGAGTACCAAGCGTTTGAGACACGATTACATGCCCTGGAGGAGCGAATCAACGTTCGCTTCACCCGTGAAGGGCGCCCGGCAATCATCCTCAAAGCCGTACACCACGAACCTGAAGAGGTGAATCGCTATTATCGTGCAGCAGATGTCTGCATGGTAACCAGTCTTCACGACGGCATGAATCTAGTGGCCAAGGAGTTTGTGGCGTCCCGTGACGATGAACGGGGTGTTCTTGTTCTGAGTCAGTTTACCGGCGCTGCCAACGAGTTGTACGAAGCGCTGATCGTCAACCCCTACCATGTGGAGCAGACCGCTGAGGCGCTGTATCAGGCCCTCACCATGCCGGAATACGAACAGCAGGAGCGTATGCGCAGCATGCGGGCACAGGTGCGGGACTTCAACGTCTACCGCTGGGCGGGACGTATGCTGCTGGATGCCGCACGGGTGCGGCAACGTGAAAAGTTGGCCATGCGCATAGCAAATAATTAGTATTCAAGGAATTACAATGACATATCTGTTCAGCCATAAAGGAGTAGAAGAACTTTGTTCGTTTGTAGATGCGACAACGCTATTCGCCTTTGATCTTGACGGCACCCTGGCTCCGATTGTTGACGAACCTGCCGCAATAAACATTAAGGACGAGGTGCGGCAAGCCCTTATACAACTTAACAACCTGGCGCCGGTTACGATTATCACCGGCCGCTCCCGCTCCGACGCCATGAGCCATCTCGGTTTCACTCCGCGCTTTCTTGTGGGCAATCATGGCGCGGAGGGCCTCCCGGGCAAGGCAACATCCGCTCAGGATTTTACCGCTGTCTGTCAAGGATGGAAAAAACAGCTGGAACTATTACTGCCGGATATGAGCGCAAACGGCATATTGCTGGAGACCAAGGGTCAAACCATAGCCCTTCATTATCGGCAGGCACCCGATCCGGTCAGAGCACAGAACAGCATAGTGGCCGCCTTTGCCGGCTTGACACCGATACCGCGCGTAGTATCAGGCATTTTTGTGGAAAATATCGCCCCTCAGGACGCTCCACACAAGGGAATGGCGCTGGAGTCTCTCATGGTGCATCTAAAGTGTACCAGGGCTATCTTCGTTGGAGATGATGTCACCGACGAGGACGTTTTCAATCTCCGTAATCCTTCGATACTCGGGATTCGCGTGGGGAAAGATCCGGAAAGTGCCGCCCGCTACTATCTGCAGGATCAACATGAGATGGTTCGTCTTCTTCGAGATATAATTGCTATGTTGAATGTATCAACCAGCACCACAGGAACAATAAAAAACTGAAAGCAACACATTAAACCAGATGGAAGGCGTGCCGCCGCCAGTGCGGTTCCATAAACCAACCCCATACAAGGAGGCAGATCATGGCTACAAAAGAAGAGTACATCCGCAGGATGCAGGCAAAACTTGAAGAGTGGAGTGCCGACATCGATACATTGGCGGCCAAAACCAGTGAAGTCTCAGCAGATGTCAGGAACGAATACAAAGAGCAGATCGCCTCACTGAAGGTAAATCAGGTGGCAGCCCGCCAGAAGATTAATGAAATGCAGAAATCAGGAGAAAGCGCCTGGAAGGACATGAAAGCAGGTATCGATCTGGCCTGGACCGCCATCGGAGAAGCCATAGACTCGGCAAAAACAAGGTTCAAATAATTTCCGTAGCCGTCGCACCATACAATATTGGCGCATCTCACCAATGAATTGTCCGGCATAAGTGCCATCACCATGAATGGACGTATCTATGATCCAAAGCCACCCTGCCCTCAAAATGCGGAGATCTTCTACGCAGTGCGAGACGCGTAGACAGAAGAGAATTTTTCTTCTGCTTGCGTTTCTTGTCCTCTGTCTTTTATTGGCCCGCCCCCTGTATGCCGCTGAACCGGTTGAAATTGTGGTTACCGGCATACAGGGCGCGGCACTAATAAATGTGCAGGAGGCACTCACCCTCCCCTCCGGAGTCGTACGCGAAGGGGTGGTGGAACAGCTCTGGCTCCAGCGTTTTGCACAACAGGCCGACGAGACAGCAAAGAGCGCACTGGAGCCTTTTGGCTACTACAACGCCACCGTTACGACAACAATTGAACCGGCCGGCGCTGGCTATCAACTACAGGTCAAGGTTGAGCCGGGACAAGCGGCGCTCCTGACGACCGTGAGTGTGGACGTAGCCGGCCCAGGGAGCACGGAAACAGTACTGCGGAAACAGATTGCTGCCTTCCCCCTCCAGCCTGGCCATGTGTTGCTGCATCGTGATTATGAAGCGGCCAAGTTGAACCTGAAAACAGCGGCCAGTGACCTCGGCTACCTGGATGCCGACTTTTCACGGCACGAAATCCGCGTCTCACCTACCGGAACAACAGCATCGCTCGAACTGCTCCTGGAGACAGGCGAGAAGTTTCATTTCGGTCCAACCAGCATCCAGGGGGGGGACGACTATCCGCAAAGCTATCTGCGCCGCCATCTGGCCTACCGTGAGGGAGATGACTTTTCCTTTGCCGGCCTCGGTGAAACACAGCGCAACTTCACCAATTCCGAGCGCTTCAAAGAGGTAATTATCACGTCGGATAGACAGGACACTGCAGCGTCCATGGTCCCGATAGCCGTTAAACTTAAAGCCGCTCCGCGCATAACAGTGCGACCCGGTATCGGCTACGGCACAGACACCGGCGCGCGCTTCACCGTCAACTACCGTGATCTGAACACATTTCATCTTGGCCACGAGCTTTACTCTAATTTTTATCTTGCCGAACGGCTGCAGGGATTGGCAACGCGCTATGTCATGCCCAGCCCAAAGGATATCAAAAGTTACACAACGCTGTTGCTGAACCTTCAGCGGGAGGATTACTCAAGCTATTCAAGCCAGATAGTTGCTTTGGGCCTGGAACGCACACGGAGTCTGGGCAAGGGGAAGCTGGGCGCCGCCTACATAACGGCACAATACGAAGACTACACCGTGGGGGACCAGAGCGCCATCACACGCTTCCTGCTGCCGGGACTCCGTTTTTCCCACGACCGTTTCGATGACCCGGTACGTCCGAGACGGGGTTTCCACTACGGCCTCAATCTGCGCGGCACCCACGAGGCGCTCGGCTCGGATACGGCACTGCTCCAGCTACTGGCCGAGGGAACTTACCTAGTTCCCCTACCCTGGAGTCTTTCGCTCCGCACAAGTGCAAAAACCGGGACAACCCTGCTGAGCGATCCGTTAAAGGACATTCCCGCTTCGCTGCGCTTCTTTGCCGGTGGTGATCAGAGTGTGCGCGGCTATGCCTACAGATCACTTGGCCCCACCGATGCTTCCGGCAAAGTCGTCGGCGGCAAACAGCTCTTTAACGGCAGTGTCGAACTGGAGCGGGCACTCTTTGCCGATTGGGGAGTCTCCCTTTTTTACGATGCCGGTAACGCTTTTAATTCATTATCCTCCTTCAGTCTGTTCCAGGGAGCCGGCGTCGGCCTGCACTACTACACCCCGGTCGGGGCACTGAACCTCTCCCTGGCCCGCCCCATCGGAATCGACAATCCCTCCTTCCGTATCCATCTGACGGTAGGGTTCCAGTTTTGAAGCGGTTGACACGTTATAGCCTGATCGTTCTGCTCGTTCTGTTGCCGGTGCTGGCAGCGGTAGCCTTTGTTACGTTGGTCACCGCCACTTCGCAGGGGAGTCGCTGGCTGCTGAAATCGATTCCATCCCTGACCGGCGTAGCATTCTCAGCCCGGACCATTGAGGGAAGAATTGCTGATCGTCTACTCCTCAGCGGGGTGAGGCTGGTTCTTGACCGGCAACAGGTGGAGATCGACAGGGTCGAGCTGCGCTGGAAGCCGCTCCTGCTGTTGACAGGTACGGTCGGCATCAAGGAACTCACCCTCAACGGGGTACGCATTCAGGACGACACCCCTGTTGACGGCAAACCGCCGCTTATGGAGTGGCCGCGTGCTTCTCAGCGTGCGCAGCTGTTGAACGCAGTCATAGAACAGTTGCAGATAACCGGACTGAACTACCGCCGTCTGGAGGAGACCATCCTGTCGGATTCATTCATGACCGCATCCGTCTCCTGGGAGGATGGCACACTTACGCTGAAAAAGTTGACGGCGGGATCAGTTGCGGGCCGGGCGAACGGATCAATTTCGGCAGGACTCGGACACCCTTCACTTGCGGCAGATCTCACCATTACTGCCTTTGAACCATTGGCAGAAATGGATCAGCTACGACTGCAGTTACAGCCAGGGAGAAGAGACGGAGACGAGTCGCTGGCCGCCTCAGTTACGCTTGAGGGCAGTGCGGGAACAAAGAAGCTGCTGGAGTTGAGTGGTGACGTCGGCATGGCCGGCAAAGCCTTCAACCTTCGCCGGCTGCGCCTGAACAAAACGGGCCAAAAAGGAGAGATCAGCGGTGATGGCTCCCTTGCCTTCCAAGGGAGTGGTCCACTTCTGAAACTGCGCATCGGGGTGGACTCGCTCGACCTCGCTCCACAACTTGACATTGCAACCAACATCACCGGCACAATAACTTTCAGCGGTAACACGGATAGTTACGTAGGTAATTTAAAGCTTAACAACAAAGGTGATGGATGGAGGGCGCTGGCCGTCACCGCCGCCTACGAAGGAAACCTGAACGGTTTGAAACTGGCGCCGGTGGCCGCCTCGATATTAGATGGTTCACTGGCTGGAAACCTGCATTTTGATTGGCGCAACGGTTTCGCTGTGACTGGGGACGTCAGCGGCAGGAATCTGAATCCGGCCAGGCTTGATCCGGAATGGGAGGGGTTGGTAAACTTCAACGCCAGCGGCAGTTTTGGGCAGGACAGAGGGGATAAAACTACCGGCAAAATACGTGGCGTCCTCCTGGACAGCAATCTCCATGGACATAAGCTGACCGGTGAACTGCAAGCGGACATCTCCGGGGACAATATTTTGTTTTCCAGCTTGAAGCTCCACGGAAAAGGCTTCGACCTGCAGGGTTCCGGAGATCTGACGCAGCGACTGGCGTTTGCCGCACGGATCACCGATTTGTCGCGACTGGTTCCGCAAGCGAGCGGAAGTATCCGGGCCGGAGGCTGGGTGCGCTGGCGCGACCGGCAACTTAGCGGTGCCGTTACCGGCACGGGGAAAAAACTTGCCTTCGCCGGAACCAGCGTAGCGACCGCTAACCTGGATGCCCGCCTCTATGAAGGGGCGGCGTACCCATTTAAAGTATCAGCCACACTGCTGGAACTGACCCATGAACAATATGGCGTGCAAGCGATGAAACTTTCGGCGCAGGGGACGCTGCAACAGCACAATATTGATGCAACGCTGAATTCAGGGCGTGCATCAGCGCGTCTGACCGTAGCTGCCGGCTATGATGCCGGTACCTGGAATGGAGAACTATCCCGATTTGCAGGCCGTGACGGTGCCGGTCCATGGACCATGGCCCGGCCGACAAGGTTCAGCATCAGCAGCAAACAGATCACCCTGGCGCCAACCCAGCTCACCTCCGGCGCGGCGGAGCATCTGGAGGTAGCCGCCAACCTGACTCTGGAGCCACTGCTTGGTGAGGTCAGCGCCCGGTGGAGCAACCTTGACGTGGCCCGTTTCAACCCATGGCTCCCGCATGGCACCAGCCTGAAAGGACGTATCAGCGGCCAGACAGCCGGAACATTCCTGGCGGACAAACGCTTAACCCTCGACGGCAATGCCGTCCTTTCAGGGGGGACTTTGCTCCGCACAAGCCCTGATGGTGAATTCAACATCGCCCTGACATCGGCAAAAGCCTCATGGGGCTGGCGTGGCGAGAAGCTTGACGGCACCATCGAGCTCGTAATGGCTGAATACGGCAAGGCGCACGCCAGCTTCCAGCTCCCGATTCCTGCAGCTTTACCGCTGGCTGTCAACACCGGGGGACGGATCCAGGCAACGCTCGTCGGGCAGGCCAGGGTAAAAGGGATGGTTACAGCTCTGTTCCCGAAGATGGTGCAGGAAAGTTTCGGGGAATTGAATGTCGATATTAACCTCGGTGGAACCTGGGAGCAGCCCGACATCTCCGGAAAACTGAAACTCGCCCAAGCTGGAGCTTACCTCCCCGCTGCCGGCATCCATCTAAAGGATATCGAGCTTGCCGCCCGCCTGGAAAAAGATCTGATAAGGATCGATTCGTTCAGGGCTGTTTCCGGCCCCGGGCATCTTGAGGGAACAGCACTCATTACCCTGAAGGGGAGTCAGGTAACCGCTTACCGCGGCACAATCAACGGTGAGAACTTTCAGACCGTCCATCTCCCCGAACTCCAAGTCCTGGTCACACCCAAGCTCACTTTTGCAGGGGATACGCACAAGCTTACCCTACGGGGCGACCTGCTGCTGCCTAAGGTGCAGATCACTGCTGCTCAGTCACGGAATGTGATAGCACCGAGCAGTGATGTGGTTCTGGAAGGGAGGGAACCGCTGACGACAAATAGCAACCTTCCGGCTCTGGACGTCCAGATCAGGGTACGTCTCGGTGAACAGATTTTCGTCAAGATCAGCGGAATTGATGCCCAACTGGGTGGAACAGTGGATCTGTCATTCGACCGTCTCGATAACATCACCAGCGCGGGTGAAATCAAGGTTATCAAGGGACGCTACCAAACCTATGGGGTTAATCTTGAAATAGTCCGCGGTCGCCTGTTCTTTGCCGGTGTCCCCATGGACAGTCCAACCCTGGATTTCCTGGCGCTGCGCACCATCGGCGACGTGCAGGCCGGCGTGACAGTGTCAGGAACTCTCAGAAAACCGGTGACAAGGCTTTACTCCCAACCGGCAATGCCGGACGTTGATATACTTGCATATATAGTCCTCGGCCACCCCCTCGGCAGCAGTGGTGAGCAGGCCAGCATCATGACCCAGGCTGCCGGTGCCCTGCTCACTTCCGGCCAGGCAGTGGTCGTGCAGCGACAGATCAAAAACTATCTCGGCTTAAGCACCCTTGATATCCAGAGCGGAATCGGTGTGGGCGCACCAACAAGCACTTACAAGCCGCTCCAGTCCGCCGCAGCGGAAAGCCAGTAACCAGGTGTCAGCGAAACAATTCTCACCGTAGGCAAGTATTTGACACCGCAGCTCTATATCAGTTACGGCAAATCGCTCTTCAGTGGAAGTAATCTATTCCGCATACGCTATGATATCTACAAAAAGTGGCAGATTGAAACGCAGACCGGCAGTGAGAGTGGCGTCGACCTCTTCTACAAACTGGAGTTCAAATAATCCAACGTGGGTTGGATACTCATTTATTTTTTCGAGATACAGACAAAAGGAGCAACAGATGTCTTCAGTACCATCCGGAGCCTCGCCAATACGGGAAGTACTCCATAATCTGCGTTTGACCATTGGGCGCTACCTGGACACCAAATCGGCTGACGTCGGGCACAGGGAGGTCATAAAAGAGCTGTACGATCGTACCAACCTGACCGGTATCTATGTAGCATCGCTGATTTTTGCAAACCTGATCGCCCTGCTTGGTCTGCTCTCCAACAGCGTGGCGGTAGTGATCGGCGCCATGCTTATTTCTCCGCTGATGGGACCAATCTTTTCCCTGGGGTTGTCATTTGCCATGGGAAATCTGGTTCTGGCGCGTAAATCGGGACGTATCATCGGCATCAGCGTGGTTCTGACAATTGCTGCGGCCGCTTTGTTTACGATGATCTCACCACTGAAAGAGGCCACTGCGGAAATCCTTGCCCGTACCCACCCTAATATCTACGACCTGCTGGTGGCTATCTTTGCCGGTGCCATAGGCGCCATCGCCCTCTGTACCCGCAAAAACTACCTGTTTACCACCACCGGCATAGCCATCGCCACCGCAGTCATCCCACCTCTAAGCGTGGTCGGCTACGGTATCGGGACGCTGCAGTTTGGCATGGCAATGGGCGGTTTTCTGCTTTTTTTCTCCAACCTGGTTGCGATTGTCATAAGCTCCGATGTCGTGTTCATGCTGCTGCGCTTCCGTTCCTCCATGGTAGAAGAGGCCACCTATCCGTTGAAACTGCGGATAAAGATTCTCGGCGTTACCCTGGCAGTGATATCGATCCCGCTGATCACCACCCTGGTGAGCGACCTCCGCAAGCTCAAGCTTTCCAAGAATATCGAACATACTCTGAAGAGCCAGCTGAACCTTGAAGGACATTCACGGCTGACCGCATTTTCAATCAACCGCGAAGAGTCAGATATAATGGTGCTGGCATCAGTAAATACTGTGGAGTGGATTGATTCAATCACCGAGACCAGGCTGAAGAAAGCCCTCTCAGAAGACACTGGAGGGAAGGTAAAACTTGAACTGGAACAGGTACTGGTAAAGGCGGGGACGATTAAAACAGAGCAGATATCGCTTCCCAAAAATATACTTACAGCAACTCCTCCCCCACCAAAGGAAACGCTGGTCACCCTGCGCGGCAAAACCATTGGAGTGATCAAGCAGGCATGCGATGAAGCGGGAGCTTTCCTCGCCCCATGGCCGGTCAGAGACTGTATTGTGAGCTTTAGCAGCGCCTCAGCGGCGGCCTCCATTCAGCTTGTTATAGGACGCGATTTCCCAGTAAACGACCAGGAACAGCGCTGGCTTGCCGTAGCAATAGAAAAAAAGCTGGATACCCCAGTCATCCTAAGGACAGGAACGGTCCCGTTATTCTCTGATATGAAGGTCAGCGATGACGGTCTTCCTGACGAGCGGGGAAAAGATGAGCTGCAAATCCTCAAGAATTTTAAATCAATAAAGCGTCCTGTTCAAGTAACTCTTGGCTACCCACGAGGCAACTATAAGACAAACGGCAAAAACCTGAAAAAGGCCGGACTATTGAAACAGTATCTGGAAAAGGAGTTGGGTATCCCGGCCAAATGGATATCCCTTAAAGCCGGTGGCTCTGCATATCGAGTCACGGTAGCGGAAGAGAAAATAATATAATCCGTCTACCGAACAGCATCCTCTTTTTGCGTCCAAGAAATGGACTCAGACATAAGAAGAGTGAGATTATAAAGCAGACAGTAGAGGGGGCACTAGATGAAAGTTGGTCTGATAGGCTTTGGAAAAACAGGCAAGGCGGTGGCTTCATTTCTGCTGCAAAGTGAAGAGACCAAGCTGCAGTGGGTAGTACGCAGGTCGCATACGCTTGAGCACCGTTCCGTACCTGAGTTTCTTGGTCTTTCTACCAAAGAGCCAGGACTGATCTACTCTATGGAGGAGTATTCAGCAGCAGCACTGATAAAACGGATGCCTGTTGATGTAATAATAGACTTCTCATCGGAAGAAGGCATTGAATATTACGGCCAGGACGCCGCCGACCTTGGGGTTGCCATTGTCAGCGCCATCTCTGCATACAGTCCTGAGAAGACACGGTTCCTGGAAAAACTGGCGCAACAGACCAAGATATTATGGTCACCAAATATCACCATTGGTATCAATTTCCTGATCATTGCCGCAAAGGTTTTGAAAAAGATTGCACCCTATACGGATATTGAAATCATAGAGGAACACTTCAAGGGCAAGCCTGAAACCTCTGGCACAGCAAGGAAAATCGCCGAATCTCTGGACCTGCCGGAAGAAGATATCAAGGTTGTCAGGGCGGGAGGTATAATCGGGGTACATGAAATCCTGTTCGGCTTTCCATTCCAGACAGTACGGCTGCGGCATGAGTCCATTTCTCGAGAGGCATTCGGGAATGGTGTGCTGTTTGCCGCCCGACACCTGGTTGATAAACCCAACGGACTGTACACCATGGAAGATGTCATGACCCCGTATTTCCAGATTGACGCTGATCTGCTGAACAAATAACAATTATCGATTTTATTGCAAGGGTGTACAGTTACTTACCATCAAGCCGGCACTGTCTATTCCAGAATATCCAGCACCAGTTTGTACTTAGGATCCTCCCAGTAATTCACATCGATGATTGAAGAGGCGTTGTCCAGCAGCTTGCGGCAGTCTTCGCTTAAATGGCGCAAGTGCGCTTTTTTCCCCACTTTGGCATATCGTTCCGTAAGTTTGTTCAGGGCTTCGATAGCGGAATGGTCAATAACTCGTGATTCCTCAAAATCGATTATGATTTCATCCGGGTCATTCAGCACGTCGAACTTCTCCTGGAATACCGCAACGGAACCAAAGAACAGCGGGCCGTAAATGTGATAATGTTTGGCGCCGTTCACGTCGATATGCTTCCGGGCCCGAATCCTCGTGGCATTTTGCCAGGCGAAAACCAGTGCAGAGATCACTACACCTATAATAACGGCCACCGCCAGGTTATGAAATACAACCGTAACACCTGAGACTAAGATCATGACAAATACATCTGCGGCAGGAACCTTGCGTATGATCCTCAGGCTGGCCCATTCAAAGGTGCCGATGGCTACCATAAACATGAGACCGACCAGCGCCGCCATGGGTATTTTTTCGATCAACGGAGCGCCTACCAGTATGAAAAGCAGCAGTGCAACAGCGGCCACGATTCCCGACAAACGTTTCCTCCCACCTGAGCTGACGTTGATGATGCTCTGGCCTATCATGGCACACCCACCCATGCCGCCAAAGAATCCGGTCACCACGTTAGCCGCACCCTGTGCGAGACACTCCTTGTTCCCCCGTCCGCGGGTTTCGGTCATCTCGTCAACGACGGTCAGAGTCAGCAGGCTTTCGATCAAGCCCACCAGTGCCATGATCAGCGAATAGGGGAATATTATCCTGATGGTATCAATGCTCAAAGGGACGAACGGGAGATGGAACTGGGGAAATCCGCCGGAAATTGAAGCAATATCACCTACGGTTCGCGTTGGAATGCCAAAATAGATAATGACTGCTGATACGCTGACAATGGCGGCAAGCGATGCAGGCACAGCTTTGGTGACTTTGGGCAGTAAATAGATGATAGCCATTGTTGCCAGGACAAAGCCGAGCATCGTCCACAACGGCCTGCCGCTTAACCAACTCGTGGAGTCGCCCGGGCCGGCGACCTTGAACTGCTCAAGCTGTGACATGAATATGACAATCGCCAGGCCGTTGACAAAACCGAACATGACCGGGTGAGGCACCAGACGGATAAATTTACCGAGCCGGAGGATGCCTATAACCATCTGAATGAGTCCCATCAGAACGACGGCGGCGAACAGGTATTCAACACCATGCCGAGTTACCAGACTGACGACAACTACGGCTATGGCACCGGTTGCCCCGGAAATCATGCCGGGTCTCCCCCCGAACAGTGCCGTAACAAGACCGATTATAAAGGCGGAATACAGCCCTATTAAGGGGCTTACGTTGGCGATGAGCGAGAAGGCTATAGCTTCGGGGACCAGAGCAAGGGCGACAGTCAATCCGGACAGAATTTCATTTTTGGCGTTGAGTTGCGAGTTTTTAAATGTTTCAATAAATGTCATGCGTTTCCTTTTCGGTGCGGCGTGAATAAATTAACCTTTGAAGCAACTGCCGGCTCTAACATCGGCACAAGGCTGTGGACAATCTCCACAGCCTTGAGATGATGAAAGAATCCAGTACTTCATAATTCCTGGTTGATTACCGGTAAGGCGATTAGTTTGATATTCTGAAATATTTCTGGAGGCTGTTACTTCCTGCCATGCAGTGGACTTGCTGGGGGAACACTGATTAAGAAGGGTTAGAGCAATACAGAATTAACTTTGAATTTATACCTCATTATGACAGGGAAGACAAGAGTTGCCTGTGTTAATTCCCTGTTGTATTGTAAGGGGCCGGCCAAGAGAAGACATAACCGCTACGAGACAAAACAAAGGCTACCTACATGGAATTCGGACTTCTGAAAGACATAGTACTGCTGCTGGGGTTGGCGCTATTTACGCTGATTCTGTTCCGCCAGTTCAGGGTGCCCTCAATCATAGGCTTTCTTGCCACCGGAATCATCGCCGGGCCCCACGCCCTGGGCTTTGTTAACAATATCCATGAAGTGGAACAGATGGCGGAAATTGGCGTCGTCCTCCTACTATTCACCATCGGTATCGAGTTTTCTCTGAAAGAATTGCTCCGGATCCGCCATCTGGTCCTCTGGGGTGGTGGGATCCAGGTTGGGCTTACCATCGGACTTGTAGCCGTTGTATCCTTATTAATAGGCTTTACTCCGGCGCAGTCTGTTTTTTTCGGTTTTCTTGTTTCTCTGTCAAGTACCGCCATACTGATGAAACTCCTCATGGATGCCGGTGAAATGGACACGCCACATGGCAAAGCGGCCCTGGGCATACTCATATTCCAGGATCTCTGTGTTGTACCACTGATGCTCTTTGTGCCGTTCCTTGGTGGAGCCGGCAGTGGCATTGCAGACATTGCGATTGTCTCGGCAAAGGCGCTGGTTGTAGTTGTAATCGCGCACTTCGGAGCACGTTTTGCCGTGCCGTGGATATTCAGTCAGGTTGTACGCACAAGAAGCAGGGAACTTTTCATCCTCACCATCATTTTCATCGGCTTCGGCACCGCCTGGCTTACGGCAGAGGCGGGTCTCTCCCTTGCTCTGGGTGCCTTCATAGCAGGGCTGGCGATTTCCGAATCAGAGTACAGCCAGCAGGTCATGGGGGATATCATCCCATTCAGGGACGCATTCTTGAGCCTTTTCTTCATCTCCGTCGGAATGCTTCTTGATCCAGCATTCATCCTGTCCAATCCGCTCGTCATTATAGCTATTGTGGCGATCATTGTCGTCATCAAGTTCATCGTCGCAGCGGGAGCAGCACTGGCGTTACAGTTCCCGGTTCGCGTTGCACTGACCAGCGGCCTCATCCTGGCGCAGGTTGGCGAATTTGCCTTTGTCCTTTCCCATTCCGGAATGAAATACGGCCTTCTCACAGAGAAGACCTATCAGGTTTTTCTTGCTTCATCAGTAGCAACAATGGCGCTTACACCGCTCTACCTCAAGTTTGCCTCCCCAGTTGCAGAAAGAACTTCGTCAATACTTCACCGTCTGCTTCCATCATTCCTCCTGCAGGGGACCAAAACCACCGGCGTGAGCCATGCCCGCTTCCCGATGGAAGGGCATGTCATAATTGTAGGTTACGGAGTGAACGGGAAGAATGTGGCAAAAGTCCTAACCGACAATGGCATACATTATATTGCCATAGAGGCGAATCATCTGACCGTAAAGAGCGAGAGAAAAAAAGGGGTAAAAATAATCTTCGGCGATGCTTCCCGTCCTGAGACACTGGAACATGCCCATATTGACAAGGCGCGTATCATGGTTGTAGCCATTTCGGATGCAGCAGCTACGCGGCGGCTCGTATCCCAGGCACGGAGCATGAATAACAACATCCACCTTATCGTGCGAACCCGCTACATAACTGAAATGGAACCGTTGTATGCCCTTGGAGCGAATGAAGTTATCCCCGAAGAGTTCGAGACATCCATCGAGATATTCTCCAGGGTGCTGAGAAACTATCTTGTTCCCCATGATCGCATAGAGGAATGCATTGGAGAGATCCGCAAGGACTCGTACCAGATGTTCCGCTCAATGAGCCGCCGCAACAGCCATGCGGTCGGGATAACCAGCTACCTGGCCGGTTCCGAGCTGATAACCTGCAGGGTTCAAAGAGGTTGCGCCGCTGATGGCTCAGTTCTCCGTGACGGGCTGATAAAGGGGAGTTCGGGGGCGACAATACTCGCTATAAAGCGTGGGGATGAGGTGGTATCCAATCCTGACTCTGTGTGGGAGTTGCGATCTGAAGATATAGTTCTGCTTCTGGGAAATCCCCAACAGCTTTCAGTTGCGTCTAAGCTGTTCGACCCTTCAAATAAAAAGAGATAGTTGCCTGCCGGACGGTTCATTCAGGCAGACAGCTATCTCAAGTAACTTATCCGAGAGTTTCTTTCCACGTCGTAAGTCCGCGCATGATCATCTCTATCGCAAATGTACCGACAACAAGGGCCGTAACTCGCCCGGCGATATCAATGTATCGCTGTACAAGTTCCTCATTGCGTACCACCACGTAATCATGGATATATTTCAGAAGAATCATCAGACTAACACTGGCCAGAACGGCGGTTGTTATGGAAAAAATCGCGGACACGTGGGTAAGACGCTTCCCCACCACGATGCTGGCGCCTATGGTTCCGGGGCCGATCATGAGAGGCATGGCGATAGAACCGGCGATATGCCGCGATTCCCCCCGCAGACCCTTTATCGCCGCGTTTCCTTCAAAAACAAAGCGGAGCGCAATCAGCAGAAACACAACACCGCCGAATACCTGAAACGAGGCGAATTCTGCTTGCAGAAGAACACGAAACAGAACATCACCGAGTACGGCAGCAACCGAAAACACGATAATGCTGATGATCCCAGCCCTTATTACCACGCTGCGAAAGGTAGGGATAGGGAGTTTGTCATACACATCAATCATGTAAACAACCATTAGGAATGGGTTAAGCAGCATGAACAGCAGTGTCGTTGCACGGA
>Ga0123338_10003099_pt1 | contig 15186 bp, 9 predicted proteins | sample grotaG_FD_89793 | JGI IMG/M metagenome (GOLD analysis project Ga0123338, IMG submission 89793) | Glacier valley bacterial and archeal communities from Borup Fiord, Nunavut, Canada, to study Microbial Dark Matter (Phase II) -... | ecosystem: Environmental > Aquatic > Freshwater > Ice > Glacier ...
AAATGTTCTTCTGGTATTCCATCGCCTGTGTTAGTTACTGTCAAGACTATATCGTTATGGCGTTTTTTAAGTAGAATCTCCACGGAACCTTTGGTAATGGTGTATTTTAGAGCATTGTCTAACAGTATCATAACTACTTGCTTGATCTGCTCACTATTACCCCGGGTAAACAAATTAGGCTCTATATGATAATTAAGTGAAATATTGTGCTCAAAGATTACGGCCTCCATCGTTAATATTATATCTTCAACAGCCTCACTCATATTAAATTTAGTAAATATCATCTTGGTCTCAGAATGATCAATTTGACTGAGAAATAGAAGGTCATTTGTCAACTTAGACATTCTTTCAGACTCTGACTTTATATAATGAAGCCACTTTGACTGGTTTTTAATAGTATCTTCAGTATTTGACAAAAGGACATCTACATTTGTGTTTATTACAGCAAGTGGAGTCTTCAACTCATGGGAAGCATCAGCAATAAACTGCTTCTGCTTGTCAAAGGCTTCTTTGACAGGCTTTATGGAACTGTTTGCAAAAGATCTGCTAATGAAAAAAATAAATATTAGCATTACTAGTAAAACAATCAAAAATGTATATATCAAATTAGTAAGGATGTCATTCTGTGAGGTTATGTCTAGAAATGTAATATTATTACCTTCAAAAGAAGGAAAAACTATAAAAGCCCAATGGTTACCATCCAACTTTAAGGTACCTGACTCACGGTTCTGAGATAAGGCATCTTTTTTTGCACTTTCCAAAAACTCACTGTCTATTTCAAATATGGAGGATTTGCTTAAAATATTTCCTTCCTTGTCTGTGGTAACAGAAAAGGAAACAGATCGTTCGGGTTTGGAATTAGGAATATCTACTGGTGATGGTTTTGAAAAGTCTAGGGAGGGGCGCTTAAGGTCGGGATTAGCATTTGGCTTGCGGTTGAATTCAGATATTTTGTGCAGTTCATTATTTATTTCAGAATGTACATTTTTATATGTTATCAGGTAAATTGATGTAAATGCTATGAGCATCATAATTGAAATGGTAATCATATTAAGAAGCAGAACTCTATTTCTAAGTTTTTTGAACATTATGTTTTCACCTCCAAAACATATCCTACCCCACGAACTGTATTTATTACGACTGATGAATTTAAAAAAACAAGTTTTTTTCTTAAAAAGGAAATGTAAACCTCCACGTTATTATGTTCAGCATCGGAATCAAATCCCCAGATTTTTTCAATAATGAGTTCTTTTGATGTAACGGCATTTTTCCTTATAATAAGCAGCTCTAATAATTCACTTTCCTTTAATATAAGCTTTATTTCCTTAGAGCCTTTTGACAGCTTTAGAGTTGCAGTATTCAATTCTATATCTCCAAATTTTAGAGTACTGTCGGGCATAACCTCACCCTTGCGCCTTGAGGCAGCTCTTATTCTTGCAAGTAATTCTTCAGTTGCAAAGGGTTTTGCCAGATAATCATCTGCACCACAATCCAGACCCTTAACCTTGTCAGATATTTCTCCTTTTGCTGTCAGTAAAATAACCGGTGTTGAAAGTCCTTCTTTTCTAATATTTTGCAATACACTTATGCCATCCATTTCTGGCAACATTATATCTAGTAGTATTAAATCATATATATCGCTTAATGCATTGTCTAATCCGGATCTGCCATCATTTACAGCATCCACGGTATAATTTTGCTTTCTTAATATATGTGTCAAAGCTTCCGCCAGATGAATTTCATCCTCTACAATTAAGATTCTCATATTAAAATCCTCCGTTCCTATATTATATCATGGCAAACCTTTAATAAACCTTAAATATGCATTCAAAAGTTCACTACATATATACCTACTTTTTGCGTCCTAACTCTCGTAGAACGTATTGTGTACTTATTATGTTTAAGTAGTCTGGGGGTGCTATTAATGAAAAGAAAGACACATGATTATGAAATAAAATTAATTAAAAATTATGTTTAACATTTAAGGTTTGTTTAAGGTTCGCTTTGTAAAATGAAATCATGGAAAGCAGAAACGCCTCGAAAACGTAATTATACGACTAAATGAAAGGAGCTTGACTATGGCAATAGAGGTATTTAACAGATATGAAAATAAATTTTTAATTGACACATCCACTTATAACATTATACAAAATAAGCTACTTAACTATATGGAACTAGATGAATATAACAAAGACCATGAGTTCTATACAATAAGCAACATTTACTGTGATACTGAGGATAATACTTTGATAAGAAATTCCCTGTCAAAGCCACGTTATAAGGAGAAACTTCGCATTAGAGCTTATGGAGTTCCAGAGAAGGATTCAAAGGTGTATTTAGAAATAAAGAAAAAGTTCTGTGGGTTGGTTAATAAAAGGAGGACAACGTTAAAGCTGCAAGAGGCTTATGATTTTGTCAGCACGGGAATTAAGCCTGAACTTAAGGGATATATGAACAAACAAGTATTAAATGAAATTGAATACTTGTTGAAATTATATGAACTGGAGCCAAAGCTATATCTGGCATATGACAGAAAAGCTTTATTTAGTAAGGAAAACCATGATTTAAGAATTACTTTTGACACAAACATAAGAACAAGAAGATATGACCTGAAACTTGAAAACGGTGACTATGGAGAACCTTTGCTAGATAGTGAAAAATGGCTTATGGAAGTTAAGGCAGAAAATAGTTTGCCACTTTGGCTATCTAGATTGCTATCAGAATACAAAGTTTTCAGCACGAGCTTTTCAAAATATGGAAAAGAGTATCAAAATCTACTTATGAGTACCAAAAAGGATAAGGAGGAGATTAGCCAATGCTTGAAACAATTTTTAGTACAACCGCAATGGATACCACAATATCTTTAAACAATGCCTTATTAACAATCCTTATATCCTTTGTTTTAGGTGGACTTATTAGTGTAACTTATATGAAAACAAGTGGCAAAAAGGATTACTCTCAGAATTTTTCTTTGACGCTTGTACTGATTCCTTCAGTTATTGCCATAATTATACTTTTAATTGGGAGTAATGTTGCAAGGGCATTCAGCTTAGCAGGTGCATTTTCAATAATTAAATTCAGAAGTGCTCCTGGTGATCCAAAAGATATAGCATATGTACTTTTTACAATGGCTGCAGGACTTGCTTGTGGTTCCGGATTTTTCGGATATGCAATACTGTTCACTGTAACTTTATGTTTGCTGATGATTTTCCTTAATTTAATTAACTTTGGTGCAAGTAAGAACTCAAAGAAATTGCTTAAAATAACTATTCCAGAAAATTTGGATTATGAGGGCGCATTTGATGAGGTTCTCAATAAATATACTACAAGCTCCGACCTGAAAAAAGTAAAAACCACCGATTTAGGAAGTCTCTATGAATTGGTATATACAGTTACAATGGATAATAGTACAAGCCAGAAGGAATTCCTTGATTCACTCAGGTGTAGGAATGGAAACCTGAATATTACTTTATCAATGAGTGCAGAAACCTCCGAGTATTAATTCGGAAAATTAGGTTACGAAAAGTAAAAGGAGAAAAGTTTTATGATTAAGAAATATAGATTAAATATATTAATGGCAGCACTGATGTGTACAACTTTATTGTCTTCCTGTAGTGAGAGTTCAGTGCTACAGACAGAAACAGCTTCTCAGACTGCAAGTGCTGAAGCGAAGGTAAACGCTAGTGCAGTAGCAAGTGACATGATTATCTATGACACTGATGACTATTACACTGACTGGAAAGATAAAAATCCTAATTATATTGAATTAAGTGGAGGTAGTGCACAGTTTAAGGGCTCAGGTGCTGCTCAAAGCGGCAACAAAGTTACAATAACTAAAGCAGGAACGTATGTTATCAGTGGAAAGATGGATAATGGTCAAATAGTAGTTGATGTTAAAGATAAAGGTATTGTGAGACTTGTTTTAAACGGAGTAGATATAACTTGTAGTGACAATGCACCAATTTATGTGATGAATGCAGAAAAGACTGTTATATCTTTGCAAGAGGGAACGCTGAACAATATAACTGATGGAAAGAGCTATATTTTAGCTGATAAAGAGTCAGATGAACCCAATGGAGCAATATATAGCAAAGACAGCCTTACATTTAACGGAGCTGGTACATTAACAGTTCATGGGAATTATAATAATGGAATAACAAGTAAAGACGACTTAAAAATTACTGGAGGAAATATTAGCATTTATTCAGCTGATGATGGACTAATGGGTAAGGATATGGTACTTATTAAAGCTGGAAATATCAATATAGATGCCGGTGGAGATGGAATTAAATCAACAAATGATACTGATGCTCAAAAAGGTTTTATCGCTCTTGAGGGAGGAACATATAACATTAAAGCAGGTACGGATGGAATTCAGGCAGAGACATCAGTGCTTGTAACTGGTGGGGAATTTACAGTTATCACAGGTGGTGGGAGCGCAAATGCAGACCCTAACGCAAATACTGCTTTAACTAAAAGCACTGAAGAGGAATCACAAAGTGCAAAAGCGATTAAAGCTATTGCTGATATCACAATTAAGGGAGGAACTTTTAAAATTGATTCTCTTGATGATGCCGTTCACAGTAACAGCAGCGTTAATATTGAAGCTGGGGATATTTCAATTGTTTCAGGGGATGATGGTATTCACTCAGATTCATTATTGACGATTAAGGGTGGAAAAGTTAACATTTCAAAAAGCTATGAAGGCATAGAGAGTGAGCAGATAACCATTTCGGATGGTGAAGTAAATATAACTGCCAGTGATGACGGTGTGAATGTGTCCGGAGGTAAGGACCAATCAGCTATGAATGAGCGTCCTGGTCAAAATACCTTTACTTCCTCTGGAAACAGCAAGCTAAACATAGATGGCGGATATATTTCAGTTAATGCCATGGGAGATGGATTGGATTCCAACGGTTCTATTTATATGACCGGCGGAACTGTTGTTGTAAGTGGACCTACTAATAATGGTAATGGAGCTCTTGATTATGATGGGGTATTTGAAATGAGTGGTGGAAAGCTTATAGCTGCAGGAAGCTCAGGAATGGCACAAACTCCTTCAGAGGAATCAACTCAGAATTCTATAATAATGAACTTTTCAAATGTCCAACAGGCAGGTACTATTGTTCATTTAGAAGATAGTGAAGGAAATACGGTGGCGACATATGCTCCTGAAAAGCAATACCAGTCGGTAGTTATATGCTCACCTGAACTGAAAAAGGGTACAACCTACACACTTTACTCAGGTGGAACATCAACGGGAAGTAAATCTGCCGGACTTTATAAGACCGGAGAATATCAGAATGGAAACAAAATCGTAGATTTTACTATTTCTAGTACAGTAACATGGCTTAATGAGACAGGTGTGACAACTAGTAAAAGTAATAATCCAGGAGGTCAGAATGGTCCCGGATTTGGCGGAGGTCAAAAACCCCAGGGGATGGAAAGACCATAGATTATATTTTAATATGTGAAAAAAGTCTATAAAAATAGCTTTCTGTGATAAAATGAAATTATCATAGGAAGCTATTTTTTTATGTTCAGGCATATATGGATTGCCTCTTCTGAAGATAAATTAGAAAAACCTGTACTGAGTATTTCTATAAAAGGGAACTATTTATCTAATTTTCAGTCTAATATCATATGGCGCTTTATATTATTATTTGTAAGGATTACAATGAATAGATTTTCAGGCAAGTTAGTAAAGGAGAACGATATGTTAAAAAAGTTTTTAATGCCATTTTTTATATCGAGTTTATTTTTTCTTTTAATAGGTTGTTCAATGTTTGATGATTCTAAGAAGGATGTTGAATCTTTCGCAATAGGAAATAAAGCAAGCGAGGCTGAAGATACTTGGCTTTACCCTGCTTACATTAAACAAAATAATATAAATAAATGGGGTTATATCAATAAGAAAGGTAATTTTGTGATTCAGCCAGCCTATGATTTGGCTGGGGACTTTTATAATAATGGACTTGCTGTCATAAAAAATAAGGACTTGTATGGACTTATTGACAAAAAGGGGAGTATTGTTCTCGAAACAGAATATAAGTATATTACATACATAGAAGAGAACTTATTCACTGCTGGTGATTATAAGACAAGCAAACTTGTTGACACAAAAGGAAAAGTACTTTACGAATTAGAAGGCAATATAGGAAAGTTTAGCAACGGACTTTCAGTTGTGGGTCGTAAGAAAAATAGTAATTATGAATACGGATATATCAATACAGAAGGTAAAGTTGCTATAGAGCCACAATATATTAATGCATACGATTTTTCTGGAGACAAGGCATTAGTGAAAACTAAAGATGGAAAGAATGCTCTTATTAATAAGAGTGGAGAAATCCTAACCACTTTAAACTACGAGAAAGTTAGAGGGTTTTCTGACGGCGCGATAGTACTTGAAAACAATAATATGTTTGGATATTTAACAGAAGAGGGGAAGATCCTTGTCGAAGCTAAATATGGAAGAGCTGAACCTTTTTCGGAAGATTATGCTATAGTAAATAATTCGGATAAATACAATAGTAACTTATTTGGGTTAATAAATAAAAAAGGAGAATTTGTCATTAATCCACAATATGGGGGTATCTGGAAAGTTGGCAACAATCTCTATGCTGTATCTGAAAAATCTATAAATAATGTTATAGGATGGTCTGGTCCTAAAGCTCTCATAAATAAGGATGGTAAGCAATTGACAGATTTTAAGTTGTACGATATAGAATATTTTACAGAAGAAATCACTTCGGCAACGGATGAGGATTCAACATTTTTTATTGATAGGAAGGGTGCAGTTATTAATGATTTACCTAGAGTATCAGGTATAGGGACAATGAAGCTTATGGGAGACTTAGTAAAAGCTCAAATAGATCATGATTTATTATATATGACTAAAGATGGGAAAAAAGTTTGGCAGTCTGATGACTCCTATTCACTTAAAGATGGATTAACTGTGAAAAGCGTGAAGTATCGTCCTGATAGGGATACTTTGGTTTACTATCCACAGATATCAGATCTTGTAAACAAAGATGTTCAGACAAAAATAAACGATGTTCTTAAGGATAAGTTTATTGGAACTTTCTCAAAGTCTGAAAAGGAAGATGAAATGTATGAAGTTAGTATAGATACAAGTTTTACTGCAAGCTTAAACAAAGACTTACTAACAGTTAAATATAATAGCTATTACTACCCCATTGGTGCAGCCCATGGCCAACCGAGCCAACTGTATTACAATATAGATATTAATACGGGTAAGCTGTATTCATTATCTGATTTATTTAAAAAGGATAGCAATTATGTTAAGCTCATGAGTGAAATAGTTAGAAAGCAGATTGAAGAAAAATCAAAAGAAGAGAATTCAATGATTTTTAAGGACAGCTACAAAGGTATCCGACCAGACCATTATTTTATAATAACAAAAGATGCTTTGAAGATATACTTCTTTCCTTACGAAATAGGAGCGTACGCCGCAGGATTTATAACATTTGATATTCCATACAGTGAAATAACAGATATTATTGATAGAGAAGGAGACTTTTGGAAGAGCTTCGATAAAAACATTATAAATAATGCTAATACAAAACAAAATACTTCTCTACAACCTAATTTGACTACTCCTCAAATTCAAAGCGCAATAAAAGGCTATGAAAATAATATTGTTACAGCAATAAACAATAATGACTTTGCTGTTGTTGAACCATATCTAGTGAAGGATAGTAACCTTTATAAGTCTCAGGAGGATTTAATTCCTAACTTGAGCAAGCAAGGAATTAAAGAAAAATTGGTTGAATATTATATAAAAGAAGTAAAAGAGCAGCCGGATACACGAAAAGTGAAGGTATATGTAGAGGAAAGTATTGCTATACAGTATCCTGGAAATGATTATAGTACAAAGCAATTTAGTTATATCTATACTTTGGTTCCCTCAGATGACAGTTTAGAATATAAGTTGAGCGATATAGAAAAATGGGATAAATAAAAATAAGTTCTAGTAAATCGAGGTATGAAGCAGTAGGTGAAAGCAAATTGCCTACTGCTTTTATAATATGGATATTGCAATATTCAATTTTTGTCTAAATTGAAATTATAGATTTATTTTCAGAAGGCAATTCAGAAAAATTTTATATAGCACATAATATTAATAAAAATAGCAAGAATATGAGTGAGGCATAATATTCTAATTAAAGCATTATGTCAAAAAATACTTATACTTTATGAGATATATTTGTAAAGTAGGATATAGGAGTGATTTTTCTGGAAGAGCACGATAGTGACAAATTTTATAATAAAGATTGGTTTATATGGCTAACATTAATATTTATCCCACCATTAGGTATATTCTTGATGTGGAAGAATAAAAAATTCAACACATCGGGTAGGGTGGTAGCTAGTGTATTCTCTGCATTACTGTTTTTAGTTCCTTTTGGTTTGAATGGACAGGGAATAATGACTACACAGAACAATAGATATGGGCAAACTAATTTCTCAAGAGTAGGTTGGACAAGTCAGCCATATTTTAATTTTGGACAGTGGTTTACCAATAGAAATACAGGGACACAAACTGCGCCGATGCCTACTGACCAAGGAACGCAGCCAATAGTAAAACCTACTGAAAGTCCAGCTACACAACCAATAGGTTCAAATTGGAAAGCATTACAAGATAAAATTTTTGAGTTAACAAATGTCGAGAGAAAGAAAAATAATTTAGCAAACTTTGTTTATAATGCAACTGTTGAAAAGTATGCTGTTAGTAAGTCCCAAGATATGGCAAAGAATAACTATTTTGACCACAAATCACCAACTAATGGTTACTTCAGCGATATTTGGAAGAAAGATGGGTTCAAATATACGGCAGGGGCTGAAAATTTATACTACCAGACCGATTCAAGGGGCTTTGCCAGCAGAGATATTAACTCACTAGCACAGACTATAGTAACTGGCTGGATGAACTCAGAAGGGCATAGAAGGAATATTCTAAATGGTAACCTTAAAGAGCTAGGAGTTGGAGTTGCAGAAAATAATAATAGACTTTACGCAACTCAGTTATTCCATACAAATTAATATATACTAAAAATAAGAGGGAGTTTAGGAGAAGTGCACACCAAATGTTAGATAAAATAAACTAACATTTGGAGGTGTACTTTTTTATTGCAAAAAATTCTTATAAACAACGTTCAGATGATGTAGAGATAGTAACTGATAAACATTAATCATGATGTGGATTTGGGATAGATACATTTTATTTTTTCTATCTTATATACATTAAAAAGGTCTTGCCTCCTGTATTGTCGAAAGATATAATAAACATACAAATTTAAGATGAAAGAGAATGGTTATTATAGAATATTATAGAAAAATATGTAGAAAAACAAGTTTTAATTGGAGAATAATACTCATTATATTATGTGTTGTATTTTTGCTTATTGCCATTGGCAAAGTGTTTACAACTGAGCCAGGAATCGTAGTAAATGGCAAGGTTGATTTGTCACGCTTTGATTTTAAGCAAAATGAATTAGTGCAATTAGATGGTCAATGGGAATTCTATTGGGATAGATTATTGATGCAGGAAGATTTTATTGCTGAGCAAAAGCCGCAAATAGATTCGCTTATGAAAGTGCCAGGCGCTTGGAATGATGGAAAAGCAGGAAACAAGATTTATCCAAATCATGGGGTTGCGACTTATCGTTTGATAATAAAATATCCGGCTACTCTTCTTGACCCTGCTCTTAACATTAAAACTGTTTCTGCGGCCTACAAGCTCTATGCCAATGGACAGCTTATTACAGAAGTTGGAAAAGTATCAGACAAACTATCGAGCTTTGAAGGAGATTATAAGCAGCTCATTGTGAATTTGCCAAAGGATAAACAAGAGCTCGAGTTGATTTTTCAGGTGGCCAATCTGGATTATATCAGAGGGGGACTTCGCGATAGTCTGATATTTGGTTCAAAACAGTCACTAGAGCATCAAAAGATGCTTCTCTTGGCGATACAGTTAATCTTTATTGGTGGCGTTTTTATATATGGTATTCATTATTTTATACTATTTTTTTTGCAGCCTAAGAATAAAACAGCCCTGATTTTCAGCATAATTTGTTTTATCACAGCTTTGCGTGCTTCAGTGTGGGGTGAAACACCCATAATGGTTATTTTACCCCAGATGTCTATTAAAGTTGGACTATTTATTAATTATATAACAGAGTATAACTTGATTCCGGTTATTATATTGTTTGTCCTCAGCATTTATCCTATGGATTACAAAAAAAAGATATTGGGTATAATCTTGCTGCCTACCCTGTTTTTTGATGCACTGTTACTGGCACCTGCCGGATTTAGGGCTTCATTCAATAGTTACTATTACATACTCATGCTGCTGCAAATGATTTACGTCCTGGGAGTCCTCATAAAAGCAGTACTCTGTAAAAGAGATAATGCGGTATTAATGTTGATGGCTATTGGCGTTTTTATTTTAACCATCATTGCCTTTCTACTTACATATGAAGGGATTGGAATCATTAAACTATCGTATATTTTTCTATTTGGAAATTTAGCTGTTATTATTGCTATGTCTTATGTTCAAGCAAAACAGCAGGCAGATGACTATAAAAAGCTTATTTTGTACAATGAACAATTAGTTGAGGCAGACAGACTTAAGGATAAAATAATGTCAACCGAAATGTCATTTTTGCAAGCACAGATTAAGCCTCATTTTCTATACAATGCTTTGAACGCCATTGCTAATGTCTGCGAGAAGGATGGGAAAAAGGCAGGTAAGCTCATTGTAGACTTGGCAATCTATTTGAGAGGGAGCCTAGAATTTAATAATCTGGATAAAATTGCGACAATAGAAAAAGAACTGGAATTTGTCGACACGTATTTCAACATTGAACAAGCACGTTTTGGTGAAAAAATAAGGTTACTCAAAGAGATTGAAGTACCTTTAGACTATCAAATACCTGTTCTCGTCCTCCAACCCTTAGTGGAAAATGCAATTCGACATGGTATTTCAAAAAAAATAGGTGGGGGAACAATCTATGTAAGAATGAAACAAATAGATGAAGGCATCTGTCTTGAAATCGAAGATAATGGCGTTGGAATCAATAGTGAAAAACTTGCAACCCTTTTGATTGAAACAAGAGAAGGTCAAGGTGTTGGTCTCATCAATATCCACCATCGGCTCCTTAGGTTGTATAACAAAGGTATTGATATCAGCAGTGAAGTGGGACGTGGTACCTGTGTGAGACTGGTTATACCAGAAGGGAAAAAACAATTATGATACGGATTGCGGCAGTAGACGATGAAATACATGTGCTGGAACGATTTGAAAGAATGGTATTAGAAATTAAAGAACTTGAACTATGCGGTCTGTTTGAAACAGGAGAACAGTTATTATCCTATTTAAAAGAGCATCCACTGGATGCCATTTTCCTGGATATTGAAATGCCAGGAGTTAATGGACTTCAGTTATCCGAGAAGATATTAGACTTGAATGAAAAAATTGATATTATTTTCGTGACTGCCTTTAACCAATATGCAGTAGAAGCGTTTGAAGCACAGGCAATGGATTATATAATGAAGCCCTTGACAGAAGAAAGACTAGAGAAAACAGTAAGGAGATTGTTGAAAACCAACAGTAAGGTAGGGCGATCCGGAAAACCTTTTATTCAATGCATTGGTGACTTTGAATTATTTCTAAACGGGGAAGCAATACCTTGGAAAAACTCCAAGGCAAAGGAAATATTGGCCTTTTTGGTACACAAAGAGGGTGTGCCACTAAATTGGGAGAAGATAGCGGATGCAGTTTGGCCTGACTATAACTCTGAAAAAGCTCAAACAAACTTTCATGCAACCACATATTTGCTACGCAAAAGATTGGCAGAAGCTGGCGTATCTCGGATACTGGAAACAAGCCGTGGAAATTATAGAGTCGTGACAGACAAGTTCGACTGTGATATCTATCAATTGGAAGAGTTGATTAAGTACAATCAGATAAGAAGAGAAGAAGATTTTCGTTTACTTGAGCAACTAGATCAAAGAGGGTATATGGAAGAAAATGGATATGAATGGGCATACCCAAGGGCTGCTGAACTTGATGAAATGTGCAAAAGGGCAATGGACGGGATAAAGAAAAATAAATAGAAATATTTTTTGATAAAATTCTACATATTTAGATAAAAAACGAGAAAACCATTGATATATAAGGCTTTGACTTAATTGCCCTATAGGAGATATTAATCCTATAGGGCAATTCCCATTTATGGTTCATTTAGGATTGGTACATTATTATAGAAAGAAATATATAAATATGTAGAAATAAGGAATTTAACAGGAGGCGAAGCACGACGTGAGATATATCATTGCAGACCCGGATGAGAAAAGCTGTGCTGATTTAAAGAAAATATTGGATGACTATGAAATGTTGGATTTCCAGGGAAGCTTTACTACTATGGAAGCTACGGAAAACAGTATCAACAAAGGGCCACTAGATATTGCCTTTATAAGGATGGGAAAAGTTGAACTGAATACTTATAAACTTGCTAGTGAGATTCGAGGGATGAACCCATTTTCAAAGGTAATATTACTTAGCAATTACCAAGCATATGCAGTTGAAGCTTTTGAATATGAGGCGAATGGATTTTTGCTGATACCATATGATGGAGAAAAAATAGAGCATTTGCTGCAAAAGTGGATGGAAAAGAGTAAGGATTAAAGAAAATTCACCAGGTGGATATATAGTAAAACGTTAAAACAAGAGAAGCATCAAGAAAAGGGGATTGGAATTATGGAAAAGAAAAGGTTTTTAAGCTTTGTGCTGGTACTGGCTATGATAATTGCAATGATTTTGCCGGGGGGATTACATGTGTATGCTGGTGCGGGTTTGCCTACCATGCTTGATATTTCCTTAGGGAATATTACAATTAACACATCAGGTGCGAGTGGTGGTGGTCTTGCTACTGCAGAAACATCGTTGAATCCTAATGGCTACGAAATAACAGGAACAACCACTGCAAATAAAATTGTAGTGGACGGCGTTACGGCTAACATAACGCTAAATGGTGTTGATATTCAACTTTCTGCAGATAATGCATGCGCGTTTGAGTTAAAAAATGGTGCAAATGTCACACTCACTTTGGTTGGGAGCAACGCCCTAAAAAGTGGAAAATATGAAGCGGGCCTGCAGGTAGGAACTGGTCAAACCATTACAATCAATGGGACAGGTTCACTCAATGCAACAGGGGGCAGTTTTGCAGCAGGTATCGGCGGCGGATATATCTACCCAGCTAATAACGCGGGCGGTGACATCACTATTTTAGGCGGTACGATAAACGCAACCAGCGGCGATTATGGAGCAGGTATCGGCGGCGGGTCTGAAGGAGCAGGTGGGAATATCACCATATTGAATGGCACAGTCACGGTAAAAGGGTTTCATGGAGCAGGTATCGGCGGCGGATCTGGTGGCGTAGCTGGTACAGTAATGATAAGTTCTGAGGCAACTGTAAAAGTGGCCTACTCAGGTTATTCAAACACACCTGCTATTCAAACAGCAAGTGGCTCCCTTAAAGTCGGGAGTACAGCTATGGTATTGATGACAAAGTTTGTAGATTGGAAAAATGCCCTAAAGAGTACCAGTGTATATATAAAGGATGCTACTGATGCAACTGCAAGTTTTACTCCAACTATGGATTATGATTCTATTGCTATCACCGTACCAAGTGCTGGTACTTATCAGCTTAAAAAAGGGAACAATTTGCAGCAGCATTCGGTTGGGCCAAGCTCGGACTTTGTAATTAGTGCTGGGCTTACTAGTTTTGATACTGTAGAGGATGTAACAGTAAGCAGTGTTGCGGTAAGTACAGCACCAACAAAAGCAACCTATACAGAAGGTGACTTGTTGGACTTAAAAGGTCTTGTAGTGACCTTAACCAAATCAGATGCTACAACACAAGACGTTGCATTTGCAGACTTTACAGCGAATAGCATTGCCGCATACAAATATAATGGCTTTAAACTTGATACAACCGATACCGAAGTAACAATTACTGTGAATGGAAAGACGGCTACTCAGGCAATCACAGTTAATGCTTTACCGATAAGAATGGTTACATATGACACCAACGGTGCAACAAGTGGCACAGCACTCACTGACAGCACCAAATATGCTACAAATGCCACAGTTACTGTATTAGGTAACACAGGCTCTCTTATAAAGGCGGGTTTTGAGTTTGCAGGCTGGAATACTTTGGCTGACGGCACAGGGACAAATTATATTGCAGGGGATACATTTAACATAACAAGTGACGCAATACTTTATGCAAAGTGGACAGTAAATAATTACGCAGTAACCTTTGATTCACAAGGCGGTAGCGGAGTAACAGGCACGACGGCAAATTATAACACAAAGATAACAGCACCTGCTGCTGACCCAACATATACAGGCTATACCTTTGGCGGTTGGTACAAGGAAGCTAGCTGTACAACAGCATGGGATTTTGCAAATGATGTGATTACAGGAACTACCACCATATACGCAAAGTGGACAGTAAATGGTTACTCAGTAACTTTTAATTCACAAGGCGGCAGTGGAGTAACAGGCACCAATGCAGACTACAACACAAAGATAACAGCACCAGCTGCAGACCCAACGTATACAGGTTACTCCTTTGGCGGTTGGTATAAAGAAGTTGGCTGTACAACAGCATGGGATTTTGCAAATGATGTGGTTACAGGAACTACCACCATTTATGCAAAGTGGACAATAAACACCAATGCGGCAATACCTGTTATCAACACACAGCCTGCTGACCTGACAGTAAAAGTGGGAGACAGTGCGAACCTGTCAGTCATAGCAAGCGGAGGAGTATCACTTTCCTACCAGTGGTACAGCAGCAATAGTAACAGCAACAGTGGAGGAACATTGATAAACACTGTGACAGGCAGTACTTATGCAGCACCTACTGGAACAGCAGGAACTACATACTTCTACTGTGTAGTGACAAATACAGATAATAGTGCTACAGGCAATAAGACGGCATCGGTAACGAGTAATTCAGCAAAGGTAGAAGTAAACAGCCTTACCAATGCGGCAATACCTGTTATCAACACACAGCCTGCTGACCTGACAGTAAAAGTGGGAGACAGTGCGAACCTGTCAGTCATAGCAAGCGGAGGAGTATCACTTTCCTACCA
>Ga0123338_10003100_pt1 | contig 15181 bp, 14 predicted proteins | sample grotaG_FD_89793 | JGI IMG/M metagenome (GOLD analysis project Ga0123338, IMG submission 89793) | Glacier valley bacterial and archeal communities from Borup Fiord, Nunavut, Canada, to study Microbial Dark Matter (Phase II) -... | ecosystem: Environmental > Aquatic > Freshwater > Ice > Glacier ...
ACGACGACATCCTCGACCATTGCTGCTTCGCCTGGAACCGCCTCACCGATCAGCCGTGGCGAATCATGTCTATCGGACTGCGGTCGTGGGCGCATGGGTTCTGATCAGAGAGTCTTGGTATAAAATCTCTCGAAATACGATTGTCAGTTGAGTAGGTGATTGGCAGCATGTCGGTACCTCCCTCCCGCCTCGTGTCGCTGATCGTCGCACGGGCGACGATGCTCGCATACCCCGAGTTGTTGCCTGAACTCGCCCGGGCGCTGCACGCGCACGGAATGCATTTTCTATTGAGCGTGATCGATCACGAGCGCGAGACTGACGACGCGCTTGCTGCCATCGAGGCGAGTGACGTTGCTGGCATCATCGCCGCCGCGCGTCCGACCGAGGCTGCCATCCTGAGGGCCGCCGCGCGCGGCATCCCTTTGCTTTTGTACAATTGCCATGCCGATGGACCAACCGTCGACTCGGTCAGCTGCGACCATGCGGCCTGCGGCCACGCGCTCGCGGCGATGCTGCTGCGCGCGGGACACCGGCGGTTCGGCATCATTGGGGCACCCGGCGATTCTTTGGTTGGCGTCGAGCGTGCGGCGGGCGCGATCCGGACACTGGAGCGCGGGCGCGCACTGACGATTGAGATCGCTCAGGGCGATTACAGTTACGCCAGCGGCGCCGCGGCGATTGATGCACTATTCGCCCGCATGAAGCCGCGTCCGTCGGCAATCATCGCGATGAACGATGCCATGGCGATCGGCGCGCTCGACCGGGCGCGCGATCTGCAGGTCCGTATCCCGCGTGATCTGTCAATCGTGGGCATCGACGGGACACAGATCGCGCGATTGCCGTCCTATGATTTGACCACCATGCGCCAACCCCTGGTGAGATTGGCGCAGATGGCGGTCGAGCTACTGCGTGAACGAATAGCCGCGCCCGATCGTCCGCCGGAAGTCAGGCTATATGGCGCCGAGCTGATTGAAGGCCGTACCGCCCGCCTCGAACGCCCCGTGCGCAGGCCTCAGCCCAAGTTGACCGACCGGCGCGCCGCCTGATCAGCTTCGCGGCGGCCGCTGCAGGGCTCGCGCCTCGGCGAAGAGATCGCGCCCGAGTTGCCGGAACAGGTCGGGAAGGTCAATGAAGATCCAGTTCTCGGCCAGCAGGTTACCGTCCCGCCGCCACCAGTCCATGACGCGCATCGTTACCGGCCGATGGCTTGGCTCAAGGCCGAGAAAATTGCCGCCGGTATGCGTCGCCTTGATGCTCGGCCAGCCGGTCGAGCAGGTGAACGGACCGTCGCCGAAGCGGGCGACGTGGTTGCCACCCTTGAAGTCGGGCCAGGCCTCGTTGAACGGGCCTTCGTGATAGCGGTAGAAATTATCGACGCCGCGGGTCGTACCGATGCCGCCCGGGCCGTACCACATCATGTCGGGCACCCAGAAGTCGTGGAAGCGCATCGACTCGTGGTTGACCCCGTCGAACGCCCACATGCCTTCGAAGATCATCGCTTCGACCAGCTTCAGGCTGCGCTCCGCCTCAGCGGGGTCGGTGTCGCCGAGCAGTAGCCCGTCTTGCGCCTTCGGCGGCGGACAGAGGCCCTCGACACCGAGCGCGCGCCGTAGGGGATTGATGCCAAGCTGGCGAAAGACGTCGATCCAGTCGAGAATGACATAGGCATCGACGATGCGACCCTCGACGAGCCGGTAGAACTCGCCAAAGCGGACATAGAGCCACTGGTTGGTCGGCTGCAGGCCGAACCACTCATCGGTCAGCGTACCGTAATAATATCCGGTCGCCGAAATCCAGTCGCCGTCCTGCCAATGGCCGGCCATGAAAATGTCGTCGCGCCGTTCGAGGTCAGGCATCGCCATCTTCATCGGCGCGAGATAGCGTGCGACGATTTCGTCGACCCCGTGCATCTGATTGACCGGGTGGCTGCCGATATAGTCGGCATCGCGCGCGAAGATCGCGGCCGCGGCGGCGTCGAGGTCGGCAGGGACGGCCCGCGCCAACCGCCGCAATCCGTCGATGGTCTGGCGCTTCGCGATTGCAGCGAGGTGGCGGCGCATAGCCGAACTCCATAGTGATGCGACGGCAGAAATACCCGTCTTCGGGTGAATCTCCTGTAAAGTCCACCGCAGCGGCCTGCCAACTCGATTGCCACACCCACGATAGAGTCTTCACGCTATCGTAAACTGCGCCTTGCCAACGTCGATCTTTCGTGCTGTTTTTCCAGTTCCGGGAAAAACAGGGCGCGATTGCGCCAGGATCGGGGACCGATGGCAGTCGCGGAAGACCATGCAACGGAGGCGCGCGGGACCGATGGTCTGCGCGCGGTCGGTAGGACGCCATGGCCGGGGCCGGCGGGCGGGGCATATGTTGCCGAGAGCCAGGGCGCCGCGCTCCGTCTGCCAATGTCGGCGATGCCGGCTGATTACGCGATCTCGCTGCGTGAAGCTGTGCGGGGTGGCACCGAGCGCTTGCTCGCGCCGGGCGCGCGCGAGCGCCGCCAGCCGATGCGCGGCTTCGAAGATCAATACGGCGACATTATCGATTATATCGTCCGCATCACCCACCGCATCTGGGAAGAAAAGGACATCGGCTACATTTACGATACCTATCGGCATAATTGCCGGGTCCAGGACGACGCGGGACTGCAATATGGCCGCGACAAGATCGTTGCCGACACGGTTCATACCATCAACGCCTTTCCCGACATCCGGCTCTACGCCGACGAGATTATCTGGGCGGGAAATGAGGACACAGGGTTCTTCACATCGCACCGGACGGTGATTACCGGCACGAACACCGGCTACAGCCGCTTCGGGCCGCCGACCGGCAAGCGGATCAACCTGTGGTGCATCGCGAACTGCCTCGCTGAGGCGAATGAGATCCACGAGGAGTGGGTCATCTACAACCAGTCGGCGATGCTGCAGCAGATGGGGTACAACCTGTTCGAGAAGGCACGCGAGTTCGGCGATGCCCGCGTGCGCGAGGGCGGTCCGCGCCTGTTGCCGGCGGAAGGCACGCGATTGCAGGGGCAGGGCAAGCCCGGCGCGCTCGCTCTTCCCTCGAATGCGAGCGGCTTCGATCTCGAAGGCGAGCTCCGGCGGGCGCATCATTACGCCTGGAACTGGCGAAATCTGGCGGCGCTCGACCGTATCTATGATCCGCGACTGGTATTTCACGGTCCCACCGACCGCGAGCTCCGCGGGCTGTCGGCGTATAAAAGCTATATCCTCAGCCTGATCGCGATGTTCCCGGACATCGCAGCGCAGGTCGACGAGATTTATTGGATGGGCAACGAGGCCGAGGGTTACCTCGCCGCGCTGCGCTGGTCTGCGGTCGGGACGCACCGCGGTTTCGGCGTCTATGGCCCGCCGACCGGGCGGCAATGCCGCATCTGGGGGATCACTCAGTACCGGGTCGAGCGCGGCAAGGTCCGCGAGGAATGGCAGATGTTCAATGAATTCGACCTGCTTCAGCAGATCATGGCGACAGAGGCCATCTGAACAGGCGCAGGCGACGGGACGGGGACTTCACGACACGAGAGGGGACACGGACATGCGCACGACGACGATCGTTACGAGCTTACTCACCGGAACCGGCCTGGCGCTGATCGCCCTGCCGGCGGCGGCCCAGACCGCGGGCAATACTCCGGCGACAGCACCATCGCAGGCCTCGGGCGATGCGTCCGGCGTGGTCCAACCCGACGCCGGCATCGGCGACATCATCGTCACTGCGCAGCGCCGCGAAGAACGCCTGCAGAGTGTGCCGATCGCGATCACAGCGATCACGGGGCGCGGACTCGAGCAAGCCGGCATCCGCGACATCACGCGACTGGAAGTGCTCACGCCGGGTCTTACCGTCGGACAATCGGGCTCAGACAGCCGTCCGGCGCTGCGCGGGGTCAATACCGACAACAGCCGCCAGGCAGGTGCCGACGCGACCGTCGCGTTCTTTATCGACGGTATTTATCAATCGTCGAACCAGCAGGCGCTCGTCGGCTTCACCGACCTCGCGCGTGTCGAGGTCCAGCGCGGGCCGCAGGGTACGCTGTACGGGCGGAACAGCTTCGGCGGCAACATCGCGCTGTTCTCCAACCTGCCGACCGACCAGCTCGAGGGGTCGCTGCGCGGCGAATACGGCTCGTACAATCATTACAAGATCGAGGGCGTGATCAACGCCCCGCTCGCTCCCGACCTCGATTTCCGCATTGCCGGCTACCGCGAGAAGTCGGACGGCTATGTCCATAACATCACGCCGGGCGGGACGCGCGCCGAGGACGTCGACGATTACTTCGTCCGCCCGTCGCTGCGCTGGCGGGCGAGCGATCGGCTCGAAGTGATCCTGCGTGGCTCGGCCTGGATCGGCAACGGTGCTGGCGGCGGTGCCTACGAGTACAAGGTCGAGGGCATCCAGGTCGATGGCTCGGGTAATCAGAGCATTACCGGGACGACCGTCGTCCCGATCAACCCGCGCGCAAAGCAGAGCGACATCGCGACATTGCCGGCGGCGGGCGTACCGGTGCCGACCGACCCGTACACCATCGCGCAGGACACGCCGTCGACGCGGCGCATCCGCAACTATTCGGGGTCGGGCGAGATCAACTACGACCTCGATTTCGCCACGGTGAAACTGCTCGGGTCGTACACCGACTTCGATGCGGCGCGGACCAGCGACGGCGATTTCACGCAGTACCATGTCCGCTTCAACCTGCAGGAGTCGCGCAACAAGACCGGCACCGGCGAGGTCCAGCTGGCGTCAAAGAGCGGTTCGCCGTTCCAATATGTCGTCGGCGCCTATTATCTGTCGACGGACGCCTCGGAGTATTTCCAGCAGTTCCGCTACACGTTCAATGCTTTCACCGACAACATCCTGACCCGGTTCGGGACCGAGTCCTATGCGTTCTTTGGGCAGGCGAGCTACAAGCTGACCGATGCCCTGCGCGCGACGGCGGGAATCCGCTATACCAACGACCGAAAGTCGACGAGCGGCGTCGATTTTGCCAACCCGTCGGTGACCGGCGCGCTGCCCAACGTCATTCCCTATTCGAGCACGCACTTCGACAAGGTCACGTGGCGGGCAGCACTCGATTACCAGGTCACGCCCGACAAACTGCTCTATGCCAGCGTCAATACCGGCTTCCGGTCGGGCGGCTTCAACACGGGCGTGTCGATCGCGTCGATCGCAACCTTCCGCCCCGAAACCGTTACAGCCTACGAGATCGGTGCGAAAACGCGCTGGCTCGATAACCTGCTGCAGATCAATATCGCAGCGTTCATCAACGACTTTCACGCGATCCAAATCAACGGCTATGACGGCAACACCAACCTCACGTACACGCAGAACGTAGGCAATCGTACCGCGCGCGGCGTCGAGGCCGAGATCCTGATCAAGCCCGTGCCGTCGCTCGAGATCGCCTTCACCGGCTCGTATCTCGACGCGCATTACCGCGCCGGCGCGACCGCCTTCGACCCGATCAGCGGCAACGCGATCTCGATTGCCGGCAACCAGTCGGGCTTCTCGCCCGACTATCGCATCGGCGCGGCGGTCAGCTACGCGGTACCGCTCGGCAACGGCGCGACGCTGACCCCGCGCGTCCAGACGAGCCTCGTCGGGCAATATTATCTCACCGACTTCAATGCCTTCATCGAGCGGCAGCGTCCGTACAGCAAGACTGACCTTCGCCTGACCTATACCGCCCCGAACGACCGCTATACGCTCGAGGCATTCGTTACCAACCTTGAGGACAGGGCGGTCAAGAGCGGCGGCGAGTTCGGCGGGCGCGGTGCCTACTTCATCGGTTATGCGCCGCCGCGTCTGTGGGGGGTTGCGGCCGGCGTCAAGTTCTGATCGGGGCGGGGGTGCAGGACATCGACAGGGTGGCTGCCTCCCGTCGCGCCGACGAGCTTGGCAGGGTCGAGCAGGCCCTGATCTATGCCATTCTTGGAGTCGCGAGCCTCGCGTATAATTACAACTTTGTCCTGATCGATTTCATCCGGCCATACCTCGTCAGCGATAATGGTATGACGCTGGCGCAGACCGCTTGGCTCTATACCGCGCAAGGGTCGGGCGTGATTGCGGGTTCATTTGCGGTACCGGCGGTGATCACCCGCTATCATGCAAAGCCGGTGCTGGTTGCCGGGGCGGCCGCGCTTGCCGGGCTGACGGCAATCGATCTGGCGGTCACGGCCTTTGCGCCCTGGCTGGTCTCACGTTTTCTGGTCGGCATCGCGCTGACCACGACCTACATCACGTCGATCACGATGCTCGCGAACCTGTTTCCGCCCCGCGTCCGCGGCCGGCTGTTGTCGATCAATATGGCGATGTTCTCGGTCGCACTGCTCATTATCGGGACGCTTGGCAGTCAGGTCGGCGCGCATGGCTGGCGGACGCTCGTCGCGGTCGGTGCGATCGCGCCGCTGGCGGTGGCGCTTGTCGTCTTCGTGTGGTTGCCGAGCGACGATGGACTGGTCGTCTACGCCGATGAGGAAGTCGCCACCCAGGCCATCGACGCTCGCGGCCGCTGGAGCGAAATGCTGACCCACAGGCGCCGCTGGCTCACGGCCGCGTGCCTGCTGCTCGCCGGCCTCAACTTCTCCGGGTATCAATTCTATAGCGGGTTCATCACCACCTACCTGACGACGGTTCGCCATTTCAGCGCTGAACTCACGGCGGTTTTCGTGTCGATCGATGGTGCCGGGACGTTGGTCGGCACCTTGCTGTGGGGCTGGACCGCCGATCGCTTCGGCCGGCGCACCAATGCCGTCGGCTTCGTCCTGGCGGCCGGGTTCATCGTGGCGTTCCTGGTCGCTCCGGTGCGCACGCCCGTGCTGATGCTGGTCGAGTTCGGCTATGCGGTCTGCCTGTCCTGCACGAACGTCTGGGCGGCATATTTCGCCGAGCTTTTCCCGGTGCGCCTGCGCCCGATGGGAACCTCGCTGTTCCACGGCGGCCACATCGTTTCGGTGTTCGCCCCGATCGTCGTGACCATAGTGGCCCGGCACTTCTCGCTTGCGGTCGGCATGGCGCTGGCCCCTGCGACGTTCCTGCTCGGAGCCGTGATATGGGCAATGCTGCCGGAGACCCTCCGGACCGGCGTGCTTTATCGCGGGTTCGCCGCAGATGCTCCGCGGTCGGGGCTTGCCGCGAGATGACCAGCGGCTTCGCCCCGGCTAACTGTGCGGACGATAAGCCCCTGTTGACGATCGCCGACGTACGCGCCGCCGCGGCACGGTTCGAAGGGCGCATCGCCGACACGCCTTTTCTGCATTCCGAAACGCTGTCTCGGCTCGCGGGTACCGAGCTGTGGCTCAAGTTCGAGAACCTGCAGTTCACCGGCAGCTTCAAGCAGCGCGGCGCGCTAAACGCGTTGATGCTGTTGTCGGAGGACGAACGCCGGCGCGGCGTCATCGCCGTCTCGGCCGGCAACCACGCACAGGGTGTCGCTTACCATGCGGCGCAGCTCGGTGTTCCCGCAACGATCGTCATGCCGATCGGAACGCCCACGGTGAAGGCTGTTCGGACGCGGGCGCTGGGCGCGGAGGTCGTTCTCACCGGAGCCACGTTCGCCGAGGCGGCGGCGGCGCTGCCGGCGTTGATGGCGCAGCGCGGCGCAACGCTCATCCATCCGTTCGACGACGACCGGGTCATCGCCGGGCAGGGCACGGTGGCTCTCGAGATGTTGCGCGATCAGCCCAACCTCGACGCCCTGGTCGTCTCGATCGGCGGCGGCGGTCTGATCGCCGGCGTCGCCGTCGCGGCGCGCGGCCTCGGCCGCCCGATCGACGTGATAGGTGTCCAGAGTGCACGCTTCCCGTCGATGGCCGCGGCTACCGGCCGCTGGAGTGGTGGCATCCCGGGCGGCGCAACGATCGCCGAAGGCATCGCGGTGGCATCGCCTGGCTTGCGCACCCGCCAATATGTCGACGCCTTCGTCGACGACGTCGTGGTCGTCGCCGAGCCGCAAATCGAGACCGCGATTACCCTGCTGCTTCAGATCGAGAAGACCTTGTGCGAAGGCGCGGGCGCAGCCGGTCTCGCCGCCATCCTGGCCGATCCGGCTCGCTTCGCCGGCCGGCGCGTCGGCCTCATCCTCTGCGGTGGGAACATCGACAACCGCCTACTGACCGCGATCCTGCGCCGACAGCAGGTCCGCGACGGGACGTTGTTCCGGCTGGTCGTCCAGCTGCCTGACAGCACCGGCATGCTCGGTCACCTTTGCGCCGAGATCGGGCGGATGGGCGGTAACATCAACACCGTCATCCATGATCGCAGCTTCCTCGCCAGCGATGCCAAGTCGGCGCAGGTCGAGATCGAGGTGGAGCTCGCAGATCCCCTCGGCCGACCCGCCATGGAAGCGCAGCTTGTCGCACAGGGTTTTGCCGTGCTCTCCCGGCCGCAGTGAAACCGGCTGCGCAGATAGCGACGCGGTGGTGGAAGCGCTTCCCGTCGCCATCGGTCGATCATTCAGGTCGCGCGGCGACTCGCGTCGGCAACGAGCGCCTGCGCGGCAGCTCTTCCACGACGGCATGAACCAGAAGACTGCAGTGCTGCTGCCGGGCAACATGTGCGACGCGCGCGTGTGGCCCGCAGCGGTTCACGCCGCGTTCGGGCGCATGAACTTGGTCGACGCCGATCTGACCGCCGACACGACGATTGCCGCGATGGCGGCACGGATTCTCGCCGACGTCTCGGGTCCGCTGCTGCCCGTCGGGTTTTCGATGGGCGGGATCGTCGCACTCGAAATGGCGCGGCAGGCACCCGCGCGCGTGGTCGGTCTCGTCCTTGCCGACACCAACGCCGGGGCCGATCGGCCCGAGCGCGCCGCCGTGCGCCCGGCGCAGCAGGCCCGCGTCCGCGCCGGGGAACTCGCAACGATCGTGGCGGACGAACTCAAGCCCAATTACCTGGCTGCCACCAGTCGCGATGACGCCGCCCTCAAGACGCTGCTGTTCGACATGGCGATCGGTCTCGGCGCGGAGGTCTTTTGCCGCCAGAGCGAGGCGCTGCGGACGCGTGTCGACAATACCGCCGTCCTCGACGAATTCGGCGGTCCGGTGCTGCTTCTCGTCGGTGCCGAGGATGCGTTGTGCCCGCCGGCGTGGCACGAAGCCATGGCCGCACGGTGCGCCCGCGCGACCTTGCGGATCATCGCCGGGGCAGGGCACATGCTGCCGCTCGAGCAGCCGCAGGCGTTCGCCGCAGCGACCGGGGCGTGGCTCGATGAGGAGACGATCGCATGACGCCAATCCAGACGACCCATGTCGGCTCGCTGCCGCGGTCGCAGGCGGTGACCGACCTTGTCTTCGCCGCCGAGCGCGGCGAGCGAGTTGACGCGGCGCGGTTCGACGCGGTCATCGCCACGGCGGTCGACACTGCTGTGGCGCGGCAGGTCGCCGCCGGGGTCGACATTGTCTCCGACGGCGAGATGTCGAAGATTAGCTATGCGACCTACATCAAGGACCGCATCACCGGCTTCGACGGCGACAGTCCGCGCACCCCGCCGGCCGACCTCGAGGCGTTCCCCGGCTTCCTCGCGCGGGCTGCGGCGAGCGGCGGGACGCCGACCTACCGCCGGCCGAAATGCGTCGGTCCCGTCGCGCCCAAGACCCTCGCCCCGCTCGACGCCGACGTTGCCCACTTCAAGGCCGCGCTGGCCAGGCACGGCGGCACCGGGTTCATGAACGCCGCCTCGCCCGGCGTCATCGCGTTGTTCCAGCCGAACGAGCACTACCCGACACAGGACGCCTACCTCGAAGCGCTCGCCGAAGCGATGCGACCTGAATATGAGGCGATCGCCGCCGCCGGGCTGATCCTCCAGCTCGACAGCCCCGACCTCGGCCTCGGCCGGCACATGATGTACAAGGATCGCAGCGACGCCGACTATCTGACGCTGATCGGGCAGCACGTCGCCGTCCTCAATCATGCGCTCCGCAACATTCCCGCCGACCGCGTGCGGATGCACGTCTGCTGGGGCAATTACGAGGGACCGCATACGCACGACGTCGAGATGAGCGTCATCCTGCCGACGTTAATGACGGCCAAGCCCGCCGGGCTGCTGTTCGAGACCGCGAACCCGCGCCACGCCCATGACTGGGCGACGTTCGTCGAGATGGCCGACATCATTCCGGCCGACAAGATACTGATCCCCGGCGTGATCGATTCGACGACCAACTTCGTCGAGCACCCGAAGGTCGTCGCTGAACGGATCGAGCGCTTCACCGCCATCGTCGGCGCGGACCGCGTCATCGCCGGGACCGACTGCGGCTTCTCGACCTTCGCTGGGTTCGGGGCGGTCGATCCCGACGTCGTCTGGGCAAAACTGGCGACGCTCGCCGCCGGTGCTGCGCTGGTACGGGCATGACACTCAAGACGCGCATCGCGGCGGGCGACGTGCTGCTCGGCACCTTTGTCAAGACGCCCCACCCGCATGTCGTCGAGGTGCTCTGCAAAACCAGCCTCGACCTGTTGATCCTCGACGCCGAGCACGCACCGTTCGATCGCGGCGACCTTGACGCGTGCATCCTCGCGGCGCGCGCCGGCGGCACGGCGGTCCTCGTGCGGCCGCCCGACGCGTCGCCGGCGGCGATCCTCAACGCGCTCGACTGCGGCGCCGACGGCATCCTCGCGCCGCACATCCGGTCGGTCGCCGAGGCCCGCGAGCTCGTCAAGGCGGCGCACTACGGTCCCGGCGGGCGCGGCTATGCCGGATCGTCGCGCGCGGCAGGCTATGGTTTGACGGCGATGGCAGCGCACCGCTCGGTGAGCGCCGCGCAGACGGTGGTCATCGCGCAGATCGAGGATCTCGAAGCCCTCGACGACATCGGGGCGATCGCCGCGGTCGACGGGATCGACGCATTGTTCATCGGCCGCGCCGACCTTACCGTCGCGCTAAACTGCGCCTCGTCCGACGACCCGCCGGTAATTGCTGCGGTCGAACGCGTCTGCGCGGCGGCGCTCGCGGCGGGGCGACCAGTTGGCATGTTTCTCGCTCGGCCCGGCGACGCGTCGTTGTGGCAGGCGAAGGGCGCGACGATCTTCTTCCTCGGCTCCGACCACAGCTTCCTGCGGGTGGGGGCGGAGGCGCTGCGCATCGAGGCGGGGCTCAGCCCGTCCGGCCCGGCCCGCGCACAATAAACACCGTCGCCCCACCTTCGCTCGCGAAGCGGCGGGTCAGGCCGGTCGGGATGCTCAGCGTGTCGCCTTCGCCAAGATCGAGACGGCCGCCTTGCCAATGGACCGCAAGACGGCCACGGTGTACGAAGGCGACCTCAACGCCGTCGGGTGCCGCATCACTGCCCACATCGCCCGCAGCCAGGTCGAGGCGGTCGAGGGTGAAGTCGTGTGGCCATGCCAGCGGCCCGGTTGGGCCGATCACCGACGTCTCGCCGTGCCCTGGCTGGTCACGCGCGACGAGCTTCGCGGCCTCGGCGTCGCTGTAGCGGGTCAGCGCTGCAAGCTGCGCCGCGCTTGTTGGCGGCATCGGCCGCGCGCCCTGCGGCACTGTCTCGCCCGCCGCCGTATCGATGAGTCGACCCGTCTCGAGCAGGACGAGGCCGTAGTCCTTGGCCATCTCGAACACCTGCGGCGCCCAGATGACCCGGCCCGGGTCGTCGCCGCCGAGGACCGCCCACAGAAAGCCGGTATCGTCGCCGATGTTGGTGAAGCCGCGGAAGGTCTTCGTCGGTAGCGAAATCGTGTCACCGGGCCCGATGTCGACCTGCGCATCGGTGCCGTCCTCGCCCAGCGTGAAGCGCCATTGGCCGGAATGGACAACGAACACTTCCGCCGTGTTGTGGCTATGCTGCGAGTTGACGCAATGCGGGGGCTGGCGTGCGCCGCCGATGTTGAAGCCGTGCGGCTCGGCGATATGGACGTGCTGGTTCGGATTCTCCGACACGCCTGGACCAATGATCGTGAAGTTCTCCTTTGCCGCTGACCCGGGAGAGCGCGTGTCGATGAACGCGTTCAGGCAAGGCCGAAGGTCTTGGTACCGTACTACGCGCGGCTCGCGCTTGGACGCGGTCGGTTCCACCTGAGTTTCTCCGATATCGGGAGAAACAGGATGGACCCGCCGTCGCGTTGGTGTCAACAATCGGCGACGCGAGGATCGAGTGGAGAACGATATGGCCGAGCACCTGAAGCGGGGCGCGAGCGTCGCGGCCAAGGCCGAAAGCGACCGGGCGGTCCGCGACACGGTCGAAGGCATTCTCGCCGACATTGCCGCGCGCGGCGACGCGGCGGTGCGCGAGCTGAGTATCAAGTTTGATAAATGGGACCGCGACGACTACCGCCTCAGCCCGCGCGAAATTCAGGACTGCATCGACCAGCTGACCGGCCAGGACCTCAAGGACATCGAGTTCGCGCAGACGCAGGTGCGCAACTTCGCGCAGATCCAGCGGGCGTCGATGGTCGACGTCGAGGTCGAGACGCTGCCGGGCGTCGTCCTTGGCCACACGCACATTCCCGTCGGCGCGGCGGGGTGCTACGTACCCGGCGGCAAGTATCCGCTGCTCGCCAGCGCCCATATGAGCGTCATCACCGCCAAGGTAGCCGGCGTCCCGCGCGTCATCACCTGCGCGCCGCCGTTTAACGGCAAGCCCGCCCCGGCGATCGTCGCGGCGCAGGCGATGGCCGGGGCCGACGAAATCTACTGCCTCGGCGGCATCCAGGCGGTCGCGGCGATGGGCCTCGGCACGGCGAGCATCGCCCCGGTCGACATCCTCGTCGGTCCCGGCAACGCCTTCGTCGCCGAGGCCAAGCGGCAGTTGTTCGGCCGTGTCGGCATCGACCTGTTCGCCGGGCCGACCGAGACGCTCGTCATCGCCGACGAGATCGGGGCCGACGGCGAACTCTGCGCGACCGACCTGCTCGGCCAGGCCGAGCACGGCCCCGACTCGCCTGCCATCCTACTGACCACCAGCCGTAAACTCGCCGAAGAAACGATGCGCGAGGTCGAGCGACTGTTGACGATTCTGCCGACGGCCGAGGTTGCCCGGCGCGCCTGGGACAGTTTCGGCGAGGTGATCGTCGCCGCCGACGACGCCGAGATGGTGCGGATCGCCGACGACATCGCCAGCGAGCACGTCCAGGTGATGACGCGCGACCCCGATTATTTCCTCAAGCACATGCGCAACTATGGCGCGCTGTTCCTCGGCGCTCGCACCAATGTCAGCTTCGGTGACAAGGTGATCGGCACCAACCACACGCTGCCGACGAAGAAGGCGGCGCGCTACACCGGCGGGCTGTGGGTCGGCAAGTTCATCAAGACGTGCACCTACCAGCGCGTCCTGACCGACGAGGCCAGTGCCATGATCGGCGAGTACTGCAGCCGCCTGTGCGCGCTCGAAGGGTTCGCCGGTCACGGCGAGCAAGCCAACATCCGCGTCCGCCGCTATGGCGGCCGCAACGTCCCCTACGCCGGGCGGGCCGAGGCGGCGTGAAGCTGCCGCGCACGCCGTCCCTGCGCCTTGACGGTCGCCGTGCCGTCGTCACAGGCGCCGGGCGCGGGATCGGGCTGGCCCTTGGGGCGGCGCTGGCCGAAGCCGGGGCGGCGGTGACGTTGGTCGCGCGCACCCGCGAGGAGATCGATGCCGGCGTGGCGGCGATTGCGGCGGCGGGCGGCGTGGCCGACGCTGCGGTCCTCGACGTCGCCGATACCGATGCGGTCGCGACATTCTTCACCGCGCGTCCGGCGTTCGATGTTTTGGTCAACAATGCCGGGACCAACCGGCCCAAGCCGATGACCGAGGTCACGGTCGCCGATTATCACGCGGTGCTGGACCTCAACGTCAAAGCCGCCTTCTTCGTCGCACAGGCGGCAGCCAAGGCGATGCTGGCGGCAGGCACGCGCGGCAGCCTGATCCACATCGGCAGCCAGATGGGCCATGTCGGCGGCCCCAATCGCTCGCTCTATTGCGCCTCAAAGTGGGCGCTCGAAGGCATGAGCAAGGCCTTCGCGCTCGACCTCGCTGGCGCCGGCATCCGCTCGAATACCATCGCCCCGACCTTCATCGAAACGCCGCTGACCCGGCCGTATTTCGACGATCCTGAGTTCAAGGCGAGCGTGCTGGCAAAGATCAAGCTCGGCCGGCTGGGTCAGGTCGAGGATCTGATGGGGGCTGCTGTATTCCTCGCTTCCGACGCCGCTGCGATGGTCACAGGAACCAGCTTGGTGGTCGACGGCGGCTGGACCGCTGACTAGCAAATAGTGCCCGTCGAGAGCAGTTCGCCAACGAGCGACAGTTTATTTAACTTGAACATCGAGCGAAAACGATCTCTTGCCGCCCCCATTTCACGCCGAAAGCATCACTTGAACCAACGTCCAGTTTCGGGGAGCGCTTAGTCCCCTTGTATGACCGGGTATGGGTCGTTGCGGACCGGCAACAAAGGGGTCGTCAAGCGCGGTCATGCCCCGAAGGTCGTGGTCAGGTCGCGGGCACCGTGTAGCACGCGAACGATACGGATTTCGTCGCCTGCGCCGATGAAGAAGATCAGATAGCGGCCGTGCCGGGCGACCCGCAGCCCGGGGATCAGGTCGTCACGCGCCGGAAAACTGCGCGGCCGCTCGATGGTCTGCGCCGCCGTAGCATGCAGTTCCTCGACGAAGGTCGTCGCCCGCGCTGGATTGTCCGCCGCGATATACAGTGTGATCGCCTCGAGGTCGGCGATCGCCGCGGGCAGATAGATCAGGCGCCTCATCCTTGCCCGGCGCGGCGTTCGGCGATCAGTGCGTGAAGGCCGGCATACACCTCATCGGCGGGAACCCCGGGGCCGCTGGCGAGGCCGACCCGGATTGCCTCGCGCAGCGTCTCGAGCTCGCGGCGCTCGGCGTCGTGCTGCCGCGTCCAGTCGCGCAACGCTTCGCGCACGACCTCGCTCGTTGAGGCATAGTCGCCTGCATCGACCGCGAGGCGGACGGTCGCCGCCATCTCGGCGGGGACGGTGATCGTAAGGCGTTCGATCGCGGACATCGGCTGCTCCTCAACGGACGCATACTTTATCATACTCGCTTGCAGGCTGCTAATTCAGATGCGCCACGACCTTTCCCGACCTGTCCGTAAGACGGTCCTCTGGCGGTCAGCATGAATATGTCCGTCAACTCTGGACCCGCGATGGCGATTCGGACAAGAATGCAAATCGATGAGAAAACGGACAGATCGGAACCGACCGTGGCGCTGATCGG